>ERZ795031.1687-NODE-1687-length-22429-cov-6.269733_pt1 | contig 22429 bp, 15 predicted proteins | sample MGYA00375123_ERZ795031 | MGnify/ENA primary metagenome ERZ795031 (study PRJEB30166, sample SAMN05720159) | activated sludge metagenome | isolation source: anaerobic digester from wastewater treatment plant | place: USA | collected 2015-04-21 ...
ACTCCGCGGCGGCGGGGCCGACCGTGATCTCCCTGCCCACGGCGCGGCGCACCTCCAGCGCGGCGTCCCCCGCGGGCGTGCGGTGGACGTGGTCCGCCAGGGCCGCCATGGGGCCGCCGTATTCCAGCGCAATCCTGCCCAGCGACGGCGCGTCCAGCAGGGTCTCCGCCCCGGAGACCCCCGGCGCGGCGCGCAGCGCCTCGGCAACGGCGGCGGTGAACCCCGCGGCCCCGTCCGGCTCCACCGTCACGATCACGCGGTCGCGGTTCTGCCGCGCCAGCATGGCCAGCGTCACCGAGACGGCCGTGTCGCCCACGAGCCGCGCCGCGGCGTCGCTGAGCACTTGGCTGCCCGCGGCGGCGGCGTCGAGCCCCTGCACCACGCCCTCGGAGGTGAACACGTCGCACATTTTGCCGTCGGTGCCCGAGAAGACCCGCAGCAGCACTGTGCCGCGGTGGCGGAAGACGTTGGACCCGTCGGTGGTGGGCTCGCGGGTGACGGAGGCCTCGCCCAGCAGCAGGACATCGTGCAGGTTCTCGCGGGCGAAGCGGGCGCCGGTCTCCAGGCCGCCCGCGGCCACGGCGGCCAGCTCCTCCGGCGTGCGGGGCGGTTGCAGGGCCTCAGCGCCTTTCACGGTGAAATTGAACTTCTCCAGCCCCTCGCGGAGGGCGGCCGCCGCGGGGCCGTTCTCCGTGACGGCGGGCCGGCCGGCCTCCGGGGTCTCCACGACCACCACCAGGATGGTGGGGCGGTGGGGGAGCCGGGGGAGCATGACTGCGGCGATGTCCTGCCGCAGGGGCTTTTCCGCGAGGTGCGCGTCAATCTCCACATGGGTGAGGCCGTCGGGGGTCGTGTCGCAGCGCAGGACATCGTGCCGGGGAACATAGGCGGACGCCTGCCGGAGCATCATGCGGAAGGGCGCGAGGTCCTCCGTGTTGGCCATGGTCTTCACGGCCTCGGTGAGGGCCTGCTGCTGGGCGTCCTCCACGGCGAGCCGGCGGGCCGCGGTCCCCGTGCCCCGGGCCGACCCGGTCATGCGCACGGTAAAGGAGTCCTCCTCCGCCGCGGGGCAGGGGAGGGCGGCAAGCGCCGCGAGGAACAGCACGGCCCGGACCGCGCCGCGCGCGGGTCCGGGCCAAAGCCTTTCGGTGGGGGCCATCGCGGGGGTCAGTCCCGCCCGCGGGCGATGATCAGGATACGCAGAAGGTTGAGCACGGCGGCGGCCGCGGCGGCGACGTAGGTCATGGCCGCCGCGCCGAGCACCTTCCTGACGCCGCGCATCTCGTCGTCCGTGAGGTAGCCGCCCGCGGACAGGGCTTTCACCGCGCGGCGGCTCGCGTCAAACTCCACGGGGAGGGTGACGATGGTGAAGGCCACGGCGGCGCTGAAAAGGTAGATGCCCAGCTGCAGGAGGAACCCGAAGCCGTTGCCGCCGAAGATGAGCCCGGCGAAGATCAGCGGGAACGCGAGGGTGGACCCGATGCTGGAAACGGGGTACATGAAATGGCGCAGCTTCATGGGCGCGTAGCCCTGCGCGTCCTGGATGGCGTGGCCCACCTCGTGCGCGGCGATGCCCAGCGCGGCGATGGAGCGGCCCCCGCCCACTTCCTGCGAGAGGTTGACCCGCTTCACCGCGGGGTCGTAGTGGTCCGTCATCTCCCCCGGCACGAGGCCCAGGGACACGTTGCGCACGCCCGCGTTCTCCAGGATGACGGCGGCCACGTCGGCCCCGGTCATCCCCGAGCGCGTCGTGATCTGCGAGTACTTCCCGTAGGCGTGCTTTACCCGCGCCTGCGCCCAGAGGGCGAAGACCATCGCGGGGATCATCAGCAGGTCCGCCGGATGGAACATGTAAAACATCTTAGTCTCCTTGTTTTCCTTCGGGCGCCCCGGCAGCCGCGTCCCGCGCCGGGCGCAGCATGCTGCACAGCCCGTTGAGCGCCGCGCCTTCTTCCATCACCAGAACGCCCGCCCGCACGTCGCCGTTGACAACGCACCCGGTCGCGAGGCGCAGCCGGCCGGCCGCGGACACGCACCCGGTGACGCAGCCCGCAATGTCCACGTCGCCGCCCGCGTGGATGTCCGCGTTGATCCGTCCCGGCGCGCCCACGGAAAGGTTTCCCGAGCACTTCACCGGACCTTCCACCGTGCCGTCCACCTGGCAGGACCCGGCGGAGACGGACCCTGTGACCGACGCGGGTTTGAACAGCGTCAGGTGGGCTTTCAGCGTGACGTCTCCTTCAACTCTTCCCGCGATGTCCGCGTCGCCCGACGAGTCCAGCGAACCGCTGACCACCGCCTCAGCCGGAATAACCATCTTTCCGTGCGCGGCATTCCGGCTTCTGCGTCCGCCCGGCTCCGCGGGACGCTGGGGCGCCTCCGGAGGGGGCGTCCGCAGCGGCGCCGCCGCGCGGGAGCCGCCCCGGCCCTCCTGGACCGCGCTGTCAAACCAGCCCGAAATCCTGCCGAGGAGGCCCGGCTTTGCCTCGGGACCGTTGCCGCCGTTTCCCGGTGCCGGGAGGTTCTGGTTGTCGCTGGACATGGATTCAGCCCTCACTGCCGTGTGCCGCCCCGCGTGCCCGCCGCATGGGGAGTCCCCGCGCGGGCCGCAGCGGCGTCTTCGCCGTCAAGTGTAGCCATTCCGGCAAGGCGTTATCAAAAGCCCCGGCGGGGGGCGCCGGAATGGAACGATTCCCGGCGGGTGTTGCATAAAAAGGAGACGAGTGAACCCAAAAGGAGAGAAGCCATGAGTGGAAAATTTAAAGCAGGTGTCGGCGTCCTTGTTTGCGCCCTCGCGGGCGGGGCGGTTCTCGCGGGCGTCTTGCAGGGGAGGGTGGCGCTGGCGGCCGTGGAGATTGGCCAGGCCGTGCCCGCGTTTGAGCTGCCCGATGTGAACGGCAAGACCCGTAAGCTGTCCGACTTCGCGGGGAAGATCGTGGTGATCGAGTTCTGCTCGCTGGAGTGCCCCTTCTCCAGGGGTGCCGACCCGCATCTGTCGGCCCTGGCCCAGAAATACGCCCCGCAGGGGGTGGTGGTGGTCGGGGTGGACTCGCACAAGAGCACCACGCCGGAGCAGATCCGCAAGTACGCGCAGGAAAAGGGGAAGACCTATCCCATCCTGAAGGACGCGGAGAACAAGTACGCCGACCTTCTGGGGGCGAAGGTCACCCCCGAGGTGTTTGTCCTTGACAAGGAGGGCAAGCTGGCCTACCACGGCGCCTTTGACGACCGCAAGGCCCCGGAGGAGAAGGGGGAAACCCCATATGTTGAAAACGCCGTCAAGGCGCTGCTTGAGGGGAAACTCGTGGACCCCGCCACGGTGAAGGCATGGGGCTGCGGTATCAAGCGTGTGGAGAAGCAGTGAAGACGGTGGAAGAGAAGTTGCAGGACGTGCGGCGCGGAGCCCTTCCCCGGGTTCCGCGCCCCGCGTTTCTTCTCGTTCTTCTCGGGTTTCTGTGCGCGTGCGGCGGGCAGCCCCCCCCGGCCCCCGCCCCGGAGTCCGGACACGCTTCCCAGAGGGCGGTTTCCCTGATTTCGGCGGGGGGAATCGGGCAGTGGATCAAAGACAACCGGGGAAAGGCCGTTTTTGTGAACCTGTGGGCCACCTGGTGTCCGCCCTGCGTGGCCGAGATGCCGCAGTTGAACGCCTTTCACAAGAGCATGGACCCGGGCAGGGTTTCGTTGCTTGCCGTTTCCGTGGACGACCCTTCCCGGATGGAGTCCACGGTGGCCCCGTTTGTGAAGAAGCACGGACTGGGATTTCCGGTCAGGGTGCTGGACAGCACCTCTCCCGATGAATTGGGGGCCGCACTGGGCATTGAGTTTTCGGGGGCCGTGCCCGTCACGGTGCTGTTCTCTCCGGCGGGGGAGCTGGTGCGGACCTGGGAGGGTGAAGTGACCTCGGAGACACTTCACGCCGCATTGGCGGGCGTGAAATACTGATTTTAGCGGTATTCTCATCTGATTTCTCGCCGCAAGAAGGGGCCCTTCCGAAATTAACCCTTGACATGGCCCCCCGTTTGAAGTAATCTATTTACAAATCCGCCGTTTGTGCGGTTTTCAAAAGGACAGCGGAAAAGAACTCTGGAGGGTCTTCTCGTGAGACATGTGGCAATGCTTACCCGGACAAGGGCTGTGCCCAAGGCTACGGCGTTGGAGGACACCATCTGCGCCGTGAGCGCGGTGCTCAGCGCGCTGCTCGGCTTTTTCGGCGGCAGCTCGCCTGTGCTGTTGTTTGTCGAGGACAAGTGCGCGATTCCGACGCCGGGCACCAACACGGGGTCGGGCAGTTGACGGATTAGGTCTTGGACGGAGTCCCTCGCCCGCTCTTTCCGGAGCGGGGGCCGGTGCCGTTTTGCTGGCAAAGGGGGGCAAATGGGTGTAAGATTTAGTCTGTGAGGCCGGAGGTGGTCCCCGGGATGGGCCGCCGTGCCGCGCGGGCTGGAAACTCAAGGTGAGCGTATGGAAATCTCAACGGCGAGTCGTAAGGTTCTGACCGCGTGCGTGACCCTCGTTGTGCTTGCGGGGGTGACCGGATGTGACCTGATCAGTCCCGTCTACATCCCCGACAAGGCGCTGTCCAAGGTGGTCCGCGCCGCGGTGGGCAAGCCGCTGGGGGTGGTGACCCGGGCGGACATGGCGAAGATCAAGGAGATTCAGGCGGCGGGGATGGGCATTGTGGACCTGCAGGGCCTCCAGTACTGCGAGTCGCTTTCGGTGCTCAATCTCGGCGGCAACGCGGTGGTGAGCCTGGCCCCGCTGGCGGGGTTGCGGAACCTCTCGCGGGTGAACCTGAGCGAGAACCAGCTGGGCAGCATTGAGGCGGTGTCCGGGTGGTTCTATCTGGAGGAGCTTCAGCTCTACGGGGAGAAGAACCTGATCTGGGACTGGCGGCCGCTGCTTGCGAACGTGCAGGCGGGCGGGCTGGGGGCCGGCAACATTCTGGTGCTGCCCACGGCCACCACGCTTGACGCCAACGGCAACCCCCTTCCCGGATACGCCGAGGCGCAGGAAGTCCTCATTGAGCAGGACGTGAGGGTCACCTACGGCGCGCCGGGCGAAACAACGGGCGAGACCACGGACGAAACGCAAACGCAGTCCTGACGGCGGCCGGAGGATTTCCGGCGCGCCCCGGGGACGGGTCGTTGCAAGCGGCGGACGCCGGCGGACGGCGTCAACTTGTAAGGTGTAGCACAATGAGCATGGCCATGCCTCGGTGGTGCGCGGTTGTCTGTGTGGGGGCCGCGCTGTTGGCGCTCGGGGGGTGCAACAACACAGTGGACCTCAAGGTCGAACCGGGGGCGCTCGCCTTTGGTACCGACCGGTCCGAGGTTTTCTTCACCCTGCTGAACGACGGCGTTTTTGCCGCGGAGTGGACGCTGGAGGAGGTGGTCCGCGAAAGCGAGGACGCCGCCTGGCAGCCCGCCGACGTGGCGTGGTTCGCGGCCGACACCGCGGGCGGACGGCTGCGGCGGGAGGAGACTGCGCGCGTCACCCTGACGGCGAACCGGTCGCTTGTGAGCGCCGGCACGTACACCAACACGGGCGTGCGCATCACCTCCGGCAAGTTTGTCCAGGTGCTCCCGGTGTCCATCGTCATCGAGTCCACGCTGCGCGTGCTGCCCGCCCGCGTGGCGCTGCCCCCGGGCGGTTCCGGGGCCCGTTTCACCGTATTCAACACCGGCAACCAGCGGCTGTCGTGGTCCCTGCGGTATCTCGGCACGGGCACAGAACCCGACGACGCCGTGGCGCTGCCCTCGGACATCACCGCAACCCCTGTCGGCGGCGACGTCAGCGCGGGTGAATTTGCCCAGGTCGAGGTGGTCTGGACAACGGCCCGCACCGATTTCAACCTGCTGGTGGACTCGTCAGGCGGCCAGGCCCTGGTGCGGATTGTGTTCGGCGAGCCCCTGCCGGGGCTTGAGGTCACCCCGCAGATCCTGACGCTATTCTATTCGCCGGGCGGCGAGGGGGCGCAGCCCGTCTCCAAACTGAACATCGAGAACACGGGCACCGTCTCCCGCAGCTGGACCATTTCCGTGGTGGACGTGCTGAACCCCGCCTCGGCCCCGGCCATCTCCGCCACGCCGAACCAGGGAGCCACCCTCCCCGGAGAGACCACGGAGATCACGGTGCGGGTAGAGGATCCCGAGCTGATTCTCACGGGTTCGGGCAATTATGAGATTCAAATCCGGTCGGGTGAGGAGGGCTTCCTCGCCGTGCCGCTGGTGCTGGAGATCGTGTCGCTTCCCGAGGTCGCCATTTCGGAGCCGCCCAATCCCGAGTCGGGCCGGCCCGAGGTGACCCCCATGGACGTGCTCGACCTCGGCCGGGACAAGGTGGTGGGCGAGTTCTGGGTCGCCAATATCGGGCCCATCGGCTCCGACCTCTTCTTCAAGGTCGTCTCCGACGACGACGGTTCCGCGGCGCCGCTGATCACGAGCATTGCCCCGCGCCAGGGCGACACCAACCAGCGTCCGGGAACAGATTTCTTCCGGGACACCTCCTCGAACACCCTCATTGACGGCACGCCGGTCTATGTGACGGTGGACCGGTCCGTTATGACCGCGGACGTGGAGTACCGCACCATCACCGTGGAGGCCTGGAACCAGGACTACACCCAGCGCCTGGACGCGGTGGAGCCCTACGAGCTTTCGGTGCGCGTGGAGCGGCCCCCGCTCACGGTGGAGGGCGCCACCAACCGGAGCCGCCCGCCCTACCTGAACCGGTTTGTGTTCCTTCTGCGCGACACCACCAGCAAGGTCATCCCCACGCGCTCCGCGGAGGATCTGGCACGCCTCACCTTCGACGTCGCCGAGGACGGTGTCTACATTGACTGGAACGAGGCGACCCGCAGCATCACGGGTCCGGAGACCCTGCGGACCAACATGGTCCTCTTGCTGGACTACTCGGGCAGCATGTATTACGCGGGCACGGACGACCCGGTCAGGCCGCTGGCGCCGGGCGAGGCGATCGAGCAGGTTAAGACGGCGGCCCTCCGGTTCATTGACGACCTGCCCCCCGGCGTGCGCCTGGCCATCATGTACCACAACGACCGCCAGCAGCAGGACCGCTTCATCTTCCCCTTCAGCACGGACAAGACGGCGCTGAAGAACGCCCTCTCCGCGTTCCGGCTCTCCCCGGCCATGCACGGCACCTCCACCGTGTGGGACGCCGTGGAGGAGGCCGTGCTCCGGGTGGCCCGGGAAGACCCCGCCGACGTGCTGTCGTTCGACGACGCCGATGTCCGCGCGGTGGTGTTCCTCACCGACGGGCGTGACAACTCCTCCCTCGCGCAGGGTTCTGCCGTGTCCACCCTCGCGCAGGACCTGCGCGTACGCCTCTACCCAGTGTCCTATGCCCCGGGATCCCCCGTGGAGACCGCGGAAATGATCACGGCGGCCGTGGACACCGGCGGCCACTATTACGGCGGCGGCAACGTTCAGGCCCTCAACAAGCTCCTCGGCAACCAGCGCTCCCTGACGCTGGACCCCGCGGAGAGCGCCTCGCCGGACCAGGCGGTCTTCCTCGTGTCAAACACGGGGGCCGCCAACCTCACCTGGAGCGTCGCCCAGGCGGAAACGAAGCCCTGGATCGTGTCGCTGACGCCCCAGGGGGGCATCGTGCCCCCCGGCGGGAGCACGCGCGTGACCGTGACGGTGGATCCCGCCCTCGCGGGCGCCCCCCCGCTCAACAGCGTGCGCGGCGTGCTTAATGTGGACAGCACCGACGGTTCGGCGCAGGTGGAGGTGCTGATGACGCTGACGGCGGACAATTCAACGCTGGAGAGCCTCGCGGCGACGCTGCTCGACGAGCCGGGCACCATTCTGGGCGAACTGAGGAACCAGGTGGTCCTGTCCTTTGTCACCCCGCGCCAGGCGCCGGGCACCTACACCATCCGCGTGAAATATGAGCAGTCCAACGGCGAGACCATCACCGGTTTCTTCGAGAAGGACGGGGTGTTCACCTCCGGCGACGTGCGCGCGGGCCAGCTTTCCCTGACCTCCGCCGGCATCCTGGAAGACCCCGACGCGCCCGACCTTGCCACCGCCGTGCGGGCGGAGGCCTACCTGCGGGCCGACTATGTGCCGCGCGGGGTCAGCCAGTTCCGGGTCCGGTTCATTCCGTCGTTCCCGCCGGACGCCCCGCCCGCCGCGCTGGCGGCGTATGCGGCCACGGCCGTACTGGACGCCGAACTCGCGCCCGGCGGCCTGCTGACGTCGGGCGACCAGACGTCCTCCTGGCGCCTGGTCCGCGAGCGGGACCAGATTTACACCCTGCTGACAGAGCAGGAGAACTTCCTGCCCTACGCCTCCTTCGGAAACCTGCTCCGCATCCGCATCACGGGGATCAAGGGGTATGTGGACGCCTGCGAGGCGGCCGGGGTCGAGCCGCGCATCCTTCTCGGCATGCGCGCGGAAAACCAGATCTATGTCCGCCCCGCCGGGCCGGGCCGCCCCAGCGAGAGCGTCTATTTCCTGTATCCGACGGGGCCCCTGTCGCCCAGCCGGCCGCTGGAGATTGCGCGCTACTCGGACACGGCGTCGCCGGCGCGGAACATGTTTGACCTGTTTGCGGCCTACCTTGACCCCGAGGCGCCCAGCGCCTGGGACATGGACGAGGACGGCCTGCCCGATTTCCAGGATCCGGCCATTGACACCGAGGGGCTTCCCGGACCGCTGGCCTTCCCGGCGCAGCTTGACCTGACGCTGGCCCCGGCGACGGTGAGTCTGGTGAACGGGCGGATGGACACCTTCAACTGGACCGCGGAGATCGTGCCGGCGGCCCCGGTGGCCGCGGTGCTGGCGGGCCGGTTCACCATCGACTTCACCGGCGCCGTGACGACGGTCGCGCCGGGCGGGTCCACCTCGTTCACCGTGGACGTGGACCGGTCGGGGCTGCCAAGCGGTCTCTATGAGGCCACGCTCTTCATTGGCACCGATGTCTTCCAGACGGAACAGGTCCGAGTCGTTTTCCGGGTATCCTGACAATAGACCGCCGGCGGCTCCGGCCGCGGGATAAGGACGCTGCATATGTTTAGAGCAACGCGTTGCATGATCATGGTGGGCTTGGCGGCGGCCGTCGCGGTGGGCGCCGGCTGCACGTGGCGCCCCGTGCTGAGCGTCACCCCCGTCACGGTGGCCCTGGGGAACGGGATCAGCGACGGCACCTTCCGCGTGGCCAACACAGGTGCCGGCGTCCTGCGGTGCACCATTTCCGAAGACCTTCCCTGGGTTGCCCTGCGCACGCCGGAGGGCGAGACGGTCTCCACCTATACCGCCTCGGTCCGCCAGGACGTTCTCGTGCTGCAGGTGGTCCTGGTCGAGGAGGGGATTCCCGAAACCGAAATCGAAGTGCGCGGCGAGGTGCGCGTCACCTCCAACGGCGGCGACGAGACCGTGATCGTGTCGGCGCGCCGGCAGACCGAGGCCGTGCTCAGCCTGACCCCCGAAACGCTTGATTTTGGACTGAATGAGATCGAACGGACCGTGACCGTGACCAACCGCGGGTCGGCGGGCCTGAACTGGACCCTGGGCATCCCCGCGGACCAGACCTGGCTCGGGGCGTCGCCCGTTTCGGGAGCGCTGGCCTTCGGCGAGAGCGAGCAGGTGACCGTCCGGGTAAACCGGGGCAACCTGGCCGCCAGCGCGGAGCCGTACAGCGCCCCCCTTCAGTTTGTGTCCAACGGCGGAAACGCGCAGGTGACGGCGTTCATGCAGGTGCCCACCTTCTCCGTGTCCCCGCCGTCGCTCGATTTCGGGGCCCTCAGCCCGAACACCACGCGGACCCAGGGAATTGTCGTTCAAAACCGCAGTGCCGGGGCGATTCCCCTTGAGATCACCACGGTGACATCGGATGGCGGTGCCTGGCTCAGCGTGGGGGACGCCGCGCCGGTGCTTCCGGGGGCCGCGTCCCTCCAGGTGGCGGTGGCCGCCACCAGCACGGGGATGCAGCCGGGCACCTACACCGGCACGGTCCGTGTGTCCGCGCCCTCCCTAGACTTTGCGCTGGAAACAGCGGTCTCCCTGGTGGTTCAGGCGTTTCGCCTGGCGCCCGTCTCCGTGGACTTCGGCTCGATCACCGACCCGGCCACCCAGACGGTGACCATAGAGAATCTCGGCCAGACCCCGCTCGCGTTTTCGGCCTCGATTCCCCCGGTTGCCGCGGACTGGCTCGCGGTTGCCCCGGCCTCCGGCAGCCTTGCCGGCGCGGGCACGGTCACGCTGACCCTGACGGCCACCCCGGGCGCGGTGGACCCCGGAAGCTACACCGCCCGGATGGCGGTGGATGTGGCGGGCGTGGTGACAGAGGTGTCCGCCGCCATGGCGCGCCCCAAGCCCGCGGAGTTGAAGGCCTCGCCGAGCGAGATCGACTTCGGGGTGTCCGGCAACGAGATTACCATGGGCATCTGGAACGAGGGCATCGGCACGATCACCTGGGGCATTGACACCACGGCCTTCCCGGCGTGGCTGACCCTCGTCCCGGTGGATGGCGGCGGCCAGGCGGGCGGCACCGTTTCCGGCGAGCTTACCGACACCGTGACCCTGCGGGTTGACCGCAGCCAGGCTCCGGCGGGGCAGGAGGTGTTTGAGCACACCTTCGCGGTGACCGCCGCGGGGGATTCGACGACCCCCGTCCAGGTGGTGGTGCGGGCGTCCGCTCCCAAGCTTCCCGAGTTCAACATCATCGCCGAGGGCGAGACAGGTGAAGGGATACAGTTCCTCCTTTTCGACATTGCGGAGACCACGCAGACCTTCATCGTCCAGAACACCGGCCAGGGGCGGCTCTCGTGGCGCGTGAGCGCAAACCAGACCCTGCCCCCCTGGATCACCTCCATATCGCCGCTGCAGGGAGACTTGGAGCCCGGGCGCCAGACGACGGTCACCGTCACGGTCAACCGCGAGGGACTCCCGCGGACGGGGGAGATATTCTCCCTGTTGCTGGAGTCCAACGACCCGTCCACCCCTCTTGCGCTGCTTGAAGTGCAGGTGCGGGTGCCCTACCGGATCACCATCGGCGTCAAGCCCGCCTCCATCGCCTTCGGCCGTTTCGCCAACACGGCGCTTTTGGAAGTGGCCAACCTGGGTGACCCCGGCGAGTACTTGAACTTCAAGATCGAGTCCACCCAGCCGGAGTGGCTGTTTGTGGACCCGGGCCTTGGCCGCAGCCTTGGCACCCCGGCGGGGGTGCCCAAGGACTGGCGTCCCATCAGCGTCGCCATTGACCGGTCCAAGATCCCCGGCACCGGCGGCGCCGCCAAGCTGATCGTCTCGGCCTCCGAAGTGCCCACCGACGCCATCCCCCCGGAGCCGGTCGAGGTGAACGTCTCCGTTGACCTGGCCCCGCTCACCATACAGGGCGCCGTGCCCACGCTGCGCTGCCCCTCCCTGATCCGGGCCAACTTCCTGCTGCGCGACGTTTCCTACAGCGTTTTCCCCTCGCTGCTGGACGACCCGTCTGACGCCCTCTTCCACTATGACCTCGCGAACGTCAAGGCGGAGGTGTTGGAGGAGGCCCAGCCCATAGACCTCGACGAGACGGAGGTGTACACCCGGAAGAACGAGGGGCTTCGTTTCACCGTGCTGATCATGCTCGACTTCTCGGGCAGCATGCGGGCGGCGGCGGAGAAACTGGTGGAGGACGGCGAGCTGCCGGAGGGCCTGGCCGACCCGCTCCACGAGCTCTACCGCCGGACCATCGGCCCCATGATCGCGGAGCTTCCCGGCCACTACCGAGTCGCCCTGGGGGTGTTCAGCGAGCGCGACCAGACCCAGCCGCTGCGCCTGATCTACGGCGCGGACCCCGCCAACCCGGATCTTGCCTTTGAGCCCTTCGTCAAGAACAAGGACGTGCTTCAGCACCGCCTTGACACGATCACTGTGGTGGACAACGGGGCCACGGCGCTGCTGCCCGCCATCACCTCGGCGGCGACGACGCTCTTCCTGCTCGACAACGACGAGGTCCTGATCCCCTTCGACGCCTCCGAAGAGTACCTGGCCATTGCGGTGACGGACGGCCGCCGCACGACGCCCCCCGGCGAGACGACCCCCGTCGGCGATTTCCTGGAGGGCACCCGCGTCCGGTTCATGCCTATCGGCTGGGGCACCGACGTGCAGGCCAACCCGCTCATTGAGCTGGCCACCAAGTCGGGCGGCCACTATTACGCCGCGGAGACCCGCCTCAACGAGCTCGGGGAAAAGCGGCCCACCTTCTCCGGCCTGCTGAAGCGGTGCGGGGTCGAGGCCGGATTCGAGGCCCAGTCCCTCCCCCGCGACCTCAAGTCGCATTTCTCCTTCGCCTACGTGTCCCTGAACGAGGCGGTCGCCATCCTGCTCAATGTCCGGGTGACGTCCTTCGACAAGATTCCGTTCGTCACGGGCGACTACTTTGTCGAGCAGGTTCCCACGGGCACCTACGCCAACGACGTGCGCCTCGGCCAGATCGGCATGAAGACCGAGGGCATCTCCGGCGGCTCCGCCGTGGTGCGGCTGTATGCCGACTACACGCCGCGCAACCTGTCCCGCCTGACGCTCAGGGTGTCGGCCGAGCTGCTCGACGGGACCCCCCTGCCGACGGCCTCCTATGCGGTCGTTCCCAGGTCGGCGGGCGGCCTTGTGGAGGACTGGACGCTTCAGGTGTCGGGGAGCGACTACACCTTCATCGCGCCCGCGGGCCGGTCGTTCCGCTACGGCGACTACGGCGAGCTGATGGACATCACGGTGAACTCGGCGGCGCCGTTCAAGGTGCGGCTTGCGGTGCTCGACCCGCTCATCGGCGGCTCGCAGGACGGCAAATACTTCACCTGCCCCGACACCATCACGGTGGGAGACACGCCCTTCCAGGGCACCTCGTTCCCGAGGCCCCGGCTGGCCTACACGCCTGCCCCCATTTTCACCAAACCGGACGTGGTGGATCTCGGCGAAGCGGGCGTGCAGACGGACGTGGACGTGTTCAACATTGGCGGGTCGCATCCGCCCACGGACGTGGCCCTGCACTGGGTGATCCGGCAGGGCGCGCTCACCTGGCCCGGCACGCAGACCGGACAATTCACCATAGACCCGGTTGATGAGGCGCTGATCCCCCCGGTGACCTCCACCGAGGCGCCCGGCCTGTGCGTCATCACGCCCGACCGGACGGCGGGCGAGCCGGGCCTGTACAGCGGCTCCTTCTACATGGACTTCGACTACGGCAGCCTGCCCTACTTCGGGAGCCTGGGCCCGTTCTACGTGCTCTACGAGGTTTCCCCGCCGAAGATGGAGATTGAGAACAAGGATCTCGACTTTGGCGATGCGATCACCGAGCTGCCCACCAAGGTGACCAACACCGGCCAGGGCCTGCTCGAGTGGTCCATTGACACCGCCGACCTGCCGGCTTGGGTGTCCGTGACCAGCGCCGGCTCCGTGCTGGGGCCGGGCGAGGAGGCCCCGTTCAACGTGCGGGTGGACCGCGGCGCGGTGGGCACGGGCACCTACGTGAAAAACATCCAGGTGCGCGGCAACACCGGGCTGGTGGACATGATCCATGTGAGAATGGTCAAAAACTGACGGGTCTTCGGACCCTTCCGCGAAACACAAAGCGGGCGTCCAACACCGGTTGGACGCCCGCTTCCGCTTCTTCCTGCTATTCCTTCCAGGCCCTTCCGCAGCCGCAGTCGCCCGCGGCGGCGGACTTGGCAACGTTCTTCAGGTGCTCCCACGAGAAGATGCCCGAACTGTGCCCGTCGCTCCAGGACAGGGCCACGGCGTAGTTTCCGAGGTACTGCACCTCTTCCGCGTGGATGTCCTCGGGGACGGAGTCGGGGTCCAGTTTCTGCTCGCGCGTGTACTCGTCCACGCAGACGGCGCACTGGCACGAGGCGCGCAGCGCCCGGTTGGGGATGCGGTCCTCCGTGCCGTAGGGCCACAGCACATGCACGAAAGCAAGGTCCGTGCGCACCTGCGGCTGCGGACCGCGGCCCGCGCGGCGCATGCCCACGGCCCGGTGGAGGTGTTCGGCCAGCGCCGCGAAGGCGGGGATGTCCGCCCCGGCATCGCGGGTGGCCGCGGTGTGCAGCCCCGGCAGAATGGGCAGCCGGGCCAGGGTGTCCAGCCCGAAGCGCTCCTTGAGCGCGCGGGTGCCATCGCCGAAGGGGTGGTGCTCCTTCCCGCAGCCGTCGCAGGTGAAGGATGCCATGTTCTCCACGATCCCCAGCACCGGAACGTCCACCCGCTCAAACATGAGGATGCCCCGGGCCACGTCCACGAGGGACAGCGCCTGGGGGGTGGTCACGATGAGGGCGCCGTCCAGGGCCACCCGCTGCGTCAGCGTGAGCTGGATGTCCCCCGTGCCCGGCGGCAGGTCAATGAGCAGGTAGTCGAGGGGGCCCCACTCCGTCTGGCCGAGCAGCTGCATGACGTAGCCCGAAACCATCGGCCCGCGCATCACGGCGGGCCGGTCGCCCAGCATGTAGCCCAGGCTCATGGTTTTCAGCCCGTCCACCTCCACCGGCAGGAACTGCTCGCCGAAGGAGACCACCTCGGGGTGGTGCGTGTTAAGCAGTGTCGGCAGCGACGGTCCGTGGACATCCGCGTCCAGCAGCCCCACCGCCAGCCCCTCGCGCTGGAGCGCGCGCGCCAGCAGGGCGGCCACGGTGGACTTGCCCACCCCGCCCTTGCAGGAGGAGACGGCCACAATGGCGCCGATCTGGCCCAGGTCCAGGTCCGGCTGGGTCTTGGGCCGGTGCCGCGCGGTCATGGTCACCTCCACGCGGTCCACGCCGGGCAGCGCGCCGACGGCGGCCTCGGCCTGGCGCTTGAAGGCGTCCTTCACCGGGCAGGCGGGCGTGGTCAGTTCGATGTCGAAGCTGACCGCGCCGCCCTCGATCTTCAGGTTTTTGACAAAGCCGAGGGACACGATGTCCCGGTTCAGGTCGGGGTCCACGATGGCCCCCAGGGCCTCCAGAATCTGTGCTTCTGTCGCCATGGGCAGGGTCTCCTTTGGCGGGCCCGCCGCGCCTCAGGCGAACGCGTCGCCCTCGAACAGCAGCCCGCAGTAGAGGCACTTCTTGTGCCTGGAATTGCTCACGCGCCCGCAGTTGGGGCACTTGACGGGGTGGCTGGTCAGTTTGCCGTCCGCCATGCCGTCGCGCAGGTCAATCTCCTGCGCCAGTTTCTCCAGTTCCGCGTCGGACAGGCTCGCCCGCGCCCTCACCAGCTCCCACATGGCCTGGCACATGAGGGCCAGCCGCTCCACCTGGTCGCGGAGTTCGCGGATTTCCGACGCCTGCACCGGGGTTTGGCGGGCGTCCGTGGTCCGGGGCCCCGCCTGGGGCAGGTCGGCCGTCGGGCCGGCGTCAAACGGGTCGAAGAAAATGTTCGCCATGGCGGGTTCCCCTCCGGGATCCTCAGTCAATGCACTTCTTCAGCAGGTCCAGGTCCAGTTCCGGGTACACCGGGAACCGGCCCAGCAGCGCCGCCACGCGGCTGCGGGCGTCCTGCCGGACCGCCGGGTCCAGCTCGTATTTCTTCTTGCTCGGCTTGCCCGCGTTCTCGCCCGTGGTCAGCACGGCGGGCTTGGCGGCGTCCAGCACCAGGGCGATGATGTCCGCGATCTCCGCCATTTCCGGCGCGCCCATGCCCAGCGTGGTCACGGCGGGCGTGCCGATGCGCAGGCCGCTGGTGATCATCGGGCCGTTCGGGTCGAAGGGCAGGGAGTTGTAGTTCAGCGTCACGCCGCACTCGCGCAGGGCAGAGGCGGCCTGGGTCCCCGTGAGGCCGCGGCTTGCCGCCACGTTCACGAGCATGAGGTGGTTGTCCGTGCCGCCGGTGGCCAGGGTGAACCCGCGCTCCGCGAGCGCCGCGGCCAGGGTGCGGGCGTTGGCGGTGATCCGCGCCGCGTAGTCCTTGAAGGCGGGCCGGTTGGCCTCCGTCAGGGCGACTGCCTTGGCCGCCATGATGTGGGGGAGCGGGCCGCCGAGCACCAGCGGGCACCCCTTGTCCACGTACTCGGCGAACTCCTTCCGGCACAGCACGATGCCGCCGCGCGGACCGCGCAGGGTCTTGTGCGTCGTCGAGGTCACGATGTGCGCGTGGGCCACGGGGTTGGCGTCCCCCTGGAAGACGCCCCCGGCCACGAGGCCCGCGAAGTGCGCCATGTCCACCATGAACACCGCGCCGACTTCGTCGGCGATTTCCCGCATCCGGCGGAAGTTGATCTCGCGCGGATAGGCGCTGTAGCCCGCCAGCAGGATGAGCGGCCGGATTTCCCGCGCCATCCGCCCGATCTCGTCATAGTCCAGCAGCCCCGTCTCCCGGTTCACCGTGTAGGTGTGCGCGTCGAACATCTTCGCCGAGAGGTTGCGCCGGTACCCGTGGGTCAGGTGCCCGCCGGAATAGTAGTCCATGCCCAGCAGCCGCTGGTTGTTCAGCGCCTGCCGCACCTTCTCCCAGTCCGCCTGCGCCATGTGGGCCATGTTCGTCACGCCCATCTCCTGGAGCGCCGGCACCTCCACCCGCGCCGTCAGGACGGCCCAGTAGGCCACCATGTTCGCGTCCGCCCCGCTGTGCGGCTGCACATAGGCGTGCTCCGCGCCGAACAGTTTGCACGCCTGCTCGCAGGCGAGCGCCTCCACCGTGTCCACGTTGTCACAGCCCTCGTAGAACCGCTGGAAGGGGATGCCCTCCGAATACTTGTCCGTCAGCAGGTTGCCCATGGCCAGCTGCGTCGCCAGGGACGAGTAGTTCTCGCTGGCGATCAGCTTGAGATAGGAGCGCTGGTCCTCCAGCTCCTGCACCACGGCGCGGGCCACTTCCGGGGCGACTTCACGGACCGACGCAAGCTGCGCCAGCCAGGCGACCAGGGCGGGGGAGGACTTTCCGGCGGGGGTGCGGGACAGGTAATCCCGAAGCAGGGTGTCAAACACGACTGGCTCCTCAAACGATTAGGGGTTGGCGTTTCATCGGCCCCCAAGGGGCGCGGGAACGGTCATATCGTACCCCGCAGGGTGCCGAAAAGGCAAGCACTCCCGGGCAAAGACGCCACGGCAGGCAGGGCAACGCCTTCTACCCGATAGGTGGCCTGCCGGGGAATCCTCCCACCAACTGGAGTGTTGGACGAAAAGAAGAGAGCAAAGCGGCGTTCGACCGGCGGCAGGGTACATGGCTTTCGGGCTGTGTACAACCACGGAATGGGAACCGGTGACGTTTCTTTGGTTGAACCGCTGGGCAAAAGGGTTGCGTTTTCAGTTGGTTTGGGTGGATAATAATGCTGAAACCGCTTCAACTGCGGTGGTGTTTGGTGATACCACTTGTTTTTTGAGTATTTTCTGGTACATTTTATCTCGGAGGACTGAGCCATGGACATGCGAGGAGAACACCCGGCCAAGTCCCGAAGTGCAGGAAACGGGGGGTTTACGCTGGTCGAGTTGATGTTCGCCGCGGGCACGCTCGCCCTGGCGCTCACCCTGCTCTTCGGGTCCCTGATTTCCATCAACGTCATGGGTGAAGTCAATGAAGGGCGCACAAAGGCCTGCAACCACCTGGCCAGCGTCATGGAAGACCTCCGTTCGAGCACCCTGGACCAGGTCATCACCCGCGAGATTCCCCTGTACGTCGAGGATCACGTTGAGATGGCCGTTTCCCTGGAGGCGGTGAACCTGTCGGGCGAGCGGGTGCAGCTTCCCGTGAGCGATGTTGCCACGACCATCGCCGGCCTTCCCGACCCGGTGGAGGTGGTGGCCACGGTGGTGTGGACGGACTCCCGCCAGCGGATGTACACCAGCACGGCGTCCACGATGGTGGGGAGGTGAGGGCATGCGCATGAACACCCGGGGTTTCACGCTGTTGGAGGTGATGACGGCCTCCGCCATCCTCTCCATGCTTCTGCTCACGCTGTACGGGCTTTCGGAGGCCTTCGCGGGCACCGCGCAGGTGCAGCGGGCGAAGATACAGGGCAACGAGGAGGCGCGCCGGGGCCTGCAGGTGGCGCTGCCCATGGTGCGCATGGCCTCCCGCAACACGGTCAACTGGGCCCAGCTTCCCGGGCCCGTGCTCAGTTTCCGCGCCGCGGACGACGTGGACGGCAACGGCACGGCGGTCAATGTCAGCGCCCGGCTGGAGCTGGGCGCGACGGTCACCATCAGCCCGGACCTTCAGGACGCCAACGAGGACGGAATTACGGCCACCCAGCTGGTGATGGTGCAGGGCGACGTGGTCACCGTGCTGGCGAACAACCTCACCGTTCCCCCCGGCGGCACGCAGCCCACGGCGGACACGAGCGGTTTCTGGGTCACCCCGCGCGGCGCGGGGGTTGAGCTGATGATACGGGCGCAGGGACGCACCTCCCGGGGCCGGATCATGACGACCAGCATGTCGCAGTTCGCGACGATGAGGAACTAGCCATGAACACAAGAAAAGTCCGTCGCGGAAACAACGCAGGCATGGCGCAGCTTACGGCGGTGATTTTCATCGCCGTGGCGGCGCTGGTCATCATGGCGGTCGCCACGCGCCAGCTTGACCAGTTCAACCTGGTCCAGCGCCACGAGGAGTACCAGATCTGCTTCGACGGGGTGGAGTCCGCGCGGCTGCACAGCGTGGCGATTCTGGAGAACGGCGCGGCCGCGGCGCTCCCCGCGCCGACGGGTTCCAGCGCCAAGAGCGGCGGGTCCGAGATCGGCGCATCGTCCACCAAGGGCGCCGTGGGGGGCGCCGCCAGCATGGCCAGTGTCGGTCTGGAAACGTGGGATCCCGTCTACGACTCGAACAACCGGGTCGTGCTTCCGCCGTTTGACTCCACCGAGGCCAACCCGGTGGAGATGGGGGGGCAGCCGGGCCTGATCTACATGAGCTATGTGGCCGACTGGTCCAACGACGGGCGGGACAACAACGGCAACGGGGCGTTGGACGATTTCGGCGAGCAGCTCGTGTTCAGCATCCACAGTGCCGCGCAGTACGAGCAGGTGGAGCGCGAGGTCGAGTCCGTGTACGTCGCCAAGGACATCAACGTCTGGAACAACGCCATCTTCGCGGGCACGGGCGCCTCGGGACAGCTCATCAACGGCAATGTGAGCATCTACGGCTCCGTCCACCTTCTGGGCGACGATTTGGACCCGAACAATCTGGCCCTGGCCGCCATGGAGATGAGCGGCACCTCGCTCATTCACAACAATTATGTGGGCATGCCCGCGACGCTGCGGTCCCGGGTCCCCGCGCTGCCGACCACGTTTGTGAACGGCAAGGAGGTGGAGACGCTCGACGCCACGCTGCGCGTGCGGCGCGGCCTGGTCAGCATGTCGGGCAACTCCGAAATCGGGGAGCCCAACAATGACGGTAACAACGTCAAGGAACTCATGGACGGAACCTACGTCAACGACGGCTGGACGGGCAATGCGGTGATTCCCGACGGCGGCCGCGGCATCCCGAGGTCGGTCTGGAGCGACAACGGGCACACCAGCACCTACGACCTGGGCGCCCGCATGTCGCTGCCCATGCTGGACGATGACTGGCGCGAGACCGACGGGTCTCGCGTCATGAACCCCTACACCGGCACCTGGTACACCCACTCCGAGTACTTCAGCGAGGTGCTGCTGGCCAATCCCGCCGCCCGGAACGACGGCCTCTACACGAAGAGCATGCTGATTGACACGGGGGCCAAGAACGCCTTCTACTGGAACGCCACGACGGGTCAGGAGCTGACCGGCGCGGCGGCGCTGGCCGCGGTGCCCGGCGCCAACGACGACTATATCCGTTTCAACCCGGCGACGAACGTGCTCCAGATCAACGGCCAGATCCGCATCAACGGCGATCTGACCTTCACGGGCAAAGGCAATGACACGACCATCAACTATTCCGGGCGCGGCGCCATTCTGACCTATGGCAACGTCACCATTGACACCAACCTCCTGACCTGCAACAACGGGAATCCCGCGGATACGGCCATGAGCTACCCGGTGCGCAACGTGCTGGGCATCATGGCTTCGCAGGACATGCTGGTGGGCAGCAAGGCCCAGCTGGACATCATGGGCGCCTTCTACGCCCAGGGCAAGATCCAGTCCATGAAGCAGACCAACGTGATTGGCACCTTCGTTTCCAACTACTTTGACATGGGCTCCCAGGTGCCGAACATCTACCAGGTGCCCGAACTGGCCCGCAATCTGCCCTACGGCATGATCGGCAACTACCCGATCATGGACCTTTCCCTGGTTTCCTGGCGCGAAGTTCCGCGGAATTGAGGGAATCCATGAATCTGGAGTTTCTGCGGAAGAACGGGTGGATGGTGGGTGCAGTTTTGGTGTGTCTTTGCGCGCTGGTGGCCGGGGTTGTGTCCCTCGTCACCGGAGGGGCGCGCAAGACGGAGCCGGCCCGCCGGATTCGGGCCCCGCGTCCCGTGCCCACGGCCCAGCAGGAGCGGGCCCGGGAAATCCTCTACGCCGCCAAGGAGGCCTCCCCGGAGCCCACGGCGCGCGAGGTGCGCCAGGGCTACGTGGACAAGTACCGCAGGCAACTGGAGGAGACGCCGGACGCCCCGGAGACCCCCGTCACCCTGCTGGCCCTGGGCATGACCTACCAGCAGCTCCAGGACTTCGACAACGCCGCCTGGGCCTTTGACGAGATCATCCGGCGCTTCCCCGACTCCAACCAGTGCCTTCAGGCCTGGCTTGCCCTCGGCACCTGCTATGAGTTCACGGGCAACCAGGAGAAGATAATCAGCACCTATGTGGAGATGGCCAAGGCCTTTCCGCCCGACACGGACGCCCACAAGTTTGCCCAGAGCAAGCTGAAGTTGCTGGACATCCCCATGCCCGGCCCCGTGGCCGAGCCCGCCCCCGTGCCCGAGCCCGGTTTCGTCAGCGATGTGGAGTTCGAGAGCGCGTCCGCAGTGGCGGTGGAGCCTGCGCCCGCCCCAGAGGCGGCCCCCGCTGAGGAGACGCCTGCTGCGGACGAGGCGGCCGTTGCGGAGGAGGCCCCCGCCGAAGCCGTCCCCGTCCCCGCAGCGGAACCCGTCCCCGCAGAGGCCGAAGCCCCGGCGGAGGCCGCTCCCACGCCCGCGCAGTAGGGGGCGGCTCTTTTCAGAAACCCATGACAGGGGAGAGGTGTGTCCGCGGTGTTTTGGACGGAGTGGACGTAGTGGACGCTGTGGACGGAGCAGGGCGGCCCGGTCGGGACGCAGGCCGTGCTAAACTGTCCGTGCGCCGGGTTTTCCGGCGGGAGGTCACTGGCATGGGCGTCTCTGATGTGGACCGGGGCAGGCGGCGTTTCCTGGGGGCGCTGGGCGCGGGGGCCGCGGCGGCGGCCTGGCCGGGGCGGGCGCGGGCGTCGCGGCGGGACACGCGGCCCAATGTCCTCTTCATCGCGGTGGACGACCTGAACGACTGGGTGGGCTGCCTGGGCGGGCACCCGCAGGCGCTCACACCGAATTTGGACCGTCTGGCGGGGGAGGGGGTGCTCTTCGAAAACGCCCACTGCCAGGCCCCCATCTGCACGCCGTCGCGCGCGTCCATCCTGTCGGGGATGCTTCCCTCCACCACGGGCCTCTACTTTCTGAGCCCGCAGTACCGCGAGGCGGAGACCCTGCGTGACACGGTGTCCCTCCAGCAGCATTTCATGGCCCACGGCTACCGGTCCCTGGGTGTCGGTAAGGTGTTTCACACCAACACGGACCCTGGTTCCTTCCACGAATACGGCGGCGCCCTGGGCGGCTTCGGCCCGCTGCCGGAAAAGAAGCTCAGCCTGCCCAGGGGGCATCCCCTGTGGGACTGGGGCGCCTTTCCGGAGCGGGACGAGGACATGCCGGACCACAAGATCGCGTCCTGGGCGGAAGAGCGGCTGGCGGCGGACCACGGCGGGCCTTTCATGCTTTCCGTGGGCTTTTTCCGGCCCCACGTGCCCATGTACGCCCCGAAGCGCTGGTTTGACCTGCACCCCCGGGAGAAGATCATCCTCCCCGAGGCGCGGGCCGACGAGTATGACGACATCCCCCGCTATGCCCGGCAGCTCTCATGCGCCGCCGCCGCGCCGCGCCACGACTATGTCGTTTCCCTGGGCGAATGGGAGCACGCCGTGCAGGCCTATCTCGCCTGCGTGAGCTTCGTGGACGCCTGTGTGGGCCGGGTGCTCGACGCGCTGCGCGCCGGGCCCCACGCGGAGAACACGCTGGTCGCGCTCTGGGGGGACCACGGGTTCCACCTGGGCGACAAGCTGCGCTGGGGCAAGCGCTCGCTGTGGGAGGAGGCCACCCGCGCGCCGCTGATGATCGCGGGGCCCGGCGTGGCGCGGGGCGGCCGCTGCCGCCGTCCTGCGGGCATGATCGACCTTTACCCGACGCTGTCGGACCTGTGCGGGCTGCCCGTCCCTTCCGCGCTCGAGGGCCGGAGCCTGCGCCCGCTGCTCGAGGACCCGTCCGCCCCGTGGGACCGGCCGGCGCTCACGACCTTCGGCCCGAACAACCACTCCCT
>ERZ795031.1698-NODE-1698-length-22331-cov-8.641183_pt1 | contig 22331 bp, 19 predicted proteins | sample MGYA00375123_ERZ795031 | MGnify/ENA primary metagenome ERZ795031 (study PRJEB30166, sample SAMN05720159) | activated sludge metagenome | isolation source: anaerobic digester from wastewater treatment plant | place: USA | collected 2015-04-21 ...
GTCTTCATAGGATGAGATTACCACGTCAGTACCGTTACTGCCTGCACGGTGTATCTTAAAGCCCTGGAGGCCGCTTTGATCGCTTACCGTCCAGTAGAGGCGGATAAAATTGCCCATACCGTGGGTGGTAAAGCTTGATATGTTAGCAGGCGCAGGAGCAGTGGTAACTTCATTTGAGAGTAGGGAGTAATTGCCATTCTTGTCGAGGGCGCGAACCTTGAAGTAATAGTTCTCTGTGTTGCTGAGCCCTGTCACGTTTATTCTCTCGCAGGCTTGAGAAGCTAGAAAAGCGCTATTACCACGGTCAAATACCTGGTAATTATTGCCGTTGATGGGTGAAGTGGAATACAAGATCTCATAAGATTCAAAATCATATGAGTCACTGCGATCCCAGCCCAGTGTGACGTAATACATAGAAGTATTGATCACTCTCAGGTTTTGCACTGGGGAGGGAAGCATGGCATCGTTCATGGCGAAAAGACCATCATATAGGGAATTCAGATCGCTTACCCAACGTCCGTAGTACTGCCGGGTTTTGGTGAAGAGGTTATCGAAATCCCACATCCGAGCGGTTTCATTCCAGCCGTAGAACCATTTATAGTTGTTCTCAGTCTCTTCATAGGCATTGGGCAATTCGTCCATTTCAATATGAAAGAAGGGCTCAAAGCTGTCATAATCGTTCCAACCGTTCAGTGTATAAACCATCTGGCGATTTTGGGAGTAAGCGGGCAGGTCGACCTGGTCGTTCACGGGATAATAGTTTTCACCATCGTCAAAGAAGAAATCATGAACCGAGTAATTTACAGAGTAGTATTGGTTTAAAAACACATCAGCATGAGTACCGATGGTATTGGCTGGAATCATCAGATGATCGCCACGATTGATTAGATCCTGCTTCAGGCTGCTCAGATCGCGGATGGGTAGATTTGGGCAAAGCTTGTTGTACCCAGCAGAAATCTGGTTATCCGTATACCCCTGATGGCGGTTCCAATCGTAGGAGTGGACCTGAAAGGAAAACTCACGTTTCCCAGTCTCAGCTCTGATAAGATCAGCAAACTTCTTGTAGCAGACGTTAAATACGTGATTCTCGGTACGGGTGGGATCGCTTAATGATTTTGTATTTGTATAAGTACCTTGATTGGTCCACTTTACTTCACGTCCGGCTCCATTGATCATCAAAAAGGCAGCATCCCAAAGGGTAAGAGCGTCATAACCCATGATGGGGGTGGCAAAATCGTCTGTGGGGTGAGGCACTGTAATGATGATGGGGCGCGTAGCCTCAGGATTGTAAATGTATAAACCCCAGCCATAGGAGAAAGCGCCAATCTCGTCATCATAAGGATCCAGGGTGCCGTTATCATCGATCTCTTCCATGTTTGGGATTTCCCTGAGTATGTAATAGGTTCTTCCGCTGTCGGTATCGTGAAACTCGACCACCTGATAAGGGAAGCTTGATGCTGTAACAGCAGCTTGAGCCTCTTCCAGCATCCCTGCCAGGAAGAGATCCACAATGTTACCCCACGCGGTTAATTGTTCGGTTGTGGGGCTTACATAGTCTCCAAATCCATCGGTTTGGCGGTCGTAGGGGGCATAGAGATTGTAATTGGCAATCGCGATTCCTTCAGCGAGGTGAGATATCCAGTTGTCATAAGCGCAGGCCGTCTCAGAACGGATCAGGAAGTTCTCAAGGGAGGCAGTCTCCGATACAAAGGCGTGCGCGCCGATGACGACAGATAGTATTGCCAAGAGAAGCAATAGTCTTTTCATGGGTACTCCTATATGTGTTACGATTAAATGAGGTATCATACTTTTACCACAAGGACGACCTGTAAACAATCCGTCAAGAGTTTTATTGCAGCGGACTATGATGAAATTGGGATTGACAGAAATAGGCTGATGCGGATTTCATGACCGTCAGAATATAAGGGAGTTTCATCTTGAGAATTGTAAACTACAAGATTGTGATCATCATGGCAATACTGCTCATGTGCAGCGCGGGGCTTCATGCTTCAGAACTTGCAGATAAAACCATATCCTGGCTAAACTCGATGGGATTGAATCCCTATCTAATTGTATTCATCATCTCCATGTTACCCATCATAGAGCTGCGTGGGGCTATCCCCGTGGCGGTCTTACTGTTCCAGATTCCCTGGCCACAGGCAGTGTTAGTTTCGGTAATCGGAAACATGGCTCCTATTCCCCTGTTGCTGTTAGTGCTGGAAGGTTTCTTTGCCCTGATCAGTAAGATTCCTGTGGGACACAGGATCACCCAATGGCTGTTTGCCCGTACCCGCCGCAAGGGCAAAGCCATTGAGAAGTATGAGGCAATTGGTCTGGTGACGTTCGTGGGCATACCTTTGCCTGGCACCGGTGGCTGGACGGGGAGTCTGGCTGCCCGCATATTTGGCATAGCATACTGGAAATCCCTGCTATACATCTTTTTTGGGGTGTTGATCGCGGCGGCCATAGTGACTCCACTCACGCTTTTAGGCCTACTGGCCGTGAACTAGAGCCATGAAAGAAATCACCATCTTCTGGTTGGCGGGCGAAAGCAGTGGCGATCTGCATTGTGAGCTTGTGATGAAGGCTTTGGCAGTAGACGGCAAAAGATATAGACATATCGGCATTGGAGGCCCAAAAATGCAGGCTCAGGGTCTGAATCCCCTGTTTCCCTTCCAGCGCTTTGCAGTGATGGGCTTTGTGGAGGTGATCAAGCACCTGGCATTCTTCATCAAAGTACAACAGCGCATCAGGAAGCTTTTTGAGAAGGAAAAGCCAGATCTAGTGATCCTGGCAGATTATCCGGGCTTAAACATGCGGGTCGCGCACATCGCCGATGAGTATCGCATTCCAGTCCTGTACTACATTTGTCCTCAGTTTTGGGCTTGGAAACATGAACGGGTCTTCAAGCTAAAGGCAAATGTACGTCATACTGCCTGCATTCTACCATTTGAAAAGGATTTGTTGGATATTCACAATGTCACCAGCACTTACGTAGGTCACCCAATAGCGGAGGAGATTGCCATCAAATTGGATCGTCTGTCATTTGCCCGCTTCTTTGGGCTGGATGAGAGTAAGAAATGGCTGGGCTTTTTTCCTGGCAGTAGGGATACAGAGATCAGAAAGATGCTGCCCGAATTTTTGAAAGCGGCCTCCGCCTGGCCAGACCATGAGATTCTGCTATCCAAATCCAAAAATGTAAACCATAGTATGTTTATGGATATGCTGGAAGGACATAGACTCCCAAATCTGCATATCGTTGATGGCTACAATTACGAAATGATGAAATACTGCGGTGCGTTGGTCTGTACTTCTGGTACAGTGACCCTGGAAGCCTCGTACATCGGCACCCCATGTGTGATATGCTACAAAGCCAATCCTATTTCCTATCTGATTGGGCGTTATTTCGTGAGGATATCGCGTATCGGATTGCCCAATATCATCCTGGATAGGGACGTCCTTCCTGAATTGGTGCAGACTGAGATGAATGCAACAATGATCAATGACAGGCTCAGAGATATCCTGCCCGGAGGTTTTAAGCGAGAAATGGTATTGACAGAGCTTTACAAATTGCGAGCTATGCTGAGCGACAAAAAGCCCAGCCATGAAGTACCCAGAATAATCGAGCATCTATTGGAAACCTATGTCTAAATTGGCATTCTATCTAGAACGCAAGCTTGCTGCGCTGTTACTAAGGGCATTCCGGGCATCAATCCGCTTTGAGGTGGTCAATCAACCCAGTAAGGAGCAGGAGCCCGTGATCTACGCTTTCTGGCATCGAAACCTGATGTATTGCACCCTGCAACGTGCCGGAGATCCTGCGGTGGTTATGATCTCGTCTTCCAAAGACGGAGAACTCATCGCCGGTCCGGTTGAGGAATTGGGATTCATCCCGGTTCGAGGTTCGAGCACCCGTCAAGGCTCAGAAGCCCTGAAGGGAATGCTGCGCTGGGCGAGAACGAATTCTTTGGCAATTACTCCGGATGGACCCAAAGGGCCGGTGGGTACTATTCATCACGGGCTCTGGCAAATTGCCATCCTGGCCAGAATCCCAGTGGTGGGAGTGGCCTGCGATGCTTCGCGAGAATGGGTCTTCAATTCCTGGGATCGCTTCCGTTTCCCTAAACCCTTTGCGAAGGTAAGAATCCGCTATTCTGAGCCTATCACTCTGGATGGCAAAGCGGATATCCCCGCTGCGGAAGATCAGCTACGCAAGTTTCTCAAGGACTACGATAAGCTGTTTTAAAGCAAATAAAAGGCACGCCATTAAGACGTGCCAAATGATGGGCCTTTTGGATATCTATGCCAAGCCGGGGATCACGCCTGAGATAAGGAAACAGGTCGCGAATGACACGATGGCATATAGTTCCGGGAACACGCCCAGAATAAGGGTTTGAGAAAACACGTTGTTTCCAGCTCCCAAGCTCTCGATACCATTGGCTACGATTCTGGCTTGCTGATAAGCTGAGATCAACCCCACCATCCCCATGATAAGACCAGCGCCAAGGATGGCACAAGCCTGGATCATATTGATCTCTGGGGTGATGTGTCCATTCAGAATAAAGAACGCTCCAAAACCGTAAAGCCCTTGTGTGCTTGGCAATGCGGAAAGAATCATGCAATTCGGGAAGATGTCATCCCGTTTCTTCAAGGCTCCCACTGTTGCGCTGCCACCGATAACCGTTCCCCATGCGCTTCCGATACCGGAAAGTGCCACCATCAGGAAGATTCCGATCCAGGCCAGGAAATACGCAAGATTTCCGCCCGCCATGGCAGTGACTGTGGTTTGTGCTACTGTGTTTAAGGTATCCGGGTTCATTAAACCTCCTAATATTTTACCTTAAGATTTAGAAAATGGTTTGTATTCAATGCCGGGTCCAACGTACTCGGCGTTCTTAAAAAACTCCACAAAGGTCAGGCGAAGGGGATGGACAAAGCCGGAAAGAGCTCCCAAGGCCAGGTTCAATGAGTGCCCCGCAATCAGAAAGATCACATATACTACGGGTCCTGCGATGGGGATTCCGAGCATCTGAGATCCAATGCTGTTTATCACGAAGCCCAGAATACCGCTGGATACGCCGAGAGCAAAAAGCCTGATATAGCTCAGAATGTCGCCAAAGAACCCCGTGATCATATTGTATAGAACCCATAGGCCACCAGCGATGTTCACTAGCGGGTTTTTCCCGGGTTGATTGAAGAGCAGGATCAGGGCCAATCCTCCCAGCATGGGATATCTTAGATAAGGCTGCACTGCCGAGATGTCAGTGCCCAATTGCTGTGCTCCATATACTGCCAGGGTGCCGATAAAGAAAAAAGTCCCTATGGAACTGAGCCCGTTCATCAAGCCTGCCTGACGCATTTTCTTCACGGTTGCTATCGCGATGCCAAAGAGTATCTGGATCACACCCAGGAGCAAGCCAAGGTTGAAAATCTGATTGGTATCGCGTACCAGTATCTTCTCTCCCAGAGATGGTATCTCCTTCATGTCAAAGCCAAGAATGGTACCCATTACCCAGCCCATAATGATGGACGATACTCCGAATAGGGTTATCAGGGTAAGGAATCCTCGTATGGTCTGATCCTTGATCTTTAGCCTGAGGCCCAGGGTGATCAGCACCAAAATAATCCCGTAGGCAATATCGGCGTTGCAGAATCCGAAGAAGAGCATGAAGAACGGTGCAAAGAAAGGAGTAAGATCAAACTCATTGTACTTCGGCAGCATATACATCTTTGTGATGGGTTCAAAAAGTCGCGAGAACCAATTGTTCCGCAGCCTTATGGGGGGATTATCTTCCATCTTGGCTTCAGAGGCAAAGTGGATCACATTCTGCTGTTTGATAAATTCTATTAACCCGATTTCCCTGGATACGGGGATCCATCCGCTAAGCACTCTGACATGATCTTCGGCCTCAGATACTCCTTGCAAGGTGGCATCCTCAAAGTCATACATGGTGGTCAGGCGAGCTATTTCGCGATTAAACATCTCAGTAGCAATCTGAGCATTATCAGCAAAGAAGCTATCGATCGCTTCCAGATGATCCTTCACTTGCTTCAGCTCAGTTTCCATCTCCTGTAAAGTATGGGCGTGAAAGCTAAAGGTATCCGCCTCAATGACCGGTCTGTCTCCAGTGTATAGAAGCACGAAATACACGCTACCAGAAAGTTCAGCCACGACAGTCACAGTATATTCTTCCACCCATTCTGCCTTGAAGTGGTTTTTGAGGCAGTGGTAGAATTCTACCCCGATGCCATTTGCTTTCAACCGCGAAACCAAGTCATAATCGAAATGACCCCAAGGCTCCAGATCCTTGATCTGCTTTATGAAGCCATCGCGCTGGCGAAGCAGGCTATCCTTTTCGCTTCTGGCTTTGTTTATCTGGTTCAACAAGGCCTTGGTGGGAAGATTGGTGCTACCTTTGGGGCGTTCATCCTGAAACTTGCTGAGGAACTTGATGCTTTCAGCATACTGACTGATCATTTCCTGGTTTTGCCGCAATTCATCTGTCTTTTCTTCAGTGGAGCGGATGATGTGCACCATGCCCAGGTTCTGGAGTTGCGCCAGAAAGTCCTGATAATCAAGATGGTAGAGCACAAAGCTGTATTTCTTCATCTTCTCGATCATTGCAATTCCTCCAGACGATCTTTGAGGATCTTCTGCGCAGCTTTGGAGAGGTTCTCTTCGTCTTCCATAAAGCGTTTGATACGGCGGATGGCATCTTCAAAAGCAGGGATCTGCACCTTTTCATAGAGGTTGACCTTTTGTGTGGTTTTCTTGCGTACCTGCTCCAAAATATGCATCTTTCGTATGAAGAATTCTCGTTCGATCTGCAAACGGGACAGCTCCTTGAGCATCACAATGCCATCCAGATACCAGGACGGGGCAGTGAAGAGATTAAACGGTGCGATCTCGTATTGGATATCTTCCAGGAGAGGAGTCTTCACGCCAGCAATCTTACGAGTCTTGATCTCCACGTGTTTGATCGAGATCAGGCGCGGATCAAATTCACCCCAGAGCTTCATAAAGACATCCAGATCCTGGGTTCTTTCTCTTATGGTGGCATCCAGCTCCGCGGCTTTATCCCTGGCTCTCTTCACTTCCAGACGCAAGGCAGATTCCTTGTTCTTCAGCGTCGGTAGGGCTTTTTGCCGCACTCCCAGCTGTTTGATCAGCTGCAATTGGGAGATTTTGTTGTATTGAAACTTGAGGTTCATGCCTTCTTCCAGTACAGCTTCATAAACTCATCTTTGATTCCGATTTCTGCCTGGCTGAAGTGTCTTTGGAAGAGCTTCCAGGCAGTATCAAGCATGGTGTCGGTATCGATATTTACGTCGATGGCAAGGATTTCATTGGAGTACTCTTTGGCAAAGTCCAATACGCGTTCGTCATAGTCTGAGAGATCAAACCCGTTTTCCAGTTTTGTCTTGGCATTGGCAGCATCGGCATACAAACGAACTGCTGTATTCATTACCTGGGGATGATCGGCACGGGTCTTTTTCCCTATCACCAGCTGTTTCAAACGAGATAGCGAGCGGAATGGATCCACGATCACCTTTGATATATCCGTATCACGTTTCAGGAATAGCTGTCCTTCAGTGATGTAACCCGTATTATCAGGAATGGCGTGAGTAATATCTCCACCAGAGAGGGTGGTAACCGCGATAATAGTGATTGATCCGCCGTCTGGGAATTGCACGGCTTTTTCGTAAAGCTTAGCCAGATCACTATACAGTGAGCCGGGCATGGAATCTTTGGAGGGAATCTGATCCATACGGTTCGAAACGATCGAAAGTGCATCGCAATAAAGGGTCATATCGGTGAGTAGCACCAGCACTTTCTCGTTTTTTTCCGCAGCGAAGTACTCAGCGGCTGAAAGAGCCATATTTGGTACGAGCAAACGTTCCACAGTAGGATCTTCAGTGGTATTTACAAACGAGATGATGCGATCAATCACGCCAGCGTTTTCAAAGGCGTGTTTATAAAAAAGATAGTCATCATTGGAAAGCCCCATACCGCCAAGGATGATCTTATCACTCTTCGCGCGCAGGGCCACCATCGCCATCACTTCATTGTAGGGCTGGTCAGGATCGGCAAAGAAGGGGATCTTTTGTCCTGTGACCAGGGTGTTATTTAAGTCAATGCCCGCGATACCGGTGGCAATCAGTTCAGAAGGCTGTTTACGACGAACCGGATTCACTGATGGACCGCCAATCTCCACTTCTTCACCGGATACGTCCGGGCCGCCATCTATGGGATCGCCATAGGCATTGAAGAAACGTCCAGCCAGATCGGTACCCACTTTCAGGGTTGGGGCCTGACCAAAAAAGACTACTTCGGCATCGGTTCCGATGTTTTCAGTACCGGCAAAGATCTGCAGGGTCACGTCTTCACCAACGATTTTCACGACCTGCGCCAGGCGTCCTGCTACCGTAGCCAATTCATCGTTTCCGACGTCAGAGGCTCTGACGGTACAGGTGGCCTTGGTAATGGAATTGAGCTTAGTATAGATCTTTTGAAAAGCTTGTGTTGCCATTATTTAGCTCTCCTTTCCTCGAGTGTGTTCTTCAGGTCGTTCTCGTATTTCTTGAAGTCCTGACTGTCAAATTCCACATAGTTCATCTGCTTACATATATTGGTTATCTTGATGTAGTATGGCATCACTTCCTCAAAGCTTTCAAATACAAAATCCATAGCGCAGATGCCCAGAATCAATTCCAGCATGTATTCCTGACGCTTCATAGGTGTGGATTGATCGATCTTGTCAAAACCGTCCTGTTGCAGGATGATACGGTCCACAAGCTCGCTTTTCCAGTATTTGTCATGATAAGCCAGCGGTACGCCGTCGTCACCGAGGATATTGATCTGTTCCTGCGCTTCACGTCCGCGGAGCAGGATGTCCTTGGTGTGCACCACATCATTTACCCAGTTCGGGTTCACGTTTGTATTCAGATATTCCATCACTTCAGGATATTCGAGGTACTTACTGTAGGAATCTATCGGGTCCACGGCAGGATAACGCTTACTATCGGCACGGGCCTGAGAAAGAGCGTAGAAACATCGGGCAGCCTTTTTGGTGGATTCGGTAACGGGTTCCTTCAGGTTGCCACCGGCGGGTGATACTGTACCGATAAAGGTGATGGAACCTGTGGCTCCGCCCTTCAAGTACACAAATCCCGCCCGGGAGTAGAAGTTGGACACGATGGCCGGCAGATCCATGGGGAAGGCATCAGGGCCGGGGAGCTCTTCCATGCGGTTACTCATTTCACGCAAGGCTTGTGCCCAGCGGGAGGTGGAATCAGCGAGAAGCAATACCTTGAGACCCATGTTCCGGTAGTATTCGGCGATGGTCATGGCAGTATATACCGAAGCTTCACGTGCTGCTACCGGCATGTTTGATGTATTACAAATAATAATGGTACGCTCCATCAGCTTGCGTCCGGTACGAGGATCATCAAGCTCAGGAAACTCTACAAACATCTCCACCACCTCATTTGCACGTTCACCGCAAGCAGCAAAAATGATCATATCGGCATCGGCGTTTTTGGAGATGGAGTGCTGCAACACGGTCTTTCCCGCACCGAAGGGACCGGGAATAAAGCCTGTGCCACCCTCTACCATCGGATTGAGAGTGTCCAAAGTACGCACCCCGGTTTCCATCAGTTTAAAGGGACGGGGTTTTTCAGTGTAACACTTGATGGGTATCTTCACCGGCCATCTCTGGATCATGTTCAGTTCGATATCATTGCCTTCGGAATCGGTGATCGTTGCGATGGTTGCTGTGATCGGGTGTGTGCCTTTGGGCGCCATGCTTTTCACTGTGTACTCGCCCTCAAATCCGAAGGGGACCATGATCTTGTGTGATATCCAGCTTTCGGGAACGCTGCCTAGCCAGTCTCCGCCACTCACTTTGTCGCCGGGCTTGGCCAGAGGAGTGAATTCCCAAGTGGAATCTTCATCCAGGGGATCCGTGTACTCACCACGGGTGAGGAAAACACCCTGCATCTTGTTCAGGTCGTTCTGCAATCCATCGTAATTTTTGGAAAGCATACCGGGACCCAGCTTAACTTCCAGCATGTGGTCTGTAAACTCTACCGTATCTCCCGGTCTGAGGCCGCGTGTGCTTTCAAACACCTGCGTATAGGCAGTGTTTCCCAGCACCTTAATCACTTCGGCCATCAGCTTTACTCCGCCCAGATTGATGTAGCAGATCTCGTTTTGGGACACAGGGCCCGATACTTCTACTTGCACCAAATTGGCGATAATTCCTTTCACTATACCTTTGGTCATCGTGTTACCTTCTATTTATGCTTAATTTTTATATTGAAATCTTCAGGAAAACTAAAGCTGTTTTCCAGCTTATCCAAGGTGTCTTGAAACACTTCTTTTCCCAAGTCAGCATCAGCTTTCAGCCAGCGATTGACCAGGCGCAGTTTGGTGTAATACCCTAGGATGCGATCGATATTGAAGTACTCGAAAAAGTTCTGTTGGTCGATCCATTTGGCTCGGAACACATCGTAACCCCGTTCCCGGTACAGGATATTGTTTTGTTCCCAGATTCGTATAATGCTATCAAACACGGGATGATCCTTACCCAACCCAAAATCCGCCGCGTGGCTTTTGGCGATGTTTTGCACATCTTCATCATCTCCGATGAGATACTGCGCAAACTCAATATTGTGGTGTCGGGCATTGATGGCAGCTAGGATGTTCTTGATGGTACGTTGCAGTTCAAACCACTTGTTGATAAAGCTATTAGGGTGCTTGGCAGTATAAGTGAACAAGCCAGAAAGTAGCTCGTGTTCCACCTGCTCTCGGGGAGGCATATCCTCACAGGATAGGGCTTTGACCAGAATGTCAGCGATAAAAGAGGGAAGTCCAGAAAAATGCGGTGGTATATCAAGATCTCTATTATCCAACCTGGCAAGGAGATATAAACGGTATTCTTCCCAAAACTCGCGAGCATAAATACCTTCAGGATCGGGATCCCGATCGTCCTTGTACAAGTATCCAAGCAGGTTTTGCATATCCTCAGGCAGATGCAATAACATCAGCAACGCGAAATCTCTGTCACTAAGCTGGGCTGCAGCATCCTGCCTGAACTGCTCCGGAGTATAGCTGAGCTTTGTATCGTCCAGCGAGATGCCTGGCAAGCCGGCGATAAAGTAATAGTACTGCATGGCCACTACTAGCTTTCGAAAAGAATTTTAGCCGTACGGGGACGTAAGTAGTTCTTGAAGAGATTGGCAAAGTCTTCGTCACTGAAACTTAGCTTGTAGCTGCCATCCATGGGGGAGATGCTGAATCCGGATTTGATCTGAGGGTTAAAATCGATATTTAGCTTACCCTCAAAGCTCTCCTTCACTGATGCCATGAACGCCGAATCCAGCTTCGCTTCCAAGGACTTGGCAAGGCTGAGATTTGCGCCGGATTGTTTCCAACTGCCCAAGGCTTCTTTCACCAGTTCCTGAACGAAGTGAACATCTGAAAAGGCAACTTTTGCACCAGTGTCGATGTTTTTCAACATCAGGATATCAGTGATCTTTTGTTTCATGGCGCTCAGGGTGTGATTGCCAGCCATTTTGAGATCACCTTCGGTGTTTTTCTTCAGCTCGGCAGCTTGTTTGGTGGCATCTGCCAGCTTCGCATCTGCTTCAGCCTTGGCTTTATCTACAATAGCCTGGGCTTCGGACTTGGCTTTATCCAATATCTTCTCAGCTTCGGCGTTTGCTTTGGCTACGCCTTCCTCATAAACCTTGCTTAAGAGTTCTTGCAACTGATCGTTCATAAGAGGTCATCTCCAGTAAATTCGCTTTTGTCTCAAGTAATAATTCTATCAGAAAGCTGTCAATGACTTTGTTGGCATATCGACACAATAATATCGATATAATTATGTTTAATGCCAAGTGGCTCTATGAATTAGGAATCTGGTGATTTATTCACTAGTGATGGGCATATTCTCGCACTTCTGACTTGGTTCTCCCCTCTCGAGCTCTCGATCAAGCCTTGATTAATCCCTAATTGGTAGGGCTTGAGATTGGCATGATGGGAAAGTGATATACGCCGTCAAGAGATGGGGGGATCACTAGAACCTGATTGTGGCAATCCCACAGTGACTGGAGTAGAGCAGCTATTTCTTTAGGTGTTCGTGTAAGAAATCGTGGTACTCGCTATTCCCAAACACCAGTTCTTCGTGCTTGGCTTTATGCCCCCGGCCTTTACTATCGATGAAGAGTACAGAATCCACATAACGCAGAGTAGATAACCGGTGTGAGATCACGATCGCTGCGGTATCGGGATAATGAATATTGATGGCTTGCCAGAGCTTCTCCTCGTTTTCGGCATCCAGGGAAGCAGTGATATCGTCCAGAATGAGTAGTTTGGGTTTCTTGATCAATGCTCTGGCGATGGTGACGCGTTGCTTTTGGCCACCCGAAACGTCTAAACCGCGATGTCCGACCCTAGTATTGTCTTTATCTGGAAAGAGGGCGATCTCGCTGCTCAACTGCGCTGTATCCATGGCTATCTGATATTCATCTTCACTGGCTTGATCATTGGCAAGCATCACGTTATCTTTGATGCTGCCGCTAAACAGCGATGGCTCCTGAGGCACATAAGCCACAACATCGCGCAGACTCTTTATCTGCAGCGTTTCGATGTCTGCGCCGTTTACCCGTATATGTCCCTGATCGATGGGGAGCAAGCCCAGGATCAGGTTTGCCACTGTGCTTTTACCTGCTCCTGTAGCTCCTAAGATCAGCATTCGTTCCGGAATGGCAAGCTCAAAACTGAGTTCATCGAGCACCTTGTCTTCCTTGCCGGGATAGCGGAAGCTGACTTGATCAAAGGCCAGGGATGTGAATTCTGTCACAGGATTGCCGTAGCTCTCATCCTTGTTAAAGGTGGGGAAGTGCTTCATCTCTTCCAGGCGGTCGATATTTACAAAAGCCTGTTTCCCGGAGACGAAAAGTTGGGGCAGATCGAGCAGAGGATAGATCATCATGGAGAGATAGGTGTAGAAGAGGAAGAAGGTACCCACAGAGATCTCTCCCTTTACAGCCATGAAGCCACCAAACATGATCACGCCTATCTGGGCAAAATAATCGATGTATTGATAGATCAGCGATAGTACTGCGTTCAGCCTTACCACGCTCATTTCTGTCTTGAAACGATTGGCGAGGGCGATATCGAAAAAGCGGTTGTACTTCTCTTCACTCACAAAGGATTTCACGATGCGGATGCCGGAAAAGCTCATCTCCAATTGGCTGTTGATGTCGGAGATTGCACGCTGATTCTTCTCAAAGTTCGTGTATAGTTTCTCACTGGTGAAGTAAAAGACTATCATCATCAGCGGCAGTGGCGCGATGGACAGCAGGGTCAGCTTGACGTTGATGCTAAACATCACGACCAGTGAAAAGAGGATCATCGAGAAGGAATTGAAGGCTCTGAAGATACCGCTGCATAGGAACCAGGATATCTTGGGGAAATCCGAAAGATCGTCCGTGAGACGGGTAACGATGTCGCCGGTGCGGAAGTGTTGGAAAAATCGGAAATCCTTGCCCGCGATAAACTTGAAATAAAGCATGCGGAGAGTGTGTTCAAAGCGTAAGTTTACAAGGGCACGTACGCAGGGGTAAAATCCTGTGAGGAATTGAGCAGCGCCGATGGCAAGAAAGAGCCAAATCACGCTGTTGACATCATTCATCGGCTGAGGGTAGGAAGCCGGATTCTGCAAGATATCGCGCAAAAGGTCAATCATGCGTTTAAAAGCATAGGGATACGCGATGGATACGGCTGAAGACGCCAGGGTGAAGAGCACCATGATCAGGACGAACCAGATATTTGCTTTGTACTGTGTGAAAACCCACTTCAAATGCTTATTCATGGTCTTCTCCCACCAGTTGCAATTCCACCAGCTTGCAGTATTCAGGGCTTAGTTTCATAAGCTCTGCGTGCTTGCCCCGGGCTAGAATCTTCCCATTACTGAAGTACAATATCTCATCTGCGTCCAGTACGGAGGTCAAGCGATGTGCCACTACTACTGCGGTTTTTCCCTTGAAGACCTTTTGCATCGTGCGCTGGATCTTAGCTTCTGTCTGGGGATCGATGGAAGCTGTGGCTTCGTCCATGATGATTATCTCGCTATTGAAGGCTAGCGCGCGGGCAAAAGAGATGAGTTGCTTTTCGCCCTGCGAGATGTTCTGCCCCCGCTCCGCCAATTCGCTATTCAATCCGTCTGGCAATTGCGCGATAAAATCATCGAGTTGCACAACCGATACGGCTTTCTTAACCTCTTCTTCAGGCACAGTATCGTTGTATACTCTGATGTTTTCCAGGATCGATCCCGGGAAGAGGAATATATCCTGCAGAATGAGCCCGATCTTTCGGCGCCAGGCTCGGAAATCCAGATTGTCGATAGGGGTATCATCGATCAGAATGCGCCCTTTTTGCACGTGGTAAAATCCACAGAGCAGACTCACAGTAGTCGTTTTCCCACTTCCTGAAGCTCCCACCAGGGCGATCTTGCGCCCCTTTGGGATGGTGAATGACACATCCTTTAGGATCCAATCCTCGTCCTTGTAGGCAAAGCTGACGTTCTCAAAGCGGATTTCCCGTTCGAATGAAGGGAGTAGATTGCCATGATAGGTTTCGTCCTCAGTGCTAAGTTCTGTAAGCTCCAGTATGCGTTTCAGAGACACAAAGCTTCGCTGCATCTGCATCACATTTTCTGATAGATGCATCAACGGCCATACCATGCGATAAATGTATTGGATAAAGACAATCAGGGTACCTAGAGTGGCTACTCCAGCGATGATCTTGGGCGCGGAGATCCAGATCACGATCACTACGAAGAGCACGTTGAAAAAAAACATGAAGAAACTCTGCGCACCGTACTCAATGAAAGAAGTCTTGGTCTCAAGGTTCTTCTTGGCCCGGCTGGCTACCTCCAGATCCTTGGTGATTCTGTCTTGTTGATTGAGGGCCTGGATCATGTGCATACCCTGAACATAATCGGTGATCTTGGCGGTCACAATGGCGTACTTTTCCCGGATCTGTCGAAAGAACTTGGAGATATAGCGGAATAAGAAGGAATAGGACACCATGCTGACAATGATGATGGGAAGGATGTAGATAGTGGTTTGCCAATCGCGTACGAAAAGCACTACGAATACTCCCACGAAAAACAGGATATTGCCCATGATCGTGATGGAGAGATCGCTAAACAGCACCTTTACCCTCTCACTGTCACTTTCCACACGTGCGATCAGTTCTCCTACGGGTTGCTTATTAAACCAGGGCACGGGAAGCTTTAACAGGTGGCGAAACACGTCACCTTTGAACTTGGTGATTACCTTGATACCCAGACGACTGAGCAATACGATCTGTAGATATGAAAGCAAGCCAGAGATGAGTACTACTCCGATGAACATGATCCCATACTGCATCATCTCCCGCATATCTTGATTGGGTATGCTTTTGTCGATGATCAGTGCCAGGATGAGTGGATCCACCAAACGCAAGGCTGAGGTAACCAACATGGCAAACAAACCAAAGAATAGAAGGCTCCTGTCCTTCTTGACGAAGGGATAGAGTAGTTTGATGTAGTAGATGAGACCGGGTTTCTGTTCTTTCATATTCCTTGTCGTTCACTAAAAGCCGATACTTGGGGTTACCATCCCACTTATTTACGATTCTATACCCCGCAAATTATCCTCTGATCCGGGTTTGTGAATCATATCTGGATCAGGGGTTCACGCGCCACTATTCAGGATGAGATGGGGGATAAAGGGGATCCACATAACTTCTTCTGGCAGCTATAACGTCCATACGCCACCCCGCCATTGACCAAAGAACTGGGTGATACTAAACTGGTCGGGATGAGAGGATTTGAACCTCCGACTTCTCGGTCCCGAACCGAGCGCGCTAACCGGACTGCGCTACATCCCGACCGTCGTTTAGCCACAATTTTCAGGCTCTGATTGCTGTCAAGATTATTCTTTGTGTATGGCTTTGAGCAAACGCTCCGCTTCTTCGCTGGTGATCTTGCCTGCTTCCAGCATATCCAGAATCTTCAAGCGACTGCGATTCGCGATCTCCTCTTGTTCCTGCTTTTTTCTTTCCGCGCTCAGGTAGGGCTTTATCAGAGGGGAATTGACTACCTTGTTGATGTACTCCTTTAGAGAATCTGCATTCAAATGCTCATACTTCAAACCGTCAAACTCAGCTTTTACGCCGCGCAATCCTTCCTTTAAACCATCGTAGATCTCTGAGCTCAAATCTTCGACCTTGGAGATTACCACTGTCTTGGTGCCTTCCAGATCTATGTCCTTGGTGGCCGCTTTCATCTTGTCGATAGCTTCATTTACTTTGCTCTTGATCTTTTCTTCGTTGATAGAATTGGTAGCGCGGCTGAGGTATTCGATCAACTTCCCCAGAAGTTCGTTCACCTTTTCCTTCTCGTTACCGGTATTTGCTCCTGAAATGCTATCTTTGAGCTGATCCAGCTTGGTCTTGATGAAATCCAGATTGATATGCCCATCGCTGGAGAGCTTGATGAGTCCGTTTTCAGTGTTTATGCTAATCATGGTGGGTTCATCATCATCATACAGGTTTTCGATGCGGAATGTCCTGTCATCCTTTACCACCTCGGAATCAAGATTGGACTTGAATCGTCCACTCTCGGTCTCGGCTGATAGCTTGAAACTGAAACGCAATGGCAATACAAGGTGGACGATCCCGTTTTCTGTAGTGAACTTGAAGTTCCCGCCTTCCACCGGTTGAGTTTCAAAGTGAATGGGACCGTTCTCGGTCTCCAGATCCACTGTCTTGTAGCTTGCCAGCCGCAGTTTGATGGGGCCATTTTCGCTTTCAATGTGCAGTCCTTCACCTACGATATCTTCTGCAACCACTGGTCCGTTTTCCATCCGGGCGTAGATGTTTCCCCTGATGTTGTGCAGCTTTACCGGACCATTCTCGCTTTCCAGATGCAAGTCGCCACGACAGTGCTTTATGGACACCGGGGAATTATCACTACTGATCTTCAGGTTATTTTCCAGCCCAATGAGACTGAGCGGGAAGTTGTCTGTGCTTACATTAAGAAAGACCTTGCCGGGGACGCTGAGCTTGATCTGAGCAGTTTTGATGTCTCTTTGATTCACTGGTAGTTCATCCAGTTTCAGAGTCAGTATCCCTGCGTCTAGTTCGGCATTGATGTAATCCTCGATGTTTAAGTCCTCTTGATCTGCTTCAAAATTCAACAATCCTTCCAACAGAACTGCATCATCTGCTGAATCGTCGATAACAAGAGGAGCCAGGGCATTATCCAATCTGATTTCTGATAGCCCCACGTTTGCCCATTTCTTTTGAATGGCATACTTTTTCATTGTTCTCTCCTTTTATGGATCATATCTACAGCTTCCTCCACATTGATAAAACCCGCTTCGAGATCAGAGAGGATATCATTAAAATCCTTCGTATCCTCTACATCCCGCGTGATAATCCGGGTGATCTCCGATAATCTGTTTTTGACGGTGGGGTATGATATGCCCAGGCGCTTCTGCAATTCCTTCAGGTTACCCTGGACCAATAGAAACAACTTGATAAACTCCAACTGAGAGGAGGATAATCCTTCCAGCCAACTACGGCTAAATGCTCCCTGAAAGCTTACATCGCAGGCCGGGCAGTGATACTCCCGGATCAAAAGCTCTTTATGACAGATTGGGCAATTTACTAGATTCATCATCGTCACCTCACTAATGTTAAGGTCAAGTTTATATAATGCCATATTATGTCAAGTGAAAACTGAATAATGTTTATATGGATATTCATATATCTTATGTGTCGAGTAAGGAAGCATTGCATGGGAGCCGTGGCATAAATGCGTTCATTTTCCCCTCGCATTTATTCAAACAATCTGTAGAAGGTTTTCCACTACCATAGGCTAAGTGCTCAAGACAGAGGGAGCTGGAGCAGAAAGATCGTGTTCGCTAGCAAGCCTATGCAGGCTTAATCCGGGATATGCAGGCCACAAGAGTCTTGACAAATCTGCAAATCTCTCAGAGAGTGCCCACCAAATACTACAAGGAGATAATCATGAAAAAAGTACTTGGTATAGCCATATTATTGATGCTGATCATGTCTATGGCGGCGCAGAACGCTCAGAGGGAAGCTTTGGATAGCCTGGAAAACGCGAAGGGCTTCATTACCAAAGGTGACTTATTGAAAGCTCAGGAAGAGCTGAATTATGCTCAGGCCAAGATCAGCGAGATCATTGCGGAGGATTTACTGAAGCACATCCCTGAAAAGCCAAAGGACTTCACGTTCGAGAGTAAGGAAGCCAGTTCATTGGGACAGGCAGGTGCCATTATCGGCAGTGCCAATTCCGTAGCTGCGTTGGGTCATTACAGCAAGGGTAACGCCACTTTTGAGCTTTCTATCACCATGGGTGGAGCTATTGGTCAGACCGGTAATCTGATGAGCGGACTGGCAGCGATGTTTGGCGGCATGGCTACCGGCACCTCACAAGTTCGGGTAAAGGGTTATACCGGAACTCTTGATTATGACCGCGAGAATGATTCCGGAACTCTTACCATCACCGTAGGCCCCAAGATTTCCGTGATAGTTACTGGAGAAGACATCAAGAGTGCTGATGATCTGAAAGCACTTGCTGAACAGGTGGATTTGGCTCTTCTGGAAAAATCATTCTAGAAACAATTCTTTATAGATATAGTAAACCCGCGGCCATATTGACCGCGGGTTAATATTTCAGTTGAATTTGCCACACTAAGGTAGTCTGGTTACCCGATTTTCATTCCTGCCCTCAGAGCGTTGATATTGGCTTCCACCACGTTATCACCCTTTCTGGCAAAAATGCTTCTGATGCTGTTTTCGATTTCTTCTGCGCTAAATCCAAGCTTACTGATTGCTGCACCCAAGACAACGATATTCATAGAGCGCCTGGCATTCACTTCGATGGCGATGGCATCGGCATCAAATAGCAGGTGGTTCTTAATAGCTTTAATGGCAGCGTACACTTTTTCTTCCTCGGGGTAGTTCGGGATGTTTTTGAAGGGAGTGGAGTTTGTGATGATCCATCCCACATTGTGCAGGTACGGTAGATAGCGTAAAGCTTCCATGGGCTCGACCGAAAAGATCATATCTGCTTGACCCAGAGGGATCAGATCGCTCCAGATCTCGCTATCTGAGAGCCGCAGATGGCTTTGCACATCGCCTCCGCGCTGGCTCATCCCGTGTACCTCAGCTTGTTTCAACTGCCATCCGCGATTTAGGGCGGCATGACCCAAAATGGTGGCGATAGTCAGGATACCCTGACCTCCTACTCCCGCAAGTATAATATCTTTCTTCATGTTAGGCCTCCATCTTGTGCTTACGCTTCAGGGTTTGAACGCATTCGCGTTTGGGGATGACCACCGAGACTCCTGCATAGGCGATCTCTTCCTTGTAGATCTGTACCATCTCATCGAAGTTCTTTTTGAAGGGGACAAAGGTGCGGATATGTTCTTTCTCCACGCCGAGCCCCAGACAAATCTGCTCAAGCTTACCAAACGCTGTGTAATCCTGACCTCCGGTCATTCCAGTGGTGGAATTGTCCAGGATTACGATCACGACGTTTGCCTTGTCATAGATGCAATCCAACAAACCGGTTAATCCGCTGTGGGTAAAAGTGCTATCACCAATCACTGCGATGGCTGGGAAGAGACCGCTGTCCGAAGCGCCTTTTGCCATGGTTATGGATGCGCCCATATCGACACAGGAATTGATGGCATTGTAAGGAGGCATAAATCCCAGCGTATAGCATCCGATATCACTGAATACATGACCTCTGCCATATTCCTTCACGGATTCATTTAGAGCCAGGTAGCTATCTGCATGAGGGCAGCCAACACAAAGTGCAGGCGGACGTCCAGTCACCACATCAGGGACATCGCTTCCAAAGGTATCGGGCATTCCCAGCGCTTTGGCTATTTTATTGGGATTCAATTCGCCATCGCGATCCAGGGTGCCGTCCAATCTGCCATGGATGGCCTTGGTCCCCTTAAAATTCGCACCTTTGATCAATTCTTCGGTGATCGGCATTCCTTCTTCAAAGATGTACAGGCTGTCGCATTGGTCATAAATGGCATGGATCTGCTCCATGGGCAAGGGATACTGACAGATCTTGATCACTGGATAGGGGATCTGTTTATCACCAAAAACCTCCCTTAGATAGTTGTACGCAAGTCCGGTGCTAATGATGCCTTTAGTATAGTCCGAGGCTTCCATGAAGAAGCTATTGAATTTGCTTTTCAATGATTCCTGCTCAAAGTCTTTTTGCAATTGGATGAGTCTTTTATACTTCTTTCTGGCGATTGCAGGTAGTAGCATGAATTGCATCAGATCATCGGGCTTGTTCAATTCCTTTTGCTGAAGCGGACTACGACGCAATACTCCGCTGCGGGAATGGGAGAGCCTGGTGGTAAGGCGGATCATTACCGGGATATGGTAAAGTTCCGAAAGCTCAAAGCCATAGAAGGCCATATCGTAGCATTCTTGCTGATTTGAGGGCTCCAATACAGGGATCATGGCGAAATGACCATAAAACCGAGAATCCTGCTCATTTTGAGATGAGTGCATGAAAGGATCGTCGGCCACAGTGATGATCAAACCTCCATGGGCTCCAGTCATCGCTGAATTCATGAAGGGATCGGCGGCCACATTCAGACCCACATGCTTCATGGTAACCATAGTTCTTTTCCCAGAGTAACTCATTCCCAGAGCTGCTTCGGTGGCTGTTTTCTCATTGGAAGACCAGGTACGGTGAACCTTCTGCTCTTCTGCTTGCTTTGATTTTTGTACGTACTCAATGATCTCGGTGGAAGGTGTGCCCGGGTATCCGTAAAAGCCAGATATACCGGCATCCAGGGCTCCCTGTGCGAGGGCTTCATCGCCCAAAAGCATCAATTTTTCCAAGGTGAGACTCCTTTTATCTTTTTTTCGTATATATCCTCAGTTAGGGTAGGCATATCCTCTTGCAGGATAACAATATGACTTTACCTTGCAGTTTCTTGGGATTGTATTGATCCGTCAAGTTAATTTCTTGGATGAGTTCAGCATACGATCTCAATGATAATAAAACAATTCTTTTTCCTCATCTTTCCAGCTGTACTTCACTTCTCCCACAAAGATCGTGTGATCTCCGCTTTTCACTTGAGTAACGATCTCACATTCAAAGCAGGCAATGGCATCACTGAGGATGGGTAGTTTATGCAGCTTACCTGGGAAATAGTTCACCTCTCCAGCGGTGAATTTATCGATGTCCCGGCCACTCTGCGAACCGGAGAGGGACAATAGCGATTTCAGACTGGGGCTGGGGAATACAAGATTGAAGTAGCGCACATCCTGCAGGCACTCGTGGGAATATCTGGAGTGTCCCACCGAAATGGCGAACATCGGAGGCTGGATTGAGGTTCGCATAAACCACTCCAAGGTGATCAAATTGAAATTGCCGTCCGGTTTCTGAGTTACTGCCAGGCATACTTTTGAAGGGAGGTGCGCCATTGCGTAGGCTTCGGGGAGGTTGGATTGTTTCATCATCAGGCTTTTCTCCATGCTGTGTTAATGATATATAAAGTATATCCAGAATGCGGGTGGAGGCTACAGCTTTATGCTGCCGTTGGCTACTCCCTGGAGCGTAGGGGAGGGGAGGGGAGAATTCCAAATATATATCATCGCCATGCCCTGATATAGATGTTCCTTGCCAAACATCCAAATTTGTCTAGATTTGATAATAATAACAAACACAAAGGAGACATCATGAACAGCAGTTCAAAGTTACTTGTAGCATTAGCTATCGTACTTTTCTGGTTTGGCACGGCCAATACCATTGAACACACTGTAGGCATTCGAGGCGGAGTAACCATGCCTTTTGCCGACATAGACGAAGAAAATCCCCTTCAACTGATGGGCGGAATCAATTACGAAGCCTGGCTAATGGATTACCTCAGCCTTGGCGTATATCCCTATTTTACCAAGATGGAAGGGGAAGAAGGTCCCGCGGATTTCGAATCCACACTTATCGGTGGTGACGTAATGGTGAAGCTTCGTCCAGTATCAGAAAAGCTTTCTTTACATTTTAAAGACTCTGCCGTGAAGCGGATATCTCCCTTCGCGCAATTGGGCTTTGGTGTGGTTCATCACGATAGTGAAGCCAATTTCGGTCCTGTCAAAGCCAAAGATGACGGCATTAGCCTTAGCGCTCCAACCGCCGCTCTGGGTGTATCTCTGCTCAGTAAGTGGAATGTCAATCTTGATCTGGGTGCACAGTATGTTTTTGCCA
>ERZ795031.1702-NODE-1702-length-22284-cov-5.587296_pt1 | contig 22284 bp, 19 predicted proteins | sample MGYA00375123_ERZ795031 | MGnify/ENA primary metagenome ERZ795031 (study PRJEB30166, sample SAMN05720159) | activated sludge metagenome | isolation source: anaerobic digester from wastewater treatment plant | place: USA | collected 2015-04-21 ...
ACAAAATAGAGATACTTTGTGTCATCAGGATAAACTATGCTTTTTATCGCCCCTTCTCCGGGGAAACAGAGCGGGGTGGCAGGGAATCCGTATCTTGTGTATGTATTCCACGGGTGATCTGTCATGAGATCTTTTCTTGTAAGATTTCCGGTGAATTTTGGCAGTAATCCATAAATGACTGAAGGGTCGGTCTGCATTTTCATCCCTATTCTACGCCTGTTTAAGAAAACAGAGGCGATCATCGGCTGTTCTTCTTTCACGCCTGTCTCTTTTTCAATGATCGAAGCAAGTTTCAAAAAGTCGTAAGCATCAAAATCGAGTTTGCCCATTTCGGTTTCATATTTCTTTAAAACCACTTTCATCTGATCCGCCATCTTTGTCATTACAGCAATAATATCAACTCCTTTCGGGAAGTGATAAGTTGAAGGGAAAAGAAGTCCTTCACAGCTCTGCTTTCCTTTTGCTCCGATAGAATTAAGAAAATTTTTATCGTGACATATTTCAAGAAATTTTCCACTTCCCTCTATCCAGTCAATCCCTTTAAAAACTCCAGCCGCATCAAATTTATTGTAACCCTCGGGAATTGTAAATGAATACAGTCTAACTTTCCCGCTCATTATCTTTTTTGCAACATCTATCGGACTGACATTGCCGGAGAACGAAAATTCACCTGTTTTTAAACTTGTTCCCCATTTATTTTCACGGATCATCCAGTAAAACATCTCGTCATCACTTATCAAACCCTGTCCTTTCAAAGTTACCGCAACCTTTTTCCAGTTACTCCCTTTTTCGATATTGACCGTCACCTCATCTTTCAGCTCGACCTTCTCAATCTTGAAATCCTGATAGTCCTGATATTTTGAAAGAGTATAGGTTAAGACTGCCACAATAATGATCAGAAATATGTATAAAATGCTCTTTTTCATGAATCACCTCTACTTTTCTATTCCGGTTCTTGCCTGAATCCCCGATGTGTAATAATGCTTTATCTCTTTCATTTCAGTGACGAGATCTGCTTTTTCGATCAATATATCCGGGGCATAGCGGCCTGTAATAATGACTTCAACATGTCCAGCCCTGTTTAAAACAGCTTCCCAGAGTTCTTCGAATGAAAAAAGCTTGAAATAAAGAGCTATGTTTGCTTCGTCCATTATCACAACATCATATTTTCCGTTTTTGAGGATGTCCGCCATTTCAGCAAGTCCGTCACGGGCGATTTTTATATCATTTTCAGTGGGATCCTTGTAAATGAAACAGTCCGCACCGTATTGTTTAATCTCAATGTTTTCAATAGCTTGAATAATATCAAGCTCGCTGTAATGCATCCCTTTTACAAACTGTCCGATGAACACTTTTTTCCCTGACGCCGCGGCTCTGAGTGCAAGTCCGAGTGCCGCAGTAGTTTTGCCCTTGCCATTACCTGTGTAAACCTGAACGAACCCTTTTTCACTCATGAACAAATCTCTCCGTGAGATCTTTTTTATATTTTTCTATATCTATGCTTATCCTGCTTACACCCTCTTCCATTGCCGCACTTCCAACAGATGCCGCCACTTCGACAAGAACTCTCGGATCAAACGGCTTCGGAATAAGATAATTCCTTCCGAACTCAAGTTCTTTAAGCCCGTAAACATCAAGAACAGATTTTAAAGCCGGCATTTTTGCAACTCTCATGAGTGCATGCGTTGCCGCCATTTTCATGTTCTCAGTGATCTTTCTTGCCCGCACATCAAGTGCTCCTCTGAAAATTGCAGGAAATCCGAGCACATTGTTCACCTGATTGGGATAATCACTTCTCCCTGTTCCGGCCATTGCATCAGGTCTCACCTTTACAACGGTTTCATACGGAATTTCAGGATCAGGATTTGCCATCGGAAGGATGACAGGGTTTGGCGCCATTCTCGTGATCATCTCTTCAGTGACCATTCCCTTCACACTTGTACCAATGAAAACATCAGCATTTTCAAAGAGTTCTATCAATGTTCTTTTTTCAGTATCTCTGAAAAGGAAACTGTGGTAAGGGCTTTTCAAATCTTTTCTTCCCTTATACAGAACTCCTTTGCTGTCATATGCAAAAATATTTTCTTCCATAAAACCGCAATTTATAAGGTGCCTTGCGATCGCAACACCAGCCGCTCCGGGTCCTGTAAGAACAACCTTGCAATTCTCAGGTTTCTTATCCGCTATTTCAAGACCGTTAAGCACTGCCGCCGCACCTATAACCGCTGTTCCGTGCTGATCATCGTGAAAAACCGGGATATCCATGATCTCTTTGAGCTTTTCTTCAATTTCAAAACATCTTGGAGAAGAAATGTCTTCAAGATTTATCCCTCCGAAAGTGGGTTCAAGAGCTTTAACTATCTTTATAAATTCAGCAGGATCGGTCTGATCCACTTCAATGTCATAACTGTTTATGTCTGCAAATCTTTTAAAGAGCAGCGCCTTCCCTTCCATAACCGGCTTACCGGCAAGCGGACCGATATCTCCAAGACCTAAAACAGCAGTTCCATCAGTAATTACAGCGACAAGATTGCCTTTTCCAGTGTAGTCATAGGCCGTTTGCGGATCTTTTTCTATCTCTCTGCATGGCTCGGCAACTCCCGGAGTGTATGCAAGAGAAAGGTCGCTTTGGGAAATGCAGTTCTTTGTGGGAACAATGTCAATCTTACCCGGTTTAGGGAATTTGTGATAGTGAAGGGCTTTTTCCTTAAGCATGATTTACTCCATTAAAAAGGAAAGATATTTTCAAGAATTTCAGGCGGCATAAGCAGAACAGTAACACCTGCAAGGGCAAGAAACGGACCGAAATATATTGCATTTTCAACATCTTTTTCATCGTTTGAATTTAAATCCTCTTTTGTAATATTGTCTGCGATCCTTTTTTTCTTGAATACCAGCTTTGCAAACATAAAGTAAAGTATCCCGGTCAGACATGCCGCTAAAAGGATCAGCGGTATCCTGAAAGGTCCTGTGTATGCCCCGATAGCTGCAAGAATATAGACATCGCCAAGTCCCATGCCGATCTTTTTTGTAACAATATAAAAAACAAATATCGCAAGAAGCAGAATGCCTCCACCAGTCATTGCACCGGTCAGGGAATACATTACCGTTGCGTTGGGATACAGATAACTCCACAACATCCCTGAAATTATCAGAGGAAGAACGACTCCGCCGTAGACGAACTGAGTCTTAAAATCGATAACCGCTGTAACGATCATCGCGGAAAGAAAGTAAAAAATTAGAAAAAGTTCAGGAAAAAATCCGAAACGGACAAAAGCAAGAACATATAGGAACCCGTTCAAAAGCTCGATCGAAGGATATATCATCGAAATTTTCTCACCGCATCCTGAACATTTTCCTCTTAAAAAAAGCCAGCTTAAAACCGGAATGTTCTCATACCATCTTATCTGATGACTGCATTTTGTGCATGAACTCGGTGGAAAGACAATGCTTTTTTTTAAAGGGATTCTGTAAATGCAGACATTCAAAAAACTCCCTGTCAGAAGCCCGAAGATGAAAACGAACGCCGCTGTAAACGGAACAAATCGATAACTATTCAATATTTCTAACATTCCGCCCATATTATTCATCGTCCTTTATCCCGAGTTTACTTATTCTGTACCTTAACGATCTTTCTGAAATGTTAAGAAGAACACATGTATCGTGCCTGTTGTAATCAGTTTTTTTAAGTGCCGCAATGATGTACTTCTTCTCAATTTCAGCAAGTATTTCGTCCAGATCAATATTGTCACTTACATCAATGGACAAATCTTTCGTGATCTTTTCTGAAATTTTATGAGCATTCTCAAAATGAGTTTTGGTAAGCAGTCCGTCCTTTGCAAAAACAGTCCCTCTTTCGATTATATTTTTCAGTTCTCTAACATTTCCGGGGAACGGATAATTCATGAAAAAATCAATCAGTTCTTTGGAAAATTTATATTTCACACCCGACTTTCTTGAAAACTGCTCAAGAAAGAAATTTGCAAGGGGAAGAATGTCGTCCCGCCTCTCATTCAACGGCGGAATATAGAGCTCAAGAACATTGAGCCGGAAATAAAGATCTTCACGGAACTTTCCTTTCTGCATCTGCTCTTTAAGGTTTCTGTTGGTTGCCGCAATAAGCCGTACATTTGTGGAAATTTTCTCAGTACCGCCGACCCTTGTAAAATTTTTTTCCTGCAGAACGCGGAGAAGTTTAACCTGCATATTTTCGCTGAGCTCGCCAATCTCATCAAGGAAAAGAGTTCCATCCCCTGCAACCTCAAAATACCCTTTTTTCATCTGATATGCACCGGTAAAAGACCCTTTTTCATGTCCGAACAATTCGCTCTCAAGCAGATTTTCAGGAATTGCACCGCAGTTAACAGGATACCAGGGTTTATTGCTTCTCCCGCTGTTGGCGTGGATATATCTGGCAACGACCTCTTTTCCGGTTCCGCTGTCACCCGTCAGGAGAACAGTGCTGTCAGTCGGAGCTATCTGCTTTGCTATTTCAAGTATTTTCAACATCTTAGAGCTTTCTGCAACAACATTTTCTGCTGTCGGACTTTCATGTTTTCTGCTTTTCTTTTCAACTGTAACCGGTTCTTTGATATGAGCATCCTCATCTGCTTCAATGGAAATGCACTTTTTCACGATATCCCTTATCTCTGCCACATTGAAAGGTTTGCTGACATAATCCACAGCGCCGAGCTCTATCGCTTTTATGGCCTGTTCTGTTGATGCAAAAGCTGTTATCACGATTATCTGCGACTTTCTGCTCCTTATCCTCAGTTCATTCAGAAGATCTATCCCGTCAATTGCCTCAGGCATATTGTAATCCATCAATATTACCGAGTATTTATTTTTTTTCAGCATTTCTATGGCTTTGGCACCGTTTTCAGCAGTATCAACACTGTAACCATCTTTTTTGAGAAGTATCTCAAGAAACTGCCTCATGCTCAGTTCATCATCAATGACAAGTATTCTGTTACTTTCCATTTTCGTCACCGTCCTTATAAAGTGTCAGTTCGACAATCACTCTTGCACCGTTACCGGTATTCATCGCTTTTACAGAGCCACCATGACGGGTTACTATTCTGTACACCTGTGCAAGTCCCAGACCTGTCCCTCTCCTTTTCGTAGAGAAGAAAGGATCAAATATTCTGTCAATGTTCTTTTCAATGAATCCCGGGCCGGTATCATCAAAGATTATCTGGACATTTTTATTTCTCATTTTGGAATACACCGATATTTCCCCTTTTTCCGCCATTGCTTCAGAGCTGTTTACAAGGATATTCCAGAAAACCTCTTTCATTCTTTCAGCATCTGCAAATATCTTCAGATCTTCAACATTTGAATTTATTGCGACACCCGGATGACCCAGCTTAAAAAGAATAGACACATCATTTAAAATATCATGGATACCGCATGGGGACATACTGTATTTAAGTTCTTCGGTATACCTGAAAAGTGAATCAAGAAGCGTTTTAACCCTGTTCCCCTCTCTTCTGATTATGTCTATCAACTGATCGTTGACGACACTTTCCCCCTGATCCTGGATCTGCGGCCCTGAACTTGCAAACATCAGTTCACTTGCCCCGATAAGAGATGTCAGAGGATTTTTTATCTCGTGTGCGATCGAAGCTGTAAGTTTTCCGATGGAAGCCATTCTTTCAGAGTGCTCCAGCTCCTCTTCTCTCTTTCTTATTGATGTGACATCAGAGAATATGATAACACTCTGAGATTCGACATAAGGCATTACTGTGTAACTTAGCCACATTTCATTTATTTTTTTTTCAGACCATCTTCCTTTTGCTGAAATGTCCGCCATTATTTCTTTCTGCAATTCATCCAGAATGGTTTCAAACTGCTGGGCATATTTATTCACATAAACCCTTTCCAAACCGTTAAGGATCATGACTCCCATGTTGATGTTTGAAAATATCGCAAAAAAGTGTTTTCTCAGCTCCTTGTTCCTCTGGGCACTTTCAAAAAGATTTCTGCTCGCCTGCTGGAATCCTTTTGATATCCTGCTGGCGACAAAGCCGGTAAATGAAAAGAAAAGAAGATATGTAAAAAGACGGGAAAAATATGTCTCCCATTTTGATGCATAAAGTTCCACAAGCTGCGTACTTATGAGAGGGACCATTGAAAGCTTGATCGTTATCCCCTGTATAAGAAGCAGGATAAAAGCAAAAAGTGTCGTAAATATTGCACCTTTTTCTCTTAAAAGTATCCCTGAATACACAATATTGATAATAATTACATAAAGATATGGAGACTCAATGCCTCCACTCAGGTATGAAACCACTACCCAGAACATTATTTCCAGTATGAATTGAAAATATGCAAAAGGTTTCAGATATCTCTCATTTATGCTTCTATTAAAGATAAGGGAAATTATGTTGATAAGTACAATTGTAAAAGAGGAAGAAAGAAAAACCTTGTTCGCAAAAGAGAAAATGTCGGTATTTTCACGGATGAAAGGAAAAAGAAAAAAGGAAAATACAACAGTAAATATGAAAAAGAACCTGATTATAAAATAATAGTATAAATGATTCCGGAATTCTTCCGTATAGAGAGGGATCATCCGACAGCTTTACCCATACTGAAGATCGGAAGATACATCGCGACCATCATTGTTCCGACTATTCCGCCGACGAAGATCATGAGTATGGGCTCTATCATTGATGTAAGACCGTCAATTGCAGTATCAACTTCGTCTTCATAGAAATCAGCGATTTTATTCAGCATTGTGTCCATCGCACCGGTCGCCTCACCGACTCCTATCATCTGAACGACCATTGAAGGGAAAATACCTACATCGGTAAGAGGAGTTGTCATGTCACTTCCTTCGATGACCCTCGCCCTTACAAAAACGATCGCTTTTTCTATTGCAAGATTTCCTGCTGTCCTTGAAACGACCTCAAGCCCGTCAACAAGAGGAACACCTGAACTGACAAGGGTTCCGAGAGTTCTTGTAAACCTTGCGACAGCCGATTTCTTGATGAGGTCGCCAACTATCGGAGCATCAAGGGACATTTTATGTATAGTAAACTGAAACTGCTTGTTTTTCATCGCCGCTTTAAAACCGAAAATTATGCCTGCCAAGGCCCCGATAATTAGAAGAATGTTGTTCTGTGTCCAGTCACTGAGATCAACTACCACCTGTGTAAGTCCGGGGAGCTGCTGACCCTGGCTCATGAACATCGCTGCAAATGTGGGAACGACCCAGTATAGAAGAACTATCGTTATGCCTATGACCGCTATCATTACAACTGTGGGATATTTCATTGCACTCTTGATCTTGTCGTTTATTGCCGCATTTTTTTCAAGGAATATGGCAAGACGGTCAAGAATGGTATCAAGAATACCACCCACCTCACCTGCGGCCACAAGGTTGACATAAAGGTCTGAGAAAACTGTCTTGTGATCTTTTAATGCATCACTCAGCGACTTTCCCTCTTCAACTGAATTTTTCACTTTTCTGATGACGCTTCTGAAAGCAGGGGTTTCAGACTGTGCCGCAAGTATCTCAAGACCCTGAATGATCGAAAGACCGGCATTGATCATAGTTGCAAACTGACGGGTGAAAATAACAAGCTCTTTTTTACCTATTCCGCCGCCGCCGAGCTCAATACGGGTCCAGTCCTTCTTTATGGAATCAGAACGGACCCCTTTTGCCATCAATGCCTGACGAGCACCTTTTTCGTCATCTGCATCAATGGAACCCTTTACAGTTTCACCTTTTTTGTTTACTCCGGAGTACCTGTAAAACGGCATAATTACCTCCTTGTCGGCTGATTTGATTTTGCCAGAAGATTCTGGAATTCATCTACAAAAGGAACAATTGCCAGAGCTTCATTCATGTCAATTATATCATTTTTCACAAGCCGTGCCAGATCCTGTGTCATTGTCTGCATATTACTGTCCTTCTGCCCTGACTGCATGCTTGAGTATATCTGCTGAAGCTTCTCTTCTCTGATAAGATTTCTTATTGCCGCATTCGGAACCATGATCTCACACGCTATTGTTCTCCCCCCTCCGTATTTTTTGGGGACAAGTGTCTGGGCAACAATCCCCACAAGAACAAAGCTGAGCTGAGCACGCACCTGTGCCTGCTGGTTTACAGGAAACATGTCGATGATACGGTTTATCGTTTCGATAGTGCTGTTTGTGTGAAGAGTGGCAAGTGCAAGGTGACCTGTTTCAGAAACACTGAGCGCCGTCGCCATTGTTTCAAGGTCTCTTATCTCGCCTATCAGTACCACATCAGGGTCCTGCCGAAGAACAACGCGGAGAGCGGCGGCGAAAGAACCGGTGTCGGCTCCAACCTCTCTCTGGTTGACGATACAGTTCTTGTGACTGTGAATGTATTCTATCGGATCTTCGATGGTTACAATGTGTCCCTTTCTGTTCCTGTTGATATAGTCTACAATAGATGCAAGCGTAGTTGATTTTCCGCTTCCTGTCGGACCAGTGACAAGAATGAGCCCTTTCGGTTTTTTAGCAAGTTCTTCAACTATGGGAGGCAGACCAAGCTGTTTGAAATCAAGGATTTTATAAGGGATAACTCGTATTGCGGCACTTATCGCCCCTCTCTGCATAAACACATTCGCCCTGAAACGACTCAGATTCTTAACACCGAAACTCAAATCAAGTTCGTTCTTTTCTTCAAACTGTTTTTTCTGTTTTTCAGTCAGAATGCTGTAAGCAAGCCGCTTTGTTTCAGTCGGAGAAAGAGGAGGAACATTTACCGGACGGAGAGATCCGTCGATCCTGAGCTGCGGCGGACTTCCGCTTGTAATATGCAGATCGGATGCATTCTGTTCGATCATCAGCGTAAGAAGGTCCTGCAGGGAAACTTGTGGAGCATCACTCATTTTTTACCTCAATATCTATTCGTCAGGAGCAGTATTTCTAATTACTTCAGCTATCGTAGTAACACCTTCAAGAAGTCTAAGGTTTGCGCTTATTCTCATTGTCTTCATGCCGTGTTGCATTGCAATTTCCTTAAGTTCCATTGAACTCGCTCCGTTAAGGATCGCATCTTTTAAAGGATCAGACATTTTCATAACTTCATAGAAAGCGATTCGGCCTTTGTAGCCGGTACCGTTGCATATTTCACAACCTTTACCCTGATATATCTGATATCCTCCGGCTATCTGGGATTCTTTAATCCCGAGCTTCAGGAGTTCTGATTTGGGGACATCGATGGGTTCCTTGCATTTTTTGCAGATCTGCCTCCCGAGTCGCTGAGCAACAATGCAGTTTACTGATGATGTGACAAGAAAACTTTCAATACCCATATTCAAAAGCCGGGTGACTGTTGAAGGGGCATCGTTAGTGTGTATCGTACTCAAAACCATGTGACCGGTGAGAGCTGCTTTTACACCGATCTCGCCTGTTTCAAAGTCTCGGATCTCACCGACCATTATGATATCAGGGTCCTGACGAAGAAAGGATCTGAGAGCAGCGGCAAAAGTAAGACCTACCTGTTCTCTGATCGCGACCTGATTTATCCCTTCGAGATTGAACTCGACAGGGTCTTCGGCAGTACAGATATTAACATCATCCTGATTAAGCTCGGAAAGTGCAGAATAAAGAGTTGTTGTCTTACCTGAACCGGTGGGACCTGTAACAAGAACCATTCCGTATGGCTTGTGAATGGAATCTTTGAATATTTCAAGCTGATCCGGAAAAAATCCGAGCTTTGTCATGTCAAGCTGAAGATTTGATTTGTCAAGAAGACGGAGAACTACTTTCTCTCCGAATATGACAGGACATACAGATACTCGGAAATCCATTGCCTCTTCTTTCCCGATCTTTATCTTGATACGACCGTCCTGAGGAACTCTTTTTTCTGCAATGTCAAGATTAGCCATGACCTTGAATCTTGCAATTATGGCATCCATCATGTGTCTTGGCGGATGGAGCGTGTCATAAAGAACACCGTCTATTCTGAGCCGCACCCTGAAACTTTTTTCGTATGGCTCGGTGTGAATATCGGATGCCTTCTTTTTAATGGCGTCAAGAAGGATCATATTGACAAGCCGGACTACCGGAGCGTCGCCTGAATCCCTGATGGCATCCTCTATGGAAGTTCCGCTCTCCATATCGATTTCATTTATCTGGATGGTGTCAACTTCCCGCAGAAGATCTTCCATATCAAAAGTTATATCGCCGGCTTTCTGTGCCTTGGCGGTATTTGCACCGTAATATTTTGCTATTGCGGCTTCGATATCTGAACTTGCCGCGACAACAACTTCGACATTGTAATCTGTCAGGAATTTGATGTCGTCCTGGGCATTCATGTTCGAAGGATCCGCCATCGCAACTGTGAGCGTGTTGCCTATTCTGGATATGGGAATGACATTGTATCTTGAAACGATCTGCGGATTGAGAAGGTCTATAACTTCCTGCTGTATCTCTAATTCGCTCAAATCTATTCTGGGAACATTGTACTGTTCGCTCAGAATGTCCACAAGCTGATTTTCGTCGAGCCGGTTGTCCCTGAAAAGGAGATCCTTTATACTCTGTCCCGATTCTGTTGACAGTTCCTCAAGGGATCTCAACTCAGGAAGGGATATTATCCCTCTCTTTATCAACATTCCTGTCAATTGCCTGTTATTCAATTTGTGCTCCCTTTTCCAGTTTGCTTAAAAAAAACACGCTACAGTATAATTATAAGAACATCACCCGTCAAGAAATAGTATCAATTCTGCGATTTTGTTTTAATAATTTTTTTGCAATTTAGATTTCAGGGGTTAGAATCGGCTGAAATTTTGGTTTTTCTTAATTGTTTAATGAGGTAAAACATGACTATCAGAGATGAATTTGCCAAGTGGAAAGAAGGTGCTTACGGCAAGACAGTTGCAAAATTTCCCGAAAGGAAAAAAGAATTTAAAACATCATTCAACGAAGTGATCGAGCCGGTTTATGTTCCCGGTTTTGAAGATCCGCAATATCTTGAAACAAGGGGGCTGCCGGGACTTTATCCATTTACACGGGGCGTTCAGTCAACGATGTACCGCGGAAAATTCTGGACAATGCGTCAGTATGCAGGGTTCGGAACGGCGGAAGAATCAAACAAAAGATACAAATACCTTCTCGGTGCAGGCCAGACAGGGCTTTCTGTCGCTTTCGACCTTCCAACCCAGATCGGTTATGACTCAGATCATCCGATGAGTGACGGCGAAGTTGGAAAAGTAGGCGTTGCGATCGATTCGCTTAAAGATATGGAGATTCTTTTTGACGGGATTCCGCTTGGTGAAGTTTCCACATCAATGACCATCAATTCAACTGCCGGCGTGCTTCTTGCAATGTATATCGCAGTTGCCGAAAAGCAGGGATTTACTCCTGACAAGCTCAATGGAACAATACAGAACGATATTTTGAAAGAGTATATTGCAAGAGGAACTTACCGTTTTCCGCCGAAACCATCAATGCGGCTTATCACCGACATTTTTGAATACTGTGCAGCAAATGTTACCAAATGGAATACTATTTCAATTTCCGGTTATCATATCCGTGAAGCCGGCTCAAACGCTGTTCAGGAAGTGGCTTTCACCCTTGCCGACGGCATTGCCTATGTTCAAGCCGCAATAAAAGCAGGTCTTGATGTCGATGTGTTCGCTCCGCGGCTTTCTTTCTTTTTCAACGCTCACAACAATCTGCTTGAAGAAGTTGCAAAGTTCAGAGCGGCAAGACGGCTCTGGGCTGAGATCATGAAAAACCGCTTCAATGCAAAAGATGTTAAATCACAGATGCTCCGTTTTCACACTCAGACCGCCGGCTGCACTCTCACTGCTCAGCAGCCGGACAACAACATCGTCAGAGTTGCGATCCAGACACTTGCGGCAACACTTGGCGGAACACAGTCACTTCATACAAACAGCAGAGATGAGGCACTTGCACTGCCGACAGAAGACAGCGTAAGAATTGCACTCCGTACTCAGCAGATAGTGGCTTATGAAAGCGGCATTGCAGACACAATTGATCCTCTTGCAGGAAGTTATTTCGTTGAAGCGCTCACTGACAGCATCTATGCAAAAGCAAAGAAATATATAGATAGAATTGATGAACTCGGCGGAATGGTCGAAGCGATCGAAAAAGGATTCGTTCAGCAGGAAATTCAGGACAGTGCTTACACTTATCAGCTTGAAGTTGAAAAAGGGGAACAGATCGTTGTCGGAGTTAATAAATTCCAGGTCAAGGAACTTCCTCCGTCAAATCTGCTCAAAGTTGACCGCTCAATTCAGGTTTCACAGATTGCAAAAATTAAGGATGTGAAAGCTTCAAGAGATAACGATGCAGTTGTGAAAAAACTCGCTGAGATCAAGGCAGCAGCTCAAGGAACTGAAAACCTCATGCCCAAAATCCTCGAAGCGGTAAAAGTTTATGCAACTCTCGGCGAAATCACAGGAACATTGCAGGAAGTATTCGGCGAACACAAAGAATCAGTAGTTCTTTAAGGAGGAAGAAATGAGATGGATGCCTTTTATTATTACGACATTGGGGGCATTGCTCATTTTTTCTTGTATCGGTTGTTCAGATGGAAAAAACAAAGTTGATTCTGATTCAATTTCAATTGCTGACGAAGATGCTTCAGTTGAATATGACAATGCTGTTGACGAAGAAGTCGAGGATAACGATTTTAATGACGAAACAAAGGATGTTGATGAAGATTCACCGGATGAAGATTCTGATTCAGTTGCCCAATATGCTAGCTGCTACGATGAAATCCCTGATGAACCTTATGAAGGGTTGTTTGCTGATCCTAATCTTGAACAACAGATAAAAAGCAAGCTGGGGATTGGTGACGATGAAGAGCTAAAAGAGTCTGACCTTGAACAGATAACAGATTTATATGTCAGGCAAATTAAAGATTTTCGTGGACTTGAAAAACTTGTTAATCTTGAGAAATTCGGGTTTTCCGTTGGTGGCAACATCTATGATTTCACTCCTTTATCAGGGTTGAAAAAAATTAAGAAATTCACTATTTTTTACAATGATTTGAACGATTTTGATAATATGAACTGTCTTGACGGATCGTTTTCCAAGCTTACATCCATTGAGGAACTTGAAATAAACGGAACTGAATTAAAAGATGTTTCACCGATTGAACAACTGACAAATCTCAAGATACTGGATATAAGTGAAAATCAGATTGAATTTCTTCCGGAAAACATGGAAAATTTGCAAAAACTTGAAGAGTTATATCTTTATGGAAATAAAATTGATGACATTTTACCACTTGAAACTTTAACTAATCTTTCAAATCTTGCTCTCAACTATAATAATGTGAAAGATATTTTGCCAATAAAAAACATGTCAAAACTTGCCAGGTTTAATGCTTCTAATAATAACATTGCCGATATTTCAGTAATAGAAAACCTTCCTAATCTAATCAGTTTTGCAGCACATATTAATAAAATTACAATACTTCCTGATAATTTTTCAGATTTGAAAAAATTGAATTATCTGGATCTTTCATACAATGAAATTTTAGAACTGCCAGCGATGGCAGGGCTGGATTCGCTTAAAACGCTATATCTAGGTCATAATGAAATATCAGACATGACACCGCTTGACTCACTTGAAAATCTTGAAGTCCTTTCCATAGCAGGGAATAAAATTACAAAAATACCTATATTGAAAAATTTGAAGTCGTTATGGGATCTGGGTCTTGAAATGAATGAAATTACTGATCTTTCCGGGTTAAGTGATAACGATTCATTCCCGGGACTTAATAGGTTAGGTTTAAGCTACAACAAAATAGAAAACGCTGAACCGCTTAGAAAGAGGGAAGGTTTAGGTTCATTATATATAGATAATAATTGTATAAAAGATCTATTGCCACTTGAAGAATTAAAAGAAAGCGGTTGTTCAATTTCAGGGATGGACGAACAGCTTGAAAGATGTGAAGATACAATGTTAACTCTTGCAGGAGAAATGAAGTGGAAGTAGCACAAATCATTGCTCTTGGTGAAAATGAAAAGATTGAGTTCAAAGAATCTTTTTCAAAGGAAGTGGTTATCTCTCTTGTTTCTTTTGCTAATTTTCATGGTGGAACAGTATATGTTGGAATTACAAATAATGGTAAAGTGAAAGGAGTTTCTATCAATCAGGAAACGGTACAGCAATATATAAATGAAATGAGAAACTCTACTCAGCCTGTTATTGTTCCGGAAGTTTCAATTGAAGAAGTTGCTGGGGGGAAAAAAATACTCATTATTTCCATATCAGAATATCCGATTAAGCCGGTTTCTTATAAAGGCAGATACTACATCCGAAGAAAAAACAGCAACCATGTAATGAGTGTTGACGAAGTTATAAATTCAAGGCTTCAGTCAATGAATACAAGTTGGGATTGCTATCATGACCCATATCATGGAATGAAAGACATATCTTTTGAAAAAGTGACTGAATTTATTAATAGAATCAATGCGATAAGAGGTAAAAAAATAGAAGATGATCCCAAAACCATTCTGAGAAAATTTGAACTTATCAGAGAAGAAAAATTGACCCTGGGCTGTTTTCTTATGTTCATGAAAGACCCGAGCATTGTTTCAACAATTGAGCTTGGACGATTTCAGACAGATACAATCATAAAAGATGCTTTGACATTAAGAACCGATCTTTTTTCCGAAGTTGATCAAGTGCTTGAATTCATAACGAAACATATAAACAAGAGATATGTTTTTACAGGCAGTGTAATGCGTGAAGAAAGATGGGATTATCCACTTGAAGCATTAAGAGAACTTGTAGTAAACGCAATAGTTCACAGAGATTATTCGTCCCCAGTTGACACAGTTATTAAGATTTATGACAATAGAATTGAGTTTTTCAATTCAGGAGGATTGCAGGGGGATATTTCTGTCGATGAAATAATTAATGGAAAACTCTCCTCTAAACCTCGCAACAAGCTTATCGCGGCAATGTTTAAAGATGCCGGAATAATTGAGAAATACGGCTCAGGAATAAAAAGAGTTGTTGAAGAATTCAGGAAATACGGTCTGCCAGATCCGGTTTTTAAAGTTTCTCCGAATGATTTTCACGTTACTGTTTTCACATTTCCAGAAAATGAGACTGTAAATGAGACTGTAAATGAGACTGTAAATGAGACTGTAAAACTTAGCAAAATCCAGAAGGAAATCATTAAGGAAATCAAAAATAATGAAGAAATAACTTATGAAGAGTTAGCGGAAAAACTGAAAAAGGGAAGAGCCACAATACATAGGCATATTCAGGATCTTATTAAAAAAGGAACCATTAAAAGAGTTGGATCTGCCAAATCAGGATATTGGAAAATAAACGAGTAAATGATGAAGATTTTATGCACAACGATAAGTTCATCGTATGTAAGCAGCGCAGCATCTTGCAATTCAACTTGCAATGGCTATGATGAAACGAATTGTGAAGAAGATGGCTGGTAATTGATAATATTTTAGTTGCCAAGGAGGGCAAAATGAGTCAGAAAATAAGAGTTTTAATTGCAAAACCGGGTCTGGATGGTCACGATAGAGGTGCAAAATTTGTTGCACGGGCACTTAGAGATGCCGGCATGGAAGTAATTTACACAGGTCTCCGTCAGACTCCTGAAGCGATCGTCAATGCGGCTGTTCAGGAAGATGTCGATGCAGTCGGCTTGTCTATTTTAAGCGGTGCGCACAACACACTTCTGCCGAAAGTTGTTGAACTTTTAAAGGAAAAAGGGGCACAGGACATTCTCGTTTTCGGCGGCGGAGTAATTCCTGAAAGCGACATCCCTTTTTTGAAGGAGCACGGGGTTAAAGCGGTTTTCACTCCTGGAACTCCGTCAGAGGAATTCATTAAATTCATTAAGGAAAATGTGAAAAAATAATGGAAAGACCTCTTGCGTCCGACTTTAGAGTGCTGGCAAAGCTCATAACAAAAATTGAAAACGACCGCTTTGGATCGGAAGATATTTTAAGAAACCTTTACAAGGAAAATTCTGAAACGATAGTTATCGGGATCACTGGGCCTCCGGGGGCAGGCAAAAGTTCACTCACCGACAGAATCATAAAGGAATACAGAAACTTGGGTAAAAATGTCGGAGTTGTTGCAGTTGACCCTTCATCCCCTTTTACAGGTGGAGCGATCCTTGGTGACAGGATAAGAATGTGCGACCATGCAACAGATCCGGGTGTTTTCATCCGTTCGATGGGAAGCAGAGGGAGTCTCGGCGGTCTTGCTCCTGCGACAATTGATGTTCTCAATCTGATGAAAAGTGCCGGTTTTGATGTTCTGATAGTTGAAACCGTCGGAGTAGGACAAAGCGAGATCGATGTGATGAGCATTGCTGACACAGTGTTACTTGTCCTTGTCCCGGGAATGGGCGATGATGTTCAGGCACTGAAAGCGGGAATCATGGAAATTGCCGACATTTTTGTCATCAACAAAGCTGATAAAGACGGAAAAGAACGGCTTGCCGCTGAACTCAGCATGATAATAAACCTCAACCGCCACCGTCTTGAATGGGAACCGCCCGTTGTTGAAACGGTTGCCACCGAGAACAAGGGAACAGTTGAACTGATGGAAAAAATAAGAGATAGAGGAATGTGGCTCAAAAACAAAGGCGTTTTGGCAAAGAAAGACAAAATAATCAATCAATTCAAGCAGATGGCTCTTGACAGAATAGGTGCCAATATTCTTGCAATTTTAAATGAGCAGGGTATGTTCACCAGGTGGAGTGGTGATTTGATGAATGGAAAAACGAATCCGTATCAGGCAATGAAGGAACTTGATGAAATGATAAAAATAGAATGGGGGAAAAAATGACAAGAAAGATCAATCACATCGGTATCGCCGTCAATAACATTCAGGATTTTGTGACTTTGTACCGAGATGTTCTCGGACTGAAATATTCGGGTGAGGAAATTGTTGAAGAACAGAAAGTCAAAGTTGCTTTCTTTGATATCGGTGACAGTAGAATTGAACTTCTTGAGCCGACATCACCTGACAGCCCTGTTGCAAAATTCATTGAAAAAAGAGGTGAAGGGATGCACCACATTTCCATGAGCAGCGATAATGTTGAAAAAGACATTGAAGCAATGAAAAATAAAGGGATAAAAATGATAGATGAAACTCCAAGAAACGGAGCACACGGAACAAAGATAGCGTTCATCCACCCCAAGGAAACAAAAGTGCTTATTGAGCTCACCGAGGAAAAACATTAATATTTTCAACTGAATTTGGAGTATGGAAATGGTAACCATTGAAGAAAAACTGGCAGATCTTAGGTCCAGAAAGGAAAAAGGGAAACTGGGTGGCGGTCAGAAAAGGATCGATGCTCAGCATGAAAAAGGAAAACTGACAGCCCGCGAGAGGATGTCTAAACTCCTTGATCCCGGAAGTTTTGAAGAATTTGATGCTCTCCGCTGCGGCACAACCCCCGGAAGTCCTGTAGGAGACGGCGTTATAACCGGATACGGAACCATCGAAGGAAGAAAAGTGTTTGTTTTTGCTCAGGATTTTACTGTAGCTGGCGGATCGCTTGGAAAGATCGTCGGTGAAAAGATCTGTAAGGTGATGGACATGGCTATGAAAGTGGGTGCACCAGTCATAGCAATGAATGATTCAGGCGGAGCTAACATTCCTGAAGGGGTTCTTTCACTTAACGGATATGGTGAGATTTTCAAAAGGAATACTCTTGCAAGTGGTGTGATTCCACAGATATCTGCAGTTTACGGACCGTGTGCGGGCGGCGCAGTTTATTCACCCGCTCTAACCGATTTTGTATTTATGACGGAAACAAATTCTTATATGTTCCTTACCGGTCCCAAAGTTGTAAAAGCCGTTACTCACGAAGATGTAACTGTCGACCAGCTTGGGGGATCACTTGTCCACATGACAAAATCGGGTGTCGCCCATTTCTCACATCCTACTGAAGACGAAAGCATTCAGCAAATAAGAAAACTTCTTTCTTTCCTGCCTTCCAACAACATGGAAGAGCCGCCAATTGTTGAATGCACAGACTCCTTTGACAGAATGGAAGAAGCCCTGAACACCATTGTTCCGACAAATCTGAACAAAGGATACGACATGAGAGATGTCATTCACATGGTGTTTGATGACGGAGAGTTTTATGAAGTCATGCCGCTTTATGCAATGAATATCCTCATCGGATTTTCACGGCTTAACGGACGGACTGTCGGTGTTGTTGCAAATCAGCCCAATGTTCTTGCGGGATGCCTTGACATCAACGCTTCCGACAAGGCGGCAAGATTTGTAAGATTCTGCGATGCGTTTAACATTCCCCTTATTTCATTTGTAGATACTCCCGGATTCCTTCCCGGCACAGGTCAGGAATACGGCGGAGTTATAAGGCATGGTGCCAAAATGCTTTATGCATATAGTGAAGCTACAGTTCCCAAGATCACGATCGTTACAAGAAAATCAACTGGCGGAGCATACCTTGCAATGGCTTCCAAGAACTTAAGGAACGATCTCAACTATGCATGGCCCACAGCTCAGATAGCTGTCATGGGCGCAAAAGGTGCTATCGAAATACTTATGAAAAAAGAACTTGATGCCGCGGAAGACAAGCAGAAATTCATGGCTGAACAGGAAGAACTTTATAATGAAAATGTTGCAAACCCCTATATTGCCGCAGCTCACGGATACATTGATGACATTTTTGAACCGAAAACAACAAGACCACGGCTGATAAAAGCTCTTGAGATGCTTTCGACAAAAAATGACGATCTTCCGGCTAAGAAACACGGCAATATACCGCTCTAAGGAGGGATTATGTTTAAGTTTATACCAATGGATTCAATTGCCACAGGTGCTTTACAGGAAACAAATCCATGGATACTTCTCATTATAGGCATGGGCGTTGTAATTTCTTCTCTTGCACTCCTTGCGATTCTTATAAAGTTTTTTGCAATAGTGATGGGTAAAAAAGAGCAAAATAAAACACAGATTTCTGTGTCTGCTACCACTCCGGTGACGAGTGTTCCTACCGAGGATGACGAGGCGGTTGCAATTGCTTCCGCTTTATATCTTTATGCAGCAGAACAGTCAGTAGTTCCGGCTTTAACGGAAAGAGTACAGGTTTATAATATCAATCCATGGAATAATGCGGTAAAAGCAGAACAGTGTCGCAGATTTCAAAAATGGCAGTCAATTAAGAAGTGAGGATAAAATGAAAAAATATAATTTAACGATAAACAGTAAAAACTACAATGTTGAAGTTGTTAATTTCGATGGAAAAAAGGCCACAGTGTCTGTAAATGGCAAGCCGTATGGTGTCGATGTGGCTTTTGAAAGCAATGAAGCAGTTGTGGCTGTTCCCAAGAGTACCGTTCCGAAATCTGTTGTTCATTCTGCTCCGGTATCAAAGCCGGCAGAAGTGGCGGTATCGGGATTTTGTGTCCGTGCACCGATGCCTGGTCTCATTTTAAAGATCCTTGTTAAAACCGGCGATTCTGTTTCTGCAGGTCAGAAAGTTATGTCAATGGAAGCCATGAAAATGGAAAATGATCTGAATACTTCAGTTGCAGGAACGATAAAGGATATGAAGGTAAAAGAAGGGGACAATGTCAGGGAAGGGGATGTGCTTATTGTAATAGGTTAATTCTGGCAGCTATCCAGCTAAATTTCTTTTGGAGAATGCTCATGCGTAGGATATTGTTATTTATTTTTGTTATTTCTTTTTATACATTGTTATTCGGTTATAATGCGAATGATCTGTTCGTTTCTGCAAAAAGCGGAACTAAAAGTCAGATAGAAATGATTATTCAGGACGGTGTTTCGATTGAAGTGAGAGATGCTGATGGAAACACTCCTGTTATTGCCTCGGCCATAGCAGGCAAAGATGAACTGGTGATATTCCTTCTGGAAAAAGGAGCTGATCTGCAGACAACTAACATTAAGGGCAGAACTGCACTTATGGAAGCTTCTTTAAATTCACAGTTAAAGGTCATCAGGGCAATTCTTAAAAAAGCAGGCAGCAATAATATCAATTTACAGGATGTAGATGGAAATTCAGCACTTATGCTTGCGTCATCAGGCAAGAACGCAGAGGCGATAGAACTGCTCATAGAAAATGGAGCGGATATCAATGTTCTGAATAATTCCGGTGAAAATGCAATATTGCTTGCCGCTAAATTTAACAATCGTGATGCAGCGACTTATCTTTACAGCAAAGGTGGAATATTGCCCCGGCAGTATGAAAGTGCCTATTCATGGGTGATGGCACCTGAAAAAGAACAGGGTAATATCATTGTCAAGTATTTTAAAGATTTCCTTAAAACGACTTCTTTTCATCATTTTGCCTGGGGTAACCTGATAATGATTCTGGTAGGTATCTCTTTTCTTATACTTGCCATGAGATTCGGTTTTGAACCGCTTTTACTTATTCCGATCGGTTTCGGTATTATCATTGGTAACATTCCGGTTGCTTTCGGTGATGCAGTGGGTCTTTATGAAAAAGGTTCGGTGCTTAACTATCTTTACTTTGGAGTAAAAGAAGGTATTTATCCGCCGCTTATCTTTCTCGGTATCGGAGCGCTTACCGATTTTTCGTATATGATATCAAATCCGAAACTTATACTGCTTGGTGCCTGTGCACAGGTCGGTATTTTTGTTGCTCTCCTTGGAGCATACTATTTGGGGTTCAGTATTCAGGAAGCTGCATCAATAGGAATTATCGGCGGAGCTGACGGTCCCACGACGATTTTTGTTACAAGTAAAATGGCTCCTTATCTTATCGGTGCGACAGCGATAGCCGGATATTCATATATGGCTCTGGTACCTGTAATACAGCGTCCTATCATATATCTTATGACGACAAAGAAAGAAAGGCTCATAAGAATGGCATCGCCAAGAAAAGTTTCAAAGATAGAAAAACTGATTTTTCCTGTTGCAACATTTATTCTCTGCTGTTTTATTGCTCCAGGCGCTCTTCCTCTTATGGGAATGCTTCTTCTTGGCAACCTTCTTAAAGAATCAGGATACACAGACAGGCTTGCAAAGACTGCCGGGAACGCTATGGTTGATATAGTTACAATACTTGTAGGTCTTTCTGTCGGTGCAAGTACTTCAGCAGAATATTTCCTTACACCGTCAACACTTCTGATAGTTCTTATCGGAGCAATAGCGTTTATTTTCTCAACAATAGGCGGTATCAGTATTGCGAAGATAATGAATCTTTTCCTGAAAGAAGGGAATAAGATAAATCCGATTATCGGTTGTGCCGGAGTTTCCGCAGTTCCCATTGCAGCCCGTGTCGCACACACAGTCGGTCGTGAAGCAGACCCTGAAAATCACCTGTTGATGCATGCAATGGCACCGAATGTTGCAGGCGTTATCGGTTCTGCAATTGCAGCAGGCATACTTCTTGGTCTTATTCCTCACTAAAATAAAAAAGAAAAGGCCTCAAAATGAGGCCCGTAAAGAGTTTTGGCGGAAAAACTTTCGATTTACAGCGATAAAAGCCAGAACAGCTTTTTCTCAACTGCAACTATATTAGTAACGCTCCGGGATGTTTTTTACGAAAAATATTTAAAAAAAATTTTCAGGAGGTATAGTGCTTATCTTAATTCTTTCGGGGAGGTGCCGGAAATGTTCAATAAATTTATGGCCATGGTTCTGTTTTTGATTGTTTTTCCACTTTCAGGGAATGAACAGGAATTTGTCGAAAAACTGTTTAATCAGGCGGCAGTTTCTCTAACTCAGGCAAAAAAACAGTGCTCAGAACTGCCGGTTAAAAACAAAGCCCTGATAGATGCAATGGCAAATGTCCATAAAATTGCAAAGGAAAAGCGGAATCCCGCAGTAAATGTTTTTGCTGAAACTGACTATCTCCTTGGATTTCTTCAGGAAAGAATTAATGATTCCTGCTCAAGGATCAATCTTGCAGACCTCGAATCAATAAAAATAATCATCGCCACAGAGATAAATGAACTCCTTGAAAAACAGAAAAGTTCCAAGAATTTTGAACAGTTCATAGATAACATCTTCGGAACCGAATATTCAAAATTCCTATATCTTACCGCTACAGTCTCAACACTTGAAAAAATGCACACCGACTGGGGGGTAAAAATGTCCTCCGACAGACAGAACATGAGCAAAATGGTGAGCAATATCAGTGCAGGGAACAAAATTTTAAGAGAAGAACTCACCACATTCACAAAATCATTTAAGCTGTATTATGAAGGGGTTACGCCTGCTGTAAAATCAAAATAAAGCTTACTCTTTCGTTTTGATCTCTTTTGGAGTTAATGAATCTTCATAGGTGCCGTTGCCAAGCTGTCCGTCGGCATTCCAGCCCCA
>ERZ795031.1710-NODE-1710-length-22246-cov-7.660899_pt1 | contig 22246 bp, 14 predicted proteins | sample MGYA00375123_ERZ795031 | MGnify/ENA primary metagenome ERZ795031 (study PRJEB30166, sample SAMN05720159) | activated sludge metagenome | isolation source: anaerobic digester from wastewater treatment plant | place: USA | collected 2015-04-21 ...
CGAAGATGAAGATAGCTCCTGGGGCGAGGGCTTTCTTCACTTCAGCCAGACAGGTTCTGACCTCTGAAGTCTGCGTAAGGTAGTTGATACTGTCAAAGAGGCAAAAGATGAGATCGTAATCTCTGCCTGGGATGGGATCGGTCAAGGAAGCCTGATAGAGCTTTGGCTTCACTTCTTTGCCAGCAGCATTGATCAACATCTGTGGGGAAAGATCGCAGGCATCCACATCATAACCCGCCACTACCATCCGAGAGCCTACATTTGCCGTGCCACAAGCCAGTTCCAGCGCTTTCTTGCCCTTGCTGTGACCATACTGCTGATGCCAGTCTATCAGATTCTCTATCCATAAATCGTAGTCCACATGCGCCATATAGCTGTCGTAATGATCGGCAAAGAAGGAATACGAAGAATCAGCTTTGGCCAGTGCTGCCCGCAATTCGGGAAAGGATAAGGCCATACAGTCAGAGAGACTAAGATCACATAGTACCTTCAACCCCCTCGCTATATCCAGAGAGTTGTATCCGCCCAGATCCCCAGCCAATGAGAAGTGACAGGATTCTTTTCCAAAGAAGATGTGCAAAAAGGCTCCTGGATCGCCACTAAGGATTAGATCTGCCTCGCGACGTGAACTGAGTAACAAGACCTTCTGCCGAGAGCCATTGGCATAAAAAGAGTGGATCCGCGTGATGGCGTGAAAAGGCAATCCCCCCAACAGGGCTATTGCTGCGCCGTCATCAGCAAAAGCATAGAGTTCGCCTTGCTTCGCCAGGCGCGTCAGGAAGTCCGCCGATTGCTCACTGGCCACCACCAAGGAAAAATCCGCATGGATATGTACTGACGATACAAGGTCTGGCAAGGCACAGGCTTCTTCCAGACTAAGATAAACCACAGCCTCAGGGTCGCTGGGAACAAGGCAATCGCTGGGAGTGAAACGCAGCAGTTCGTCAAGGATAGCGGTTGCTTCTTGCGGTACCTGGAGCTTCAGTTTCATCCGCGTTTATCGCTGCTGCCAGGTTTGACCAGAGGAATGCCCCGTGTGCATAGCTCGCATGCCTCGGGATCCCAAAGCGGTACTTCCATGGAGAGCAGAGCTTCCAAGGGCACGCCAAAATCCAGTGCTCCCGCCGTGCGATCCACTAATAGCCCGATAGCTACCACGTTGATATTCTCCTTTTTGACCGCCTTCAAGACCTCGTTGATGCTGCCGCCAGTGGAAAGGATGTCCTCGATCACCACCGCTCTTTGCACGCTGCCCAGATCAAACCCGCTACGGAAGCTCATCTCACCGTCCTTGCGCTGGCAAAAGATGAATTTCTTGCCCATCAGCCGCGCCACGTCGTAAGCCAGAACAATGCCCCCATAGGCAGGCCCGATCACGGTATCAAAATCGTAATCCTGTAAACGCTCAGCGAGGCGTTTACAAAGGGTATGCGTAGCTTCTGGATTTTGCAATACTTTGATCTTTTCGATATAGCGATCGCTATGCTTACCGCTGGTGAGGCTGAAATGTCCTTCCAATAGTGCACCTTCCTTCTTCAAAATCTCGCTGCAAAGATACGCGTCGTCCAATGACAACAGGAAGTCTTTTACCTGCTCCTCGGCATCGCGGGGCACTTGAAGCTGCATCATATACATGTCACCAGCTATCGAGGGATACATGCTCATCATGCGCTCATTGAGCAGAGCCACCTCAAAGCCCGCTTCCTGCAAGAGCGCTTTCACCATTTCCGCTTCAAACAAATCTGTGTAACTGGCTACTGTTACCATTGTGGGATCCATCGTACTACTCCTTATCTTTGTTAGTTTTAGCTATTATCGCATTACTGCAGTTCTCGCGCAAAGCAAAGGGGGCAGTATCCACCACCCCCTCAGCGATAATATAATTGTTTATCAGCCTTTGCCGATCTCAATACCGCGTTTGATGGCTTTGAGATTCAGTTCCAGCAGGTCGGGGTTCTTCTGTTTCATGAAGCCTGTGAGGTCTTCCTCCATGGTTTCATACTTGATCAGGCCTGTTTTACCAATGATGATGCCGATGGCGAGCATATTCAGCACCATCTGGTTACCGATTTCCAGAGCGATGTCTACCATCGGAGCGGCAACGATTTGGATGTCGGCGCGTTTGCAGCCATTGGGGCACATATTGGTATTGTAGATCAGAATGCCGCCAGGACGTATCGAGGAGGCAAACTTATCTATAGAAGGCTGATTGAGGGCTACCAGGATATCGGGATAGCTAACGATCGGAGAGGCGATATCGGTATCCGACACCACGGTGGATACATTGGCCGTACCTCCCCGCATCTCGGGGCCGTATGAGGGTAACCAGGAAACGTTCTTGCCTTCGGCCATTCCAGCCTTGGCCAAAAACTTGCCGATGGTCAGTACACCCTGACCACCAAATCCTGCGCAAATGAGTTCTGTAGTCATTATTCCACTCCTTCGCCTTTATCTCTTAAGCAGCCTGGTTTGAAGAAGGGCAGCATGTTTTCTCTGGCCCAGTCTCTGGACTTCACAGGGTCGATGCCCCAGTTTGTGGGACAGGTGGAGATGAATTCTACGAACGTGAAGCCGCGGCCTTCCTTGTTATATTGAATGGCTTTGGATACGGCTTTCTTGGCTTTGATGATCTCTGCGGGGCTGAGCAGAGAAACACGCTCAATGTAGTACGGAGCTACCAGAGTGGCCAGTAGTTCACTAACCCTGATTGGGAAGCCGATATCGTCGGTCTTTCTGCCGTAAGGACTGGTGGTGGTCTTCATTTCAGGCAATGTAGTGGGAGCCATCTGACCACCTGTCATCCCGTAGATCGCGTTATTCACAAAGAACACGGAGATGTGTTCGCCGCGATTTGCCGCATGGATGATTTCAGCGGTACCGATGGCAGCCAGATCGCCATCCCCTTGATAGGTAAAGACGTTCATTTCGGGACGCGAACGCTTCATTCCAGTAGCTACAGCCGGAGCTCTGCCATGAGCAGCCTGAGCCATATCGAAATTGAAGAACTTGTAGGCAAACACGGAGCAACCCACTGGGGCCACACCGGACATTTGATTGGTAAGACCCTGCTCCTCGATTGCTTCAGCGATCAAACGATGCGCCACGCCATGCAGACAACCGGGGCAATAGGTAAAGGGAGTCTTGGTCAACGATTCTGGTCTATATGCTATCTTTTCCACTTCTCACTCCTTAAAAGCACTCTTCGAGCTTGGCTTGGATCTCGGCAGGGGTAAAGACTATGCCACCCACTTTGCCCCAGAAATCCACGGGGACTTTGCCATTGACGGCGATCTTCACATCGTCCAGCATCTGGCCGGTATTGAGCTCAAAGACGTACACTTTCTTCACTTTGGGACCGATGGCTTTGGCAATGGCTTCATAAGGGTAGGGCCATACATTGATCGGACGGATCAAACCGACGCTCTTGCCAGCTTTCTTCAGTTCGTTGATAGCGGATTTTACCACGCGGGAGGCGGTTCCCCATGCCAGGCAGAGGATTTCATTGTCATCGGACACGTTAAATTCCTCGTAGCGAACTTCGTTCTGCTTGATCACGTCGTACTTTTTGTACAGGTCGTTCACGTGTTTTTCCAAAACCTGGGGATCGATCTCCAGAGAATTGATCTCATGGTGGTGCTTTTTGTCCCCGTCTTCATTTGGGCAGATGCACCAGGAATTGTGTTGTTTGCCCAATTCGATGATTTCCGCGTCGGTGAGAGGTTCCTTAAACTCCACTGGTTCCATCATCTGACCCAGCATACCATCAGCGAGGATCATCACTGGATTGCGGTATTTGTCGGCGAGATCAAAGGCCTGGGACGCCATATCGGCAAATTCCTGTACAGAAGAGGGAGCCATCACGATGAGTTGATAATCCCCGTGTCCACCGCCTTTGACAGCCTGGAAATAATCGCCTTGAGCGGGCTGAATATCGCCCAAACCAGGGCCGCCACGCTGTACATTGATGATCACTGCGGGCAATTCCGCACCGGCGATATAGGAGATTCCCTCCATCTTCAGCGAAATGCCGGGTGAGGAGGAAGAGGTCATCACGCGTTTGCCGCATCCGGCTGCGCCATAGACCATATTGATGGCAGAGACTTCACTTTCTGCCTGCAAAAAGACACCATTGACTTTTGGCATCATGCGAGCCATGTACTCGATCAATTCGCTTTGAGGGGTGATGGGATAGGCGAAATACAATCTGCAACCGCTACGAATGGCAGCTTCAGCTACAGCCTCATTTCCTTTCATCAATATCTTTGCCATTTTCGCCTCACTTCTCAACCGTTATAGCCACATCAGGGCAGGATACATAGCACATCTTGCAGGCGATGCACTTATCTTGTTCGAAACACTCTGCGTAGTGGTAGCCCTTGGCATTGATGTTTTCCGAAAAGCGGATAATCTTTTTCGGACACGATGCAATGCATAAGCCACACCCTTTGCAGTAGGTTGGATCAACCGTCATTCTAGGCATGGTTGTACTCCTTTGACGTAATTTTTCTTTGAAGTGATAGGAGGAAGAATCGCCCGAATCTGTCAACTGATTTTATCGGCACAGCACAATTCACAATTCTTGATTCCCATCCACGAGCCAGCTATCAGTAGAATCCGTTCCGTAAGTCCAATCATGTCTCCACCTTCCCTGCGCAATTCTCTAATTAACCTGTGGAATAGGTGTAATCCTCATGCCCCCAATTCTCCATTCACAAGTCATGAAGCGCCTCTTATTACTCAGAGACATTTTGGTACATCGCTTACTGGTAATTGTCACCCCGCCCCGGCTCTCTCTAGCCTACTGCCAGCGCGAACTCCACCCGAACACATCTTGAACGCCTCCTGAATCCAGTTCAGGTGGGGTTCAGGTGAACTAGGGGTGGATTTCAGGCCAGCAGGGAGCAAGATATAGTGTAAAAGAAGCGGGTTCGTCAGGAACCCGCTTTAATGCATTGAATAAGTGATCTTTAGATCTTGATTTGTAATGCTCTCAGCAGTTCTTGTTGAGTATCAGGGCGTTCTTTGAGATCGCTCTCTGCCAGGTAATCGATGCGTTGTTTGAAACGATCTGCAAGGAGTTGCTTATAGGCGTCGATATTGCCGCGTTTTGCGGGATGGTAGGTATCGTAGTATCCAGGCAGGATCTTGTCGATGGATTCTTTGGTGGGGATCATGGCGCCAGGCAGGGCATCCCATTCTTCCCATTGAATCTGATCGGTGAGGATGGCAGTCTGCAGGGTGAGGGACGTCTTTAGCGGAATGGCTTCCAACACTGCATCGCTTTCTTTCCAGTATCCGCGGGAATTGAAGCAATAGAAATCTGCACCGTTATCTGCGACATTCAGGAAGGCTTCGACATCGCGATAGAGTTCGTATACGCGGAAGGGATTGGCAAAGGGCTCGAAGACCAATTTGTTCAGTTCTTCCTCGGTAACGTTCTCGGCACGATTGCGCTGGGTCATCAAAGCGGCACCCATAGCGATGGCCAGATACTTGTTTTTCAGCTTCAGCACAGGGGGCAGTACACTGTCTTTCATCAGCCAGACCAGAGCTTTGGGGAATGCGCATTTGTTCACGTAATTGCCTAAAAGACCTCTATCCAGCAGGGCTCTGCCGTTCTGATTGCGCAGATCCTGACCGACGGGGATGCGTTTACCATCAATGTTTAGCACAGCGTGATTCATCAGGGCCAAAGCGTATTTCCAATCCGGATGGTCGGTGGGGCGGCTGTCGGTTTTATCAAACAGGGTTGGTTCCCAGGCACGGCAGCATTTATTCTCCAGATCAATCTGGAAGGCGTCATCGTGCAATACAACTTTGGAAAATCCTTTTGGCAGAGTACCGCCATTATCGTGGGAATTGGTGTGGCTGGATTTTCCGGTGCCGGAAAGGCCATAGAAAGCGATGGAGCGCTTGCCAAACTTGTGGTAAGCGGCGTCTTCGCAGGTGGTGAAATCTATCTCCTTGATTCCACCATGGCAGGCTGCCATGCCAATTCTGATGCCGGAAGTCCAGGCCAAAGTGAGGGTTCCTTTCTTGCGCTCACCAAAGTAACGCATGCCCATGTTTACGATAACATTGTGCTTTTCATCCACCAGGGCCAGTTGCGGAGCGCCAACGTTGTTATAGAAAGGATCATCGCAGGTCCATTCATTAAACCCGATCAAAATGATATCCTGGATCGGGAGCTTGGGACTAGCTTCATAGGTGCTTTGCACTGATTCATAGGGGGCAAAATTGAGGAGCCAATTGTACAGATTTGCCACATCACTCTCGGTGGTGACAAAGGTGGCCTTGATCATCAGATCTGGGTCCATACCCAGCACAGCTTCAGCTTTGATCAGGGGATAGTGCTGCATCTGCCAGACGGCTTCGCGGAAATCTCCTTCCAGCTTGTTTTTCTGGCTGGGATTGAGGCGATGATAAAAGCGGCGGGCTTTGGCGGTTCGGCCGATGATATTTCCATGACAATCGTTTAGCACCCTGGCATCAGCCGGGAGATTGTGGAGCTTAACAAAATCGGGGCACATGGGCAGATCGGTGATGGTGACCCCTGGCTGCTTCTTGGCCATTTCGTAGGCTTCACGGATATCGACTTTGCGCACCAAATGGTTGTTCAGCAATGTCTCGGCAATCGCGCGAATCGGAGACATGTCCTTGATGTTGCTGTAAAAATCAGCACTGCTCTTGCTTGCCATTATTCCTCCATCTATGGCTGTATTTTATGTGTTTAAACTTCAGAAGGCTGCTCTTAAATCTATAGTTCCTTTTGTCAAGCTTTGTTTTAGATCACGCCCATTTTCTTGCCGATCTTTCGGAACTTGTCCAAGGCCATATCCAGCTGTTCTCTGGTATGGGTAGCCATGAACGATGTACGGATGAGGCAGCAATTCGGCGGCACCGCCGGCGGAATAACGGGATTTATAAACACTCCCTCTTCCCCAAGCTGAGCCCACATATGGAAAGCAGTAGTCATATCGCCTACGTACAAAGGAATAACCGGGGTGCAACTGGAGCCAGTGTTGTAGCCCATTGCTTTGAATTCAGCCAGCATATAGTGAGTATTATCCCACAAGCGGGCAATGTGTTCCGGTTCTTCCTGCATGATTTTAAGAGCTGCCAGGACGGTGGCTGTGGAAGCAGGAGGCAGGGACGCGCTAAAGATTAGCGCGCGAGATTTGTGCTTTAAATAGTGGATCAACGGCTCGTCCGCAGCGATGAAACCGCCTACAGAAGCGAGCGATTTGCTGAAAGTACCCATGATGAAATCGGTCTTGGAAGTCAGTCCAAAATGAGCTGCGGCACCAGCGCCTTTATCACCCAGCACACCCAATGAATGAGCTTCATCCACCATTAGATTGGCGCCATACTTCTCCGCCAGAGCTGAAATGGCTGGCAGATCGGCTATATCGCCTTCCATGGAAAAGATGCCATCCACCACGATCAGTGCGGCTTTGCCATCGATCTTTTGTAATACGCGCTCCAGGGATGCCATATCATTGTGATTGTAGCGAAGCATAATGCCATCTGAAAGCTTGCAGCCATCGATGATGGAAGCGTGATCGAACTTATCGGTGACAATGTATTCATTCTTACCCACTATCGCCGAGATGCAGCCCACATTGGCTTGATATCCCGTGGGATATGCCAGAGCTGCCTCCTTGCCCACCAGGCGGGCGAGTTCCCGTTCCAATTCCAGGTGAATATCCAGGGTACCATTTAGGAACCTGGATCCGGCGCAACCGCTGCCATACTTTTGCATGGCTTTGATGCCAGCTTCTTTCACCTTGGGATGGGTGGTGAGCCCCAGATAGCTATTGGAACCCATCATCAGCATCTTTTTGCCATTACAGATCACCTCTGTATCCTGTTCAGAAGTGATTTCCCGAAAATATGGATAGAAACCCATAGCCATTGCTTTACGCGCGTCTGTGAAATTAAAGCACTTGTCCAATATGCTCATTCTTGCCTCTTTATATTATTCTAAACTCTTTTAGATTCGTGTACAACACCATAACCAGCTGGTACACCAGGAAAACCATCGGTACAGAAATCAACATCCATAAGATACCGCCATACCAGCCACCCGCGAGAACGGTGAGCAATACCCACAAGGGATGCATATCAATGGTAGTGCCTACGACCACGGGATACACCACATTGTTATCTATCACCTGCACGATATACATGGCCAAAGCTGCATACACCATGCTGAGGAATGGCCCACCATCGAAGAAAACTGTGAAAACCGCCAAAGCGCCCCCAAGAAAGGGTCCGAAATAAGGTATGATATTGGCCACGCCAGCCGATATGCCGATCAGGACCGGATTGCTGACCCCAACTATGCTGAGTGCAATTGAAGCCATGGTGCCGACCGCGATCACTTCAAAGAGCATGGCCCGGAGATATGTGCCTACCGTGCTGTCGAACTTTCCTAGAATGATGATGGCCAATTCAAAATAGCGGTTTGAACAAAAGCCCAGAATGGCCTTGCGGATCTTGTGCCAGTCCTTCAGCAGAAAGAAGCTGATCAGCGGGATGGTAAAGACAAAGGACACTGCTCCGATGATCGAGGAGAAGTTATCCAGTAAAAACTTGGGCAGCTTTACCAGGAAATCTGTAGCACTATCAATGGCAGCCAACATCTGTTTCCCAGCGTCCAGACCGGGTATTTTGGCATCTAGCTGCAGAGCATAATCATACACATTCTGCACAAAGGGAATCTTCAGAATGGTAGAGGCTTCCAGACCGCCCTCATGGCTAAGCAGAGCAAAGAGATTGTTCCCTTGGTCGATCAGATCGGGGATATACCGGCTGCTAAACCACGCTATCAATCCTGCCACAGTGAGATAGAGCATCACTACGCCCAGCCAGCGGGGAATATGACGGCGCTCCAGAAAGCTCACCGCGGGATGCAGGATATAGCTAAAAACCATTGCAGCAATCAGGTATATGAAGATCCATCGGTAAAAAACTAAGGCCGCCAGCAGTACAATGCCCAGAAAGAGATAAAAGGCGATCTTGCTCCAGTTCATCGTTCAGACACCCAGACTGCGGATCCTGATGGCCTCGGAGGCGATATCAGTACAGATAGCCTTCAAAATGGTGATGCCCATCGCAGGTTTGGCTTCGATCAGTTCCAGTAAATCGCTGCGGGAAATGGCAAATGCTGAGACGTCGCTGATCGCTCTTGCTGTGCTGTGACGCTTAGCTCCCACAAACAAATCCCAGAGACCGAGGACCTGGTTTTTACCTATAATCTGCCCACCGTCATTCAGGCAGATCTCGCCCATTTCCACGAAGTATACCACTTCCATGGGATACCCGACCTCAAAAAGCACTTCACCGGCCTTAAACTCGCGTTTATGCATGAGACCGTGGATGAGGTAAAGCTGAAAGCTGTTCAATCCTTTAAAGATGCTAAACCGCCTGTACTGCATATAGATTGAAGGTTTATGCCACATACTCCGAGCCCAATCCCACATCTTATTCATATTCACCTCGTTTTCTCGTGCAATAATGGGACAAAAGCACAGGGAACATCATGTCGGATAGCCAGTTGCCCATCCTTACGCGTAACAATATTGAGCACCTGTCCCAGGCTCCCTCCTACGGGAACTGCCATGATCCCGCCTTCCGCAAGCTGAGCGCAGAGCTTTTCGGGGATGCTCTCAGCTCCGGCAGATACGATGATCTTGTCAAAGTCCTTGTGGGCAGGATAGGCTTTTTCCCAGCCCTGCCAGCCGTCTCCGATGCGAAAGTGGATATTGCGGAAACCGGCATTTCTCAGGATTTTCTGCGCTCCCAGGGAGAGCTCATCCACCAATTCCACAGTGCATACCTCTTTTACGATGCGCGCTAGCAGCGCAGTCTGATACCCGCTGCCCGTTCCAATCTCCAAAACTCTGTCTTCAGCCTTTAGTTCCAGATGGCTCATCATCAGAGCGATCATCAGGGGCTGAGATATGGTTTGATCGTGTTTGATCGGAAGAGGTTGATTGCGGTAGGCATATTCACGGTATTCGCTCAGCACATAGTCTTCTCTGGGCACGGAATTGAAAGTTTGTAAAACTAGCTCATCCACAATGCCCCGGTGGTGCAATTCCTGCACCAAAAGCTTACGCTGATCCTCGTAACGCATGTATCCTAGAGTTCCAAAAGCTTGGTATCTTCCAGCCAGGATAGAATCTTGGGAAAGGCTTCATCCCTGGTCAATTCGAAGCCCAAAGGAGTGATGGAGATGTACTTCTCACTCACCGCTTCGCTATCGGTACCGCTTTCAAAATCCCACTGCGGGGCATCCCCACCGATCCGGTAAGAAAAACCATTCTCGTGCTCCTCTACCACACTGATGAAGTTGTAGTATTTGCGATGTCCGGTGCGGGTAAGGCGGATTCCTTTTACCTCTTCGTAGGGGATATTGGGGAAATTCACATTCAACACTTCAAAATCCTTGACCAGCTGGTCGATGCCGCATTCCAGCATCTTTACAAACCATCGGGTACCCGTCTCAAAAAGCTGATCCCGATAGGCGTTTATCGACAGTGCGATGGCTTTGTGCCCAAACATAGCTGCTTCCACGGCAGCCGACACAGTACCGGAATACAGCACGTCCTCACCCATGTTTTGACCGGCGTTAATACCCGATACCACGAGATCAACCGGTTCTTTCACGATTTTCTGCAGAGCAATCACCACACAATCCACGGGAGTGCCGCTAATAGCCCATTCATTGGGGGCTATCTGTCTGGCTTGAATATCCTTGCGCAGAGTGATGGAGTGTGAAGCCGCGCTACGTTCACTATCGGGCGCGACGATGATGGTTTGGTGCCCTGCTGCTTGCAGAGCCTGTTGCAGTTTTCTGATTCCGGGAGCTGATATGCCGTCATCATTCACCATTAGAATTCTCAAAATCTATCTCCTCAAAACAACATATTTGCGTAGTGTAACAGGTAAAAGGCACCTATGAGGGCGAGACCCGCGAGGCTGAGGATGAACCAATTGGCCTTGATAAAGCTACGCCAATGAGTTCTGCGGCGGCGTCTGCTCTTGTAATATGCAGAATGCTTGGGACGCAGCAGTTTTCTTAGCGAAATGCCTCCACCTCCGGTCGTTCCACGCAGGGACATCTGAGCTGGAGTGAGCCATTTGATATGACCGTGTTCATTTAGGTAAGGCCGGTATCCTAAAGATAAATAATGCTCGATACGGGCTTTGCTATAACCCTCAACTTCCTGAGGATCAAGCTCTTTTACTATTTTGGTTCTCTGTTTACTCATCAATTCTACCTTTGATGAATAGTAAAATCAAACTCCATCTATTTGTCAAGTCCAAATTATCCTTCCTCTTGCCGATGGATTCTTGCCAGACAGTCAAATAGCACGGATTCGGCTCTTGCATATCTGAAGATTCGATGATACGCACCGCCCATGCTAATGAAGGGCAAATCCTGCAATGTTCTGGATAGCAAAAAGGCTGCCACTCACGGCAGCCAAACACGAGGGCTGATTAGCACATCAATACAGAAAACCCAAGTTCAGCATCAGTGAAGTGTTTTTCGCATCGGGTTGGATCCCCAATGCTTCCTCAAAGATCTCGTTCATCCCGATGCTGTAACGGATCCCAATCATAAAGTTGATATTGGCCACCACATCAAGCCCAAGACCCAGCCCATAATCAAAATCACGGAGGTTTTCCATGTCCACACTTTCTTCGTGATCACTCACTTCTTCCTTGTGAACGCCTTTGATCAGGTAACGTAACTCAGGCCCCAGATAGGGTTGCAGCTTTAGATTCCCCTGCCCCAAATCTAGCTTCAGAAATAGCGGAAGCTCCACATAATGCAAGGTATCGCTCGTCTTTGTTTCCATGACGAATCCCTCAGTTTCGCTCTGAGCACCGCGTTGTGTATAGATCAGTTCTGGTTGGAGGATAAATAACGGATGCAGATGGTATTGCATGATCATGCCGCCATTCACTCCAAATCTGGAATCCTCATCGGCGTCATCTCCAGAATAGTTCGAAAAGTTTACTCCAGCCCGCAGTCCGTACACCGACTGGGCAAAGACCACGCCCAAGCTCAGACCGAGTAGCGCTAAAATGATGATAACCTTTTTCATGTGTAACTCCTATATCGATTCATACTGTATAAACTGTCCATGTCTGGACTAAATAATAAACAACTTTGAAGATTAGCCAAACGTGCGCTAAGCACTCAGATCGAAGAATGCAGCTTCCGACTCAGTCCACAGATTACATGTAATGCTGCACCAAGTATGAGATCATGCTACCTTTCTTACGCCGCGTCCCAGATCATCCCAAACACATCCTGAGCGGGGCCTAAGAAGTGTTTGGGATGAGCTTGACATGCATCAGTGATGTCAGCCAGCAAGCTGGACTAACAAAATGAGGTTATGTACAAAGCCTTTTCACTTGACAAGCATTGCGATGTAGATATTTTTGCATAATCGAAAATGTTTGTTTGGGAGGATTCCTCGATGTCCCAGCACATCAGTGAAGAGCAGTTGATCCGCCTCCAGGAAGTTGTGGACCATAAACCGGGTCTAAATCCCGATGAGATGTCCGTGCGTCACCAAGAATTCGAAGATCTCGTGAAGCAAGGAGCAATCAATGAGGATGATCCGATTTACTTGAAGATGAAAATGGTGGGGGCACATCTAAAAGCTATCAAGGGTGATTTCCCAGCTTCATTGACTGCGCTGGAAGAAGTACTAATCCTGGCAAGGAAGCACAAAGAACGCGATTGGGAACTACGGTGCCTGAATAACATTGCTTTGGTGCGCCAAAACCTGGGATTCCTGTTTGAGTCCATACACATCTGGGAAGACCTGCTGAAGGAAGATCTTAGTTTGCGGGACAGAGTGCTATATGCGAACAATCTGGGTGTTGCTTACAATCAAGCGATGAAGCCCAAACAGGCCATTAACACTTATTTCCATGCATTGGAATTGCTGGAATCCACAGGGGAAACCGAGGGCGCTGCAGACCTCTATAACAATCTAGCCAATCTTTCAAGGAATACCGGTGTGCTGGATAAGGCTCAGGATTATTACCTCAAGGCTCTGGAACTGTACGAGAAAGAAGGCAACAACGAGCGGCTCGCCATGGTTTACAACAATCTCTGCGCACTCTTCAATGAAACGCACGACCTCCCCGAATCCGAGAAATACGCTACTTTGGCCAAGGATTTTTACGAGAGATTTTTGCCTGAAAACAAGCATTCTCCCCTCCTGAACAATGTAGCTGCACTAAGAACATTGCAACAACGTTTCCCAGAAGCGGAGCAACTCTATCAGGACTCATTGAGGATTGCCGAGAAGTACAATGACAGAAGCATGCAAACCAAGATACTCAGCAATCTCGCCCTCATTGCCATGGAATTGGATAATCCCGATGCATCCATTGATTACGCCAACCGTGCGCAGGTTATTGCGCATGAATTGGAAGATACAACATCAGAAAAAAAGGCCTATTCCCTTTTGAAAGACGCCTGGCAGAGCAAGCTGGATTTTACTCAGGCTTATCTGGCACAAAGCATTGAGATGGTGCTGGAACGGCGTTTAAACCGCGATAATACGCCGCTGGATATAGCCCAGGCTGAGGCACGTTACCTCCAGCATCGGCTCGAAGCCCAGCTGGAAAAGTACAAGGAACAAAACCTCGCTCTTGAAGAAAGTAACGCAATAATCCATGAGAATACGCAGGAATTGGAAACCAGGAACAACCTTCTGGTAGCCACAAACAAGCTTTTAAACCGCATTATATCCATTATCGCACACGATGTACGCGGCCCGGTGGCCACGATTACTCAAACTACGGAGATGCTGACCAAGGGAATGCTACAAGAGCATCAGGATAAGGTTTTACGTCAGCTAAACGACAGCTCGCACCAGACTGAGACTTTGATCAATGAACTCTTGGACATCGCCCAAAAGTATAAATCCGGGGACGATGAGCTACCGGAAAGCTTTGAGGTAAATCAAGCGCTGCGCAATAGCGTGAGATTGGCCGAAGCTATCGCATTGACCAAGGATATCAAGGTATCCTTCACCACAAATTGTGATCCCCTACAGATCAACATGGACCGCTCCAGATTGCGCTTGATCATCAGAAACTTGCTCTCCAATGCCATCAAGTTTTCCCATCCTGGCTCGACAATCACCCTGGTTCTTGACTGCCATGATAATGATTCATTGAAGATATCGGTGATTGATACCGGACTGGGAATGAACCCTCAGAAAGTAAGTAAAATCCTGGAAGGGACATCCTTTACAGAAGCGGGAACTCAACAGGAAAAAGGGTTTGGCATGGGTTTGGTCTTCGTGCTGGAAGCTTTGATGCGTACCAAGGGCAAACTCTCCATTATTAGCGAGCCCGGACATGGATCTACTTTCACAATCAGCTATCTGATGCAAGATCTGATCTGAGGCTACACTCTTCTTTCCATCCTGACAAATATACACACACAGGTGTAATCCAGGCTCCATATAAACCCGGTACGTGTGAATTTCGGAGAGGATAATGACAGGTGAACTCTGCGCAAAGATCAGTGGCTAAGCACTTTTTCATCGTCTTGGCTTCATTCTTGCTTAGCATATATATAGTACGTGTGCGTAGTGTAGGCGTGCTTCAGTAAGTGTATTTATGTTCAATAATATAGGAGAAGTCATGAAGAAACACCTCATCATGCTGGTCTTGGCAGTTCTGGCGAGTTTGCTAGCTGCCGGTACCATCAATCTGCAGTCAACCCCGGCTCAGGCCAAAATCCTGAGCAGCTCATCGGAAGGCCTTAGTGTAAGGTTCGCAGTCGATACTTTCGAGTATCAGGAAGTTAACACAAAAGAAGGCGTTTGGACTATGCTGAACGCCAAAGATTATACAAGCACCAATCGCGTTGGCGAGCCTGCTTTGCCGCTGATGCGCAAGATTATTTCCGTGCCTTTGGGTGCCCGTCTGGACTATAGTCTGTCCGATACCCATAAACGCAGTGTTTCCCTGGAGGCATCGGGAGTCCGTTATCCCATCATACCGGCCCAGGAACCAGTAGCCAAGTGCGATGATCCTGCCAGCTTGAAGTTTAGCGTTAACCGCAATTTCTACAATGGCCAAAGGGCCACCTCCGAAGCCACCATCCAGCTTACAGAGCTCGGCATGATGCGCGGCGAACGTCTGGTAGCCCTGGATTTCATCCCGGCGAATTACAACCCCGCCACCAAGAGCCTGGACGTAACACTTGCCACCAATGTTGACATACGCTTTGTCAATGCAGATTACATTGCCACTTCGGAACTGAAGGGCAAAGCCTATTCCCCTGTCTTCGCGTCGGCGATGGCCAGTAGCGTGTGGAATTACCAGGATACCAGAATAAGCCTGATGCGCTACCCGGTGGGCTACGTGATCATCACTCCTGCCAGCTTTATTCCCGCCTTGCAGCCCTTTGTGGATTGGAAAACCCGTGAAGGATATGCTGTATCGGTAAACACTATTGAGAGCATTGGCAATTCCACCACCGCTATCAAGACTTTCATGCAAAATCTCTGGAACAGTGCCACTACCACCAATCCCGCACCCAGCTACTTGCTCATCGTGGGTGACGTAGCCCAGGTAGTGAGCAATAGCGGCACCACTGGTAGCCACCCTACAGATCTGAATTATGTGCGTCTGCAAGGCAACGACTTCATGCCAGAAATGTACTTTGGCCGTTTTTCTGCCACTACACCGGATGAGGTAACCAATCAAGTAAATAAAACTCTCCTGCACGAACAGTACGCCATGCCTGATGATAGCTACCTGCAGGATTCCGTGTTGATCGCCGGTATGGATAGCTACTATGCCCAAACCCATGGTAATGGACAGATCAATTACGCTACCCAAAACTACTTTAACACCAGCCATGGTATCGATGCCCATACATATCTCTACCCCACTTCCGGCAGTTCACTCACAGCCATCAGAAATGATGTCTCTGCTGGCGCAGCATACGTGAACTACACTGCCCATGGCGGAGTGACGGATTGGAGCGATCCCAATTTTACCATCTCTCACATCAATCAACTGCAAAACACCAATAAGTACCCAGTAGTAGTAGGGAACTGCTGTCTGACCAGCAAGTTTGATTCTCCCATCTGCTTTGGCGAAGCCTGGCTCAGAGCTACTGATAAAGGTGGTGTCATCTACATCGGTGGCACCAATAGCACTTACTGGAACGAAGACTACTGGTGGGGCGTGGGTGCAAAGGGCAGTGCCACTGGCAACGCTCCAGCCTACAATGCCAATACATTGGGCGTGTATGATGCAGTGTTCCATGATCACCAGGAAGATTTTACCGATTGGGCATACTCTGCCGGCGGCATGGTCGTGATGGGAAACATGGCCGTGGTACAAGGCAACAGCTCTCGCATAAACTACTACTGGGAAATATATTCCATCATGGGAGATCCCTCTTTGATGCCCTATATGGGTATTCCGGCTGATAACAACGCAACAATCCCTGAAACCTTGTTCCTGGGTCTGGGAACCATGGAAATCATGGCTGATCCCTACAGTTATGTAGCCTTGTCCATGAATGGTGTGCTGCATGGTGTAGGCTTGGCTGATGAAAACGGGAATCTCACCCTGAATTATACTCCCTTCACCGAACCCGGTATGGCAGATATAGTGATTACCCGTTCCATGCGTCAACCACTGATTTCCCAGATATCCGTGATCCCCAATGAAGGAGCATACGTGACGGTCGGACAGATCGTTCTGGCAGATGACAATGGCATCGCTGAAGCCGGCGAGAGCCTTCCCATCGATCTCACCTTCAGCAATGTTGGTGTGCTGGATGCGCAAAATCTCAGCGTCAGCATCACTACCGATAGCCCCTGGATCTTTGCCAATCAAAGCGAAGCAACGATCAATGACATCGCTTCTGAAACCCAGATCACCGTGGAAGATATCTTTACTTTGAATATCAATCAGGGCACTCCGGATCAGCATGTAGCTACCTTTATCATCACGGTTACCGACGGCACCAATGAATGGAGTTCCACTCGCGCTCTCACCATCAATGCTCCAAATGTGATCATTGCATCCACATCCTTCTTTGATCCAAACAACAACGGCGCTTTTGAGGCTGGTGAATTGATCAACATCACTCTGAATATCCAAAATACCGGCCACATGCCGGTGGAAAGCGGCGCACTGAACCTGATTTTAAATAGTGATCAGGCGAGCTTGCCGTTGAATAGCTTTATGATTCCCGGTCTGAACATCGGTAACAACCTGCCGCTCAGCTTTGATCTGCAGCTGGCAAGCACTGTAGTAGATGGCTCTGTGGTACCTCTTGGCATAGTCCTGGATATGGGTGCACAGATGATCAACCACAGCGTTATCATTCCCATCGGAGCAGTCGTGGAAGGCTTTGAAAGCGGCGACTTCTCAGCATTCCCCTGGGTAAATAGCAGTTCTTCTCCCTGGACAGTGATCGGAAGTGATGCGGCAGAAGGCACCCACTCCGCCAAGAGCGGAACCATCGGTAACAATGCCAGCACATCACTGCAGATCGTGATGAGTGTTGGGATGGATTCTGAGATCAAGTTTAGCCGCAAGGTGTCCTCCGAGAGTAACTACGACTTCCTGAAGTTCTTCATAGATGATGTCGAAATGGGTTCCTGGAGCGGCAACCGCCCCTGGGGAGAGGAAACTTATAGCGTTAGCGCTGGGACCAGAACCTTCAAATGGACCTACGTGAAAGACGTCAGCCAGAACTCCGGCTCTGACGCAGCATGGATCGATAATATTATCTTCCCGCTATCCGCAGATGGAGATGTGGCCATGTTCTATACTGGAACTCAAAGCCTAGACTATCTGGTGAACCCCAATTCTACGGTCAGCAAGGACATCGTCATCCGCAACCTGGGTACTGCCAATCTGGATGGGCTGATGTCCATCCCGGCTGAGTTCGTTCTCAGCTATATGGGTCAGGAACTTCCCGATGACTATTATTACAGCATCGCACCCAGCGTCACTGCGGTATTCACCATGACCTACGTAGCAGGCAACACTGTTCCGGAACTCAATTCACAGGTGCAAATCACGTCCAATGATCCTGATATGCCTACCTATTCCATCCCCGTGACTCTTACGCCTGTCTCTAATAATGACAATATAAATCCCTTGATTACCTCTCTGACTGGGAACTATCCCAATCCTTTCAATCCCAGCACTTCCATCCGCTTCAGCTTGAAGGATGCAGGGAAAGTAAGGATCCAGATCTACAATCTCAAGGGACAATTGGTGAAGAATCTCATCAATAGTGATCTGCAGTCTGGTAACCATCAGATCGTATGGGATGGCCGTGATGATCGCGGAAACGGCGTTTCCAGCGGTATCTATTTCTATCGCATGGAAAGTGGCGATTACACCCGTACCAATAAGATGATGCTTATGAAATAAATCCCCCCCGGCTTGCCCCTCCTGTGAGGGGCAGCCTTTGTTTTTGATATATACATCGGAGCCAATATGAGCTCCACAAAGCTTAAGAAGTGATAATCTATATGAGATACAATGGAGGATATATAATGAAAAAGCTCATTATATTACTAAGCCTGATATGCGCTCTCGGCCTTTGGGCAGAGACTGTCGTACTGGGCGAACAAGCGAATCAGATACGCCTTATTAGCAGCAGCGAATACTCTTCGCGTATCGAACTGAGCCTCGGATCTTTCGAGCGTGAAGCAGTACAGATCGATGGCCGTACATGGTATTTGCCGACACTCAAGAAAGCTGGCCTCACACTTGAGACCGGATACCCACAAGTTCCTGTGATGGCAGCCAGCGTGATCATCCCTGCCACTGCAGTAATGGAATTGAGCATCATACAGAGCGAGTATGTGGATATCCCCATGCCGATCGCTCCTTCCAAGGGAAATCTGACCCGCAATATAGATCCTGCAAGCGTTCCCTATAGCTTTGCGGATTTTTATAACGGAGACGACGCCTATCCCCTCAGCACTGCTTACCTCAGCGAACCATTTATCATGAGGGATTACCGAGGGATCACTGTGCGTTTCCAACCCTTTGAATACTTCCCTGATACGCAGACCACCCGCGTCTATACGAAGCTTGTGGTCGATGTAGTGGCCAACGGTAGCGACTTCACCAATGCAGCCAGCACAAATATGCGCAAAGAAAGCCCTGAGTTTTCTGGAATCTATCAAAGCATGTTCCTGAATTACGCCAGCGCCAAGTACCCAATCCTGAGTGAAGAGGGGCGCATCCTGGTGATCACACACTCCATGTTTAACGACACTATCCTGCCCTGGGTAAATTGGAAACGCCAAATGGGTTACACTGTTGACGTGGTGGACGTTTCGGTTGCCGGCCCCAGCGCCAGCAATATCAAGACCTACATTCAAAATCAATACAATCTAAACGACGGCCTGAAGTACGTCCAGCTTATGGGCGATGCGCCCCAGGTTCCTTCGCTATCCTTTGGCGGTGGTGGCAGCGATCCATCCTATGCCCTTTTGGCCGGTGCTGACAACTATCCGGATATCTTCATCGGCAGATTCTCCGCCCAAAGCGTAGCGGAAATGCAAACCCAGATTCAGCGTTCCGTGTATTACGAACGCGATATGCAAGCTGATGACGATTGGATCATCCGCGCCATGGGCATTGCCTCAAACGAAGGTGGGGGCAGTCAGGGTGATATGGGCGAAAGCGACCAGGCACACATGGAATTGATCCGTACCGACTTGCTGGGTTACGGCTACAGCTCTGTGGACCAAATGTATCAGACAATGGGTGCTACCGCTACTCAGGTTGGGACAAACGTAAACAACGGCCGTGGCTTCATAAACTACGTGGGGCACGGATCCGACAATTCCTGGGTAACTACCGGCTTTAATAGCAATAACGTCAATGCCCTCACAAACGACTTCATGCTCCCCGTGATCGCATCTGTGGCTTGCGTGAATGGGAACTTTGTATCCCAGACCTGCTTTGCCGAAGCCTGGCTGAGAGCTACAAACAATAACAATGGCAATCCCACCGGTGCCACCGTGATGTACGCATCCACGGTAAATCAAGGCTGGAATCCACCCATGAGAGCGCAGGATGAGATCACTGATCTGGTGATTGCTGAAGCTATGACCACAGTTGGTGGCCTTTTCTTCCATGGTTCATCCAAGATGATCGAAGTGTATGGCACCGATGGTGTGGAAGAGTACAAATGCTGGACCATCTTTGGCGATGCGTCGTTGATGATGCGCAGCAAAACCCCCACTCTTATCAGTGCGGAATACAATCCCGTCCTGTTGATCGGGATGAGCAGTCTCCTGGTGCAGACCGAACCCAACGCACGTTTAACTCTATCTGCCAATGATGTGATCTATGGTAAAGCGATCGCTGATGCAGGCGGCACAGCCTTGATCACTCTGGAAGTTTTACCTGATGAGCCGATGGATCTCACGCTTACCATCGCCGCATTTAACAAGGTAACCCACATGGGCATCGTGCAGGTCTTGCCTGCAGATGGCCCCTATCTGATCGTAACCGGTGTGAATGTAAACAGCGGTGTACCTGCCCATTATGGAGAATTGGTTAATGTCCAGATCGACATGGAAAACGTGGGTAATGATCCAGCAGAAATCATCAGTGTGACTATCGAAACAGCCGATCCATACCTCAGCGTGGTTGGCGATCCCGAAGTGATCAGTGTGATTGCTGCCAATGCTACTGGCAGCACCAGCAGCGGGATAAATCTGCAGATTGCAAACAACACCCCTGATCAATGGATAGCTCCTTTCACTGTTCATATCAGCCTTCCTGATGGTGAAGAATTCAGTGCCGACCACAGCCTGGTGATCAATGCTCCTGTATTGGAATGGGGATACTTACAAGTGGATGACAGCCAGGGCGACGGCAATAACCGGATCGATCCCGGTGAAAGCTTCATCCTCGGCATTCCCTTCACAAATATGGGACACTCGATGAGCCCTGACATCCATACAACGCTGATTGTCAATGGCGGTGAGCACCTTATGAATCCCATCGCCAATGATTTCGAAGCTCTGGATGTGAATGGTAGCGCGATCATGCAAAATGAGATAACCCTTTCTTCTCAAGTGACTCCCGGCACCACGATCCAGATCATTGCCATGGCTAGCATGGGAGATTACACTGTCGTAAATACTTACAACGTTGTTGTGGGCATTTTACTGGAGAACTTTGAAAACGGTTTTGGTAATTATCCCTGGGCTTTCACCGGTGGTGATTGGACTACCAGTGCCAACGGTTATGGGAGTACCATGGCCGCACAAAGTGCCACCATCGGCAACAATCAGAGCACCAGCATGAACATCACCATGACCAATCCAGTCGATGGCATAGTTTCATTCTGGAAAAAGGTCTCCAGCGAAGTAGGACGCGACTACCTGAAATTCTATATCAACGGTATGCTCAAAAACCAATGGAGCGGTATCGATGAAAACTATTCTCAGGTAAGCTACATGGTAGCTGCTGGGACCAATACCTATCGTTGGGAATATGCCAAGGACAATTCTGTATCCGCCGGTAGTGATTGCGTGTGGATCGACGATGTAGTCTTCCCCGCCGAAAGCTTGAACAGCGGTAGTCCTGTGCTGGAAATAGACCAAACCAACCTTGATTTTGGCAATGCCAATATCGGGGAAGAGCTGGTCCTGCCCCTCATCATTTCAAACACTGGAAACGCCGGCATGATCGGAACCCTGCAAATCCCCGCTCCCTATTCCCTGGATAGCAGTGTTTCCGAAACGGTTAGCTTCATGAATTACACCATCCCCGCGGGCGAGACTCTGGAACTCTCCATCGCTTTCAGGCCGCAGGCTGAAGGTGTGTTTGCCGGATTCCTGATCGTCACTTCAGACGATCCTGATGCTCTGCAGACAAACATCCCCCTGATGGGCAGTGCTACCCCGGTCAGCAACAACGATAATGTGAATCCCGTAGTTACCAGATTGGGCAGCAACTACCCCAATCCCTTCAATCCAAACACCACCCTCAGCTATTCCCTCAAAGAACGCGGTGAGGTAAAGATAGACATCTACAATGTACTGGGTCAGAAAGTAAGAACCCTGGTAAATGGCGTGATGAACGCCGGGACACACTCGGTATCCTGGAACGGTATGGATGATAATCGCCGTCCTGTAGCCAGCGGAGTGTATTTCTACAAGATGCAATCTGGAACATATACCAATAC
>ERZ795031.1731-NODE-1731-length-22107-cov-6.472338_pt1 | contig 22107 bp, 16 predicted proteins | sample MGYA00375123_ERZ795031 | MGnify/ENA primary metagenome ERZ795031 (study PRJEB30166, sample SAMN05720159) | activated sludge metagenome | isolation source: anaerobic digester from wastewater treatment plant | place: USA | collected 2015-04-21 ...
GGCGGGGCGAAGGGCTCGATGGGGGCGGGGCCGAAGGCCAGCAGGGGCAGGGCGTCCGCGTCCACCACGTTGACCGCCGGGTTGAGTCCCATGCCGTAGCTGAGGAGGGTCTCGGGGGCCAGCGGCGCGCCGGTGCGCAGGAGGAGCCGTCCGGGCACGCCGGGCACGGTCTGCACGGCGAAGAAGACGTCGCGGCCGGGCTCGTCCGCCGAGGCGGACACGGCGAAGCCGCGCATAATGTTGCCGCCGCCGTTTAGGTCGCCGGCCACGTTGGAGCAGTCCACCCAGATTTCCGTGCGGGCCTCGTTGGCGAACTGGGCCTTCTCGAAATCCGGCCCGCGCCGGACCGCCGCGCCTTCGCGCACGAGCGGCAGGGCCATGCGGCCCAGGCGCTCGCCGAGGACCCGGTGGCCGTCCCACCCGATGTGGATGCCGTCGCTCATCTGGAGGTCGTTGGCCGCCGTCACGTGGACGCCGGGGAACTCCCGCGCGGCGCGGCGCTGCTGCTCGCGCACCTTGTTCCAGCCCAAAGCCGTCTCGGGCGCCAGCACGACGACGCGGCCGATCTGCACGGTGAACACGGGAAGGTCGGGGTTGCCGGTGTCGCGGCGGACGGACTCGACGAAGGTCTTGAAGCGGTCGAAATAGGTGTCGCAGGCGCCGGGGGCGCTGTCCGACTCGCCCTGGTACCAGAGCATGCCGCGGACCTTTCCGCCCGCCCGTTTCACCTGTGCGGCCATGTTGCCGTAGAGGCTCGCCTCGCCCTTGTCGAGCAGGGCGGGGCTCCACTCGTCGAGCGAGGTGCCGCCGAAGGCGCAGGGGATGAGGCCCACGGGCACCTTGGTCTCGTTGGCGAGGAACTCGGCGAAGAAGACGTCGCAGCCCGCGCCGCCCCAGGGCGTCCCCTCCCGGCTCGCCTTGCGCGCCGCGAGGATGTCCTCCTCCGCCTTGTAGCCGCCGCGGCCCAGCAGCAGCTCGCGCATCACCGGCGCGTCCGACTCGACGATGCGGTGGGTAGGCGCGGCGGCGGGGCGCCACGCGTTGTCCATGCCGAGCATGGCGACGAGCGGGTGCGGCGTCTGCGGCCCGGGCACCGGCGCGGCGCCCTGCATGTTGGACTGTCCGGCGAGGATCCACAGGTCGCCCACGAGCACGCCCTGGAAGGCGGCGCGGAAGGTCTCCTTGCCGTCCATGCCCCGCGCGGCCACCTCGATGCCGTAGGGGCCGCCCGCGGGCAGGTTCTTCAGCAGCAGCCCCGCGCGCCCGCGCTCCGGGTCCTGGGCCACGCGGAGGGTGTCGCGGAGGGGGTCCGCGCCGGGACGGGTGACGGCGTATTCCACGGTCTCGCCCGCGAAAAGTTCGGCGGGCAGCTCGACGACGCAGGCGGCCACGCCGGAGGCGTCGCGCTGGAGGACCTGGTGGTCGGCGGCCAGGCGGACGGCGGCGGTGTCGTCGAGGGGCACCAGCAGGGCGGCAAGGACCAGTGCGACAGCGGTCATGGGGGGCTCCTTTCGGCGGCGCGGGGGCGGCCGGGTCAGCGTTTCTTCTTCGCGCGCCAGGCGTCCTCGATGGCCGCCACGAGCGTGTCAATGTCCGGGATGATGGAGATGAACCGGGGCTGCCCGTCGAGGCAGATGGCGGGGATGTTCTTGAGGCCGAGGCGGCACATCATGCCGACGCCGGCGCGGTTCTTGATCTTGTGCTCCTTCACGCGCACGGGGGCCTGGGCGCGCTCGGCGGCGCGCACGGCCGCGTCGAGCATGTACTGGCAGGGGGCGCAGGCGGCGGAGTCGAGGGTGACGCAGTCCACCGTGATCCCGATTTCCTGCGCGTAGTCCGGCAGGACGATGTCGTCGAAGGCGTCCGCGCTGGCCTGCGCGGCCACGCGGGCGATGTCGCGCAGGTAGGGGTCGCGGGCCATGTCGGCGACGACGCGCAGGTTGCGGTCCGGCGTGGCGTAGGGCAGGTCGCATCCCGGCGCGAGGAGGAACCCCGGGCCGTAGCCCTCGTCGAGGCAGCGGATCGCGTCGAGCTTCGCGTCGTCGGGCGTGCCCATGAGCAGCACCGTCGTCAGGCGCATGTTGCCGCCGTAGGACTTGCGGTGGTGGGCCGCGTGCTCGCGCAGCGCCACCAGCGGGATGTTCTCGTCAATGGACACGTTGTCGCACGCCGTCGCGCACATGGCGCCCAGGTTCCGCGTCGCGTCGCCGCACACGAACAGCGAGGAGTAGCCCCCCGCCTCCCGCACGCCCGTGAAGACCCGGTCCAGCGCCGGGGCGATGAACTCCGTGAAATGCTCCGTGGAGACTTGGCTCGTCATGGGGTCCACCACGGCGACAATGGGCACGCCGAGGTCCAGGTAGAACCGCGCGCAGCGCAGCGCGGTGTCCGCGCAGCGGTCCATGGCCGCGCGCACGCCGTCCGGGTCCGTGAGCAGGTCGAGGAACAGCTCGCTGCCGCGCAGGTGGGACAGGAGCGTGAAGGGCCCCGTGATGAGCCCGTAGAGGGCGAGGCCGGCCCCCGCCTTCTCCACCAGCCCCCTCGTGGCCGCCGCGATGACGGGGAAGCGCCCCGCGTCGAAGGACAGCTCCGGCAGGGCGGTGATGTCCGCCAGGGTCTCCAGCGGGTGCGACACCACGGACGGGGGCACGTCCTCCGCCCAGGCCAGGCGGCAGCCCAGGGCCTCCGCCTCCACCTGGAGGTCGAAAACCACCGGCAGGCCGTCCGGGCGGTACAGTTCCGCCGCCATGAGCTGCCCCCGCACAATCGCCTCGGCGGAGCGCAGGTACTCATGGGCGGGCATGCCGATGAGGAACCCGCCGTGGACCCCCACAAAGGGCACCCAGGGCACCCGGGGCGTCGTCTCCCGGCGGAACGCGGCCAGCACCAGCTCTTTTCCCGTCATTGTTCCGTCTCCTGCGGGTTGCGGCGGACACTGGAAAGTGTAGCACGTTCCCCCGGGGCGCGGACACCCGGGCGCGGGGCGGGTTGACACCCTTCCGGCAACCGGTGTATCGTAGCGGCCGCCCTGCGGTTCCCCGCCGCGGGGCGACCCTCCCCCCGTGCCGGGATGGCGAAATTGGCAGACGCAGTGGACTCAAAATCCACCGGTAGCGATACCGTGGGGGTTCGACCCCCCCTCCCGGCACCATTTCCTTTTTTTCACCCCCCCGCGCCCTTTTCCGCTTGACGGGTTTCCCCGGAAGGACTATGATCATTCCGCCGCCGCCGGGGGGGGCTCACGGCGGCAACGGGAGGCCGAAGGCATGAAAATGAGACGGGCGGCGTCCGTGGTGCTCGCGTTCTTTCTGGCGGTGCTTGCCACCCTGGCCTACATGGCGCTCGTGGGCGAGATCACCGGACTCGGCCAGATGCCGGCGCTGTATGTGTTCGGGGGCCTTTCCGCCTCCGGACTGCTCCTGCCGTTGTGGTGTCTGGGGTTTCTGGCGCTGAACGCGCTCCAGGGGCGGCGGCAGCCCCCGCCCCCCCGGAGCCCCCTGAAGCGGGCGGCGCTCGGGACCGTCTCCCTTGTGCTGATGGCGGCAGGCGCGCTGTCCGCGCTGTTGATTCATCATGGGGGCGTGTGCATGACGCAGCGGGCGGAGGCCGCGCGCGCGAATTTTTCCTGCGGGCAGGTGAGGTTGTTGGAGACCGTCTGCGCCCGGCTGCTGGCGGACTCGGGGCAGGGCACCATGGAAAGTTTGCTCACCCCGCCCGCCGCCGGGGAGGGGAATCCCGCCGCGCCCCTGGACTGGAACACGGCCCTCCCCGAACTGCTGCGGAAGGGGAACGCCGCCGACCTGCCGCTGGACCCGCAGGTGCTGGCGCGGCTTGCCCCCGGGTATCCCGAGGCTTTCGTGGACGCCCGGCGATGGTGGCGGCCCCTGTTCTCTCCCCCCCTGCCGCCGGACGCGTTGCTGGACGCCTGGGAGCGCCCCTTCCAGTTCGCCCCGCCCGACCAGCCCGAGGGCGCGGTGACCGTCACCTCCCCCGGCCCCGACGGCGTGCTGTCCAAAGACGACATCGGCAGGGACTTCCTCCCCGTGATGGACCAGGATATCGTGGCCCACACGTTCTACGACGCCGCCCCCATCAACCGCACCCCCTTCGGACGCCTCTACACCCTCCTCACCGGGGGTAAATGGACGTCGAAAAACGAGAACATCCTGCACAACGAGTAGCGTCCCCCTCTTTCGCACGTTCCTTGACAGGCTCCGGGAAGTGCATTATGATTTCAGAGAGGGCATGCTATTGTCTTGTCTCTAGTCGAGGTGTTCGGACGGCGGTCTCTCCCCGTTTGCCCTTTCGCGCTGCTTTGTCCCGCGCCGCGTCCGGCTCCTCACAGCAGAAAAAAGGCGGATGCCATGAAGAAGCGTGCCGGATTGTGGATCTTGGGGTGCGTCCTGGCGGCGGCGGGGCTGGCGGGGGCCGAAGCGGCCCCGCAGGCGGCCGCATCGCCGCAGGCGCAGGCGGCGGTGGCCGCGTTCATGCAGGGGCCGTCGGTGTTCATCGAGAACGCCGGGCAGTGGGGCGCGCCGGAGATCCGCTTTGCGCTGGACGGCCAGGGGGCGAATGTCGGCCTGACGGACCGGGGGCCGAAGTTCCAGCTGTTCCGCGAACTGCCGCGCCCGGCGGAGGCGGCGGAGGAGGCGGACCGGGCCGACCCGGCGCGCGCCGGGGACCGCGCGCCCGCGCCGCGGGAGATGCACGCCTTCGGCCTGCTGTTTGACGGGGCGGCGGCGGTGTCCCCGGAGGGCCGCGGCCTCTCAGAGCGCACCTACAACTACAACGTGGGGCCCGTGGAGCAGCACCGTTCCGGCGTGCGGTCCTTCGAGTCGGTCTGGTATTCCTCGGTGTGGCCCGGGGTGGACCTGGAGGTCACGGGCCGCCGCACGGGGGTCAAGTACACCTTCCACGTGGCCCCCGGCGCCGACTGGCGGTCCGTCACGCTGCGCTACGACGGGATCCAGGGCCTGTCCCTGCGCGCCGACGGCGGCCTCGAAATCCGCGTGAAGGAGGGCTGGGAGCCCCTCGTGGACGCCGCCCCCCTCGTCTACCAGGAGGTTGACGGCGAAAAGCGCCCCGTGGCGGGCGCCTTCCGCCTGGTGGACGACCACGCCTACGGCTTCGACGTCACCGGCGCGTACGACCCCGCGCGCCCGCTGGTGATTGACCCCGACATTGCCTGGGGCATCGGCCCCGGCGGGGACAGCCCCCCGCGCGCGGCGTGGGGTCAGGCGGCGGGCATGGCCTTTGGCGGGCCCACGGACGGGCGTTGACGGAAGGCGTCCGCGGGGGCCGCGCCCCTGCCGAATTTCTGAACGGCCGGCACTGTGGGCGGACAGCCCCCGGACGCGGCGGGCTTCCCGCCCCGCACGACGAAACCCGGCGTCCGCGCGGGGGGTCAAACAACACGGCCGGGGGCGTGGTGTGCCCGCGCGCCGCGAAAGGAGCCCCCATGAAAACACGCCTCTTCCTCCCCTGCTGCCTGACCGCCGCAGCGTGCCTGCTGGCCGTTTCCTGCCAGACCGCCCCGAAACCCGCCGACCCCGTGAAGCCGAAGGAGGTGGAGATCTCCGCCACGGCGCAGGCGGACAACGCGAAGCTGGCCGCCGCGCCGCAGGAGGCGGCCCCGCCCGCCTTGCCCGCGGACCACTGGCTGGCCGGAACCAGCGACGTGCCGGACATGGTGCCCGCGACCATCGCGCCCGACGCCCCCCGCGTGCTCCTGCGCGAGCACGGCCCCGCGTACCTGGAGCAGATCGGGACCGAGCGCGTGTTGCACCTGGAGGGGTCGCATTACGACATGGGCTTCCAGCACGGCGCGCTGATGAAGGACGAGATCGTGCAGGCCGCCGCGCGGATCATGGCCATCGGCAACATCTCGTGGAAGGGCAACTTCGCGGAAAGCCTGGACGAGGCGTGGAACCGCACGAGCGCGCACCTTCCGGAAAAGTACAAGGAGGAGCTGAGGGGGATGGCCGACGCGACGGGCCTGCCGCTGGCGGACGTGCAGCGCTTCACCATCTTCCCCGAGCTGTTCCACTGCAGCGGCTTCGCCCTGTGGGGCAAGGCCACGGCGGACGGCGAGCTGCTCCACGGCCGCGTGCTGGACTACATGCGCTCCGCCGGGCTGGACAAGTGGGCCCTGGTCATCATCCAGAAGCCGCAGGGCGCGAACGCCTTCGTCAACGTCGCCTACTCCGGCCTTGTCGGCAGCGTCACCGGCATGAACGACCAGCAGATCGGCGTGGGCGAGATGGGCGGCGGCGGCGCGGGCAAGTGGGACGGCATGCCCATGACCTTCCTCGTGCGCGAGTGCCTGGAGTCGGGGAACACGCTGGACGACGTGGTGCGCATCATGCGCGACACGCCGCGCACCTGCGAGTACTACTACGTCATCAGCGACGCGAAGGCGGAGAACGGGCGAGGCATGGCCTACGGCGTGGCGGCCTTCCCCGAGCAGATCAAGTTCATCGGCCCCAACGAGTTCGACGAGCGCCTGCCCCACCCCTATGAGGACGCCGTGCTGCTGTCGGCGGGCGGCCGCTACGAGTGCCTCGCGGCGCGCGCGGGCAAGATGTACGGCAAGTTCACCCCGCAGACGGCGCTGGACCTGATGGCCCGCGGCGTGTCCATGACCAGCAACATGCACAACGCGCTGTACAAGCCGAAGACCATGGAAATCTGGGTGGCCAACTCCACCGTGCGCCACCCCGCCTGCAACCTGCCCTACCGCCACTACGACATCCGCGCCCTCATGGCCTCCAAGCCCGGGAAATAGGCGGGAATACCCGGCGGGGGTCTGCGCGTTGCCCTTGGAGCCTGGGAGCGGGCGCGTAAACCCTTCGGGGCGCGCGCGCGTTCCCGGTATGGGACCATCAGGCATGGCCAAGAACCGGACATATCTCCTCCTGGCCGCAGCGGTGGCCGCGGGGCTGGCGCTTTCGGGCGTTTCGGCGTCGGCGTGCGCCTGTCCGGCCGTTGCCGTGTGCTGCGGCCCGTCCTGCCAGGACGCCGCGCACGGGCGCAAGGCGGCGAAAGAGGAGCCCTGCTGCTGCGGGGAAGAGAATGCCTGCGCCGTCCCCGGAGCGCCCGGGGGCGTGTCGGAGGATCGGGACGCGCCGCACGAGAACCCGTGTTCCTGCCGCATGGCGCGCCGCGAGCCGGTGTTCCGCAAGACGGGCCCCTCCCCGGATTCCGACGGCCTTTCAGCGCCCCTTTTCCGGACGGACTCCCGCTTGCCCGCCCTTTTCGCGGCGGCTTCCCGCGCCTGCGCGCGCGGCGGCGCCGTCCAGCGCGGCCTTCACGCGCGGCTTTGCGTCTGGACCTGCTGAGGGGGCGGCGCCCGCGCCGCAAGCGGTACGAACCATTCTGTTTGACGCAAAGAATCCTGAAACAAGAAGGACCTGTTGAAATGAAGAAAAACACCCACCCGTTTCTGTGCCTCCTGACCGTGTTCGCGGTGGCCGCGATGACCCTCACGGCCCTGCCCGCCGCGGCGGAGGAGAAGGCCTGCGCCAAGGTGGCCGCGTGCGCGTGTCCGTCCGACTGCGCCTGCATGAAGGACGGCAAGTGCTCCTGCGGCGACACCTGCAAGTGCGCGTGCTGCGACAAGGCCAAGAGCGGATCCTGCCCCAAGGCCGACGACGCCAAGAAGGGCTGCTGCCCCAAGGCCGGCAAGTCCTGCCCCGCCAAGTAACGCGGCGGCCCGCTGACGACTGAATACGGGCCTATTGCCCTTTCCGGGGCGGCGGTTGCATTGGGCGACCGCCGCCCTCTCCCATTGTGGGGCCGCCGACGGGCACACCGGGCCCTGATCGCCGGACAAGATGGGCGCGGGCCGGAGCCGTGGCGGACAAGCGATTGCTTCGCTTCGCTGCTAATGAAGTAAGTTCGGAGGGTGCCCGCAATGTAGACGCGGCATCTTGCCGCGTTCTTGGGGCTTTGGTTGACCCGAAGAACGCGGCAAGATGCCGCGTCTACGATTTTGGCCACTCCGTGCGCATCCCTTCATGGACAGAATTCCCGCCCACGGCGGTTAGGGGCTCGCAATGACGCGGAAATGCACGTCATTGCGAGCGAAGCGAAGCAATCGCTTGTCAGAACCGCCCCCATTCTGTCGCATTCCGCGGGTGAGCGGGGGTGTTCGGCGATTCGGAGCCGGGCTTGCCTGTGCGTGGCCCCGGACTGGGAACGGGGGGCGGAAAAATGGTAGAATAACGGGACTTTCCTGTTTTTCCGCCGGTCATTTCACCAAAAGGAGACGAGTGTATGGCGACCTACAAGATTGCCCTGATGGGCGGCGACGGCACGGGTCCGGAGGTGCTTGCGGAGGGCGTGAAGGTGATGAACGCGGCCGCGCAGCGGTTCGGTTTCAAGACGGAGACGGCGGATTTCGACTACGGCGGCGAGCGCTACATGCGCACCGGCGAGGTGCTTCCTCCGAACGCGGCGGACGAGCTGCGGAAGTTCGACGCGATCTACCTCGGCGCGATCGGGCACCCGGACGTGAAGCCGGGGATCCTGGAGAAGGGCATCCTGCTGAAGCTGCGCTTCGAGCTGGACCAGTACATCAACCTGCGCCCCGTGAAGCTGCTGCCGGGCGTCGAGACGCCGCTCAAGGACAAGGGCCCGGAGCACATTGACTTCGTGGTGGTGCGCGAGAACACGCAGGACATCTACACGGGCATGGGCGGCCTCATGCACGAGGGCACGCCGAACGAGGTGGCCACGCAGACGGCGGTCTACACGCGCTTCGGCGTGGACCGCGCCCTGCGCTACGCCTTCGAGTGCGCCCGCAAGCGCAACAAGAACAAGACGCTGACGCTGTGCGGCAAGACGAACGTGCTGACGTACGTCTACGGCCTGTGGGAGCGCGCCTTCCACGAGATGGGCGAAAAGGAGTTCCCGGACATCAAGCGCGAGTACGCGCATGTGGACGCGACGACCATGTGGTTCGTGAAGAACCCCGAGTGGTTCGACGTCCTCGTGACGGGCAACCTGTTCGGCGACATCATCACCGACCTGGGCGCCATGATCCAGGGCGGCATGGGCATCGCGGCGGGCGGCAACATCAACCCCGAGGGCGTGTCCATGTTCGAGCCCATCGGCGGCAGCGCGCCCAAGTACACGGGCATGAACGTCATCAATCCGATGGCCGCCATCCTCGCGGGCCAGATGATGCTCGACCACCTCGGCGAGACCGAGGCGGCCGCCGCCATCGAGAAGGGCGTCGTGGACCTCCTCACCTCCGGCCAGCTCAAGGGCCTCTCGGTGAAAGAGATCAAGGAGTCCGGCCTCTCCACCAGCAAGATCGGCGACATCGTCGCGGAGAACGTGGCCAAGGGCTGACCCCCGCGGCAAGACATGAGCGCGGCCGCCCCGGCCCGGTTCCGGGGCGGCCGCTCCTTTTTAGGCGGGTGCGGGCGAAATTTCCGGCGGACCGCGGGGGTTTCTGTTTACAGAAAACGGCGCGGGCGGGTCCTGTGCAGGGGGCTAAGCGCTTGATGGAAAAGTTGTTGGGAAAACCCCCTTTTCCCGGGCGAAACTATTGACATCTGCGCGGTTTTCGCTTAGAATAGACACCAACGGGAAGTTTGACGGCGCGGCAGTATTCATCATTCCGCGCGCCTTCAGACCCCGCCGGACAACGGGCTGTTGCGCGGCGGGTGCCCGGTGATCATTTGAGTCATTATACGTTTACGGGCTGTGGCGCACGGCGCCATACGGGTTGGGCTCATCATGGATGACCGCGGGGACAAATTGACTGCGGGGGCGACCAGGACGGTTGAGAAACCGCCCAAACTCAGCCATGGCGCAAAGGTTAAACGGGGACAGCTGACGGCGGTGCAGCAGGGCCGCTACGGCACCGGTCCGGCGCCCTACGGCTACCGCCGCGGCCCCGACGACACCAAGCCGCTGGTCATTGACGACCGCGAGGCCGAGGTGGTGCGGACCATCTTCCGCGAGTACATCACGACCAAGAGCACGGGCAAGGTGGTGAACTACCTGCACTCGCGGAACATCCAGACGCGCAAGGGCAACAAGTGGTCGCGCCAGGCCATCGCCATCATCCTCTCCAACCGCACCTACCGCGGCCGCGTGAGCTACGGCGAGGTGGAGACCGAGGGGCTCCACGAGCCCATCATCGAGCCGGCGCTCTTCTACAAGGCCAACGCCATCAAGGAGCGCAAGCGCCGCAACCGCCAGCACGCCCAGGAGGCGATGGCGGAGGACTGACCGGCCCCGGCCCCGTGCCCCGCGCGCATTTCCCCAAGGAGGCCCCCCCATGCTACTTGACCGCGAGAAGACCGCCCTGGCGGTGATAGACATCCAGCAGGTGCTGCTGCCGAAGTCGGAGGAGGTGACCGCCGCCTACCTGCGCGCGGCGATCCGCATGATCCGCGCCGCGACGGTGCTGGGGCTGCCGCTGCTCGTGACGGAGCAGAACCCCGGCCGCCTCGGCGGCACCCACCCGGAGGTGCTCCCCGAGCTGGGCGACGCGCCGCGCATCCCCAAGATCGAATTCGGCTGCCTCGCCAACCCGGACTTCCTCGCCGCGCTGGAGGCGTCCGGCCGGACGCAGCTCCTGATCATCGGCATGGAGGCCCACGTCTGCGTGAACCAGACGGCGCTGGAGGCGCTGGAGCGGGGGTTCGAGGTGTTCGTGGCGGAGGACGCCGTGGTGTCGTCCACGCCGGAGGCCCGGGCCGCGGGCCTGCGCCGCATGGAGCGCGCGGGCGCTTCGCTGCTCACGGTGGACATGGCGGTCTTCGAACTGCTCCGCCGCGCGGGCACACCGGAGTTCAAGGCCATGCTGCCCATGCTCAAGGGGGACTGAGGCCCGTCACGCCGGATAGCCGGCCTCCTTCAGGATGCCGCGCAGGAGGGGCACGGTGGCGCGGATCTCCTCCACCATGCCGTCGTTGCCGCCCTTGGGCTTGTACTCGATGTGGATGGAGACGGGGCCGCTGAAGCCGCCCAGGGTCCGCAGGATGCGGAACATCTCGGCGTTCTTGACGACGCCCTGCCCCAGGCGCACCCATTCGGGCTCGGCGCCCTTCCACACAAAGTCCTTCGCGGAGGACATCTTCACGAACGGGGCCATGAGCCGCGTGTTCACCTGCCACACGCCGAAGGCGCCCTCGGCGGCGGCGTGGGCCGTGTCGTAGTTCGACCCGAAGCGCGGGCTGTTGACGGCGGCGCAGGCCTCGTGGAGGTCCCACAGCGGGCCGCCGAAATTGTTCCACCCCGAATGGTTGTGGTAGCCCAGCGTGAGGCCGGCCTTCTCCGCCTCCCTTGTCAGGGCCGCGAGGTCCTCCGTGAACTTCACCGCCTGCGGCGCGATGGGGCCGTCCTCGTCGTAGCGGCGGACGCCGACGCGCACGAAGGGGATGCCGAGGGCGGCGGCGCGCGCGAACACGCCGGACACGTTGGGCCCCTCCAGGTCGTAGTAGTTCGTGGTGATCATGGGCACAGCCAGCCCCTCGGCGCGGATCGCCTCCACGGCGGCGGGCAGGTCGCGGTCCACGTTCTCCGGCAGCACATGGCCGCCGGGGCGCACGGTGAGGTCCACGCCGTCCAGCCCGATCTCGCGGCACGTGCGCGCGAGGGTCTTGTAGTCCATGAACTGGAGGTACTTCGAGAAGATGACCACCTGCGGCTTCGCGGGGGTGTCCTGCGCCGCCGCCATGCGGCCGGCCAGGATCCCCGCGGCGGTCGCGGCGGCGCCGCGCGCGAGAAACGCTCTGCGGTTCATCGGGCTCATTCCTGCACTCCTTCTTCGGCTTTCTCGGTTTCGCCGTCCGGCGCGCTCTCCGCCGGGGCGGCTTTGCGGCGCGGGGCGGCCTTGCGTTTTGCGGGGGCCTTCTTGGGCGGGTCCGGGGCGGCTTCCTCTTCCGGGGTGGCGGACGCATCCGCATCGGTGACGTCTTCCGCGCCGGGCGCCGGGACCGCCTCGGGGAGTTCTTCTTCCGTCGCCTGTTCGGGCTCCGGTTCAGGCTCCGGTTCGGGCGCGGGTTCCTCCGGCGGGAGGTCGGCGAAGGCCGGGCGCGGCGTGATGGGGTGCGCGGCGATCCACTCGGCGACGGGGCCGAAGACCTCGGCGGCGGCGTTCACGCCGAAGGCGAGGTCGCAGTGGCTGTAGTCAATGGCGCACCCGGCGTCGCGGCCGCAGAGCAGCAGCTTCTTGTCCTCCATCTCAATGCGGTCAAAGAGGGCGCGCCCCTCCGCGCTGTTGATGAAGGGGTCGAGGCGGGCGAAGACCGCCATCAGCGGCGTGTTCAGGTGCGGCAGGCGCTCCGAGAACCGCAGCCTGCCCCTGTACATCACCACCTCGCCCGCGTCGGCCCACCCGAAGATCTGGCGGTGGACACCGCGCGAGGGGTCGTCGAGCATGGTGTAGAAGTCCCGGAGGTCCATGTCCTTCGGGAGGTTGGCCGCGTTGACGGGCAGGAACTGGACGAAGCGGCTGAAGCGGCGGGCGAGGGGAAGGCCCAGCCGGAGCAGCTCGCCGGCGGTCCACGGCGCGATTTCCACGAGCCGCTTGAGCGGCGGCGGCACCAGATCGTTCGCCCTGGCGAAGTCCACCGGGGACCCCATGGTGACCGCCGAGGCGAGGCGCCTGCCGCCGGTGTGCAGGTCGTAGGCGTAGAGCAGGAACCCGCCGAGGGAGTGGCCGACATAGTGGACCCTGTCCCACCCCGTCACGCGGCAGATGTGCTCCAGCACCGCAGGGATGTCGTAGGCGGCGTAGTCGTCCACCGTGGCGTCGTGGACAGACCTGCCCGGCGCGGGCTGGGCGGTGTGCGTCGTGCGCAGGTCCACGGTCCAGCAGTCGTAGCCGCGCGCCTTCAGGAACTCGACAAGGTTGCCGTTGACGCCCGCGGGGTTGAGAAAATTGTTCTGGTTCGCGTTGAGTCCGTGGACGAAGAGGACGGGCTCGCCGCGGCTGCCGGGCTTCCGGAACCGGCACACGCGCAGCTTCCAGAGGTCCGGCGTGGTGACGTGGCAGATTTCGTTTGAGCGGACGATCTCCGGGCACGCGCCCGCGAGGAGGACGGAGTAGGCCGCGCCCGCCAGCAGCAGCAGGAGCGCGGCGGCCAGCAGCCACGCGAACGCCGAAATGATCATGACGTTTCTCCCTTCTCCGCGGCGCCGACCGGGGGCGCGCCGCCGACACCCGTCTGTTGTAGCCATTCCCAGACCTGCCGCGCAAGTTTCTCGTTGAACCCGGGCACGGCGGCGAGCTGTTCGGGCGAGGCGGCGCGCACGCCGGAGAGGGAGCCGAGCGCGGCGAGCAGCGCGCGCATCCGCTTCGGCCCGACGCCGGGGACCCGCAGGAGCTCGCCCGCGAGGGCCTCCTTCTTCCGCCGCGCGCGGTGGTGGGTGATGGCAATGCGGTGGGCCTCGTCGCGCAGGCGGGCCAGGGTGCGCACCACGGGGCCGCTCTGCGGCGGCACGACGGGGTTCGCCCGGTTGGGCAGGAAGAAGCGCTCGGGCGACCGCGCGCCGTCCTCCGGGCGCGACTTGGCGATGGAGGCGCAGGGCAGGCCGTGCAGGCCGAGATCGTCGAGGACCGCCCTGGCCACGGCGAGCTGGCCGCGCCCGCCGTCAATGAGCACGAGGTCCGGCAGGTCGTCCTCCGCGAGGGCGCGCGTGTAGCGCCGCGTGAGCACCTCGCGCAGGGCGCCGAAGTCGTCCTGCCCCGCCACGGTGCGCACGATGAAGCGCCTGCGGCGCGCCGGCGCGGGCGCGGCGTCCTCGAACACCGCCATGGACCCCACGGTCTTGTCACCCTGGTGGGTGGAGATGTCGAAGCACTCGATGCGGCGCGGGGCGCGCGGGAGGCGGAGCGTGTCGCGGATCAGCTCCAGCGTGTCGCGCGCGGCGCTCTCGGCCAGGCGCTTCTCCTCGAAGCTCTGGCGCGCGTTGCGCGACGCGAGGTCCACCAGCGCCGCCTTGTCACCGCGCTGGGGCCGCAGCACGCGCACGGCGCCGCCGCGGCGCTCCGCCAGCAGCTCCGCCAGCGCGCCCGCCCCCTCCAGCGCCAGCGGCACCAGCACCTCCCGGGGGATCACCGGCGCGGCCGCGTAGTACTGCCAGAGCAGGGATTCGAGCAGGCCGTCCAGCGGCAGGTCGTGCCGCTCGAAGGACCACGCCTTCCCGCCGAGCAGGCGGCCCCCGCGGTAGAACAGGGCGTAGACCTCGGCGAAGCGGTCGCGGGTGTGCACGCCGAAGACGTCGCGGTCGCCGTCGCCGCCGACGGCGCGCTGCTTCTCCAGCGTCCCGCGCAGGCCCGCGAGGCGGTCACGGAGGGCGGCGGCCTCCTCGAAGCGCAGCGCCGCCGCGAGGCGGCGGATGTCGGCCAGCAGCCGGCGCTCCAGCTCGTCGCCGCGGCCCTCCAGCGCGAGGACGGCCTGGGCGGCCAGCTCCGCGTAGTCCTCCGGCGAGATGAGGCCGGTGCAGGGGGCGGCGCAGCGGCCCATGTCGTGGTAGATGCACGGGCGCGCGCGGTTGGCCAGCACATGGTCCGAGCAGGTGCGCAGGGGGAAGACGCGCCCCAGCTGGCGCAGCATCTGCCGCGCCGCCTTGGAGTCGTGGTAGGGGCCGAAATACCGCGCGCCGTCCCGGCGCACCCTGCGCACCACGGTGATCCGCGGGAACCGCTCGCGCGGGTCCAGCCGCAGGCTCAGGAAGGTCTTGTCGTCCTTCAGCCGCACGTTGTACTTCGGCTTGTGCGCCTTGACCAGGCTGTCCTCCAGCAGCAGCGCCTCCTTCTCCGACGCCGTCACCATGAACTCCACCGCCGCAAGGCGGCGCAGCAGGAAGCGCACCGTCGGCCGCCCGTCCGTCTCGTTGAAATAGCCGCGCAGGCGCGCGCGCAGGCTCTTCGCCTTGCCGACGTAGATCACGCGGCCCGCCGCGTCCTTCATCAGGTAGCAGCCCGGCTGCGCGGGCACTGCGGCGGCGTCGTACACGAAGCCGCCGGCCTCCTTGTCCTGTCCGGGAGTCATGGCCCAAAGGATACCACAGGGGTCGGGCCGCCCCGGCCCGCGCGCGATTAGGCGGCATGACAGACGGCATGCTCATAATACAGATGTTCTGGAATACTTGTGGAAAATATACGGTTTCTGAAAAAGCCCCTTGACAGATCCGCAGAGGCGGGGTAAAATTGAATTGACCTTGTGGTGAGGTTGCGCTGTTGGGGCGTTCCTGTGGACATGTCCGGCATGAAAAGGCCGCCTGTCCCCCTGTCAGCAACCAGCGCAGGCGCGTGTCCGTGCCGTTGCGGATCGTGTGGTCCGCCGCGGCGGCTGCGCGCGCGCCACCGTCCGGGTGGGCGGCGGCGAAGACATGGCAACAACCCTTGTTGGAGGATTCGCGTATGGACAGAATGCGGCGTCTTTTTGGATTCCGGGGCGGCCTGCTGGCCGCCGCCCTGCTGCTGCTGGCCGGCACGGCCATGGCGCAGACGGACAAAACCCTGACCACGAGTGCCAATCCGCCCGAGGGCGGCACGGTGTCGGGGGCGGGCACCTATCCGCACAACACGGTGGTAAACGTTTCGGCCACCGCCAATCCGGGGTACACGTTCACCGGCTGGAGCGGCGACCTGACCGGAAGCGTCAATCCCACAACAATCCGTCTGAACGCGAACAAAACCGTCACGGCGAACTTCACGGCGACGCCGGGCTCGGTGACGGTGACCATCCAGCCGCCCGAGGCGGTGGCTGCGGGGGCGCAGTGGCAGCTCGACGGCGGGGTTCCTCAGAACTCCGGCGCCACCCTGAACGGGGTTGCCGCGGGTCCGCACACGGTGACCTTCACCGACGTGCCGGGATGGATCGCGCCGTCTCCGCTGCTGATCACGGTGGCCGTCTCCGCAAACACGGCGGTGACGGGCACCTATTACGCCTTCGCCGCTGCGGACTGCACCGCCGTGGGGGCGTGCAACCGCCAGTGGATTACGGCTGGGGCGAACGGCTGGTTCTTCCAGACACTGGTGAGCAACGACGGCTGGAACGCCCTCCAGAGCGGCGCGGTGGGGGACAACGAGCAGTCGGTGCTGGAAACCACGATTTCCGGGCCGACGACCATCAGTTTCTGGTGGAAGGTTTCCTCCGAGGCGGGCGCCGACGCGCTGTCCTTCTCGATTGACGGCGTTCCCCAGGGGGCCATTTCCGGCGATGTGGACTGGGCCTTCCAGACCTACGTCCTGGCGGCGGGGCCCCATGTGCTGACGTGGGCGTACGCCAAGAACGGCAGCGGCGCGGCCGGCGCCGACGCGGGCTGGATGGACCAGTTCAACGTGGTCGAAAGCGACCTTCCCACGGGCAGCGTGGAGATCGACAGCGGCGCGCCGTTCACCGGCAGCACGGCGGTCTCGCTGGGGCTGGCGTGGGACGACGGCGACGGTTCCGGGGTGAACCGGGTGCGCTTCAGCAACAACGGCTCGACGTGGAGCCCGTGGCTGCCTCCCTCCCCCGCGATGCCCTGGACGCTTGTCGACGGCGACGGGCTCAAGGTTGTCCGCGCCCAGTTCCGCGACAAGGCGGGCAATGTTTCCACGACCTACAGCGACTACATCCGGCTGGACACGACCGCGCCGACGGGGACCATCGTGATCAACGGCGACGCGGCGACGGCGCCGAACCCGGACGCCCTGCTGACCCTGACCTGGGACGACGCGGGCGGCTCCGGGGTGACGCGGATGCGGTTCAGCAACGACGGCGCGACGTGGAGCCCCTGGGAGCCGGTGGTGCCGGACCGCGGCTGGACGCTGGTTCCCGGTTCGGGCTACCGCACCGTGCGCGTGCAGTTCCGCGACCGGCTGGGCAACGTTTCCGACCGCTTCAGCGACGTCATCAAGGTGGTGCCGCCGCTGCCCTAAGCCTGAGGCCCCCGCAGGGGCCCTGACCGCGTGATTCCGCCCCCGTCCCGCCAGCCGGCGGGGCGGGGGCGCTGTTTGAAGCGGGCAGCGACGCCGCCCTCCTTTGGCGGCGGGGTCTTTCCGCGCCCAAAGCGGTGTTGCCGCTTCGCTCTGCCACCGCACTCCGGGAGGCCGGCGCGGGGGCGCGGTGGTCCCCGATTCCCTTCCCCGGCCCCCGCATCGCCGTCCATGTGCGCGCCCTGCGCCTGGCGGGGGGGGCGGGCCCTGACGCCCCCGAACAGAACAGCCGCGCCGCCGGGCCTTTTCGGGCCGCGGCGGCGCGGGGGGGGTGTCTTCGTGTTTGGGTCGGTTCTACAGGACCGTGAAGTTGGCGCGGCCGGAGATGGCGGACTGGGCGGTGCGCGCGGTGGTCACGAGGGTGTAGGTGCCGGGGGGCGTGTTGGCCGGCAGGCGGAAGGGCTGGCTGCTGACCCAGGTGCCGTCGGTGCGCTGGAAGGCCTGGCTGGAGATGTCGGCGACGACGCGGTCGCCCTGCATGAGGGTGCGCTGCTCGCTGACCTGGACGCCGGGGCCGGTGCCGAGGAGGGCGTACTGGATGGTGCCCTCGATCTCCTCGCCGGGCCGCACGGAGGGCGGCAGCACCTCGGCGCGCTCGAATTTCATCATTTCGCCCTGCGCGGGCGTGTAGTTGTAGACCTGCTGGGTCTCCTGGGCGCTCTTTTCCTTGCGCGCCTTGATGTCGTGGATGATCAGGCCCGTCAGCGCGCCCGCGGCCGCGCCGATGAGGGCGCCCGCCACGGCGTTGCCGGACTGGTGGCCGATGATGGCGCCGGCGCCCGCGCCGAGCGCGCCGCCGAGGCCGGCGGCCTCGCCGTAGGTTGCGCACCCGGTCACGCCCGCGAGGGCCAGGGCCACCACGGTCACACAGCTCATCACCTTCATCGTTGTCGTCATCGCGCGCTCCTTTCTGCTGCGGATAGTCTCCGTGTACCTAACGAAAATCCCGCCCCGGTTATTCATTCAACGGGACGGGGGGCGGCGTGCGGACGCCGCCCCCCGGGGTTCTTGTCTCGGATCAGGCCTGCCCCGGCACGGGGATCGGGCCGAGCGGATAGGCCTTGGCGAAGTCCAGCCCCTCGGGCACGATGCTCAGGTCGCTCTTGAGCGCGTCGTTCCAGGAGACCTCGGCGCCCGTGTAGGCGGCCATGCGGCCCATGATGGCCGTCAGGCAGCTCTCGGCCACCTGAATGCCCTCGTTGAGGTAGGGGCCGGCGCCCCGGATGCTGGCGAACAGGTCAATGTGCTCCTGCACGTAGGGGTCTTCCTTCTCCTTGCCCAGGTTGCGGCAGGTGCTCTTCCCCTTGGTGCCCGTGACCTCCTCGAACACGCCGCTGGCCGAGTTGTCCCAGTGGCGCGACATGCTCAGGACATGGACGCCGTTCGGGTACTCGTAGTCGCAGGTGAAGTTGTCCCAGATGTCGCCGTAGCGCTCCTCGAAGGGCTTCCAGGCGCGGCCGCCGGACGCGACGACCTTCTCCGGGTGCGCGTTGAGCGCCCAGTTGATGATGTCGAGGTTGTGCACGTGCTGCTCGAGGATGTTGTCGCCGCAGGTCCAGCACTGGTTGTACCAGTTGCGCAGGCGGTACTCCAGGTCGCTCCATTCGGGCTTGCGCTCGTGGCTGAAGGGCAGGGTGCCGTTCCAGTAGGCCCGGCCGGCCAGGATCTCGCCGATCTCGCCGTCATGGATGCGCTTGATCGTCTCGACATAGGGCGACTGGTGGCGGCGCTGGGTGCCCGCGACCACGGAAAGCTTCTTCTTCTCGGCCTCGCGCGCGGCGTCCATGAAGCGGCGGATGCCCACCGGGTCCACGGCCACGGGCTTCTCGGTGAAAATGTGCTTGCCCGCGTTGACGGCCGCCTCGAAGTGGACGGGGCGCGCGTAGGGCGGCGTGGCGAGGATCACCACCTGCACGTCGGTCTTCAGCAGCTTGTCAAAGGCGTCGAGGCCCACGAAGCACTGCTCGTCCGTCAGGGCGATCTTGGCCTTGATCTTCGGGTCCTTGATCTTCTCCAGCTCGTGGCGGCAGTTGCGGACCTTGTCCTCGAACACGTCGGCCAGCGCCGTGATCTTGACGTTGTCCACGCCGTCAATGAGGTTCTTGGCCGCGCCCGTGCCGCGCCCGCCGCAGCCGATGAGGCCGACCTTCAGCGTCTCGGCGCTGTCCTGCGCCCGCGCCGCGCCCGCGGCCAGAATGGAAAATCCCGCGAAAGCGGAGGCCTTCGCGAAGTCCCTGCGGCTCATGCCGCCGTTTCCGATGCCCATGACGAAAATCCTCCTTGCAGTGGTTGATCCGCCCGTGCGCGGCCGGACACCGCCCGGCGCGCGCTTTCCCCCATGATAGCAGAACGCCGGGGCCGCATGATATACTTTTCCGGCCCGCGCGCCCCCCTGTTTTGCGCGGGTTTCCGCGCGTTCAACCCCGAGAGAGAGGAGCATGCAATGAGCTTCCCCCTGAACACCGCCGGCTTCAAGCCCGTGGCCTTCAACCCCTTCACGGACACCCTGACGGCGGACCAGCGCGCCCAGCTGCTGTCCAACATCCAGACCGTCCGCGACACCATCATCTTCTTCACCGCCGTGGCGGGGGCCAAGGGCCTCGGCGGCCACACGGGCGGCGCCTACAGCATCGTCCCCGAGGTGGTCATCGCCGACGCCTTCATGAAGGGCTCCGACAAAATCTACCCCGTCTTCTTCGACGAGGGCGGCCACCGCGTCGCCATCCAGTACGCCATGTCCGCCTTCAACGGCGAGATGCCCATGGAGAAGCTGCTCCAGTACCGCGCGGCGGGCGAGGGACTCTACGGCCATCCCGAGCTTGATCCCGAGCTGGGCGTGAAGTTCGCCTCCGGACGCCTAGGCCACCTGTGGCCCTTCGTCAACGGCGTCGCCAAGGCCAACCCGGACAAGGTGGTCTTCCTCTTCGGGTCCGACGGCTCGCAGATGGAGGGCGACGACGCCGAGGCCGCCCGCTTCGCCGTGGCGCACCGGGTCAATGTGAAGGTCGTCGTGGACGACAACGACGTCACCATCTCCGGCCACCCCTCGAAGTACCTGCCGGGCTACGACATCGGCCGCACGCTCGCGGGCCACGGCCTGCCCGTGGACACGGGGAACGGCGAGGACTTTGACGCCCTCTTCGCCCGCATGGTCGCCGCCGTCAAGGCCGAAGGCCCCGTCGCCCTCATCAACAAGCGCCCCATGGCCCCCGGCATCGAGGGGCTCGAGGGCAACCACGCCGGCCACGACGTCATCAAGAAGGAGCTCGGCGCCGCCTACCTCCAGGCCCGCGGCCACGCGGACGCCGTCGCCTACCTCGACACCGTGAAGAAAGTCACCGTCTCCGCGGCCTACCGCGGCTGCACCGCTGAAACCGCCAGCAACCGCACCGAGTTCGGCAACATTGTCAACGGCATCCTCGACGGCATGGACGCCGCCGCGCGGGTGGACACGCTGCTCGTGGTGGACTCGGACCTCGAGGGCTCCACGGGCCTCAAGGGCATCCGCGTGAAGCACCCGGAGGTCTGCCTCAACGGCGGCGTCCAGGAGCGCGGCAACTTCTCCGCCGCCGCCGGCTTCGGCTTCAAGCCCGGGAAGCAGGGCATCTTCAGCACCTTCTCCGCTTTCCTGGAGATGATCATCTCCGAGCTGACCATGGCCCGCCTCAACGGGGCGAACGCGATCTGCCACTTCTCCCACGCCGGCATTGACGACATGGCGGACAACACCTGCCACTACGGCATCAACGTCATGCTCGCCGACTGCGGCATCGCCGAGAACGACGCCACCCGGCTCTACTTCCCCGCCGACGCGCTCCAGCTCAAGAGCGTTGTCGAGACCACCTGGAACGACCCCGGCGTCCGCTTCGTCTTCACCCTGCGCAGCAGTGTGCCGTTCATCCTCGACGCCCAGGGCGAGAAGATGTACGGCGGGGACTACCGCTTCGTCCCCGGCAAGGACGAGGTGGTGCGCGAGGGGTCCTCGGGCTATGTGGTCGCCTACGGCGACATGCTCTGCCGCGCCCTGGACGCCGTCGAGCGCGCCCGCGAGGCGGGGCTGGACGTCGGCCTGATCAACAAGCCGACGCTCAACACGCCCGACGAGGACATGCTGGCGAAGGTCGGGAAGGCCCCCTTCGTCCTCGTGGCCGAGAGCCAGAACATCAAGACGGGCCTCGGCCTGCGCTACGGCACCTGGCTCCTCGAGCGCGGATACAGCCCCCGCTACGCCCACGTCGGCGTCTCCAAGCCCGGCCACGGCGGCCTCCACGAGCACATGTACCACCAGGGCCTCGACCCCGACAGCCTGCTCGCGAAGATTAAGTCCCTCGCCTGAGCGCGGACATCCCTGACAACGACACGCGGCGTGGTCCCGTCCGGGGCCGCGCCGTTTCCCCTCGTTCCCAAGTTTTACTTGGGAACGCACTTGGCGGCGAAGCTCCGCTTCGCGATGGCGTCAAATGGGGGGCGGTGCGGGGAACCGGCGGAAAGGCAAAGCGAAGCTTTGCACACAAGCCCGTTCCCAAGTGAAACTTGGGAACGAGGGGGAAATGCCCGGAGCCGACGCGTCTCGTGGGGTTTTCCGGAAGGCCAGGCTGGAGCCTGGCGCTCCCAAGGAGCTGCGACGGGAAGGGTAATCCGGGACCGGCGCGTTCCAGCAACGCCACGGCTTCGATGTGTCCCTTACCCCGAACGGACAGATAACCGTCGGTCGGCGCCCCCTGGGATCGCCAGGCTCCAGCCTGGCACGGGCACTCTCCACGGCTCAGATATAACGCGCTGACCCACCATCGCGCCTGGAAAGCGAAGACAAGGCCGCCGGGACGGCGGCGCTACGTGGGCGTTGACCGTCGGTCAGCACCCGTAGGGGCGAATCATCATTCGCCCTCTTTCCGGGAACCCCAATCTCACCCCCGGCCGGGTTTTTCCTCCCCCAGGAGGATGCGGTGCTGGCGCAGGCGCTCGGCGTCGGTGCGGGCGACGGGGAGGGGGTTCCCCTGGGGGTCTATGCCCGCGTAGTACATGGCGGTGGCGACGGTGCCGGGGGTGGGGATGAAGCACTGGACCTGGCGGGGCCGCCAGCCACGGGCCTCGAGCCAGTCGGCGAGGGCGCGCATGTCGTCGTCCGTGCAGCCGGGGAAGGCGGTGATGAGGTA
>ERZ795031.1738-NODE-1738-length-22058-cov-11.169341_pt1 | contig 22058 bp, 14 predicted proteins | sample MGYA00375123_ERZ795031 | MGnify/ENA primary metagenome ERZ795031 (study PRJEB30166, sample SAMN05720159) | activated sludge metagenome | isolation source: anaerobic digester from wastewater treatment plant | place: USA | collected 2015-04-21 ...
CCGACCATCGCGATGGCGGCCTCGGCGATAAGCTCGCCCGCATGGGCGCCAAGGATGTGAACCCCAAGAATCTTGTCGGTTTCCGCGTCGGCCAGGATCTTGACCTCGCCATCGGTTCTTGCGATTGACTGGGCGCGGCCGTTTGCCCGGTACAGATAGACGCCCTTGCGGAAGGAAACGCCCGCCGCGACCAGTTCATCTTCGGTCCTGCCGACGCCGGCGACCTCGGGATCGGTGTAGCAGATGCCGGGGATCACGCCGTAATTGACGTGCGCGTCATGCCCGTTCATTCGTTCAACGCAGGCCACGGCCTCCTCGGAGGCCTTGTGGGCAAGCATCAGTCCGCCGATGACATCCCCGATCGCATATATCCCGTCAGCCGATGTCAGGTAGTCCTGGTTGACCAGGATGAAGCCTCGGCCGTCAACCTGGACGCCGGCTTCTTCAAGGCCAAGCCCCTCGGTTTCAGGCCGCCTTCCCGTCGCGACCAGGACACGATCCGCCAGCAGCGGTTCGGTCTCGCCCGCGATGCGGACTTCGCATTTTTCCCCGTTGAACCGGGCCGATTCAACGCGCGTTTCCAGACGGAACTTCAATCCCTGGCGCCGGAAAACCTTGTACGCCTTGTCGGCGATGTCTGCATCGATGCCGGGCAGGATTCTCGGCAGGTACTCGAGGACCGTGACCTTCGCGCCAAGCCGGGACCAGACGCTGCCAAGCTCGAGACCGATGATGCCTGCGCCGATTATTATCAGCTCGGCCGGGACTTCAGGCCACGACAGTGCCTGGGTGCTGGTTCCGATCCGGTCGTTGTCGAACTCGATTCCGCGAAGGGCGGACGGCATGCTGCCGGTCGCGATAAGGATGCGATCGGCGCGCACTTCCGTCTGCGTGCCGTCGGCGGCCGTCATCACGACGGCTGCGCCGGCGCAGCCCGGGGCAGCATCGGCGATCGTGCAAAGCCTGGCCTGGCCGGCATACCGGGTGACCCCGGCTTTCTTGAACAGCATGGCGATTCCGCCGGTCAGTCCCTTGACGATCTTGTCCTTTCGTTTCATCAGGGCGGCGACGTCAAGCTCGACGCCCGAGACCTTGACCCCGTGATCCTCAAGGTCGCGAACCGTCGTGTGATAGCGTTCCGACGACTCCAGCAGGGCCTTGCTGGGGATGCACCCGACCCGCAGGCAAGTGCCGCCAAGCATTTCCTCGCGTTCCACGCATGCCACGTTCATTCCAAGCTGGGCCGCGCGCAATGCGGCGACGTAACCGCCGGGACCGGCGCCGATGACCACCAGATCATGTCTGACCACGTTCACGTTGCACCTGTGATTAATTGGTTTGTTAACTGGGTTCCCGTCGCGTCAGTTACCCTGTGCCTGGCCCTGTGCCGGGGCAGTCCCGTCGTTGGCCCGCGGCTTGAACGGCGGGCGGCGCAGACCTGACGTGGTTGGCGTCTGGACATCGTTCCCGGCAGGATTCCCGGGTGGCGCGATTTCACTGTTTGGGGAAACACGCAGTTTCAGTGCGTCGGGGTTCTTGATCTTGATGTCGCCGGCGTCGATGGCCCGGTTGGGGCCGACATGCAGGTCGGTGACGATGAACTGACGGCCTGGTTCGCCCTGGTACTTCTTTTCACCAGCCGGAGCTGCAGGCACAGCGCCCGTCGGATCGCCGGCCGGCTGCGTACCGCCCGTCGCCGCCTGGGCGGCCGGATCGACCTGTGCCGCTGGCGCCTGGGGCGGCTCCACCGGTGCCGCCTGCTCTGCCTGAACCTGTGGTGATGCAACCTGTGCCGGCTGAACCTCGGCGGCGGGTTTCGCGCCACAAGCAGCCATGGCCCAGACGGAAATCATCGAAATCGCAAGCAGGATCTTTTTCATGAATGCTTCTCCAAGAGCATCGACGGCAGAATTATCCACCAGATGGCATGGATAGACAACCGTCCGGTGGAAGGGCATCGATGGCGGGGAGAATGATTCCGCGACCGGATCATGGCACCCGGCGGCCGGATCATGGCACTCCGCGACCCGGTCATGGCACGAAATCCCTTCGCGATTAACAGACTTTGATGCTCAGTTTGCCAGGATGATAAGGAGTCCGGCGCCAATCCCGATTCCAACCGCCACAATCTGCCTGGCCTGAATCCTGTCCTTCAGGATAAGGAACGCGAAGGGGAACAGAAGGATGTTGGTCAACTGGCAAAGGACGCTGGCCACCGATGCGTATGTGTATTTCATCCCCAGGGTCCACAGCACGGTGCACGCATACGCCCCCAGGAACGACGGAAGAAGGGCGTGTCGGTGGTGCGGCCCCCGCGAAAAGGCTGCGACGGTCCGTTTGAAGTTTCCCGGCATCAGGTTCTGCGGAACCAGGAACAGAAGGCCGCCGCAAAGCCTGGCGAAAGCGCCCCACACGCCGTCGGTGCGATTCAGGATCGGCTTCGCCGTAACGATCGATACGGCGATGATGACAACACCAAGCACCCCGAGAAGGTAATAACGCCCAAGGCGCGGGCGATTCGGATCCGGCGTGGCCGCCTTTGCCTGCATGCGTCCCACCGGATCCCATGCCGAAAGGAGAATCGCCGCCACAATCAGCGCCGCCGCGCCAATCAGCGCCGCGGTTACCGGTTCCCCAAGAAACACCGCCGAAGCAAGGATCGTCGCGGGGCCGAATGAACAGTTGATGATTGCATACCTGCCCGGCCCAACCTTGTTCAACGAAATGAAAAGGATCGTGTCGGCGATCCCCATGCCGGCCATGCCGGATGCCAGCATGATGAGCCAGTCCTGAATCGTCACGTCATCGGGGAAATAATCGATCCCCAGCAGTGCCATTGTCGGTATCAGGCACGCCAGCGCAACAGTGCCCTTGTAAAGGTTCAAGGTCGAGGGCGCCATCGAATCGCCGGCCCGTCTGAACAGAACCAGCGAAAGTGCCCACAGAATCGCGGAAGTCGCCGAAAAAATTTCCCCAATGCCGGGTATCGACTGAAGTGTCATGTTTTTCGTTTTCCTGTTGCGCCGTCGCGCACGGTTTGCGCGCGATAAGCTAGCACGTAAGCGTTACAACTGATAGTATTCGTCGTCTTGTGATCCCAGGCCATGGCAGGAGGTTCATACTGATGAAGTGCTTGATGGTAAAGACGGTTCGGGCGATTTTGGCGGTTTCTGCCACTTTTTTGGTTTTTTCGGCTTCGGGTTGCGGTGATGGAGCCGACCCGGCGGGCGACGCGACAATTGATTCGATGACCGATCTTCAGGATCCCGACGTGGCCCCTGATGAGGGCTCCCCCGATGTCGTGGGGGATACCGGCCCGGATACATCGGGCGATCAGGGCCAGCAGGATCAGATTGGGGAAACCGTATCGGACGTGCCAGCCTGCGACCCGGGCGCGGATTGTTCGGCCGGCCCGGATAACGTGGTGCTGCAGGCTGGATCGAACAAACTTGAGTTCGACCGCGTGGCCCGCACCATTACCTTGAAGTATGGCGATCAGCCACGGCTGATTCTTGACTTCGATGCCATCCAGGTCGGCGCCGTTCCAGCGCTTGACCCGACGATGACTTATGATCCCTATCCGATGCTTGCCCGCGACGAAGGCTTCTATCCGCAGTCTGGCCTGAAATGGCTGCCACTTACGCACTTCGTTCATAAGATAACCGACGGTTGCACGTCATCATTTGACGTAACCATGTCCGACGGCATCAATTCTGTCATGGGGAAGATGGTTGTCACGGCGCCCGAGGATGGCAGCTTTGGCGTTAATCTGATCCCGATGGACGGTGACATGGAAGTCGCATATTTCCGTATCGCACCGGATGTGACCGAGACCGAGAACTTCTACGGCCTTGGCGCCTATCTGGATCAGGTGGCCCACCGCGGAAAGGTCCGCGCCATGCAGCTTGAGACCGACTTCAACATCGAAAGCAGCTATAACGAGGCGCATGTGCCGGTTCCCCTGCTTATCAGCACCAACGCGTGGGGAATTTTCGTGGAATCCTGGTACCCGGGGGCGTTTGACTGCGCCGCATGGGAATCGACAAAGGTCGATATCGTGTTCGGGACCGGGGAAGGCAGTTCCGACGGTTTCCAGTTCCATCTATATGCGGCCGAAAAGCCGCTGGACATAACGAAGCATTACTACACGGACACCGGCGACGCCCTGCTGCCCGCTCGATGGGGCCTGGGCCCGGTGGTCTGGAAGGACGAGGTGACCGGCCAGGATGAAGTGGAGTGGGATCTGGACACCATACGCGCACTGAAGCTGCCGACGACCGCATACTGGATCGACCGGCCGTACGCCAGCGGCGTCAACGCGTTCGACTTCCATCCGGATAATTACGACGACCCGCAGGCCATGATCGATAAAGCACATGACATGGGCTTCCGCATGATGCTGTGGTCAACGCCTTACATCAGCAGCGGCAAGAACGGGGACAAGGAAAGTTCGCCAACGACCGAGGCGCTTTACAAGCATGCAAAGGACAACGATTTCCTGGTCGATGGCGTCCTGATACTGAACAAGTGGGGCGAGCCGATAGACTTCACGAATCCCGACGCGTACGCATGGTTCCAGGGCTTGATCCGTCAGTACACCGACATGGGTATCGAGGGCTTCAAGCTGGACTACGGCGAGGACATCGTCATCGGCATGCTTGGGATGGACGTGCTGGATACGCAGTTCTTCGATGGCAGCACCGAGCGCACGATGCACGCCAAGTACCAGATTTTCTATCACAAAATATACGCCGAAACGCTTCCGTCGGATGGCGGTTTCCTGATGGCACGCCGTGGGGTCTGGGGCGACCAGAAGAACGTCAGCGTCATCTGGCCCGGCGACCTGGACGCGAATTTCGCGAAGCATCGCGAGCCGATGGCGGATAACGACGGCAAGATCGTCAACATGGTCGGTGGACTGCCGGCCTCGGTCATTTACGGACTGACCCTTGGTGTTTCCGGCTTCCCGTTCTTCGGTTCCGATACCGGCGGATATCGCCATTCGCCGCCTGGAAAGGAACTGTTCGCTCGGTGGGCGGAACAGACCGCGCTTTCGTCGATAATGCAGGTCGGCAACAGCAGCAATACCGTCCCGTGGGATCTTGAATCCGGCTATGACCTGGACCAGGAATTCCAGGACATCTACCGCAAGTGGGCGACCTTTCACCTGCGCCTGTGGCCTTACCACTGGACATACGCGAAGAACATCGCCGTGACCGGCCATCCAATTCAGCGCCCGTTCGGGATGGCATATCCGGAACTGGGTGTTCATCCCGATGATCAGTACATGTTCGGCGATGACCTGCTGGTGGCGCCGGTCGTCACCCAGGGCGCCGTCGAGCGCGACGTCATCCTGCCGCCGGGAAAGTGGTGGGATTTGGACCAGGACATCGCCCGCGAGGGTGGCCAGACGATAACCGTCAGCGCTCCGCTTGACGTCCTGCCGCTGTTCATGCGCCAGGGTGCCATCGTCCCGTTGCTTCGTCGGACCATCGAGGCCATTGCCCCGGTGGGCGAAGGCCAGGAAATCGACACTTATCACGGCAATCCCGGAATCCTCTATCCGATGGTGTTTGCGGGCGACCCCAGCACCTTCACCCTGTTTGACGGTACCGTCCTGGGGCAGGGCTGGGTCGATGACGGCGTGTACGAACTGACCTTCAGCGACGGCCTGGAATTCACCCAGGGAGCGATTTTTGACGTTGTCGGCCTGGGAGACGATGTCCCGGTCATGATGATGGACGGAATCGAGTTGGCCTACTTCGCGATGCCGGACGAACTGGAGGAGGCCGAGTACGGTTTCTGCCAGCTTTTCGGGCATACCCTGGTCAAGGTTCCCGGTGGCGAGCGCAAGGTCACGATCACCTTCCTGGCGGCTGATCGACCAGGATTTCACCCAGACTGGTCTGACATCTTCCGCGTCCGTTTGACTTCATCACAGTGATTTGCGACGGCTTGCCCCGAAATTTGTCGGAAGTGGGCTTGAACGGCCCGAAAATCGGTAAACTTTCGGCGGAAACAATGTTTGGCAAAAACGATGTTTACTGTATTATCACGGCATGTAGTTATTCGCCCGGGGGTCTTCATGTCCGGTTTCTTCAGATGTTTCTTCTGCGGTGTTGTGTTTGCCGGAATGCTGGCGTTGTCGGCGTGTGGTGACGGCGGTGCTTCGGACGACACCATCGGGCTTGATTTCCTGCACGGCTTTGACATCAATTACGGCGACATTCCAGTCGGATATGATGTCAAGTCTGATATTCCGGTTGTGGGCCAGTGCACCGGCGATGACAACTGCCCGCGTGAAAAGCCACATTGCCTGATTGCCCGGGGCGAGTGCGTTGAGTGCATCCAGCATTCACATTGCATGGGCAGGGGATTCTGTCTCGAGGGTTTTGTTTGCGGTGTCACCGAATGCCAGCCTGACGAGGCGATTTGCGTGAAGAACGTCGCCAAGGTCTGCAACGAGGACGGCAGCAAGCAGACGGTCACCGATTGCGGGGAAGACAAGTACTGTGTCGAGGGCGCCTGTTACGCTTGCCCTCCGCTGCTTGGGGATTGCCCTTCCGAGAAGGTTGCCAGGCGCTGCAAGGCCGATGGCTCGGGCTGGGAAGAGGAAACGTGCGGAAATGGCCTGACCTGCGCGAATGGCGACTGCCTGTCATGCATTCCCGGTGAAACCATATGTGACGGCTCGACCAAGGTTCGCAAATGCACGATGGACGGTTCGGGCTTCCAGGAACATGTGGATTGCTGGGATGCCCACGAAGGCGACATCTGCCACATGGGGCAGTGCATCAACCTGTGCGAATTCACCTCGAAGTTTTACACGAACAAGGGCTGCGAGTACTACGCGGTCGATATGGAGCAGTTCGCGGACAGTGATCCGCCGTACTACGGCGAGGACGCTCCGTTCGCGATAGTTGTTTCCAACACTTTCGAGGCGCTGGACGCAAGGGTTGTCGTCTATCATGGCGACACGCCGGTCAAGACACTCAACGCACCGGCCGGCCTGGCGACCATCATCAATCTGGAGCCGCTCAACATCAACGGCGTGGGCATCACGGACAAGACGTACCATGTGAAGTCGAACCTGCCGATAGTTGCGTATCAGTTCAATCCGCTTGAAAACGTCGAGGTCTTTTCCAACGACGCGTCGCTGCTGTTGCCCACCAATGTCCTTGGCCGGAGCTATCGCGTCATGGCGATGCCTTCGACAGGCATGAACGGGGCTGGCCAGTTCCTGACGGGGTTGATCACGATTGTCGGCGTCGAGGAAGGCGACACGCTTATCAAGGTGACCCCGACCACCAGCCTGTTCGCCGGTGATGGCATTCCCGCGATCGCAAAGAACGCGACCGGCGAGTTCACGTTGAAAAAGGGCCAGGTCGCCAATCTGAAGACCGATTACGTGGCATATTCCGACCTGACCGGCACGCTGGTCGAGGCCGACAAGAAGATCGCGGTGTTTTCAGGCCATACCTGCGCATATGCGCCGGTTTCGACCTGTGCCGCCGGCAAGTGCAGTTTTGACAAGTCGGTCTCGTGCAGTACCCAGGCGTCGTGTCCGTGGGTGATGGCGTGCGACCATCTTGAAGAGCAGATCCAGCCTCTGGCCGCCTGGGGAAAGGAATACGTCATTCCGAAAAGCAAGTCCCGCGGCAAGGCCCCGGATCTGGTTCGCGTCGTTGCAAACGAGGCCAACACCCGTGTGACGATTACGCCGCCGATTGCCGGTACCAAGGTTCTTGGCCCTGGTGAGTACTACGAGTTTGAGATCGACAGATCCGTTGTCGTGAAGTCCGATAACCAGTTCCTGGCGGCATTTGTCCTTGAGGGCGAGGATGCGCCAGGTTCGGCTCATGAAATCTGCATCAATTCGACGTTGGACGATTTCTGTCACAACGGCAGCGGCTTCGGGTGCATGTGCACGATCAATGACGGATCCAGCGTCGGCAGCGAGTCGTGCAAGGTCAATGCGGACTGCAGCCCGGACGATGCAAACGTTGGCGACCCGTCGCTTATCATGGCGGTTCCGGTCGAGCAGTACCGCGACTTCTACATCTTCCTGGTTCCGACAAAATATGCGGACAGCTACATCTCGGTGGTGGCCCCCACCGGCGCGAACGTGAAGATTGACGGGACGGCCCTTGCGGCGTCCGAATTCACGGCGATTTCCGGCAGCGGGTTCGGCACGGCTGTCAAGCACATGAACCCGGGCTCGCACACCCTTGAATCCGACAAGCCCGTCGGCCTGTACGTTTATGGCTGGGACAGCTATGTTTCGTACGGTTATCCGGGCGGAATGATGCTCATCAAGCTTGCCGGCGACATCTAGCATTTCCACCGCTAAAAGTGTCTCACGCAGACGGGCGAATTCTCACGCAGGCGGGCGAATTCTCACGCAGACGGGCGAATTCTCATTCGCCCCTGCCGATCGGGGGCGGATCGGGCCGCACCATGAGTGTCCGGTGAGGCCTCTCGAACCGGATACTTCATGGCCGGCAACAGGCACGACTGCGTCACTCGTCGAGCGTGGAACAATGGACTGTGGGGCGTGACGTGAGCGACCTGTGGTGAGTCTGTCGAACCAGCAAGGCGGGCCGAAGGGTTACTTCAGGCCGGCGGCGGCGTGCAGGTCGTGGATCTTTCGGGCGAGTTCGCGAATCCTGGCGGCATCCTCGCCGTCCGGATAGCCTTCGACAAGCAGGGGTTCCAGGACTTCGGCCTTAAGTGTGGATACCGCCGCGGCGAGTTGATCAGGCATGCGTCCGCCCCACGAATATGATCCCATGACGCCAAGATACATGGTCTTCGGTTTAAGCAGTCCGACCACCGCGGCGGCGGAAAGCACGAAGGGGTGCGCCCCGCCAAGGACCGTCGGCGAAGCCAGTATGATTGTTGCCGCGTCGATTGCGGATTCGGCCAGTTGGCCAAGATCTGTTTCAATCATGTTGAACGGCTTGACGATGACATCAAGCGCCGCCAGTTCGGAAACCAGCAGGGAAACCATGCGTTCGGTGCTTCCATGCATGGAAATGAACGGGATCAGAACCTTGTTGGCCGGCTTCCCACCGACCCATTCCCGATACGAATTCATGATGGGAGCCGGATCTGCGTGCATCGGACCGTGGGAAGGGCAGATCATCTTGATTGGCAAGGCATCCAGGCGTTCAAGGTATCCGGCAATCTTCTGCCTGAACGGCATCATGATTTCGGCGTAGTACCTTTTGGCCGGGTCATAGACGACCTCCCACGGAACAACGAGCTGCGACGTCGCCAGGTGTGAACCGAAAAGGTCGCATGAAAACAGGATGCCGTCGGTCGGGCACCAGGTCACCATGGTCTCCGGCCAGTGAACCCAGGGCATGTGCATGAACTGCAGCTTCCTGCCGCCACCGATGTCCAGGATCTCACCGTCCTCGACGACTCTTATCCGATTGGCGTCAAGGGGCATCAACCTGGTCAGGATGGATCGGCACTTGGGCGTGCAGAGAACTACTGCTTCCGGAAATTCCTTCATGACGACCGGCAGTGAGCCCGAATGATCCTGCTCGGCGTGATGCGTGACGATATAGTCTATCCTTTCGATATCAGCCAGTTGGGACATCAGGACGTCGGTCTTGGCCGGGTCAACCGTGTCGAAAAGCACCGTCTTTTCCGGCGTCGTTATCAGCCATGAGTTATAGCTGGTTCCTTCCGGTGTCGGAATCAGCGAGTCGAAGACGCGGCGATCCCAGTCAACCGCGCCCATCCAGAAAACGCCATCAGCGAACTGCTTTCTTTTCATGCCGTTATGCTCCAGAAAATCAAACCAGCCGATAATATCAGGTCAATTCGAGAAATGCCGATATCATTTCGGGACTCCCGATGACCACAAGGATATCGCCCTCATTTATCTTGTCGTCCGGGTTGGGCAGGCCGCCGTTGCGCTCCAGACGAGCCGCCCTGGTCTGATCCGTGTCGTCGATTCGCTTGATGGCAAGAATGTTCAGCAGGAACCTGCGCCTGAAGTCGAGTTCCAGAACCGTCTTTCCCCACAGCGGACGTGGCGCGTTCACCTCCACCACCTGTTGGCCGGTTGACAGTGTGATCCGTGCCATCACGTCGGGCGCGTAGATTTCCTGTGCCAGCCGCTCGCCCATCTCTTCTTCAGGGTCGATTGTTCGGATCGCGCCCAGCGTTCGAAGAACCTGGCTGTGGATGTCGCTGTGCGCGCGGGCATAAATGTTGCCGGCCCCGTGCGTGTAGAGCATCGCGGTTACAAGGATGGACTGCTCCAGGTTTTCTCCGATGGCGACGATGATTCTGTCGGCGTCCAGGACGCCTGAGTCAATAAGGTTTGCAGGGATCGTGAGATCGGTGCACAGCGCCCTGGTCACGCGATCCTTGACCATTTCCACCAGCTTTCCGTTTTTATCGACCGCCAGGACGTTGATGCCAAGGTCGTTCAGGGCATACGCCAGGCTGCGCCCAAAAAGCCCCATGCCAATAACAGCGCAAGATCTGACCTTCATTGAAACCACCTCTAATCAACCCACCAGAATGCGCCCCTGCGGATAGCTGACACCCACCGGGGTGCGCCTTGCAAGGGCAAGCGTCAAGGTGAGGGGCCCGATTCTTCCAACGTACATCAAAATGGTGACAAGCAATTTTGCCGGCCAGTGGAGATCCATCGTAAGGTTCATCGACAGGCCGACGGTGCCAAATGCACTGACGGATTCAAACAGTGCGCGTTCCAGCCTGACTTCCGGTTCAAGCCATGTGAGCAGAAAGGTTGCCACAAAACACGCCATCAGCGATACAAAGGCAATCACGACGACGTTGTGAATCGTTCTCGGATGAACAGACCTGTTGAACAACTCGATGTCGGAACGGCGCCGCATTGTTGCCTTGACCGAAAGCACGATCAGCGCGAACGTCGTAATCTTGATGCCGCCGCCGGTTCCGCCGGGTGCCGTTCCGACAAACATCAGGAAGAGGAAAAGCATCACTGCCGGTGTGGTGGACTGTCCGATATCCACCGTGTTGAAGCCCGCCGTGCGTGCGGTGACCGATTGGAACAGGCTTGCCCAGACGCGCTCACCCATTCCGAATCCGGCCTGGGCGCCGTTGTAGTCGAAAATGAAAAGAAGAACGGCGCCGCCGACGATCATTATGCCGGTCAGCAGAAGCACAAGTTTCGCATGGATTGAAAGCTGGCGCAGACCGCCTGTGAATCCATCCGACCAGGTTCGGAACGAGAACAGGGCCGAAAGTACCGGAAAACCCAGCCCGCCCAGAACAACAAGGCTTATCACCGTGAGGTTCACAATCGGATCCGTGCGGAATTGAACGAGGCTGTTTGAAAACAGGGAAAAGCCGGCATTGCAGAAGGCGGAAATCGAGTGAAATACGCCGAACCACAGTGCCTTGTCCGGTTGGGAAGGGAAGATACCCCAGAAGCGAACCGAAAGAAGCAGGGCGCCGACCGTCTCGATAATCAGGGTCATCACAACAATCTGGCGCACAAGGCCGACAACCGTAAGCGTTGAATCGTCGCGTCCGACGGATGTCAGCATGACCTCGCGGCTGTTCATCTTCAACCTGCCGGCGAACAAGGCAATCGATGCGGATGAAAGCGTCATGATTCCAAGGCCGCCGGTCTGGATGAGCACAAGGATGATGATCTGGCCGACCGCCGAAAATCCGCCGATGTCCGACCTGGCGAGATGGTCGATGCCAGTGTGAAGAACGGCGAGCCCGGTGACGCAATGGGCAGATGTTGCGGTAAAAAGCGCGTCGATGAAGGAAATCGACAGGCCGTTGGCCGACGAACGCGGCATCATCAAGAGGATGGTACCGACAAGTATCAGCACGATAAACGAAAAGGCGACCGCCTTTTCAGGGGTGCCGATGAATCGTCCGATGAACCATTGACCGGCACCGGTTCGGCGGAAAATCTTCACAAGGTCGTAGATGATGGCGCATCCCGCGACAAGCGCCATCAAAGGCGGCTTGGGGATCAGGGAAAGGGTGAGCGCAATCAGGATCAGATCCGGGACGGCGGTCTTCAGGCACCGCCACTTGTAGATGGCCTGAAGCAGTCGAAGGGAATGACGATAGAGCGATGATGCAATCAGCAGGCCGACTATTGAATAGAAAGCGGCCAGAAATGCCCTTGATTCCCATGCCATCAAACCTTCCATAACCAGTATCAGGGCAAGCGCTGTAAGCTCGAAGGCGGCGGTCGTCATGCGGGCCTGCAGGATCCTGCGCGGCAGGTTCTCCGGAATTCTGAATGGGAATTTCACGATGCGGAACCTTCGTCAACGCACGCTGCTGTGCTGAAGGATGTAATTCGGATGCGTGTTGATCAGGCGGGCAAATCCCAGGGCCTCCTGGGCGGTGCCCTTTACCACGAAGAAGACCCTTGGCAACTGGGCTGCGGGCGGAACGGTCTCGTCGATGAATTGCAACGTTGCATCTGTTCCGTCCCAGGCAATACGGGCAGCCAGGTGAACCGACCGGCAGCTTTTCACAATCCACAGATCCGGGCCGACGCCAATCAGTCCGTTTGCCAGCGGGACGTAAATCTGGTCGGCAAACAGGTCGAAGTCGGACAGTGGGATTTCGACGACCTGATCCTCGATAAGGCCCGGTGTGTAAATCAGGCTGTCGATCGTCATCGGGATGGTCATGATGACGGTACGCTGCTCGCGGACGTCGCCGGTCTGGTCGTCGCTGGCGCCGATATCAATCGTCAACTGATACACCCGGCCATCGTCGCGCCAATCGACATTGACCGGCCTGGCGGTCTTCTGGATATCAAGGGATATCGGGATTTCGGCTTCGGCAGTGGGCGAGAACTGGAAGAGAGGGCCGTATTCACCATCCTGCAGGGCGGCGCGGGTGTCGATATCGACGGTCAGCCATTGCTTGCCCATCTTGTCCAGAACGGAGTCGATGACCTGCTGGCACTTTTCCATGGCATCCGCGTTGTGGATGGCCCCATAGGCCCATTCGCCGAACCAGGGGTTGATGCCCGTGGCGTCGGAGACTTCGGCCTTGATGATTGACAGGTAACCGTCATCCAGCACTTCCCGGTCGGCGGTGACGTCGATGGCGTCAGCGGCCGCGAGTTCAAGCGCGACATCGGCGGCGGCCAGGCAAGTTGATGCCTTGTAGTTGCCGATGCGCATCTCGTTGTCGTTTTCCTTGACCGAGTAACCGATGGTGCCCATGCGGCCCATCCAGCGGCTGATGCCTTCGGTGCTGGGGGGCTGCCACGTGCTGTCGGCGAACGGAAGCAGCGGCTTCGGGGCGATTCCAAGCTTCTCCAGGCGCGTGACGTAGTCGGTTATCGTCGTATGGTAGTAGCCGGCGTCCGCCTTTTCCTGCAACTCCTTTTCGAATTTGCCGACTGCCTTCATGTCCGGCTCGGGCGTGACCATTGCCAGATACGGGTTGCCGGGGGTTGCCAGAACCTCGCCGTCGTCGAAGAACGTCCAATCCACATCAACACCGGCCGTGGGATCAACGCTGCCGCCGACCACAACCTTGACCGGGCCGGGAGCGCCAGGGCCGGTACTTTCATACACCGGCCACACTCCATCGTCGGTATCGCCCTGCTGGTGGTACTTGTAAAGGTTGCGGTGCATCACGTCGATGGTGTAACCGTTTTCCGCCATGATGCGGTGCTTGCCCACGCCGGACTGTCCCTCCTGGTTGAACACGACGCCCGAAAGGGGCAGGCCCGCTTCTTCGAAAACCTTGCGGTTGAAGTCGATGGACCACTTCAGGTCGCGTGACGGGAAGGCCAGGAAAAGCTGGTCGGACCAGTGGATGCTGACCAGTTCGATCTGTCCGCTGTTTGCGGCGCACTGAAGCTTCGCAAAGACGTCGGGATGTTTTTCGGCGATTGCCTGAACCATCAGCCCGGGCATTTCGAACGTGGCGCGCCAGGTCGGGTGTGCCAGGTAAAGGTCGAGAATCGGCAGGAACGAAATCCGGATGATCCAGTCGGTCAGGGCCTCGTCGTCAAGTCCCATGCAGTCTTCATGCGTCAGGCCCATGTCGGCGCAGATGGAAATCGTTTCGCCGTTGTATTCAAGCACAAGGCCACCGGGCACGTATTGGATGTTCCAGTGGAACATGGTCAGCCCGAACTTCGTCTGCCCGTCGTCCTGGTCGGGCCAGTCTTCGTAAGTGCCGCAGGTAAAGACCTCGGGCGGAATATCGGGCGTGCCGATGTCGGTCGGCAGTTCGGCGTCCAAATCGGGTGGGGTGTCGATGGCGCTGTCCTGATGTGTGTCCAGGGAAATGTCATAAGGCCCCATATCGTCGCCAACATCCGGCGTGATGGAATCAACCGGGATATCCGCGATGGTGTCGTCAAGCACGTCGTCGGTCGGGTTCGAACCGGATCCGCAACCGGCGGCGGCGACAACAGTCGTCAGTGCGGCGGCAATGGCGATTCTTGAAAGTTTCATGGCAACCCCCGGGTGAGTCGAAAAGACGCGCGATTATACCCGATCTTTGCAAGCCCGGTAAGCCACCACGCAGCGTTCCCCTGGCGCATCCGCCACTTGTGTCGGGCGGGCTGCAGCCCCAGCACGATGAACGGATGGCGCCGTGTACCTGCATGGGCGGATTATATCAGCCAGCAGCGGTCGAGCACGGTGCAGTCAGCCGCGTCGAACCAAAGGCACATTCAATCCGCGTTGATGGTTCGTCAGGCAAGGACGCGCGCCAGGGCATCGGCGATAAGGAAGCCTTCAACGGTGCTGTGGACGCGGTCGTCACGGATCATGACCAGCTTCTCGCGAACCAGGCGGGCCAGTTTGTCATCGACTCCATCGGCATGCAGGTCGGCACGGGCGACACCGCCCATCCAGCGGAAGCCCAGCGCCACGCGTTCAAGGCGAAGCTGGTCGTCGGTCAATGCTTCCGTGTCTTCGATGGCGTTTTCGGCCTGGTTCATGGCCTGGATATAGGCCGCGGCGCCCCGGACATTCCACCAGCGGCGCGTGCCGTCGAAGCTGTGGGCGGACGCGCCGACGCCAAGCCACGGACGGCCCTGCCAGTAGCGCGCGTTGTGGGCGGCCATGTTGTCGAACGTGTCCAGGCAGTAATTGGAGACTTCGTAGTGCAGGTACCCCTTGCCACGCAGGTACTTCGACGTCGCCAGGTAACCGTCGGCCGCGGCATCCTGGTCGGGGCGGTGGAACTTGGCGCCGGCCGCGTGGAAGGCGCTGCCTTCATCAATGGTCAGTTCATACACCGAGATGTGTGAAGGCTTCAGGGACGCTGCCTTGTGGACTGAACGCATGCGCTGTTCGGTGTTCTGGCCGGGAAGTCCCTGGATCAGGTCGATGCAGATCTTCGCGCCGGTCATCTGGCAGTCAGAGATCGCGTCAAGCGCGTCCTGGACGTCGTGGCGGCGGCCCAGAAAATCGAGTTCGTTCTGCTCGAAGCTCTGGACGCCAAGGCTGATTCGGTTGAAGCCGGCCTTTTTGACCCAGAACGACGCCTTGTCGATGGTCACATCGCCGGGATTGACCTCGATCGTCCATTCGGCGTCGGGCTTAACGAAAAGCTCGGATCGGATGAAATCGGTGATGCGCCCCATATGCTCTTCGGAAAGCAGGCCGGGGGTGCCGCCGCCGAAATATACGGTGTCGAACGATCGCGCCTGCTCGGGACGTGCCGCGATTTCGTCGCAGAGCGTCTCGATGTATTCATCAATCAGGTCGTCCTGGTCGGGTGCCGAGTCGAACGCGCAGTAAGGGCATTTGGTTCGGCAGAACGGGATGTGGACGTAAAGGCCGAAACAGGTGGACATACAGAAACCTCAGAGCGGGCGGATGCGATCCGCTTGAACAAGGCACAAGGCACGGCTAATCGTCCTTGGTTTTCAGGACGGCAATGAAAGCCTTCTGCGGAATTTCGACGTCGCCCACGATCTTCATCTTCCGCTTGCCTTCCTTCTGCTTTTCCAGCAGCTTGCGCTTACGACTGATGTCGCCGCCGTAACACTTCGCGGTGACGTCCTTGCGGAACGGCTGGATCGTCTCGCGGGCGATGATCTTGCCGCCGATGGCACCCTGGATTGGCACCTTGAACTGCTGGCGCGGGATTTCCTCCGAAAGCCGTTCGCAGGCCTGAAGGGCGCGCGCGCGCGCATTGTCGCGGTGAACGATCATCGAAAGCGCATCCACCTTCTCGCCGTTGACCAGGATGTCCAGCTTGACCAGGTCGGACTTGCGGTAATCAAGCATTTCATAGTCGAAGCTGCCGTAACCCTGGGTAATCGACTTCAGCTTGTCGTAGAAGTCGAAGATGACTTCGGCAAGCGGCATGTCGAACCGCATTTCCAGGCGACCGGGCGCGGGATATCCTAGCTCGCTGTTTTCGCCGCGCTTTTCAAGGCAGAGCTTCATCACGGCACCCATGTATCGATCCGGGATCATGATTGATGCCCGGATATATGGTTCCTCTGCGGAACGGATATAAACGGGATCTGGATAGTGGGCCGGGTTATCGACAACGGCCATCGACCCGTCTTCCAGGAAGAAGTGGTACTCGACGGACGGCGCGGTCAGAATCAGCGACTGATCGAACTCGCGCTCCAGCCTTTCCTGGACGATTTCCAGGTGCAGCAGGCCCAGGAACCCCGCCCGGAACCCCTGGCCAAGCGCGGTCGATGAGTCCTTTTCATAGGTCAGAGCCGCGTCGTTCAGCTTGTACTTTTCAAGGGCGTCGGCCAACTCCTGGTAATCTTCGGTCGAAACAGGATAAAGCGATGAAAAGACGACCGGCTTTGAAGCCCTGAATTCTTCCAGCGGGCTTGTCGCCGGGTTGTCTTCCGTCGTTACCGTGTCGCCGATGCGGGTGTCCGCCACCGTCTTGACGCCGGCGATGATGTAGCCGACGTCCCCAGCGACCAGTTGCTTGACCGCCGTGCGGTTGATGCTGTAGATGCCGACTTCTTCGATCCGGTGGGTCGCGCCGGTTGACATCATCCGGGCGATCTGGCCTGGCTTGACCGTTCCGTTCATGACCCGGATGCTGGCAACAGCCCCGCGGAACGGGTCATAGAACGCATCGAAAATCAGGGCCTGCAATGGCGCCCCGGGATTCCCCTTGTGTTCGGGGATGCGTTCCACGACGGCCTGCAACAGTTCCGGAACGCCCTTTCCCGTCTTGGCCGAAACCATGACGGTTTCCTCCGGGAAAAGGCCGAGTTCACGGTCGATCTGTTCCAGGCACATATCGATATCCGCGGAAGGAAGGTCGATTTTATTGATGACCGGAATGATTTCCAGGCCGTTTTCCATCGCAAGATACATGTTGGCAACGGTCTGGGCCTGAACCCCCTGGGATGCGTCCACAAGAAGCACGACGCCCTCGCAGGATTTCAGAGCCCGCGAGACCTCGTAAGAGAAATCAACATGCCCGGGGGTGTCGATCAGGTTAAGAAAGTACTGCCGGCCGTCGGCAGCGACAAAGGGGAGTCGGGCGGTCTGGCTTTTGATTGTGATGCCGCGTTCCCTCTCGATGTCCATGTTGTCCAGGAGCTGGTCGTGAAACTCGCGATCGGAGACCAGTCCGCAGTGCTGGATAAGGCGGTCGGCCAGTGTCGATTTTCCGTGGTCGATGTGTGCGATGATGCTGAAGTTGCGGACGTTAACCATAGAAGGTGAAATCCCCGTTAATACCTGTAAGCCGGCTTCGAATCGGTGGAGGGCGGGCGCAGCGAGTCGAGGGATCAGAACTTCCAGCCGATACCGAAATCGATTGCAAGCCCGTTATAAAAGACGTGATTGTCAGATTCGTTGATGAATCCGCCGCCGGCCCATCCGATTTCCGCGAAAACCGCGAAGCCGGACTTCGTCGTGTACATCACGCCGGGCATCGCCCTGGCAACCCAACCGTGCATAAGATCCTGCTGGCTCAGGCCGTAAAGACCATAGCCCACGTTCAGCCGGACATAGACATCCAGGTTCTTCTTGTCCAGGAACGGATATCCGACCCGCATGCTTCCCGAAAAGCCCATGAAGTTGCGCATGGCCGAATTGAAGGGATCCTCGGGATTCGAGCCCGGGGTGTAGATGTTGCCGTACTCGATCTGGCCGCCGAGCGCGATGTAATCAAGAACGCCGTACTCAGCGAAGAAAACCAGGCCGCCCGAAGGTACCTGCATGTCGGTGTTGACACCCGCTTCACGCTGGACGCCGTAGGCAATGAACTGTCCCTGGAAGCCGATGTGGGTGTTGCCTTCGGCGGCGACGGCACCCGTCGCCATGAGCGTGACAGCCACGAACAGAAGGGCCGCTTTCCGTGTCATCTGGAATCCCCTGTTTCAAGGACGGGGCAGCTTACGGTGCCCCCGGGTTACACAATCCGACAGATACTAATAGGAAAGCGGGTTGCGTGGCAAGGGAAAAAGGTGCAGGAAATCCGGTTTTGCAACAGCTGCCGTCGTTCGCGTCGGTCGCGACCACAATGACGAGAGTGTCCCCTTTTTTCCGTGCCGGTGTCACTGTAGAATCCTGTCCTGCGTCGCCAGGGTGGCGTCGCAATAGTGGAGGAATCATGAGCACCACCGTCACTTCGACCAACTTCACCGAGTTTCCGCTGATCTCAAAGGGCAAGGTTCGTGACATCTATGATCTTGGCGAAAATCTCCTGATCGTCGTGACCGACCGGCTGTCGGCATTTGATCACATCCTGCCGCAGCCAATTCCCGACAAGGGCCGCGTCCTGAACCTGATGTCGAAGTTCTGGTTCGAAATGACGGCCGATAAGCTGAAGAATCACATGATTTCAACGGAAGTCGCGGATTTGCCGCAGTCGCTTCACAAGTACGGCGACATCCTTCAGGGACGTTTCACGCTTGCCCACAAGGCGAAGATGGTGCCGGTTGAATGCATCGTTCGCGGTTACCTGTCGGGATCCGGCTGGAACGACTACAAACGCACGGGCGCGGTCTGCGGCATCAAGCTGCCGGAAGGGTTGCAGGATTCGAGCAAGTTGCCGTCGCCGCTCTTTACTCCGTCAACCAAGGCTGAAAGCGGTCATGATGAAAACATCAGCTTCGACCAGGCCGTCGAGATTGTCGGCGCGGAAGTGGCCGCCAGGATTCGTGACGCATCCCTGATGCTTTACACGACCGCGGCCGACTACGCGCTTACCCGGGGTATCATCATCGCCGACACCAAATTTGAATTCGGTTTCATCGACGGTGAACTGATTGTCTGCGATGAAGTCCTGACGCCGGACAGCAGTCGCTTCTGGCCGGCGGATCAGTACGCGCCGGGCCGCGCGCAGCCGTCCTTCGACAAGCAGTACGTCCGCGACTACCTGTTGCAGATCGGTTGGAACAAGGAACCGCCCATTCCCAGCCTGCCACCGGAAGTCGTGGCCAATACTTCGTCACGTTATGTGGACGCTTACATGCTTCTGACCGGCCGTTCCCTGTAGGTTCCGTCGCGGATTTTCCGGTTCATGTTCCGGATTGCCAGGATTGTTCGAACCAACCGGTTTATCCGCCGAACCGCATCGTCATCGTAATGCCGACCCGCAGACGGGAATCAAACGGTTCAATTGGACAGGTTGGCCTTGGCGGTCATGCCGGGTTCGAACCCGCGAACCTGGTTTCGTCCCGATGCCTTGGCCTGGTAAAGCGCAATGTCCGCCGCATCGACCAGCTTGTCCGGATCGTCGGCGTCACGGGGAAAAGTTGAAACACCGATGGACACAGTGAAGGTTCCAAGCGGCTGGCGATCTTCCCCGAAAAAGACTTCCTGCTGCACGACGCGGCGGATGTCGTCCGCAATCCGCATCCCGTCATCCCTTGCGGTCTGGCACAGGATAACCGCGAATTCCTCGCCGCCGTATCGGCACGGTATGTCCGTCACGCGCAAATGGTTTCGAAGGATCGCACCGACCTTGTTCAGGGCCACGTCGCCGGCCGGGTGGCCGTGCGTATCGTTGTATTTCTTGAAATGGTCAACATCGAGCATCAGCATCGAAATGCAGGAGCCGTCGCGTCTGGCCCGCCTGAATTCACGATTCAGCGCGGCGGTGAATGTGCGCCGGTTACCAAGACCGGTCAATTCGTCCATGGCCGCAAGTTCGTGCAATCTGGAATTTGCCTGCTCCAGTTCGCGGGTCCTTGCCTTGACCGCGTCCTCAAGTGTCCGGGTGTGCTGTTCGATATCGCTGGCCATCTGGTTCATCGTCGCCCCGAGTCGGCCCAGCTCGTCGGCCGTGCCCTGCGGCGCTCTGAACTGAAGGTCGCCTGCGGCGAAGCGCGACGCGGCCTCGGCCAGCTTATTGATCGGTGAAAGCAGGTTTCTGTAAAGCGTCAGAACCAGAAGGAACACCCCGATGAGCAGGAATCCGAGTGCCGCGCCAACCGCGTACCTGACCAGCGGAAACATCGCGGCCTCGATGCGGCCGATGTCCATTCCGCCGACAACGGTTCCCCAGCGAACGCCCTCGATGTGGGGAACGCTGCTGATGACCGGGATGCTGACCAGGACGATGTCCCTGCCATCGAAGGTGACATGTGTCTTCAGTTCCCGGCTTGCCGCGGTTGCCTGTCGAACGAAGTCACTCTTCAGGAGTTGCTCGTATTCCGGCATCACTTCGCGTCCGACCGCCCGTCCATTGCCGTCAAGGATAAGAGTGAAGATGACGTCGGATCTGCCGGATCCCGGATCGCGAAGTTGAATCAGGGATTTCCCGATTTCATCCAGTCTCTCGCAAGCAAGGTCGTCACGAACCGACAAGGCAACGCCCTCGATCAGCGCGACCGCCCGAAGTTCGGACTCGGTAACCAGCCGTTCGTACATGCCCTTTGCAATAAGGCGCGCGGTTCCCGCAACGGCGAAAACAACGATTCCGATCGTCAGCAGCAGGATTTTCAGGCGAAGGCTCATCGTCCGATCTCCCCGCCCGAGTCAGCCGAGCGAACGATTCTGTCAACCGCCTGGACGGTTGTCATCAATCCGTCGTAGAACGAATCATCCGCGCGCACCCATCCGGACATCAGGTCAAGCGCCCCGAGCAGCTTTCGTCCCTCTGCGGTTCCGCGGTTAAGGGACAGGAAGGCGTCGGTCATCGCCCGGATGATGTCCGGATCGAGATCCGATGCGAAAACCAGAGGTTCGTTCGGTATCTGGCCGGCGACCGCAAGGATCGACAGACCGGTAAGGTCGCGTCCAATCTGCATTTCGACGTTCAAGGCCCGTCCGAAAGTTGCCCCTGCGGCGACAGTGCCGATTTCAACCGCCCGAATTGTTTCCTGATGGCCGCCAGTAAAGACCGGGATGTAGTCGCGCTCGGGTATCAGTCCCCGATCGGCAAGGAACTTGACCGCATAGATATAACCGGAAGCCGAGCTTCGGGAGGAAAAAGCGACCCGCTTCTGGACAAGATCCGACGGCACCATGATGTCCGAATCGCGCCGAACGACCAGGTTGGTCGTGTAAGTCGTTGACGTTCCGTACATCGTGGTCGCGACAAGGTGGATACAGGGGTCGATTTTGCGCGCCCTCAGATACTCCCCTGGCGGGAACAGGCCGCCCTGCAGGGAACCGTCAATCAGGCCGCTTGTGAAAAGGGGGTACGCGTTCAGCCGCACGAATTCGACTTCAAGTCCGGTGCGGGATTTGATGTAAGACGCCAGATCAATCAGGGGATCCGGCTGACCGGTAGTATCGTTGACCATTACCAGCAGTTCGGGAACGCCGATCCGCACACGATCGGGGCGCCGCGTGCCGGCCCGACACGTACCGCGCCGATCGGTGAGTCCGGGCTTAACCCCTGGGCGACCCGACCATGCCATTGATGCCGGTGTCGCGTCCACGGTTCCTGCGGCAGAAATCACCTCGGCCGATTTCCAGGGATCCTGGTCTTCCTGGGGGTTACAGCCAGCCAGGAAAAGGAACGCCAGAATCCAGCCATTCAATGCCGCCGCCCGCGATCCCCGGACTTTCCCCTGATTTCCTGGAAAACCTTGCATGGGCGGAATGATACAGCAGTTTCCATAAACATGTCGAGTGCCTTTGTTG
>ERZ795031.1743-NODE-1743-length-22016-cov-4.218433_pt1 | contig 22016 bp, 14 predicted proteins | sample MGYA00375123_ERZ795031 | MGnify/ENA primary metagenome ERZ795031 (study PRJEB30166, sample SAMN05720159) | activated sludge metagenome | isolation source: anaerobic digester from wastewater treatment plant | place: USA | collected 2015-04-21 ...
AATATTCGGGCTGAATTTCAATTCCTATACTATTTCTGCCCATTCGTTGTGCAACAATATTTGTTGTACCACTCCCCATAAAAGGGTCAAGTACGGTGTCGCCTTCACGTGTAAAGAGTTTTATAAACCATTCGGGCAACGATTCGGGGAAAGCTGCGCTGTGATTTTTATTGCTGCATTCGGTTGCCAGATGTAAAACATTTGTCGGATATGCTTTATCCCTGTTTACCCAATTTGATATGTTTTTACCAAAACCACTGCCCACTTTTGAATTGTCGCGAATTTTATCTGTTTCGCTTAGTTTTTTCAACCGCGATTTAGCCCAGTCGCCGATTGGCACCATGACTTCTTCTTGGTACATATTGAATTTCTTTGTTTTGTTGAATTGCAACAAACGTTCCCAAGCATCACGAAATCGATTAGGCCATTTCCCCGGGTAACAATTTTTTTTGTGCCAAATAAATTCTTCCGTCCAAAGCCAGCCTTGTTTTCTCATCTCAAGAATTAACTCCAACACGTAAGTACTGCGTTCACCGTTCTGCACTTTTTCTTTAATATTTAAAATAAAAGTTCCTGTCGGTTTCAAAACGCGTAAAAGTTCTTTTGAAATAGGTAAAAACCAATCGACATATTCGTTAACGGAAACACCACCGTAAGTCTGCTTTCGTTGGTCGGCATAAGGCGGCGAAGTTACAATTAAATCAACCGAATTATTATCTATTTTTTGTAATTTCTGAAGACAATCGCCCAAATATATGTCATTCTTTAAATCCATTTATTGCAACATTTCATTAAAAATTGTATTCATCACAATCGGTAGAGTTGAATTTAATCCTGCATCAAGTCCTTTTTTTACAATTTGCATTTCATCAAAAGTAAGATTTCTGCCAAATCGACATTGTGCTTCGTTTTGAATATCCTCTTCTGAAATAGAATATATTATATTGTCCATAATTTTTTTACGCTTTTTCTACGCTTACTTTTACAATAAAGTCTTCAAAATCGAGTTCGGTCGGGTTGGCAAGGTTATCCGCCAATGTGAGCGACGTAGCCAAAACCTGCGAAGAAATATACTCATTATGCGTTTCCACAGCAGCATTTATGTCGTCTTGTTTTTCTACTTGCACGCAAATTTTATCGGTAATTTCAAGACCTATCGACTTGCGAATATTCTGAATACGATTGACCAATTCACGAGCAATACCTTCTTGGCGCAGTTCTTCATTCACTTCAATATCGAGCGCAATGGTAAGCACACCTTCGTTAGCCACCAACCAGCCGGGCATATCTTCGGTAGCAATTTCCACATCGGTCAATTCCACCACCACTTCGCCACTTGGCAAAGGTAAAATAATTTGTCCGTTTTTCTCTACTTCGCCAATTTGAGCCTGTGTAAACGCATTCACGGCTGCTGCAATTTCTTTCATCTGCTTGCCGTATTTTTTACCCAAAGTTTTAAAGTTGGGTTTAATGCCTTTTACCAATTTTATGGTACTGTCTTCTGTTGTAACTACCTGAATTTCTTTTACATTTACTTCGGTCTTAATCAAATCGGTTACATATTTCAAATTTTCCAACGTAGTAGCATCGGGCGCAGGTATCACCGCTTTTTGCAATGGCTGACGCACTTTTTTGTTCGCTTTTTTGCGCAATGCCAAAATCATGGAAGTTGCTTGTTGTGCCAATCGCATACACTCTTCCAAATGAGAATCAATCAACTTTTCATCATATTTTGCCCACTTCTCCAAATGAACGGAACGATGTTGGTCGGTAAGATTTCTAAACAGTTTATCGGCATAGAAAGGTGCTATCGGTGCCATCAATTTACTTACCGTAATTAAGCAGGTGTAAAGAGTTTGATAAGCCGAAAGTTTGTCTGCGTCCATTGTGCCACCCCAAAACCGTTTGCGATTGAGGCGTACATACCAATTACTCAAATTTTCGCCCACAAAATCCTGAACAGCACGTCCGGCGCGAGTAGGCTCATAATTGTCGTAATGCTCGGTTACTTCTTTTATCAACGTGTTGAGCAACGACAAAATCCAACGGTCAATTTCGGGACGCTCGCTCACGGGCACTTCGTTTTCCGTACCATCAAAACCGTCCACATTGGCATAAAGCGCAAAAAACGAATAGGTATTGTAAAGCGTACCAAAAAATTTACGGCGCACTTCTTCAATGCCTTCGGGGTCAAATTTAAGGTTGTCCCACGGCGAAGCATTGGTCATCATATACCAACGCAAAGGGTCGGAACCGTATTTTTCAATCGTTTCAAACGGGTCAACAGCATTACCCAAGCGTTTCGACATTTTATTGCCGTTTTTATCCAAAACCAATCCGCTGGAAATCACGTTTTTAAAAGCCACCTGATTATCTATCATAGTGTGAATGGCATGCAAAGTAAAAAACCAACCACGTGTTTGGTCAACACCTTCGGAAATAAAATCAGCCGTTTTTATTCCCTCTTTAGGGGGTTGGGGGTCTTCAAACGGATAATGCACTTGTGCATAAGGCATTGCACCTGAATCGAACCACACATCAATCAAATCAAGTTCACGCTTCATGGGTTTGCCACTTGCAGAAACCAACACAATATCATCCACATACGGACGGTGCAAATCAATGTTTTTAGGGTCGTAATTTTCTTTGCTGTAATCGCCTACTTTGAAATTTTTGTAAGGATTTTCTTTCATCACACCGGCTACAATAGCTTTGTCTATTTCAGCAAAAAGTTCTTCAATGGAACCGATACAAATTTCCTCTTTACCGTCTTCCGTGCGCCAAATAGGCAGTGGCGTTCCCCAATAACGACTGCGACTTAAATTCCAATCGTTCAAATTTTCGAGCCATTTGCCAAAACGTCCCGTACCTGTCGATTCGGGTTTCCAATTGATGGTTTTGTTCAGTTCAATCATCTCCTCACGGCAAGCGGTTGTTTTTATAAACCAGCTATCTAACGGATAATACAACACCGGTTTGTCGGTGCGCCAGCAGTGCGGATAATTGTGTGTATGTTTTTCTATTTTAAATACCGTGCCTTCGGCTTTCATTGCCATACAGAGACGAATATCCAAATTTTCGGCTTTCAATGCAGCCTCTTCATCGTATCTACCGTCTATGCTAAACTGCGGGTCGTAAGCATTTTTCACCCATTGACCTGCGTACTGTTTATACAGTTCAACATTCACACATTCTTTTACAAATTCGGGATTCAACTCCTCCAATTTCCAATATTTCCCCGTGAAATCGACCATCGGACGAGTTTCATTTTTGTTGTTAATCATAAACAACGCAGGAATGCCCGATTTTTTAGCGACAAAAGCATCATCGGCACCAAAAGTCGGTGCTATATGCACGATACCTGTTCCGTTTTCGGTGGTTACGTAATCGCCCGAAATCACACGAAACGCATCGGCTTTGCGATTGACGATTTTGCCGTTTACCAATTCACATGGCGCAACCCAAGGAAATAATTGTTCGTATTCAATTCCCAACAAATCAGTGCCTTTACATTCGCCAACAATTTCAAAATTACTCACTTTTTTATCGCCAAAATAGTCGGACACCAAGTCTTTGGCAATAATATAAGTAGCGGCAATTCCTGTATATGGATTTTCGGATTTTACAATGTTGTAGATAATTTTTTCACCTACACAAAGTGCTGTGTTCGAGGGCAATGTCCAAGGAGTTGTCGTCCAAGCTAAGAAATAAGCATTGCTGCCAAAACAGTCGCCTTTAATTTTGAATTGTGCGGTGCAAGTAGTATCTTTCACATCGCGGTAGCACCCGGGTTGGTTCAACTCATGACTCGAAAGTCCCGTTCCGGCAGCCGGCGAATAAGGTTGAATGGTATAACCTTTATAAAGTAAACCTTTGTTATACAGCTGTTTAAGTAAATACCACAGCGTTTCGATGTATTTGTTATCGTACGTAATATAGGGATTTTCCATGTCCACCCAATAGCCCATTTTAGTGGTCAAATCTTCCCATTCTTTCGTATATTTCATTACCTCGCGACGACAAGCAGCATTGTAATCATCAACACTGATTTTTTTGCCAATATCTTCTTTGGTAATGCCAAGCATTTTTTCTACGCCAAGCTCTACGGGAAGTCCGTGCGTATCCCAGCCTGCTTTGCGTTTTACCTGAAACCCCTGCATGGTTTTGTAGCGACAAAACGTATCTTTAATTGTGCGAGCCATTACATGATGAATGCCCGGCATACCGTTTGCCGAAGGAGGCCCTTCAAAAAAAACGAACGATGGGGAACCTTCGCGAATGGCTATACTTTGGTGAAATAAATCTTCGTCAGACCACTGTTTCAACATCTTTTTGTTGATTTCCGACAAATCAAAATTGCTATATTCTTTAAATTTTTTCATTGTAAAATGAGATTGTGTTTAAACTTACAAAGATATGAAAAACGCTCGAAAAAGCCAAAAATTCAACGCCTTATTCTGTGCAAAACTGTCAAACAGCCCCAAACACAAAAACGGACGAACTACTATTAGATAGTCCGCCCGCTCACACTTAATTTGTGTTTTCTTTATTTTTCCGGCTTTTTATTGATGCCCAAACTGACATAAGTAGCCAAAAGCGCATCTTGGTCATCGGTGATAATCAGCAATTTGTCATTTTCGCGTAACACGGTTTTGCCAGTCGGCACAAAATATTTGTTATTGCGTTTTACCATTACCACAAGCGTTTTGTCGGGCAACGACAAATCCATCAAATGATTACCGCGCTCCAATGCTTTTTCGGTCAGTGAAATTTCGGAAGTTACAGATTTTATATCGTCTGAAAAATCGACATCAAACTCTTCCAATTCGCTATTTAGAGGAGGGGTGTCGTTCAAATTAAGCAGTCGCGCCATCATTGGAAGCGATGTTCCCTGAACAAGCAGCGACACCAACGTACAGAAAAATACGATATTGAAAATAAAACGCGCATCAGGCACATCGGCTGCCAACGGCAAAATGGCAAAAATAATCGGTACGGCACCACGCAAACCGCACCACGAAACGTAAATTTTGTCGCGTACTCCCATTTTACGGAAAGGCAACAGACACAAAAAGACACTTATCGGTCGTGAAACAAAAATCATTAAGAAACTGATAATAAGACCCGGAACAATAACAGGCATTAATTCATGCGGATTGACCAACAACCCCAATGTCAGGAACATCAACAGTTGAAACAGCCACGTCAGTCCATCGAAGAAATTGATGGTTGAACGTTTGTGTTGGAACGAATGGTTACCGATAATTAATCCGCCAATGTAAACTGCCAAATAACCATTTCCTTTCATAAAATAGGTTGCCGAAAAAATGAAAATGCAAAAAGTAAGTACCAATATCGGATAGAGCGACGCATTGCCTAGTTTCAGGCGATTGATAATATATAAAGCCAATTTTCCGAAAGCAAATCCGGCTACCGCACCAATACAAAGTTGCAGCAGCAACATACCTGCCGCCAGCCAATAGTTGGGCGCACTGCCCATTTTTATTAAATCTATCAGCGTGATAACCAGAACATAAGCCATCGGGTCGTTGCTACCGCTCTCAAGTTCGAGCAACGGACGCAAATTGTTTTTTAAGTGGAGACCTTTGGAGCGTAAAATGGAAAACACCGAAGCCGAGTCGGTGGACGACATAGTAGCAGCCAACAACAACGATGTGAGTAAACCGATACCGGCAAATTTCATGGTCAGACCAAAAATCCACCACCCCAAAAATCCTGTAATGACAAAAGTCAAAAACACACCAACTGTAGCAAGAATGGTACCTTGTTTTACAACAGGTCGAATTTCGTCAAAACGCGTGTTCATGCCGCCATCGAACAAAATAATACACAATGCTACCGTACTAATGGTTTGTGCCAAAGGAATATTATCAAACTTGAGACCCAAGCCGTCCACGCCACACAACATACCCACAGAAAGAAACAACAACAAAGCCGGCACACCGTATTTGGAGCTAATCTTTCCTGCCATAATGCTCAACAAAAACAAAAAAGAGAGACCTAAAAGGATAAGTTCTATTTGAATATTCATAAAATTTTAAAAATGATATCTGTTTAAAAATTGATTATAATCCATAGTTTTTGTAAAATTCCACTACCGCCACAATGCCTTTACGAAACATATCGAGGTCAAAATTTTCATTGGGCGAATGAATGGCATTTGATTCTAAACCAAAGCCCATAAGTATCGTTTTTATACCTAAAATTTGTTCAAATGTGCTGATAATAGGAATACTTCCTCCGCGGCGTACGGCTAACGGTTTTTTCCCGAATGCTTTTTCAAAACCTTTTTCTGCAGCTTTGTAAGCCGGTAAATCAATCGGGCAAACGTAACCTTGTCCGCCATGCATCGGTGTTATTTTCAAACGCACACTTTTGAGAGCAATTTGGTGCATGTAATCGATAAATAACTGCGAAATGGTTTCGTGATTTTGATTTGCCACCAACCGACACGAAACTTTGGCATACGCTTTTGACGGCAATACGGTTTTACAGCCTTCGCCTGTGTAACCGCCCCAAATACCGCATATATCAAACGACGGGCGACAACTGTTGCGTTCCAATGTGCTGTAACCCATTTCGCCTTGTACCGCATCAACGCCAATATTTTGCATATATTTTCCCAAATCGAACGGAATTTTAGCAATCATGTCGCGCTCTGCTTGTGGCACGGGTAAAACATCATCGTAAAAATGAGGAATAGTGATGCGTCCATTGCTGTCTATCACTTTGGCTAACAGCTCACAAAGCGTATTAATCGGATTAGCCACAGCTCCGCCAAAGTGCCCTGAATGTAAATCGCGATTAGGTCCGGTAACTTCAATTTCCCAATAAGCCAAACCGCGTAAACCTGTCGTTAAACTCGGTGTGTCGGTGCCCAACATGCTGGTGTCGGAAACAAGTATTATATCGGCTTTTAGCAGTTCTTTATGTTCTGTGCAAAACGCTTCTAATGAGGGTGAACCAATCTCTTCTTCGCCTTCGAAAAGGAACTTTACATTACAGTTTAATAAATCGTTTTTAACTAAATATTCAAATGCTTTCACCTGAATAAACGATTGTCCTTTGTCGTCGTCAACGCCTCGTCCCCATATACGATTATCTCTGATAACGGGTTCAAACGGATTGGAATTCCACAGTTCGAGCGGTTCGGCAGGCATTACGTCATAGTGTGCGTAAACAAGTACGGTTTTGAAGTTTGGATTTACCAATTTTTCGCCATACACCACCGGATTGCCTTTGGTGGGCATAATGTTTACATTATCGGCACCGGCTTCAAGAAGCAATGCTTGCCAACGTTCAGCGCAACGCATCATATCTGCTTTATGCTCTGCTTTTGCGCTAATACTTGGGATACGAATTAAAGAAAAAAGCTCTTCTAAAAAACGGCTTTCGTTTTCGGAAATATAGGTCAAAACAGCCATCAACTCACCAATTCTAATTTTGCGCACAAAGATACGTTTTTTTTGCCGTATGCGAAAGAGCAACACAAAAAAAAGTACGGACTTTCGCCCGTACTTTTATAGATTCAACTGCACCTGTTTTATTCTACTGTAATGGTTTTTCCCAGCGTATAGGTGTGTTTCATTAACTTTTTATCCTTTTTTTCTTGTTTGTTAATAACCTTTTGGGGTGCCTTTTGACCAAATAGACCATCAACAAATACCGAATAAATGGTTTCATTCTTGGTGTTAATGTACTTCAATTCAGTTTTTCCATTGATATCTTCTTTTGCAATCAATGTCAAGCCATTATGAAAAAATTCTGTAACAGGCTCATAGTCGCCCAAGCTGATTTTTACGTTACCCTTTTTATCGATAACGCTGCACGTGCTGCCCGAACGGACAAATGCCAAGCCTTCCCAAAAATCGGTACAGTCGTCATACATCGTCTGAATTTTCATAGTACCTTTAGTATCGATATAACCCCATTTGTCATTTAATTCTACAGCAGCTAAGCCTTCCGAAAAGAAACCAACCCAATCATAAAGCGGTTGAATGGCTACATTTCCTTTTTTATCAATAAAGCCTTCTTTTGTACCCGAAGCAAAAGGAGCTAAATTTTCTGAGAATGACCACACCATATCCCACGTGGGGAAACTGGCATCGATGGCAATTTTGCCTGTTTTGTCAATAAAACCGTATTTATAATCACCCGCTTTACCGGTACGATAACGTGCCAATTCGCAACTAAAATCAGCTAATCTATCCCATTGTGCCTGCACAATTATCTTGCCTGATTTGTCAATAGCGCCATATTTACCATCGGAATTGACAAAGATTGCCGCACCATTGGAGAAATCATTCACATTCTCGTAAATAGCCGCAATGGCTAACTTGCCCGACGGGTCTCTAAATCCCCAATTGGAGCCTTCTGTCATCTGCCCTAAAGACATATCTTCGCAGAATGGATTCACCTCGGCGTTCGAAGGTATAGTGATTTTTGTATCACCTTTGGCATTAATAAACGAATAAGTGAAATCGGTAGTACCCTCTTTTAGTTTTAGTACACGACCCAGTCCGCTCGAAAACAACTGTGCTTCGTCATAAATACAAGGTACTACAAATGTACCTTTGATATTGATATAGCCACATTTTCCATCGGAATTAAAAGCGGGCCACACCTTAGTTCCATCGGTCATTTGAGTGTTTGGCTCGCACGACACAAAAGCGGTTGCACACAAAGCTAAAACCGCTACATACAAAAAAGATTTTTTCATAAATAATAAATTTATTGTTAATTTTTCCCTACTCTTTGAAGGATTTTCGGGATACTCCTTTTTATACTAATAAGATGCAAAAACAGACTTCTACGTTGCATCAAAAATTGTTTTTCAATATATTTCTTTGCAAATATACAATAAAAAATTGTTTTTCAATATATTTCTTTGCAAATATACAATAAAAAATGTTATTTCAAAACAAAAAGCATCTTGTTGTTCGTTATTGCATCAATATTGCCGGCATACACGAAAAAAGTATCTGCAACTACGTAAAAAATGGTTCTGAAATTCCACAAAAAAGCCATTCTCAATTTAACATTTAGAAATGGCTTAGCAAAATTTCAGTCGGCTTACACCAAAGAGTTAATTTTGTCCTCCAAAACTTTTTTTTGCGTTGCTCCGACAAATTTATCGGGTAACAATTCGCCGTTTTTAAAAAACAAAATGGTGGGCACACTACAATGGCATACAGTTCGGTAGCATCGGGACACTCTTCCACATCGGCATTGCCGATAAATGCTTTTCCGGCATAAGCCGTTGCCAATTCGTCAATAATAGGAGCCATCATACGGCAAGGACCGCACCATGTTGCCCCAAATTCGATAACCGCCAGCGCATTTTGAGCGATAACATCATTAAAATTGGAATCCGTAATTTTTTCAGACATAATTTTTTATAGTTAAATTGTTACAATAAAATTTTCTTTTGGTAATCCCTTGCAAAAATACAATATATCCACTAACTAAAAAAGCATTGTTGATAAATAAATTGAACTTTATCGAAAATGCCTTTACTTAAACCATTTAAGAAAATAGGTACTAAAAAAAGCGTCTGTTGTCAGACGCTTTTAGTTTACGGAATTGAATCTGTATTTTTACATCATTCCGCCCATTCCGCCGCCCATGGGAGGCATAGCCGGAGTTGGATTTTCTTCTTTTTTCTCTACGATTACGCATTCGGTAGTCAGGAACATACCTGCAATCGACGCTGCATTTTCCAATGCAATACGTGCAACTTTGGCAGGGTCAACCACACCGGCAGCATGCATATTTTCGTAGGTGCCGGTACGAGCGTTGTAACCGAAATCGCCTTTACCCTCGCGCACTTTTTGCACAATAACTGCGCCTTCCTTACCTGCATTGGTAACAATTTGACGCAACGGTTCTTCAATGGCACGTTTTACAATCTCAATACCGGTTTGCTCATCGTCATTAGCACCTTTCAGTTTTTCCAAAGCAGCTTGAGCGCGAATGTAAGTAACACCGCCACCGGGAACTATGCCCTCTTCGATAGCGGCACGCGTTGCGCTTAAAGCGTCATCTACGCGGTCTTTCTTTTCTTTCATCTCCACTTCCGAAGCCGCACCTACATAGAGTACAGCAACGCCTCCTGACAATTTTGCCAAACGCTCTTGAAGTTTTTCGCGGTCGTAGTCGCTGGTCGTGTTGGCAATTTGACTCTTAATTTGGGCAATACGAGCAGCAATGTTTTCTTTTTTGCCGGCTCCATTAACGATGATAGTATCGTCCTTATTGACGGTAATTTTTTCGGCTGTACCAAGCATTTCCAACGTTGCATTTTCGAGTTTGATGCCTTTTTCTTCGGAAATAACAGTACCGCCTGTAAGAATGGCAATGTCTTCCAACATCTCTTTGCGACGGTCGCCAAAGCCCGGGGCTTTTACGGCACAAATCTTCAGTTGAGCACGCAAGCGATTGACAACCAAAGTAGTAAGTGCTTCACTGTCCACATCTTCGGCAATAATCAACAACGGACGTCCGCTTTGTACGGCAGGTTCCAAAATGGGGAGCAATTCTTTGAGGTTGGAAATTTTCTTGTCGTAGATAAGAACGTACGGTTTTTCCTGTTCCACTTCCATTTTTTCCGTATTGGTTACGAAATAGGGCGAAATGTAGCCACGGTCGAACTGCATTCCTTCCACAATATCAATAGTCGTGTCGGTGCCTTTGGCTTCTTCTATGGTAATAACACCATCTTTGGAAACTTTGCGCATAGCATCGGCAATGAGTTTTCCTATTTCAGCATCGTTATTTGCCGAAACGGTTGCCACTTGTTCAATTTTATCGTAGTTGTCGCCTACCACTTCGGACTGCGCTTTGATGCTTTCCACCACTTGGGCTACAGCTTTATCAATACCGCGTTTCAAATCCATAGGATTAGCGCCGGCGGTAACATTTTTCAAACCAACGCTAACGATGGATTGTGCCAATACGGTAGCAGTAGTTGTACCGTCACCGGCTTGGTCGCCTGTTTTCGAAGCAACTTCTTTCACCAACTGTGCGCCAAGGTTCTGCTTGGCATCTTCCAATTCAATTTCCTTTGCCACCGTTACACCATCTTTTGTAATGTGCGGTGAGCCAAATTTTTTCTCTATTACAACGTTGCGACCTTTAGGTCCAAGCGTTATTTTTACGGCATTTGCCAATTCGTCCACGCCTTTTTTCAACTGGTCGCGGGCTTCGATATTAAATAAAATTTCTTTTGACATATTCTTTAAAATTTACAATTTAACTTTGTGTTTACTTTTTTAGATAATTGCTAAAACGTCGCTTTGACGCATAATCAGGTATTTTTCACCATCAAGTTCCAATTCGGTGCCGGCATATTTACCGTACAACACTTTGTCGCCGGCTTTGAGCACCATCGCTTCATCTTTAGTGCCGTTGCCCACGGCGATAACTTTGCCTTTCAAGGGTTTTTCTTTGGCAGAATCAGGAATAATGATACCGCCGATTGTCTTTTCTTCCGCAGCCGCAGGCTCTATTAGCACTCGGTCTGCCAATGGTTTAATGTTCATAATTGCAAAAAATTTATTGGTTGTTAATAATTTGATAAAATAATATGGTCAATTTTTTGCGACCGCCTATAATCTATCATTTTTCGTACCAATGACCAATTACAGACAAAATGTCAGTTAAAACAGACAAATAAGTCGCTGTGCTTGCTCACTATTGATGTAGTTTGGCACTAAAACCGCTTGACGTAAATCGTTTTCGTCGAAAGTTTTGTTGAACAACTCTTTACAACAAGCTATTTGAGCCTCAGCTGAATCTGCTTTATGGCACAAGGTTTCCAGCCCGCTACCAGTCAGCATATCAGAGTTGGCAATTACAAACCGACCGGCAAATAATGCATGAAGTAATTTTAATTTTAATCCCGTATTTTGATGTGTTATCAAAATGTTTATTTGCGCCTCTCGAATTAATTTGTCCATCGCTTGTTTTGTTGGCGATGCAACAAGTTTGACATTGGGATATTTTTGAATAAATTTTTGCAGCGACGGCTTAGGATTTAAGCCTGCTACAACACAAGGAAAATTTAATTTTGAAAAAACATAACGGCACAAATAGCGCACAGCTTGCTCATTTTCAGATAATTGCAAATTGCCGTGATACAATATGTATTGACCACGACCTGTTGGTAAGTTCAATGTTTCGTGCTGATGAAAGCACGGGAAAAAATAAACGGATTTCTTTGGAAATTTTAATTGAAAATGAGCCTGTTCTTTCGTAGATAGAGCCAAAATGGCATCGGCATGACACAAAACAGACTCATATTTAGCCAATTTCAATGCTTCTATTGCGTAATAGGCTTTTTTGATGATATTTTTGGTCGCTTTTGCCAATCCGAAATAATAGGCGTGTTCGACATTGTGCGGGCGCACTAATTTTATGCGAGATTTCAAACGCACATCATCCAAAAAACCGCAACACATAAGACCTTCGAACAAAATCGGATGCTCATCGTTCAACAAATTACGCAACAAATTGGTATTTTGCCGACTGACAACCGTATAAGGGCGCAAATGAAATTGTGCCCGCAGCGACGTATCGCGTTTGTAATAATGAACTTTTTCGCAATAGTTGTTTAATTCATCGTTGTGGGGACGCGCATAATCGAAGCAATGCAACGTAATAGCCACGCCCTGTTCGTGCAAAGCTTTGAGGCGATAAAAAACATCAATGGCGCCACCGTAATTGGCAGGCAGCGGAATATCGAAAGCAATTATATGTAAATGTTTCATTTTGCTGTCAATTTTTCAAAAATTTGGACAAATTGCTTGGCTTGCGTCTGCCGCGAAAATTTTGCTTTTTCTGCCAAATTGACATTTTGGCGCGTAAAACCATTTTTCTGCCATTCAGCCTGTTTTTCGAGAATAAATTGCTTGACTTGTTCAACTGTCGTTGCCGCCAAACCTGCATTTGTCTGCTTAATAACTTCAGCCAAACACTCTTCGTCGCTACGCACGCAAAGCACCGGTTTTTCTACGCCAAGAGCTTCGAAAAACTTAGTGGTCATTATTCCGTGAGGACCTTTTTCGGTAGCTTTGTTCGTCAGCACCACAACCACCGAGCTGCGTTGCAAAAGAGCAACTACATCATTCGACGGGACATAGCCGCTGATGCGAGTAATCGATTCCAAACCGTATTGTCGCGTCAATTGTCGCATCATTTCAAACGAAGTTTGATCGATATACCAATTTAGACGAACGCACTTTGCATCAATAAGCCCGTCATTCAGCAATTCAGAAAGTGCACGCAACAGCAAATAAGGATTGCGCAAAGCCAAATCGTAAAGTTTGCCGGTATAGGTTATCTCAAACAAGTCGTTAGGTGTATCCAACGGCACAAATTTCTCATCATATCCGTTAAAAATCAGCGAAGTATTTGGATTAATGCGTTTCAAAAATTGTACGTGCCACGGCGAAACTGAAATAACGGCATTTGCGCATTTCAACACAGCATTGCGCTTGCGAATATTTTTTTTGGTTATCCACGATGCCAAACAGCGATGCAACCATTGCGGACGAATGGTATGCTCAAAATAGCTGTAATCCGTCCATTGTTCAGCAATATCGCGCAAATCCGCCACCAACGGTTTATGGTACTTTTGTGCCAAATAATTTGCCGTTAGCAACGGAAACAAATTGAACGTGGAACACAAAATAACATCTGAATCGGAAACGGAAATACGCCGTTCCACTTCACGACGAAAATAGCGTTCCTTATAGTCGAAAAACAGATTGGCAAATTGTTTCCAAATCCATTCAAATCGGCTCTTATTTTCTTGATAATAAGGAATTTCCACTAATTCAAAATCGTCGGTTTGAAAATCGTTTCGAGGCACTTTTTCGGTTACAACAAGCGGTTGCCAACCCAGTTTTTTCAAATATTGGCTCAACAACCTTATGCGTGGCGCATAGAGTGGCGGTGTAAAAGGGTCACAGATAATCAAAATGCGTTTCATGATGCCAAAAAGTTGATGATTTGCGCATAAAGTTCTTTATGATAGGCTTTTCGGTCGGATATAACGGTGTTGTGCCACAACAGCACTACTTCTCCGCCGTGACGTTTTACCTGCAACAGCAATTTCTGCACGCAGTCCAATGCTTGTTCATAATTCAGCGCCATGTAATTTTCATTGCTGAGCGTACAGTCCATAACGGTAAGCGGATGTAACGTCAATTCTGTTACACGCTTTGTAATCGGATTTATCCATTTTACAGGACGGCAAGTACCAAGGCGAAAACCTGCCACATCGGCATAACCCAATGTGTAATCGTCAGTAATACCCGCAGCAAGCAACATATCCATATCTTCGGGCTTAAAAATGCGCAAATAATGATGCCTGTTGCTTGTAATCGGCTGACTGATAACACTCTGCAAACGTTCCTTTTCTTGTAGAACAAGCGCAGGCTCCACCCCTGATGCGTAGCTGGCATGCAATCCAATTTCACAATCGTATAGATTACTCAATTCAAAAAAATGGTGTGCATCACGGCTGATAAGCGAATAGTGCGGATAGTCTAATTTGGCACGTTTCTTTGCTGCCTTGACAAAAAAAATGGTGTGTGATTTCGGCACGCGCTTATCCTGCTCGAGCAGCCATGGAAACGTGTAAGCCGGATCATTTTCGAGCGAAAAAAGAGACTTTACTACGGTTTTAAAATCAACACCCTGACCTAACACAGTGCGTTTGATGCCGCCAAGCAATCCTCTGAAATGACGAAAATTGTAAAGAAAATCGACATCGTGCGTCAATACAATACGGCTATAATCCGGTGTCGGTTCGAGCACTTCACAGCCTAAATCGCGCAGCCACGAGCGCAAAAGTTGCCCGTACTCATCGACAATGGGACGCGATAAAAAACTGGCACGATAAGGCAACGAAAATTTTCCAGAAAAGCGCCCATGCTCATCACGCTCAGCAACCAACAATTCTTCGTACCGTGAAAGCAAAAAGAACGAACTCGCCACCAAATCAGCATAACAGACAAGCGTTTCACCAATTTTCTCCACTTTAGGCTGCCCGAACAAAACAGGAACACCCTCCAATTCAGGAAGAGGAAGTGTCGGTAGCGAAGTTGCCGTTCCAAACACCTTTTCAGAAAAAAAATCGGAAGGAACTATTACTACTTTATAATCCGCAAAATGCGTTTTATCTGCCGTATAGCCCACAAGTTTTTCCTGTTTTTCGGGAAAACCCAGCAAAAAATCGAGTATGTAATCCACTAATTTTCCCATCGCCTTTTCCTTATTGCGCAAAATTACATATTTTTTTATGAAACCGCTTGAAAATCCTACACGAAATCAAAAAAACAGATGCCAACAACACATTTTTTGACGTTTTTCAGAAAATCAGCACAAAAAATAACGCAAAAAACCTGCATAATATTCTTTTTAAACGTAGAAAAAACAAACTTTAAACCTCTTTTTTACCTTTCCAAAAATCAAAATAGAGTTAAAATCGACTAAAAACAAATAAAAAAAGGATTTTATACCTCAAAATTGTATTTTTTTCAAAAAAAAACGCCAAAAACATTTGTTTTAATAAATAAAAACCTAACTTTGTCAATTATAATATCAAATCTTAATCTTATGAACTTTATGAGACGAATTTTTCTCTTTGGGATAGGACTTATACTTCCTATCGCCATGTTCGCACAAGGAGCATTGATGGCAGGAGCCATTAAAAATGCAAAAGACACCCTCTACACAAACGGAACCCCTAACGCAGTAGAAGAAGAAACTCCTGCTTCAGGCGGTGACGGCAACTATTCGTACCGTTGGGTTATTAGCGGATGTACAGCCCAAGATTCCATCACCAACACTCCAACCTTCACGCCTCCAATAGATTGGCTGTGTGAGGGGGCTACAGCAACTATCACACGTTTTGTAAAAAGCGGAACGGAAGTTGATTGGACTGCATCGGCAGGAGCGCACGACTATTTTATGTGGCCTCAGTTTACTGCCGGAAGCATTAATTTCCCGACCGACACATTCAGCTACAGCGCACTACCTCAAAGCGTTACCATAAATTCGGTAGCCGATGCTGCCGGTGGCGATGGTAACATTCAATACCAATGGAAATTGAACGATGTAGTAATCGCCGGTGAAAACGGAAACACACTCACTTACAACATTACCGATGAAGGAACGTTCCGTTTCAGCCGCTGGGCAAAAGACGGCGGACTCCCCAACTTTCTTACTTCCGGTGAAGAAACCATTGTAATTTTACCTAAAGTAGAAGTAGGCTCCATCACTCCACAAGCCCAAACCGATACTTTTAATTTTGACCAATTGCCCGTCCGCATTAACATTGCTTCTGTAGTCGATGCTACCGGCGGTGACGGTAATATCGAGTATCAATGGCAAATAAACGGCACGGTAGTGGACACTGCCACCACAGCATCCTACAATCCGCTATTTACCGAAAGCGGTGATTTCACCATTTCACGCTGGGCAAAAGACGGCTTTGATGTGTTTGCCAAAAGCGGCGAATACAAAGTAGTTATTCTCTCGGCATTTAATCCGGGTACCATTACAGCACAAACAGAACCCGACACAGTCAGTTACGAGCAGTTACCAAAAAGTTTCGATATTGCTTCCGTAACGCCGACATCAGGTGGCGACGGTAACATAGAATATCAATGGAAAATTAACGATATTTTGGTTGCCGGTGCTACTTCCGATTCGTACACTCTCCTCATAGCCAAATTAGAAGCCAACAGTGGCAAAAAATTTACGGTAAGCCGTTGGGCAAAAGACGGTCATTTGAGCGAATACAAAAAATCTGGCGAATACACCATACAAGTATTGAGAGAGTTTAGTGCCGGTGAAATAACTGCTAACGATGACACCGTATGCGCCCAATCTCTCCCCAGAAGAGTTGAAATAAAATCCGTTCAAGATGCTTCGGGCGGCGATGGCAACATACAGTACCGCTGGACACTCGGAGCACCTAACGGCGACCCCGGACAAGGAGAAGTACTTCCGGTTACTTCAGCGATACTCGACACCACACTCGCTCAAGCCGGCACTTACATTTTTTACCGTTGGGCAAAAGACGGTGTATCGCAACGAGAATGGAAAGCTTCTAACAATAGTTATGCAGTAACCATTTACGAACCTTTCTCGGCAGGTGCTTTACCTCTGATATACGATACTTTATGCTACACCAACACTGAAAGTCATCTTGATATCGTGCTCGGTAGCCTTAATGATGCTAGTGGTGGTGATGGTAAATTCGACTATATGTGGACGGTACGGTGCGATTGGAAAAAAGCAGTGATTATACAAGTAACCGACACCACGCAACAAACAATATTGGTAGACACCACAGCCTACGACGTAATAAACAACGCCGCAGCGACAGAAATCTATCGATTTGCCAAAGGCAACGTGAAAGATGCACGCTTCCCAATGACGTTCACATTCTATCGCTACTCCAAAGACACGCGTTGCAACCCGGCTTGGGAACAATCTGTAGATTCCATTAAATATATTGTTTCCGACCATCAAGCTCAAGCAACCACGGTGTACATTTGTGAATGCGATTTCCCATACACCTACACCTACACCTATTTGGACAAACACACGGAAGATGTCGTTTTTCAAACAAACGGTGAAAAACATATTATGCCAGACTTCACAATCTACGGATGTAACAAACCCGTAACGCTGACCGGAGTAAAATGCTTAATACCCGAAGCAACTGTAAGCGACATTCCATCCGTTTGCGAAACAACCACACAGTTGTCGTTTAAATACACTATTACTAAAGGTGTACCAAGTCGCTACAAATTGGAGTTCGACTCAGTTGCCAAAGCGCAAGGATTTGAGGACGTACCTCTTACTGTACTACCCAAAAACGGTATCATTACAATCAACAAACCCGCCGGTGTAAAAGCCGGAGTTTACGGCGTAAATGTCTTCTTTACAGACACCCGTCCGAAAGAACATTGCACTAGTCAAGCCTACAAACTCGGGTTCACGCTGATGTTGGATAGCTATGTTCGCACAAAATGGTCGGATGTTATCTTTGTCGATAACAACGAAGCTAACACCGGTGTAAAATTTACCAGTTTCCAATGGTACCGCAACGGCAACCTGATTGAAGGCGCCACCGAACAATATTATTACCAAGAAGGTGGATTAGATGGTACTTACCACGTTGTACTGCAAACAGCAGACGGCAAAGAATTTATTTCGTGTGAAAAGAAAATTGTTCCCCAAACGAACGTGCCTGACGGCAAAATTATTACCTATCCCGTTCCGGCAGAAACAAACACGCCAATCATTGTTGAACTTCCCTTCGCAATTGAAAATTTGGAGAAAGGACAAATAGACATCTATAATTCTGTGGGAATTTTAGTAAAGCGCTACACCAATTTGAGCAATATCATGCAAATTCAACCTATTGCACAAAAAGGTGTTTACATTCTTAAGCTTACCACTTCGGACGGCAAAGCGCACACTACAAAATTCATGGTAAAATAAATCTTTCTTAATATAAAACGTAATATACAATGAAAAAACTCATTTCTTTTATAGTAATAGGCTGCCAAACGCTAACGTTTGCCTTTGCACAAACCGCTGCCGAAACAACAGAAGTTGCTCAGCAAACAGAAACGAAAGTTAAAAAAGAGTTTCATGCCCTTGAAAAAGGCTCATTCCTGCAAATAAGCGGAGGAGCGGGACACGGCGCACTCAACTACACCATGGACAACGGAGTTCAAAAATGGATGGTGCCGGCAGCAACATTAAATTTGAACTATTCCTATTTCTTTTTGCCCTATTTGGGTGTAGGCATTGGTACCGGCATAAGTACCTACGGTTCAACTGCCATTCTGAACAAAGAGTTTGTTTGGAACGGTGTGAGCGATAGTGAAAATGACACTTACAACCACCATACACAAGTAACGGACTGGACTGAAAAACAACTCAGTCACATGGTGGAAGTACCTTTAGCATTGCAATTTCACCACAACTTTGGCAGCAAAGTCGGACTGTTTGCGGCTTTGGGAGCAAAAATTGGAATACCGGTTTATTCCACCTACGAAGTTACTAGTGGTACACTGACGCACAGCGGTTACTATCCACAGTGGGATTTGTGGTTGCGCGACCTTCCCGATCGCTTTTTCACGGAAGACAATACCGGCAAAAACGGCAAATTCAATCTTAAACCGTCATACAGTGCATTCGCTGAATTCGGCTTATTGTTCCAATTAGGCAAGCGCACCGATTTGCTGCTCGGACTTTACGGCAGCTACGGTTTTAACGATATTAGCCCTGTGGTGCAAAACGACCGCTCCGAATTGGGATTTAGGAACAACACCTATGCCTTTATGAACGATTACAACGGTCTTATCGGCACCAGAGAAGTGAACAAAATCAACACTTTGAACTACGGTGTGAAAATCGGTGTACAGGTCTATTTGGGCGGTTCCAAAAAGAAACCGGTCGAACCGGAAAAAGTATTCGTACACGACACCATCCGTATTGTGGACACTTTGATAATTCGCGACACAGTTACCAATGTAGAAATAAAATACATCGAAAAACAGGCACAGCAACGTTTGGATAAAATGCTGCAAACCGCCGTTATTTGGTTCGATTTCGACAAGTATGACCCCAAAGTAGAACCTGCCGATTTGTTGGACAACATAGCCGATGTATTGAAATCTTCTCCGACAATGAAAATTTCCGTCAATGGTCATACGTGCAGCATAGGTAGCGACAAATACAATGAAAAACTGTCGAAAAAGCGCGCCGATGTGATAGCCAAACTACTGAAAGAAAAAGGCGTAGCTAACAATCAAATCACAGTTAGAGCATTCGCTTCCTATCAGCCGTTCCGCTACAACGCCAAAGAACACCAACGCTCAAAGGATAGGCGTGTAGAAATTATTCCGTTGAACGAAAAAGGAGAAATGTGCGATTCGTTGGGCAATATTATTCCCGAACCGATACGCTACACCAAATTCATGGGTAAAGAAAAAGTGAGCGAAGGCGACCGTCTGGCACAATATGCACGCAAATGGTACGGCGAACAAGCTTTTTGGGTTTACATCTACGAAGCCAATATCGACAAGATACCCCATCCGAACAAATTGGAAAAAGGTATTACCATTAAAATCCCGAAATTAGATGCTGCGTTGATTGACCCCAACAATCCTGCAAGTATCGATGCTGCCAATAAAATCAAAGCGAAATACATGCAATAATCACAAAAAGGGAGAAACCTTGGTTTCTCCTTTTTTTATACGTCTTAATTAGCGCAAGTTTACAAATTTACGGATTGACAGATTTACACACTAAACATTAAACAGTTAAACAATTCACCGATTAAACATTCAACACTACACACTAAACAATCATCTCTTTTAGGGGGATTAAGAGGCAGGATAAAGCGTAAAAATTAGTTGTTAAATTTATTTGTTGTTTTCATTTTATTTTCGTTACTTTGTAGCGTAAATGTAACTGCCCGATGAAAGCAAAATCAACTTATAGACTTGACGGAAACTTTTCGGCACAACTTGCCGAACTATTTCGTACGAGTACAGCTCTTATTTTACCCCCCCATATTTAACATTTATTTACACCTTTATAAGATTTTGACTTTATTTTACCCTGTGCCAAATAGGTGTGGGGCTGTTTTTTATTGAATATAGAATTTGTAAAATAGTAATATTAATTTAAACAAACTGATTATGAAGACAAAAAAATTACTCACGTTGATTGCCTTTACACTATTGGCAATAATCACAACAGGCAAAGCCTATGCACAAGACACGCCACCCGCAGGCTCACCTGTAATAGAGCTGACCGCAACTACAGCAGGCGCTCTCGTCCGTATGAGGATGAAAGCTGCGGCAGCTAACACGCCTGTTTGGATAGAAACAGCCCCCGACACCTACCAAACAGCAACAGCAGGTACAAGCTATCCGACAGACTATACAAACTACACACCCGAAGGAACCAGCCTAAAAGTATATGGAAATATCACAGGCTTTGGTTGTAGCGGAATAGATAATACAGGATGGAGAAATCCTGTATCAGCCATTGATGCAAGCGGAAATACAGGCTTGCAACAATTGTCTTGCTATTTAAACCAGCTTACAAGTTTAAATGTATCGGGCTTAAATCAATTGGAATGGTTGACGTGCTATGCTAACCAGCTTACAAGCTTAGATGTATCGGGATTAACTAACTTGAAAAATTTGTATTGCGATGGTAACCGGCTTACAAGCTTAGATGCATCGGGATTGACAAACTTGCAAGAATTGGGGTGCTATGGTAACCGGCTTACAAGTTTAAAGGTGCAGGGATTAAATCAATTGCAAAGATTGACTTGCAGTTTTAACCAGCTTACAAGCTTAGATGTATCGGGCTCAAATCAATTGCAATACTTGGAGTGCAGGAATAACCAGCTTACAAGTTTAAATGTATCAGGCTTAACTCAATTGCTACAATTGACGTGCTCTTCTAACCGGCTTACAAGTTTAAATGTGCAGGGCTTAACTAGCTTGAAAGCTTTGTATTGCAATGGTAACCAGCTTCAAAGTTTAATAAATATATTGGGGTTAAATCAATTGAGAGAATTGTATTGCTACAATAATCCTTGCACAAGCACCACGTTAGGTTTAGACCAAATTTATTGTCAATTACCGCAAAGGCAAGCGAGCGACGATGCAAGAATATACGTAAGCGGGCAGGCTCAAGCTAACGTAGAGGCTTTTGTCCTTGCTACAAACGGAAACAATGCAAGCGACAAGAATTGGAAACTATATGGTTATCCAGCTACAGGCACCGGGTATCAAATAACTAATGCTACAGGTAGTTATACTTGTCCAGAATTAGAAAATTATCCTCTTTGGGTAGCCGGTGAGCAGGTAACCTCTTTTAACGCCTCTGCTATCACAGGCGAAGGTATCACAGGCTCGGTAAGCTACATCCACGGTACTAATACC
>ERZ795031.1753-NODE-1753-length-21936-cov-5.645766_pt1 | contig 21936 bp, 21 predicted proteins | sample MGYA00375123_ERZ795031 | MGnify/ENA primary metagenome ERZ795031 (study PRJEB30166, sample SAMN05720159) | activated sludge metagenome | isolation source: anaerobic digester from wastewater treatment plant | place: USA | collected 2015-04-21 ...
AAACTATCATATATCTGACACCATGTTTTAGAACAACAATTCTTATCCATGGTTACAAATCAGTTTATTGAACAAGTTATTAAAAGGATGCTTTATCAAGTTGTATATTAACTTTCTTGTTGAGTGTTCAAGTTAATAAAAAAGAGATTTCCGAATACTTATTGTCGTTTTTTTGATGGTGATGTTCGTAAGTTCTAAAAACTGTTGTCGATCAAATAGTTAAAGCTCATTATATTTAAGAAAAAACCCCGAAAAAGCTCGAAAGAGCTATAAATCGGGGTAATTCTTAAAAACCTTATGAAAAAATACGAAGAATTAACGAGACTACCCAGGAAATTAATTTCATTTCTCCTCAAAAAGAATTTTTCCTTTACGGAACTCTTTCAGGTGTAATAGTTAGTACCTGATCTGACAGCAGGGATATTTTACTAACCATTTACCACATGTAAAACTTCGATGAAGACCTGCTAGTCCGGATACATTGATTGGAACACTACCTTAGCAGGTTTTCAAGGCGGTCTTGATATAAGCCATCTATCTCAATAAATACACCATGGATAGTTTCAAAGCCAACTTCCTTAATATTCTCTGCTAAGATTTTTATGTATTTCCTGGTGAGTAAATTGCCACTCTCCAATTTTCAGCATATTGTTCAAGTTATCTGATAAGCTTCCTGACTTTTGACAGCAACTTTTTTGATGGAATTGATTCGGAATTGACAGGAACAAGATACCATCTAACGGTATATGAAAGGGATTCACCGGGTTTCAATTCATCGTAGGCACCCTGGCTTTCCAATTCGATAAAGGTCTTACCACTGTTTACATAAATCTGTATTTCAGCCTCATTAGGAGCAGGTTGAGAAGCAGTCAAGTCATCAAACTTTTTAACAAGAAGCAGGTTGTTTGCGCAAAAGGCAAGCCAGCCCTTACCGTCAGCATTTATTTTACGGTTTTTCTTCTCCTCATCTGTCTTATACCATGATACACCATATTCCTGTGTAAATGGGATGCGATTTGCCGGTGTGATTGATTCTAAAGGTGCATCAAAAAAGATTACGCCTTCATTGTTAACACGGGTAACTTCCCAGGGAGCTACTTTTCTTGTTTCTTCAGATTCATTAATTATGGAGTATGTGACAACTATGGCTTTGTCTTTTTTATCGGCCTTAAATTCCTTACGGATACGGTATTTGAACTTTTGAGATACCTGACCGGTCATAATTAACGAGGAAGATGTCTGTTCGACTGTATATGGTGCTTTGTCATATTCCTCTACCGGAGGCCAGTTCCACTCTTTTTGAGGACTTGTCCAAAAGGTGCTTCCGAATGCTTCTCTCATTGGGGATTGAGATATTATTTCCGAATCATTGTACTTACAGGAAAGAATCTTTGCTCCTGCGGAAGCATCAATTGTCATCGATACATTTCCCACCTGAATGCAATATTTTGACTCACCCAAGTTTTTGATTATTGGCTCTGCTGCATAGCTGGTAATAGAACCTAAAAATGCAAGTAGCAAAAACGACATAAATTGCTTTCTCATAAAATCATTTATTTGTTAAAAAGATAATAAACTTTCGAAGTTGTTTGGAAAATATCGTTCAATGAAAATCCCGGATAAATCACAAACGGTTCTTATTATCGCAAAGTTATCAAATATTTTCTTTTATCCTGACGAATCTGGTCAATCCTATCCATTGTGCTAAATGGTAAAGGGTCACTGGCTTTCCCAATGACCCTTTTCAAAACTCACTAATCTTAATAATGGATTGTATTGCTCTGTGAAGCAGGGGTTGATACTTTTCCTTTTTCTAAATCAGTTTTTCGGCAAAGATGCACCAAAGCTTCTCTTCTCTTGGTATCGTAGTCTGACTTCGCAGGAACAATTTTTTGTGAGTTACCCCAGACAAGACACTAAACTTTCACATCATTTATCCTAATATCAATCATCATCGTCGTCGTCATCATCATCATCATCATCGTCGTCGTCCATATCGAAACATCCAATTAATACATCAAGAAGTGTATTTGCTAATTTGCTGTTTCCATCCGGATCATTATGCCCTATTTGAATAATGCCATCACCATTGCCATCAACTGCAGTACCAAGCGGCATAGATCCCAGGTTCGCCTTGAATTTATCAAGACTAATATTTACATAGAACCTGATATTATCTCCGGTAAGATGTCTCGCCTGTCCATCATCGAATTCAATTTCAATCTCTTTCTCCTTATTGGTCCACAATTCATAAGCAGTTCCATCTTTGGTAAATGCCACATAAATTGAACGACCCGTCATCTTATCGTTTTCTTTCCAACGATAAGGGGCAATATTAAATTCAATCTCTTCAAGAATTGCATTTGGCAATGAAAAATCGTCAAGAACTATTCCATTTGAAACTTCAGGAGACAGAACATCAAGAAGATAAGGCCCGTCGAATTCAAGATCATCATCATCATACAAATCATCATCGTCATCATCGAATTCAAATTCTATATCTTTAACATTTATAAAAAAGTCATCAAGGGTGATTACAGCTAAGGTAGCTGAAGAAGATTTTGCTGTTGTTGGAATATCTGCTGAAGCAGACTTTGATGGCGATCCGGTAGCTTTAAAAATAAGTCGCGCATTTGTTCTATCGCTTATCTTCTGGCAAGAAGCCAGGAAGATCACTAATGCTACCAGAATGCTTAATAATTTTGTAACTCTTTTCATAATTGTTTGTTTAAATGGTAATAAATAATAATAATTTCATGTTTCTACTACTAAGACGAGAGAATTTTAAAAGGTTGGAATGGTATGATAATTTTTATCGATTTAACCTGTAAGAAATGGAAATATTTATACAGGCAGCAAGATTGTTGGTCTTCTTAAATGGGTTAAAGGCCCAGCCATTCTCTTCATAAATATTAATAAAATCGCAGTTGACCCTAAAGCCCGGGCTAATGGATATCCTGTTACTTAATGGCAAATCATACTGATAACCAAGGAGTAAACCGTAGTCTGAATTCCGATATTTATCACTGACATTAAACGTGACCTCTCCCTGGGTATCTTCGGCCAGATTTAGCTTTGCGGTATACCCTCCAATTATTATCTGACCTGGGATACTGCGATGGTCCCATATATAATAAGCCTGTAACTTTAAATAGTCCAATTTAATACTTCGGTCTACATAGCTGGCATTAATATACTGTTGATATTTCTGTCCTGTTCCTGATCGCCATAAAAACTCCAAACCGATGAAATGCTGGTTTTTAATAGCTATTGTAGATAATATGCCTATGTCCTGATGAAAAGTTAGTAAGGTATTTCCTAATTTTTTAGGATTTAAACCATTTCTCGTTTCATAATTGAGCAACCAGGTGTTTTTGTAACTATAAAAAGCACCAAGATCAGCAAGGTGTAAAAATGGTTCTGATTTTCGTTCTGATTTGGCTACAGGTAAATCAAGTGTAATAGGTTTGAGAGATAAATCATCTGGATCACTAACAAAAAGATCCTTTATTCTGAATTGCTGATTTTGAATTTCAGTTATGCCATATTCTTCGAATTTTTCTAAAGTATCTTCATTTTCTTTCTTTTCAGAAAATGCAACTGATTTTACTTCGGTGAAATAACCGGATGTTTTCCGGCCAGAAATGGTTACAGGAGATGCAGGCACAGAAGCTGAAATTTCTTTTTTTACCAAATCCTCAGTTGGAGTTAGTTCTTCCTTGTTAATTTCAGGTGTAGTATTTATTTCTTTTGCAATAAGCTTCTCTCCGCTTTTAGCTATTTCTGTGTGGATAAGTGGTTGATTGATCTGCCCTCCAAAATAATTTACTGAAAATAAGATCAGCAGTATTGCTGCTGCCGCTGCAGCAGCAATTTTTATGTATGGTCTTATAACTATCTTTCGGACCGGAGGATTAATCCTGTCTAATTCGCGGGATATATTATCCCAGGTTTCGATGAAATCAAGTTCATTCTGTATTTCTTCCCATACAGAATCATCCTCCTCTACATCAAGTTGTTGAAGCCATTTAAGATATTCTATATCAAATTTGTCAATACTCATTGTTTACTAAGTTCAAATTCGATAAGCCACTTTTTCAGAAGATCCCTTGCTCTTTTGTACTGAGATTTTGATGTTCCTTCTGTTATCTGCAGCTTTTCTGCAATCTCCTTGTGTTTCAGACCCTCGACTGCAAATAAGTTAAATACAACCCTGGCACCATCGGGTAGTTGCTTTATATAGTAAAGAATTATATCTTTTGTCAAGTCCTGAAATGAAAAACTGCCTCTTTCTTCTTCATCTGGCTCATCTGGGAAATCATCAATAAAGACAAGTCTTTTCCTCCGCCTGAAATAGTCAATAGCTGTATTGGTAACAATTCGTCTTATCCAGCCTTCAAGTGAACCGTTTGCATTAAACTTCTCAAGACTTGTAAAAACTTTTATGAATGCTTCCTGCAAAATATCCTTTGCCTCAACCCTGTCGCCGCTATATGAAAGGCAAATCCGATACATCGCTTTAAAATACTTTTTATACAATTGCTTTTGCAGCTTTCTATCATTATGCAAGCAACCTCTAATCAAGACTAAATCCTCTTCACGTGATCTTGCATCCATAAGATTTAAATTCTATTCATTTATTGTTATAGAAGTTGATTCCTTAATCCTGTTAAAAACCGCATTATAAATTTGACTGTTAATATATTTACTTAAAAAAATATAATCTGTATCATCAATTACACCTATGAATGCTCCGTTTAACATTTCTGGTGTAATAACTGAGAACCAATATGATGGGTCAAATTTCAGATTGCCTTTATTTACAATATTCTTATCCAGAATTACCTCCAATTCCCCATTTCTGTTTTGTGATAGAATTTGAAAAGTTAATGGATCATTAACCACAAGAATTACATTTTTAGTTGTAAAATTACTAACAAACTTACCTTCAACCTGGATGCATGGTTTAATATCCTCAAGGTAATCTTCAATGATTTCTCCCAGATCTTCCTGTAATTCTTCCAAATCGTCATCATCGTCGTCGTCATCATCATCATCATCGTCGTCGTCGTCATCTTCTTCTTCCACATCCTGAAGCCATTCTTCAATGTCTTCAATCAGTTCCTTCTCTTTCGCATCGGGCTGAAAAACCAGGGAAAAAGAAATTGGATTATAGACACCTTGAGGTATATCAAATTTTATTGTTTCATTTGATTTGTTTGATCTTATTACATGGATATCCCCAGGGGAGAAACTTCTCGTTAAAAAAACATCGCCACCTGTCTCCCTATAACCATGAATATCTATAGATTTTAATCTCAGACTAATAGTATTTATTATTAGCATGCCGTTAATTACAGGTTCCTCATCAATTGAAAAGTTCAGTCTGAAATCAGCAGGAAGCGTATAATCATCCTTTGTACAGCCCATCAATAAAATAATTAACAATGTAAAAAGTACTTCAATACGAATATTTATCCTTTTCATAATTCTAACCTATAGTCAATGCCTCTTCATAAATAAAACGAGTGGTTTCTTGAAAGGTTGTAGCAAACATTGTAATATTTTTATATATTGGGGCAGAGGGGAAGACAAATCAGGAAATATTTAACGATATACAAAGGAAAATAAAAAATCATTACATTTGCAACTGCAAAAAAAGTAAAAATGGCATATCACAAATCATCAGAAAAAAGAATCAGGCAAACAGTCGGAAGGACTAAAAGGAACAAATATTATGCAAAAACAATGCGTAATGCCCTCAGGGATTTTCGTGCTACCACAACGAAAAAAGATGCGGATGAATTGGCTCCAAAATTAAATTCTATGCTTGATAAACTCGCTAAGAGAAACATTATTCATAAAAAGAAAGCATCAAATCTTAAATCATCTGTAAGCAGGCATGCTAACAGCTTGAAATAAAGATCAGGGAATTATATGATCAGGGTGTCTTTAAAGCGCCCTTTTTTTATTATCTTGTGTGCGGAATATTAAATTTCGCTGCATGTCTCTAAAAATTACCGACTGGGCTGTAGAGGACAGACCCAGGGAAAAGCTTATCCGGAAAGGTGCTTCAACACTGAGCGATGCCGAATTACTGGCTATCCTTATCAATTCGGGCATAAAACAAAAATCGGCTTTGGATCTTGCCAGGGAACTACTTGGAATTGTAAATAATAATCTGAACAGCCTTGGCAAGCTTACCATTGCGGATCTCAGGAAACTGAATGGCATAGGCCCGGCAAGAGCTGTCACAATAGCTGCTGCCCTTGAACTTGGGAGACGGAGAAAACTCGCAGAAGTTGAAGATGTCACTCAGATAAAATGCTCAAAAAATGTTGCTGACATTTTCGGACCCATTCTCTCAGATCTTGTCCATGAAGAGTTCTGGATCCTGTTCCTCAACAGATCCAATAAAGTAATAAACAGGATGAAGCTCAGCCAGGGCGGCATCAGCGGAACAGTCACCGATGTCAGGATAATTATGAAAAAAGCTATTGAATACCTTGCCTCAGGAATAATTGTATGCCATAATCATCCTTCAGGCAACCTTAATCCAAGTGATTCTGACTCAAAAATAACACAGAAGATTAAGGAGGCAGGAATACTTATGGACATACAACTGCTTGACCACATAATAATTGCCGATAAGGACTACTTCAGTTTTGCTGATAACGGACTGATATGATCATGCAGGACTTTTGCCCGGAAATAAAGGGTACTATCTTATAAGCTTTCCGACTCTTACTACATCAGCACTATCGTCCAGATCGGCAAGCAGTTGAGAAATCGTTTTTCCCAATATAGGATGAACGAGATCCGGAGCAATCTCAAGTAAGGGAACCAGAACGAATCCTCTTTTATGAAGTAGCGGATGCGGAATTGTGAGTGCTTTCGTTTCCATTATCTCATCTCCATAAAAAAGAATATCGAGATCTATTATCCTTGACTTATATCCTTCCCCTTCCCTTACCCTTCCGATAAACAATTCTATCATTAAAAGCCGCCCAAGCAATTCAAACGGGCTTAGGCTTGTTGAAATCTCTGCAACAATATTAAGGAAGCTGTTGTCACTCTGAAAGCCCCAGGGCCCGGTTTCATATACGCAAGAGACACTCCGGACTTTTCCGGCATGAGCTTCGATCATATTCAAGGCTTCCTTGAGATTGTTTTCCCTGTTACCTAAATTTGTACCTATGCCAAGATATACTTTCTGCATCATTAAAAATTTGAAGCATATCAAATGTATTAAATCAATTAACAAATTATATCTTCGCTATGTTTTTATTATTCTAAGCATCCAAGTAATAAACTATTTTTGCTATGAAGAACTTTCTTATCTACACCCTGGCAACAATTACAGGAATTATTCTGGCTTCAATTTTATTCTTCCTTATCGTTATCGGCAGCATTAGTACAATGGTTGCTGTCGGAGACAAAAAAGTATCCATAAGTGAAAATTCTGTGCTCGTTTTGAAGACAAATGTGCAGATCCCCGACAGAAGTGATCCTAATCCATTTGCAGGTATTGATATAACTAACATGACAATCTCGCCTGTATCCGGGTTAAATGAGATTCTTAAAAACCTCGATAAGGCTGCGTCAGATCCAAAAATTAAAGGAGTATTGATTGATAATGGAATAATGCCTTCAGGCTGGGCCACAATGGAAGAAATCAGGAATGGTCTCAGAAAGTTCAAAGAGAGTGGCAAATTCGTTATTGCATATTCTGATTATTCGCTCGAACAACAGAGCTACTATCTTTCCACTGCTGCAGACAGGATCTTTATTAATCCTGCTTCAACTATCAATTTTAAAGGTTTGACCGGAGAAGTTATGTTCTATAAGAAAGCTCTTGAGAAGATAGGAATGGAGGTTCAGGTAATCAGACACGGGAAATTCAAGGGAGCTGTCGAACCTTTTATTCTGGACAAACTGAGTGATGAAAATAAAGAACAGATAAAAGACTACGTTGGCTCAATCTGGAATCATGTTGTTAAAATGACGGCTGAGTCAAGAGGCCTGACAGAATCCCGTATTAATGAACTCGCAGATAATCTTACAGGTACTGTTCCAACAGAAGCTCTTGACACAGGACTGATCGATGGATTAATTTACCGCGATGAATTAAATGATACCATTAAGATTTTATCAGGCCTTACAACAGATGACAAGATCAATTTCGTCTCAATGTCAAAATATACAAAAGTACCTGATCCAAAAAAGGTCCTTACAGTTAAATCAAGGATATCAGTTATCTATGCTTCAGGATCAATTGTAATGGGAAAAGGTAACGTAAGCAATATCGGAGGAGACAATTACTCGGAAATAATTAGGAAAGAGAGATTGGATTCAACAGTTAAAGCTATCGTTCTGAGAGTTAATTCCCCCGGAGGAAGTGCAAATGCCTCAGACATAATATGGAGAGAACTTGAACTTGCGGCTAAAGTAAAACCGGTTGTAATTTCAATGGGAAACTATGCTGCCTCCGGTGGTTATTATATTGCCTGTCCCGGCACAAAAATTTATGCCAACCCTACAACTATATCAGGTTCAATCGGTGTTTTCGGACTTTTACCGAATGCCGGGAAACTGCTTGAGCAGAAAATCGGGATCAACATTGAAACAGTAAAAACGAATGAGAATTCCGATTTCCCGTCAATATACCGCCCTATGAGTGCTTATGAAAAAGAGGTTGTGCAGAAAAGTATTGAAAAGACTTATTCAGATTTTGTAAGCAAAGTCGCTTCCGGAAGGGATATGAAGTTTGAATCCGTTGACAGCATAGGCCAGGGCCGTATCTGGAGCGGAACAAGCTCTTTGAAATTAGGACTTGTCGATGAGATAGGAGGATTGAATGATGCAATTAAGGAAGCTGCTAAACTGGCAAAAACAGAAACCTATTCGATAAGGGAATTACCTGTGGCAGAAGATCCATACATGATGCTGCTGAAACAGATGAGCGGTGAAGTAAAAATGAATAAGCTAAAGAAGGAAATCGGCGAAACTTTCGGATTCTATCGTGAACTGCTTGAGATACGTGATCTGACAGGGATACAGGCCCGCTTACCATATTTCATTGAGATCCATTAATTGATGCTGAAAAAAAGAAGCATATTTCTTTATCCCTTATCATTCCTATATGGATTGGTGATAGAAATAAGGAATTTCCTTTTTAATGCAAAAATTTTTAAATCAGTTGAATTTAAGATACCGGTTATCTGTGTTGGCAATATAAGTGCCGGAGGAACAGGGAAAACGCCACATACCGAATACCTTGCCGGACTCCTCAGAGAAAAATTCAAAGTGGCAGTTCTAAGCAGAGGGTATAAAAGAAAATCTTCGGGATTTATACTGGCAGATGAAACAAAAACAGTTAATGACATCGGTGATGAACCCTGGCAGATATCAAGGAAGTTCCCGGATATAACAGTTGCCGTTGACAGTAACAGAGTGCGGGGAGTACAAAAAATACTGGAATTAAAACCTGAAACAGGGGTAATTATTCTGGATGACGGATATCAGCATAGAAAACTCACTCCGGGATTCTCAATACTTCTTACAGATTATAACAGACTTATGACGAAGGATCATCTTCTTCCCTACGGCAACCTTCGCGAACCGGTGCATAATTCACACAGGGCTGATATAATAATAATAACCAAATCTCCTGAAACAATATCTCCGATGCAGAAACGCATCTTTGCAAAAGAGATCCGGAAAGCTCCTTTCCAAACCCTTTATTTCACATCAATAAAGTATTTTCATCCTGTTCCGGTATTCAATAATAAAAAAATTTATCCGTTCCGTTATGACCATGAAAAAAAGATGGATTGCGGAATAATACTTGTAACAGGAATTGCCAATCCTTATCCCTTGCTTGAATTCATCAAAGTAAATTTCTGTGAAACAGAACACCTGCAATTTGAGGATCATCACTCTTTTACTTCAAATGATATAGAAAGGATCTCTGCTGCCCTTAAAAAACTTAAAAGCACCTTAAAGTTTGTTTTCACGACAGAAAAAGATGCTGTAAGGTTAAGGGGATTTGCTAATATTGCAGAACCTTTGAGATCATTATTATATTACATTCCCATAGGAATTGATTTTCCGAACAATGACAAAGAAGACTTTGATAACCTGATAGTTAACTATGTTAGAAAAAATAAACGAAACAACAGAGTTTCTGAAAGAAAAAGGCATTCCTGAACCCGATGCCGGTATTATTCTGGGTACCGGTCTTGGAGGCCTCACGTCCCGGATAAAGGTACTTTTAGAATTTGATTACAAGGATATCCCTAACTTCCCTGTTTCAACAGTTGAAGGTCATGAAGGCAAACTGATATTCGGGGAATTCGGTAAAAAGAAAATCGTTGCAATGAAAGGACGTTTTCATTTCTATGAAGGTTATGGGACAGATCGTATTGCATTACCGGTCAGAGTCCTGAAATACCTCGGGATAAAATGTCTTTTTCTCTCCAACGCCGCAGGAGGCTTGAATCCAGCTTTTGAAATCGGCGATATAATGATAATTACCGATCATATCAACCTGCTCCCCAACCCGCTTATTGGGCCAAATGACGAACGCATCGGAACACGCTTCCCTGATATGAGTAAAGCTTACGACAGAGACCTGATCAATAGAGCCATACTGATAGCTGACAAACATAATATCAAAGTTCATAAGGGTGTCTACCTTGGAACAACAGGCCCTACATTCGAGACGCCGTCAGAATATAAGTACTTCAGGATAATCGGTGCTGATGCAGTAGGAATGTCAACTACCACTGAAGTAATTGTGGCAAGACATATGAATCTCCCCTGCTTTGCCGTCAGCATAATAACAGATCTTGGTGTTGAAGGGAAAATAAGTTATACAACTCATAAGTCCGTACTAGAGGAAGCTGACAAGGCAGAAGAGAAGTTAACAACTATTATGACTGATCTGATTTCATCTCTTTAAATAAAACAGCCTGATAGCCGGTCCTTTCCAAAACTTCAGGGCAGATCATTCACCTTATCACAGTACATACCTTTTTAAAGGATCCGGTCTTTCCATTATCGTTATATATATTGATAAGGATTATGTAAATACCTGTTTGCACAAGCGATCCGTTTTCATCAATCCCATCCCAGACCAGAGTAGCTTCGGTACCTGAAAGATAGTTTTCTGCCAGTTTTAAAATAAGACTGCCTGTTTCGTTAAAAATTGCAGCTGATATAATATTACCGGGATCCTCAAAATTAAAATCCATAAGCAGGATATCCTCATTGCCATCATTATCAGGCGTTATCCTTCGGGAAGACAGTATTATCTGATCGCCGGAGCTGTTTACTGGTCCCCACATTGAATTTACTGCTCCGGGAGTTCCCCAGCCTGAGCTTTCTGAAGCTGAATGCCAGCTCTGGCTTTTCTCCGAAGGCATTTCTGGACGAACCTTTTCAAGCGAGATCCCCTCATTATCTGAAATAAGGGAATGATGCATCTTCTCAGAATAAATTACTTCATCCAAAACATCCAACTTTCTGTCCAGAAGAAGTAAATGTCCTTTATCATCCGGCATTGAAGACAGGGAAGATACTTTGTGAATATGTTCACTATCAGCGGAAATATACGCAGATACAACAATTTCCGGATTCGTGGTGAATGCATATATCGATCCCGGAAGAATACATCTGCTTTCCTGCGAAATACATTTGATACCAGAGGTGTCTCCTGTCTGATGGTTTATTGATGCTGTAAACAATTGTGATGCGTCAATAATCTTTTCCGAAATATTTACCAGTTCAAGGAAATCGCAACAATCAGGTAATGGATTAAATAGCAACTCATTAAATACTATGTCTTTTCTGTCTGCATTTTCCGTCAGTCCAAACCGGAATGATCCCGTTATTGCCTGGTTCTCTGAAAAATCTGTCAGGTCCCTGGAAACAACAAATGAATAAATTGTCCCTTTTTCAAGAGGCTCAATCAGTCTGATATCAAAGCGGCGATAAAGCGGATCGTTAACTGATATATCTGAAATTTCTCTTCCTCTTATTGAAACAGCTCCCTGTTTTTCAGTTAAAAAAGGCAGGCTCTCAGAGAATAAGATCTCCACTCTCAAACTGTCTGAAGGAAAGACATTTTCTATGCCATAAAAAGCCTGATCCGGATTTGTACCTGATACTGAATTTCTCCTGCCCGGTGTACCACCTGTCCGCGAATCAGAAGCTTTCCAGTTATTTACTGTATGGAAAGGATAATCCGTATCTATTATCTCAAGAGACCATCCTCCCTCTTCCTTTAGCCTGTCATTATACCAGTCTGATGTGTATTCAATCCCGTGAATGAACTTCCCCTGATCGTCATTAATAAAAACTACTCCTTTATTTCCGGGAAGTGAAGGGAATGATTTGAAACCGATAACCCTTCCATAATCCCTGAATTTAGTAGTATCGGTATGTGAACAAAGAATAAGATATTCACCGGGCCCTATCTCAACCCGCGGAAATGTTACACAATTATCGCCTGAACAAAAGCGCCACTTTTCAAGGCTGATATAAGAGCCTGAACGGTTATGGATCTCGACATATTCCCTCTGAGGAAGACTGACAGGGGGATCTGGGTCTGCCATAATTTCAGAAATAATAACATCTCCGCAAGATGCATCGGAGATTGTAATCATTTCCTCAACAGCAGCCTGAAACTTGTTTTGTGATGGTGTTTTAATAACTATCTGGCTGAATGTCAGCAAAGGCAATAACATCACCACTAAAATAACTTTTCTCATGCAGCGGGACAGATTAAAAAAAAAGTTAATTTTGGCTGTTTTATATTAAATAAAATTAGTAATTAACTTTTAAATTTTCAAACATTTAAATTATGAAAATAGCAGTGGTTGGTGCAACCGGGATGGTTGGCCGTACAATGATGAAACTCCTTGAAGAAAGAAATTTTCCTCTTACTGAAATTATTCCCGTAGCTTCAGAAAAATCAGTTGGAAAAGAACTGATATTTAAAGGAAAACCCGTTAAGGTCGTTTCAATTATGGATGCTGTCAAAGCTAAACCGGTATTTGCTATTTTCTCAGCCGGGGCAACAACTTCAAAAGAGTGGGCTCCTGTTTTTGCTAAAAATGGTATTATTGTCATAGATAATTCCTCAGCCTGGAGAATGGATGATAATGTTCCACTCGTAGTGCCTGAAATTAACAGTCATGTCATAAAAAAAGGCGTTAAACTCATTGCCAATCCCAACTGTTCAACAATCCAGATGGTAATGGCCCTTGCACCGCTTCACAGGAAATATAAAATAAAAAGATTAGTTGTAGCTACCTATCAGTCTGTAACAGGAACAGGTGTAAAAGCTGTCGCCCAGATGGAAAATGAAAGAAAAGGAATCAAAGGAGAAATGGCCTATGCACATCCTATTGATATGAATTGTTTTCCTCATGGCGGAAGCTTCCAGCCTGACACTTACACTACAGAAGAACAGAAACTGATTGATGAGACAAGGAAAATCCTCGAGGATCAGTCAATAATGGTGACGGCAACAGCTGTCAGGATTCCGGTTGTCGGAGGCCATTCAGAAGCAGTGAACGTGGAATTCGAAAAAGAATATGATCTCAATGACGCAATATCTCTGATGAAAAATTTCCCGGGTATTGTGATCTATGATAATCCGTTTGAAAACAAATATCCCATGCCGATATTATCTCATAACAGGGATGAGGTTTTTGTTGGAAGAATTAGAAGAGATCATTCAAAGGAAAAATGCCTGAATCTGTGGATCGTTTCTGATAATATCCGCAAGGGGGCATCAACAAATACCATCCAGATAGCAGAATATATGGTAGCCAATATGCTCTATTAACAGCTAAACAAGACCGGAAGAACTACAAGCTTTCATAAATTGCAGGATCGCCAAACAAAAAATCATTGTAGGGATATCTTGTAACATGTATCTTTTTTACATTTTGGTAAAGGATCTCGCGAAGTTCTTCAATATTCTCCATTGTTAAAGCCGAGATAAAAACTACCGGGTGATTCTTGTCGTTGGCCATCCATGTCTTCTTAAGATCGTCAAGTGAGTAATTCTCTTTTTTGAAGGGAGTCAGGTCATCTTCTGCCTTTGCCTTAAAAGAGAAGGCATCAATCTTATTGAAAACGATTATTTGTTGTTTTTCAGATGCTTTAAGATCACACAGGGTTTCATTCACTATTCTTATCTGGTCTTCAAATCCGGGGTGAGAAATATCCACTATATGCATCAGAATGTCTGCCTCTCTTACTTCATCGAGTGTTGATTTGAAAGATTCAACAAGATGATGCGGCAGCTTTCTTATGAAACCGACTGTGTCGGACAAAAGAAAAGGCAGGTTTTCGATAACTACTTTACGGACAGTCGTATCAAGGGTTGCAAAAAGCTTATCCTCTGCAAACACATCTGATTTACTCAATAAGTTCATTATTGTTGACTTTCCTACATTTGTATATCCTACAAGGCTGACCCGAACCATCTTTCCACGATTCTTTCGCTGGACTGACATCTGTATATCGATCTTCTTCAACTGCTCTTTAAGAAGGGAAATCCTGTCTCTTATTATCCGCCTGTCAGTTTCTATCTCTTTCTCTCCTGGGCCTCTCAATCCTATCCCTCCCCTCTGCCTTTCAAGGTGGGTCCACATACCGGCCAGCCTTGGAAGAAGATACTGATACTGAGCAAGTTCCACCTGGGTGCGTGCATAAGACGTTCTTGCTCTTTTAGCAAAAATATCAAGGATGAGGTTTGTACGGTCAAGAATTCTGCAATTCAGTATCTTTTCAATATTTCTAATCTGACTTCCGGAGAGCTCATCATCGAAAACTGCAATGTCAATCCTGTTATCAGAAACATATGTAGCTATCTCAGAGATCTTTCCTGATCCGACAAAAGTTCGTGGATTTTGTAAATCAGCCTTCTGGATGAATCTTTTCACAGGGACTGCACCTGCAGTCTCTGCAAGGAATGAAAGTTCATCTATGTAATCTTGTGTCTCCTGTTCGTCCTGCCCCGGATAACATATCCCGATCAGTATCGCTCTCTCCGCCTGCTGTTCTGTTTCAATCATCTAAATAATCAACCTTCTGTTGCTCTGAATAGACCCTCTGATAGCCTGCTTCAGGGATTCTGAGCATCTAATAACCATTTCAATATCAGACGGAAATGGTACGATCTGTGTTTTTGTTTTTTGAAGTTGTCTGGAATTAAGTGCCCCGATGTCTCCAACAGCCCTTGCAGATATGTTTTCAAATGAGGAACGTGCCCCGATGGGATCCTTTTTAATCAGCTTGGCGGGATTTAGCTGTATAGTTTCAATATCGCCCTCAATGGCACATGATTTTGTCTGAAGCGTTGATATCAGAGCACATTGGAGAGTCTTGTATTTTTTTATCCTGATGTCATTACCGGCTGTATCCTTCATTACATTGCCCTTAGCATCAAGCTGGTATGTGAATCCGTCCTCAATGTCCCGTTTTATTACAGAATCTATCTGAGCTGTCTGATCAGGACTGACTATAACATTCCTTATGTTTACATTTATCTGGTAGTCATACTGGACGCTCTGGTCAAGATCAACCGTATAAAATTCAACCCATTCCCTATTTAAAGCTTGAAGATCGACCGAAAGAAGATCTTCCTGAAATTCCTGAGGAAAATTTATCAGTGACGTATTATTAAGAGTAACAAATACACGGCTAATACCCAGTTCCCTGGCTTCCATGATCCTGTTATCTATTCCTTCATAATCACCAACATATTCCCTGGCTCTTACAAATTCGGCAAAAGCTTGTCTATATGAATCCTTTGTCTTGTTCTTCATCAATTCATTTCCGTGGGCGAAATAATAATCAGCCGACTTTCTCTTAGCTGCTACCATTTCTGCTATGTAATCAACATAGGGGAATTCAATTGTTTTATTTCTCAGGCTGAGAGGCATAACAGTTCTTACAAGTGTCTGCCTGTCACTCATCCTTTGATATATTTGATAAATCTCATCCCAGTTCTGAGGCCTGTCTTCCACCTTGAGGAATCTTATTCTTTCATTATCCTGTTCGTTAGCAATAACAAAGGATCTTTGAAGTATATGGATCTGTTTTTCATCATCAGCATCCCTACGCAGCTGTTTTACAGCGGAAGCTATGGCGTTATCATAATTGCCTTTTTCCAATTGTTTTTTTGAGGATCCGCATCCCGATAGGATTATTGAAACCACGAAAATCAGAAGCAAATTTCTTTTCATAAATTATCCTTTTTTTGTCCTAATATATTAAAAAGTCATAAACAGAAATAAACTGTTATGAACACACAGCTATTGAATATTAACCATCAGATAGCAAAATTCAGCGGAAATGAATATCTGACTCTTACCGGCTGACCTCTCTGTCTCCCGGGGCTCCATCTGGGCGATTCCCGAATGGCTTTCACTGCCACGCTATCTATAACAGGATGCAATCCCTTGACCACTGTAACATTACTTACACTGCCATCTGCCTCGATAATGAAAGTCAGGAAAACCCTGCCCTGGATCTTTTTGTCGATGGCTTCCTGAGGATAATTGATTTTATTCTGCACCCAAAGCCTGAATTTATTCAGATCACCACCCCTGAATGAAGGCATTGTCTCAACTATGAACAGAGGCTCTCCGTAATCAGAGCCCCACCCTTCGCCATCAAAAATATCGTCACCAAAACCTGATCCCATATATCCCATGTATGATGTATCAACAGGTTCAAGAAGTGCCTGATCAATAGTTGCCATTATTGGTTCAAAGGGCATTATGGTATCTACTATTTCAGGAGGCGAATATTTTATTGATTCCTCGATCTTAATTGCCCCGCGTTCCCTGGGAGGGGGGGCAGCCGGAATATAAAACTCCTCTTGCGGAGGCTCCAGTACGTCCATATTGACAGATACATATCTTGAGCCGCCGCCGCCATACACTGTCATATCTGCCGGTTTTCTTGCAATGAAAGGGATTATTACAAGAGAACTTCCTATAAAAACCGCAATTATCAGTGCAACCAACAGGGTCCCATTATATTTCTTCCTCAGCTTATACGCCCCATAGTCCTTATTCCGGAACTCAAAGACCAGATCATCAAAATCTTTTATATTAGCTAAATCATTCTTCATCCTGATATTTGCCGGACAAGCAATTTATATTTATTATATAACGGAAAAAGTTATCAAATTGTTAAGATTCGGTTTTTTTTGCTAATTTCATTTTATAACGCGCAAAATTACAAAATAGCACAACACAGACAAAACTTAGCTGATCCGTGTAATTAAGGTTTAATTTATTCCAATTTTTTTCTATTTTTACGAAGTTTTTCAAGAGCTTGGCTTAAAAGCCTGATTGTCTGGATAGCTATTGGGATCGGGAGGCTAAAGCGTTTGAAACATTATTTGTTATTTTCTTTTGGGGATTTAGCTCAGTTGGCTAGAGCGTTTGACTGGCAGTCAAAAGGTCAGGGGTTCGATTCCCCTAATCTCCACTTCTGCGCCCTCCTTAGCTGCTAAGGAGGGCAATCTCTTTCTTTAAAAGCCAAATGAAAACTTATCCTGGTACAAAAAACAAGCAGTATATACTTTCCGGTTAATATAACAATATTGCAGTAAGAAATAATTCAACTCACAACATTGACAGGCGATCCTGCAAGGAAAGCTTTAATATTACAGACCGCTGTATCCATCAGCCTGGATCTTGATTCATGTGTTGCCCAGCCGATGTGAGGGGTTATGATACAATTTTTCGCCTGTAACAAAGGATTATCTGCAGAAGGAGGTTCAACCGAAAGGACATCCAGACCCGCCCCGGCGATAATTCCTTCATTCAACGCTTGTGCCAGATCTTCCTCAACAATGATCTAACCACGTGAGGTATTGATTAAAAAAGCTGTGGGCTTCATTAATCTTAAGTTCTTGATATTAATAAGTTCTGATGTTTCTTCAGTCAGCGGACAATGAAGAGTTACTATATCCGAATCGGAAAGGAGCTCATTAAGTGAAGTCATAGTAACCCCGGCAGGATATAAATTCTCAGGCAGGAATTTGTCGGAAGCCAGGACTCTCATCCCAAATGCCTGGGCTATCTCACTCACTTTTCTGCCTATATCACCTAAGCCAATGATCCCGATATTCTTGGAAGCAAGTTCTATCAAAGAAAAATCATTGTAAGTAAAATCCATTGATTTTGACCATTTCCCTTCCATTACAAGGTCACTCTGCCTTTGAACACGGTGGCACAGTTCAAGGATCAATGCAAAGGTTAGCTGAGCAACGGAATTTGTTCCGTATGATGGTATATTGCTCACAATTATTCCCATTTGCCCTGCAAACTCAGTATCTACATCATCACAGCCTGTGGCAAGAATTCCAATATACTTCAGATGTGTCAGCGATTTTAATATATCAGCATCAAGAACCGTTTTGTTTGTAAGAATTATATCTGCATCCTTTGATCTTTCTATAATTTTCTCCCTGGGAGTCCTGTCGTAAACTTTCAGTTCCCCAAACATTTTTAATCCATCCCAGCTCAAATCTCCGGGGTTCAAAGTATATCCGTCAAGAACAACAATATTCATATGGTTTGTTTTTGATTTAAATAATTTAACTATAAAAGGCGCTCTCTAAATGCTTCACCTAACGAAAACAAAATAATGAAAATTTAAATATCTTATGTTTATTAAAAATTTTTATCCTCTTCCAGAGGAATCGTAATACAGAAATATTGTAAATTTTTGTAATATACTTAAGCCATGTACCTGGAAAATAATTATAACCCTTTGTGTTTTAACATCTGAATTCCCCTATATTTGTTTTATTATATCACATAACATCTTATTAAAAACAATTATGAAAATTGCTAATTTTTTTTCAATCAGAACCTTTTCAGGGTTATTTATCTTCTTTTTAACCTCTGCAGGGTTGTTAGCTCAACCCAATTTTTCGGGTACCTGGGGACTTAATGAATCAAAAAGCAACTTCGGGAACAGTGAATTCCGCATGGCAGCTGTTACAATGATTGTTGCACAGCAAGGGAACACACTTTCCGTTGAATCTGCACAACCCGGTTTTGACGGTGGAGAAATGAAACAATCAGCAAGTTATAACCTTGATGGAAATCCTTCAGAAAATTCGGGTTTCATGGATATAATGAGGAAATCAGTCATATCATGGTCGACTGACAAGAGTGCAATGACAATTACCACAACTATGAATTTCGATGGCAATGAATTTAAAACAACCGAAACGTGGAAACTCTCTGCCGATGGTAAGGAGATAGCAATAGAACAGATAATACCAATGCCTGATGGAGAAATCAAATTCAACCTTGTTTATGATAAAAAATAAATAAGACATAAAACAAATTTCACAGAGAGGGTGTCTCAAAAGCCAATAGAATTACCCCTGCCCCTAAAGGAACTACTCTAAATCACTGAATGTCTGAGAGTTTTTATAGGCAGACCTGAATAATTATCAGAACAGGTAAAAAGAGGCTGGCTTTTAAGACATCCTCTTTTTTATATTTTATATACTATGAATAAAGTTTAACCTGATATAAATAAATGCAGGAATAAACCTGGAAGAAGAATTGTCTTATGTCTGTAACGGCTTTTAAAAGAGGTCTTATTATTTATTTAATTACTTAATATAAAAAGAGTATGAAAACATTCAGAATCATTATGACAATCGCATTATTTTTTGCGTGCGTATCATTAACGGCCCAGGTTAACTTTGCAGGAACCTGGAATCTAAATACTGAAAAGAGCCAGTTTGGTGGTGGTCCCGGTGGCGGAGGCCCTGGTGGCGGTGCTGGCCGTATGGGCGGTGGCCCGAGAGTAATAACCCAGACTGGAAACAACCTTTCTGTTGAAACAAGTATGAGAGGATTTGATGGTGGTGAACCAATAAAAATGGTAACAAAATATACTCTTGACGGAAAGCCGACTGAAAACACAAGAACAAGCCCCATGGGCGATATGACAAGTAAATCAACTGCAACATGGTCAGCTGATAAGAAATCTCTTACAATTGTCACAACAATGAGTTTCGATGGTAATGAAATGAGAACAACTGAAACCTGGAAATTGAGTGCTGACGGGAAATCCCTTAGCATCGAATCTGTCAGGCCGGGCTTTGGTGGTGGTGGTGAGATGAAAACAACAATGGTCTATGATAAACAATAATAAATATTATAGTTTGTAATAAACCTGATTTTTTAGTATCCGGGGCGTTGAATTTCAACGCCCTTTTTTTAAACGAAAGGTACCCCGTGCTTTCAGAAAAAAAAGTATATTTGGCACTGTTTTTTGCCAGTCCTTATTATTCTTCTGTCTATGAAACACTTAATTAAAAGAATTCTCGAGATTGTCTTAAAGACCTTTGGTGCATGCAGCCTGAAGAATAAATGGTCAATTCACCAATGTTCCAGTCTCAAAAAATCAAAACTCTTCTGCTCGTTGCTTTTGGCACCAACGATGATATAATAGAGTGGCACCAGGGAATTGAAATGTTCATCTCTATGAGGAGAATTAAGAAACCATATATAATGTTCGTTTACGATGATAAAAACCATTCTCTGGAAGAAAAGCTGCAGAAAAAAGTAATCCGGAACTCACCTATTACATCTCTCTATCAGGAAAACAATGACTGAAGATTCCAACTATGAGATGGTAAGCAGATTAAAACCTGCCAGGATAATCTTGCCTGTCCTGATCGGTCTGATTGTCATATTATGGTTCATTATCAAGGAAATAGATACGGATGTAATAAAAAAACTTCAGTTCAGCTGGAAATCTGTTTTCTGGCTGGCAGTGGCCTGGTGCTGTATGATCGGAAGGGATCTTGGATATATGATCAGGATAAGGATACTGTCTGAAAACGATCTTAAATGGAAGCAGGCTTTCCGGGTTATTATGCTCTGGGAATTTACCTCTGCCATAAGCCCTTCAACAGTAGGGGGAACAGCATTAGCCGTTATTTTTATCCATAAAGAGGGGATAACTGTTGGTAGAAGCACTTCAATTGTTCTGGCAACTTCATTCCTTGACGAACTCTATTTTGTAATAATGGGTCCCCTCCTCTTACTCATTGTCGGAAAAGAAATGCTTTTCACAACTTCACTTCAGGGTACCGGAGCAGCTATTTTTAATAACCTTCTGGTGGTTTCAATAATAGGATATATAATAATTTTAGCCTGGGTGCTCCTGGTTGGTTATGGACTTTTTATCAACCCGGATAAGATCAGAAAAATCATATTCTCTATTTTCAAGCTGCCAATACTAAGAAGATGGAAAACATCTGCCGAAAAAGCAGGTGATGACATAGTTCAGAGTTCACATGAACTGAAAAGCAAACCCTTTATGTTCTGGATTAAAGCACTGACTGCAACATTTCTATCATGGACATCAAGATACTGGGTTGTAAATGCAATACTTGTAGCATTTTTTGCCGTTCGTGACCATTTCCTGATTTTTGCAAGACAACTTGTAACATGGATAATGATGATAATAAGTCCAACTCCTGGAGGAAGTGGTTTTGCCGAAGTTATTTTGGGCCGTTATATTACCGATGCTATTCCTGCTGATCCGGAATTTGCAATGGGTATTGCTCTCGCCATAGCAATAATATGGAGAATAATCAGCTATTATCCATATCTTATAATAGGTGCATTAATAGTTCCCGGCTGGATTCAGAGAAAATTTGTAGTTTCTTCTAAAAAGAAAAGATAGTTTTTGTATTTTCGTTTTTAAGCAAATCAATGCTTTCTTATGAGTGAAGAAATCCTGAAAGCTCTAATGGAATTGTTTGCCCTCATCGTTAAACAGGATAGGGGAATGATTTCTTATGAACGCGATTATGTCTTAAGATTTCTCAAGAAACAGCTATCAAAAGAGAGTGTAAATGAA
>ERZ795031.1759-NODE-1759-length-21895-cov-5.371154_pt1 | contig 21895 bp, 19 predicted proteins | sample MGYA00375123_ERZ795031 | MGnify/ENA primary metagenome ERZ795031 (study PRJEB30166, sample SAMN05720159) | activated sludge metagenome | isolation source: anaerobic digester from wastewater treatment plant | place: USA | collected 2015-04-21 ...
TTAAAGTTTTTTCTTAACTTTTTGTTCTTTTTATTTTGAAATCGAACGGGTTAGGAAAATGAAAGATTTAACCAAAAGTTTTATGTTGATAGCGGAGATTTAGAAGATTCAATAATAGAAAATGTTGGAGAAATTGGTATCCATTCCAGCGGTTTTTTTAGCGTATTTCACGATTATGTTGACAAAAGCGTGAACGAGAAGGACTTCGGGGTCAAGAAATCTCGCCCCTACAAAAACGACAGGCAGGCAGTTTCGCCCCTACAAATTTATTTAAATTTTAACCCTGACAGAAAACGCCGGCTACGCACTGAAGTTCGCCGGGACATGGAACTCCCTGACAACTGAACATGCAGAAAGAAAAACTGCCGGCATTGGTGCATTGTGCCTGAAAGCCGGGTGCTTTGTTTGCACAGTCATCTGCAACATTGGGGTCGCAGAGTGGATAACAGTATGCAATTCCTGATGAGCCCTCGATGCAGTCTGAGTCTCCTATGCATTCATCTTTTCCATTGCATTTTTCGCCGGGTCCTTTTGTCGGTGTAATGCCTGACGGCGGAAGACACATTTCCTGTCCGAAACATTCAAGCCACTCTGGACATTCGCCTTCGTAGCTTCCGCAGAGTATAAGACACACTTTTTCGGTGTTGTGGCACGCAACCTGCTGAGTCGTTTCCGGTGGAGGAGGGCAGTCTGTGTTTTCACTGCAGGGCTTTAGACACTGTCCGTATTTGGCGTTGTCATATCCTTTTACACAGTTCATCCCTTCCGGGCATGATCCGGCCATCGCAGGATCACATTGCCGGTATGCACCTTCTCCTGACGGAACGGTATCGTCAGGTGTTTCGTCAGGTGTTTCATCCGGTGTTTTATCGGGTTCAGGATCTTCCGACTCCGCGTCTTCCGACTCCGTGTCTTCCGACTCCGCCAAGGCTTCGTCGGACAGGTCGTCGGACAGGTCATTGTTGTTGTCAGTTTCCTGAGTTTTATCAGTAACTTCTTCAGAATCATCTTTTGCGGAGCAGGAATAGAAAACTGAAAGAAAAAGCACGGCACATACGAGGGAAAGGGTTCTTCTGATGGACATGATACACCTCCTTTGTTTATCCCCCGCTTGGATGAGAGCATATATTTTATGATTTTGCAGTCAACTTTTATTTTTCTTTTTATTCAGTATAATCCCTTGAGTTTATTTAGGGGTTTTGATGAAGAAGATCACTGATATCATAAAGAGATCACTGAAGAATGAGCCGACAAGAACGGTTTCTATCGATCCTGATTCCATCATTGCATCCCTTGCTGAATCAACGATACTGGCTGAAAAGAAAGATGACTGGAAATACAGGATCGAGGATGAGATAGGTCGCGGCGGCATAGGGCGTGTACTGATCGCTTTTGATGAAAAGGTGGGTCGTGAGATCGCTTTGAAGGAACTTATAAAGGAAGATAATCCGGGCAGTGTGACTGTCGCTCCGCTTGATAAGATGAAGGCGGATGAGATAAGGTTCCTCCGTGAAGCGAAGGTGACAGGTCAGCTTGAGCACCCCGGCATTGTTCCTGTCTATGAGATCGGCAGAAAACCGGACGGGAACCATTATTATACGATGCGTCTTGTGAGAGGCGTGACCCTTTCTCAGGCGATATATGATGCAGGAACTCTTCAGAAACGGCTCCGTCTTCTGCCCCATTTCCGTGACATCTGCAATGCCATCGCATATTCCCACAGCAGAGGTGTCATTCACCGCGATATAAAACCCGAGAACATCATGATAGGGGAATTCGGTGAAACTGTTGTCCTTGACTGGGGACTTGCAAAAGTAAAGGGTGAAGCGGATCAGGCGGAAGGGGAGTTGAGAGAAGAACTCAATCTTCTGAAAGTTGATAATATCGGAAAAACGCTGAAGGGAAAAGCGATAGGAACTCCTGCATATATGTCTCCTGAACAGGCAAATGGTGAGATTTCAGAAATTGACGAAAGAAGCGATATTTATTCACTTGGAGCTGTTCTTTATGAGATCCTGACAGGACATGCTCCTTTCAAGGGACGGGATGTGAAGGAAACGCTTGAAATGGTCAAGTTGAATACCCCGGTTGAAATAACTATATTTGAACCCGAAGCCCCGCCTGACCTCTGTGCTGTCGTTTCAAAGACACTTACAAGAGAAAAGGAGTCAAGATACCAGTCCGCGATGGATGTCGCAAGAGAGATCGAGAACTTCATGTCAGGCGGAAGGATAAAGGCATATGAATACAGTTCGTGGGAACTTTTCAAGAGATTTTCTGCAAAGAACAAACTGCTGACAGGGTTGCTGGCGACACTTGCTGTGGTAATGATCTTCGGTTCAGTCGTTATTTTCTATGCATACCGCGAATCTGTCGAAAATGAAAGGTCCGCGCATCTGAATCTTTCACTCGGATACCTCGAGTATGCAGAGCGACTTATCAAAGAGAAGCGATATCTCAATGCCAAGATATTTTCCGCAGCATCGCTTTATCACAACCCGTATAACCCGAAAAGTCCCTGGAGTTTTCCTGAGTTTTTCATGACAGAAAATGCTATCGAAAGTTCAAATCAGATGCTTTCCGTCCAATCTGTGCTTTATCTTTCCACCGTTCATCAGAATGACAGCTTCAAGGAAGATCTTGCTCAGATGGATTTCGATCCGAGGGTGCTTGTAATCTCACCTGACGGTTCTCTTGCCGCTGTTGCAGGCAAGACAAGAAGAATAATGGTCTATTCGGTCTCAACCGGCAAATTGAAATATACTCTGAACGGGCACAGTGATGAGATTGCCGCTTTGGAATTCTCTCCTGATGGAAAGTATATCGCTTCAGGAAGCTGGGACAGAAAGCTCAATATATGGGATGCAAGAGAGGGGATACTTATAAAAACTATTGAAAGCTCCACAGGTGAAATATATGCACTTTCTTTTTCAAATGATTCAAGGTTCATAGCTTTCGGAGGGACAGACAGGAATCTGTGGATCTCCGATATAAGCGATTTTCAGCTTAAGGCAAGAAAGATCATGGAACTTGAAAATACAGTCAGGGCCGTCAACTGGTCGCCAGATGGAAAAATACTCGCTTCAGACAGCTCGGGAAACATATACCTTATCGAAAACGGGAAACTCAAATCCGTTTTTAAGCGACACAGCGAACCCGTCATCTCTTTAAAGTTTCTCAAAGACAGCAATTATTTCATATCCACCGGATACGATAAACGGTTTTTAGTCTGGAATATCAATGCATCTGCTCCGTTATATATTTATGAACACTGGGACGCTTTTTTCGACCTTGACATTTCAAGTGACGGAACATTTGCCGCCGCGGCTTCAAGAGACGGCACTGTAAAGCTTATAGATCTCAGAAACAGGCAGATAGAGGATCTCAGAGGACATGAAGGAGCTGTTTATTCTGTTTCGTTCATGCCGGTAGGCAACGCGCTTATGTCGGTCGGTGAAGACCATCTCCTTAAAGTCTGGAAGACTGATGTTAAAAGACTTGTTCAGACATATAGAGGGCATGCAACATACATACCTTCGCTTAAATATTCGCCTGACGGCAGATTTCTCGCTTCATCAAGCTGGGATAACACGGTCAAACTGTGGGATGTTAACAGGGAGATGCTCATTTCGACTTTCGGAACACCCGGGCTTGTATCATACAGCATAGATTTTTCACCTGACGGACAGTTTGTCGTAACGGGTGATTCCGATGGTTTCATCAGGATGTGGAATCCGGTCAACGGAAAACTTCTTTCTGTCATGAAAGGACATTCAGACCAGATATCTTCCCTCGCTTTTTCAAGTGACGGACGGTACCTTGTTTCAGGAAGCAAGGACAGGACTGCAAATCTGTATGATATGTCTGCAAGAAAGATCGTTAAGATATTTAAACACATAAATCCGGTACACGCGGTGTCTTTTTCAGAAAAAGGGGATGTTATGGCTTCAGCGGGAAGGAACGGAGAGATCAATTTCTGGAGAATTCCTGAAGGTGATCTGATATTTTCTTCACAGCAGGGCAAGACCATACTTTCAGTTGCTTTCTCACCTGACGGTTCACAGGCCGTTTCAGCGGGAGAGGATGGAACTGCGATAAAATGGGATGTTGAAAATAAAAAGATGGATAAAACCATTTACGGACATACCGGAGCCATAAACGGAGTTGTGTTTTCAAATGACGGATCGCTCTTTGCAACAGTCGGAAGAGAAGTGATCATTCATAATGGAAAGACTTCTGAAAAACTTCTTGCCTTTGATCTTCAGTATAACGGCTACAGCATTGCGTTTGAAAAGGACGGCACACATTTTGCGGTCAGTGACGGTGCTTTGATCAAAAGATATCCGGTTATCCTTGAAATGTGGAAGGAAAATCCCGTCAAAATGCTTGAAGAAGCTGAGCACAAGGCAGGGAAAAAACTTGAAGGATTCAAACTTTCACCAATATCAGAAAAAATAACCGTCACAGAAGAAACATCAGAATAACCTAAAACGAAAATCCGGCACTCAGCCCGTAAGTTCTTGAAACAGGATCGATAATCGGGGAAATGCTGTTTAAGGTTAAAGCGGGTTCTGCTCCGAGTCTTTTCCAACTTGATGAAATGGAAAGGAGGGTTATTCCGCCTGAAAGGATCAGTACAGCGGGAACGATGGAGGAAATACCCAGAATAAAGAAACCGACACTGGCAAATGCAGTGCCCATCGAACCCATTGCTTCATCCATAGTCTGATCGTCACTCTCTTCTCTGTTTTCTTTGCTAATTTGTGCTGATCCGACAAACCCGCCGATTGCAAGTGCAAACAATGGAATTGAAATGGATGTGAGAATTATCCCGTTTGTCCGGAATTTATAAGAGGCATTCTTCTTTACCGATCTTTTTATTCCTGAAGTTTCATAAAATTGATACGCATCAATATCAGGATGATCGCCTAATATGCTGATTTTATTGAATTCTTCAGATGTGAGCAGTTTGTAGTCAGCAGAAGATCTAAGTATCAATCCGCTTGATATCAATGTCAATCCGATGGACCAGAAAGGGGCAGCCAGAATAATTCCACCACCTCGAGTTACGCCTAAAAATACACATCCTGTCAATATTGATGCCGCTCCGATAGCAATTAATGAATATCCGCCCGCATTTTCCCGTTTGTAAGTTTTTTTATATTTCTGTGCATATTTGACAGCTGATTCCCATTCAGTGTTACCTGATGTTTTCATGGTTTTGAGATTAGTCCCGCTTTCTGTTCCGTAAAGAGTTGTGTGGTTAAACCCGAGAAAGGCAACAAGAAAAATTATACACCACAAAATTTTCATACTGCTCCTCCTAAAACGAAAATCCGGCACTCAGCCCGTAAGTTCTTGAAACAGGATCGATAATCGGGGCGACGGAATCAAGGGTTAGAAGATAGTGCGTTTTTCCGGCCTTTTCATGCCTGGCGGCTTTGGCAAGAAGTATCGTTCCGCCGACAAAAGTGGCTATTCCTGGAGCCAGTGAAAATATCTGAAGAAAGTGAGCAAAAAAGGTGTCAAGACCTGTGGGGTCCCAGTTGCCATGATCTTTGTTTGATTCTTTTATGCGATTGTAGCTGTCAAAAAAACCGTAAACAGCAATTCCGATAAGAGGAATTGATATTCCCATCAGTGCAAGCCCGTGTTTTTGATAATTGTCAGCCGTAGCGATATTAAAATTTCTTTGATGTTTTGAATTTTCGAAATATTCTTCAGGAGTTGTTCCAGGATCACCGGAATATTCAAGAGATATCTTGCGGTAAACATAAGCCCTGTTGTACGCATTTACAGCACCGGAACTCATCAAAGTCCCTGCCGCAATGAACGAAAGACCTCCCAATGTGAGACCATACTGCAGCCCCATCGAATATTCCCTTTTTGAAAGACGGTCAACGACATAAAGACTGATGCCTGCCGCAGTTGCTATCGGTCCGAGCGAAAGGAAAACAATGGAGAATGCTTTAAATCCCTCATATCTTTTGCTGTATCTGGCAGAATCGGAAATGGCATACTGCTGAAAACCGTGATGTCTGGAATTCTGTGCCTTGAGAGTGACTTCATTGTATTTCTGAGTCATTCCCGCTTTTTTATAGGCAAGCCCGGCAAGATAGTATTTCTGTTCATATTCATAAATTTCTGCAAGTTTCACATATACATTTTTGTCATTATTCCAGCATTCAAGATGTTCCTTGAGAAGTCTTGCCGCCTGTTTTGTTTTCCCCTTTTTTATATAACCGTCAGCTCTGAAAACCAATTTGCTGTAAGATTCACCGTATTCATAGCAGTCTTCTGCATACACCTGATGGGTGAAAATAATGATCAGCAGAAAAAGAACAGAAAGTTTAAAGTTCTTCAAAATCTTACCTCAGCTCTCGTTTCATAAAATCACTGTTTTGTGACAGAAAAACAACTTTTTTATTATAATTATTTAAGGAATAAGTTCAATTAATGTTATTTCGGGCATTGAACCGAATCTGACAGGAGGTCCCCATGTCCCTGTTCCCCTGCTGACATGAAGGATCGACCCGCTGTTAAATTTGTAGTTCCCGCTACAGTATTTGAAAGCCATCCGCACAAAAATACCGAAAGGGAATATCTGTCCGGCATGGGTATGTCCTGAAAGCATAAGATCAAAGCGATCAGTTGCCCCTTTTTCAATTTTCGGCTGATGTTTTAAAAAGATGTTGAACCTCGAATGATGGGCTTTTTTCAGAATATCAAGATCATTGGGAGCGGACATTCCGAATCTTTTCCCTGTCTTATCTGCAACTGCTGAAATCGTTATGTTTCTCCACACATCAATGATCTGATTGTCAATAAGCTTAAATCCGTTTTTTTCTAAGAAATTCTTTGAATTATTGAAATCATTGATGAATTCGTGGTTTCCGGTTATTGCGAATTTCCCGAGTGGGGCGGGTATCGAGTTCATTGCCTCTGCAATTCTTTCCGGCTCCATCATTCCGTGATCGAGGTAATCACCGGTGCTTATGAGAATATCCGGGTTCAGTTCCGTTATAATTGAAGCGATCTTTTGAGCAAAGGGGAGTCCGGTCGTCGCTGAAAAATGGATGTCCGTAACCTGAACGATCCTTGTATATTTTTCAATTTTCGGATTTTTTATTTTCAGAGTCACCACCTGGATATCTTCGGCAAGAAAGAAGCCGGTTGCGACAGTATGGAACGAGATTAGGAAAAGGACAATGAAAACAAGCCGTTTCTTGTGTAACGGAAGCTTTTTAGAGTAGATGTTCTTAAACAGTTTTCTTATCAGGATCAAAAGTTCGACAAAAAGTCCGTAAAGGAAAAAAACGAACATGAAAGTAAAAAATGCATAAAGAACGCAACTGAATATGGAAAGAGAAAGAGAGCCCTGTAAAGAACGGTTGGAAAAAAGAAAAAATGAAAGAAAAATAGGGATATAGAGCAGCATGAGTTCCCGCCTGTATTTGATCATTCTGCGGGAGCCGCCCATCATGGAATGGATGAAATAACGGATCATCAGTATGGAAATTGAAATTACAACCGTTAAGAAAGTTAAAAATGAAAGGATGTTTGTCACTCGCACCTCCTGAAATGCGGTAAATGATACTTTAAAAAGATATCAGGGTCAAAGTTTTGATTGAAAAAATTATGGAATCAGTGCGTTTTCTGGTTGTATGCCTCAATTGCGTCTTTTTTTCCGAGAACAATCAGAATGTCTGAAATTTTTATTTTAAAACCGGCACTTGGGGAAATGACCATATTGGGAGGCACAAGTTCTTTTATCGCAATTATTGAAAGATTATGCTCCTTTCTGAAATCGATCTCTTTTAAAGACTTGTTCGCCATAGAGCTTAATGGTGCAAGTTCCGCCACGGAATAATCTTCCGAAAGGGGTAGAAAATCAAGCAGATTGTTGCTCATGAGCTTTGTTGCAAAGCGTTGCCCCATATCCTTTTCAGGAAATATGATGTTCTTTACTTCCATCATTTTAAGGATACTTTCATGTTCCTCTGATATAGCTTTCACATAGACATTTTCAATTTTCATGTCTTTGAGGTAAAGAGCCGCTGTTATTGAAGATTCAATGTCTCCGAGAGCAATGATAACAAAATCGGCATCAGCGGGGACGATCTGATATAATGCGTTTTTCTGCGATGCATCGGCAATGATCGCTTTCATTACAAAGTTTTTTATTGAATCTATCTTGCCGGCATCAATGTCAGCGACAATGCAGTCACAACCGCATTTTGAAAGACTTAGAGCAAGATGCAGCCCGAATTCCCCAAGCCCGATAACAACGGCAGTTCTGTTTTTTTTCTTTCCGAACATATTCACCTCTTTTATCCTATCAACACTCTTTCCTCAGCTAATCTCCCCGGATTTTTTTCTTTTGAAAGTATTATTGAAAATATTGTAAGCGATCCGATCCTTCCGCAAAACATTGTTATAGTTATGATGATCTTTGAAATTTCAGTGAGATATGGTGTTATTCCTGTTGAAAGACCGACTGTTCCGAAAGCTGAAACCGATTCAAAAAGGACAGCAATAGTCTCTTTTTCCGGATCAAATGCCGAAACAAGCACCACTGTGAAAAAAATTATGACAGAAGCGAAAATGAAAACCATAAGTGCCTGATAAACGGTTCTTTTAGGCAACTGCCTGTTTCTTATTACAACATCTTCAAAATGATTTCTTCCCATGAACATCATTGAAATTATTACAGCAAAAGTCGATGTTTTTATTCCTCCTGCGGCAGAACCGGGAGATCCGCCGATGAACATCAGAGCCGCAATAATGAGAAGTGTCGCTTTGGAAAGATTCGATATTTCAACTGTATTGAATCCGGCTGTCCTGCTTGTTACAGACTGAAAAAGAGATTCAAGTAAAGATACAGAGTTTCCTGAAAGCGACTCGATTGTAAAAATGAGAACAGTACCTGAAATTATCAGAATGACTGTGGTCACAAGAACAAGCCATGTGTGAAGGGAAAAAATATAATAATTCCTGAGTCTGGTCTTTTTCCGTCTGTTAAAGAAAAGTCCCTTGAGTTTTGATTTTATCTCATAAGTCACAAGAAATCCGATGCCGCCTGCAATTATCAGAATCATGGTGATAATGTTTACAGAAATATTCCCGCGGTATCTCATCAAACTGTCTGAGTATGTTGAAAAGCCGGCGTTACAGAAAGCTGAAACAGAATGGAATACAGAGAAATAAAGCCGTTTAAACAGGTTGTTTTCATCAAGAGTCATAAAAAAAAGAAACGCTCCTGAAATTTCAAAAATAAAAGTATATTTAATAATGAATCTAAGGAGTTCAGATAGTTTAATATCAGCTGCGCCCTGCATGAAGGACTCTTCCATCATCATCCGGTTTGACAAGGGAAGCTTTCTGTTGAACGCAAAAATAAACGATGCTGCGAAAGTCATTATGCCGATTCCGCCAAGCTGAATAAGAATTATGATCACGATCTGACCGAACATTGTGAAATGAACCGGAGTATCTACAACAATAAGCCCTGTGACACAAACTGCGGATGTCGCAGTGAACAGTGCATCAACCCATGTTGTCCCCGCGTGTGATGCAAAAGGGAGTTTCAGCAGGAGCATTCCGGAAAAGATCAGCATAAGAAATGAAAATACCAGAATGTGACTTCCGGTAATTTTTCTGTTATTCATAAATACAAATCCTCATCCTCAAAAAAACCGGAAAAGTATATTTGGCAGATGTATATATAGTTATAAAAATAATCTTAAAATAGAGACGACTTGTGTTAAAATCGTATAAAAATAATGGTTAATGCCAATGAAATCAGTCTGTTGTAAGCCGATATCCAACCCCGACTTCTGTGATAAGTATTTTAGGATGCGCCGGATCCGGCTCGATCTTTCTTCTTAAATGCGCCATATACACTCTTGCATACTGGTTGAAATCTTCTCCTTTTTCTCCGCCCCAAACTTCTTCGAGCAACTGTCTGTGGGTCACAACTTTACCGGCATATTTTATCATTACCGAAAGCAGTTTGTATTCGATAGGGGTAAGGTGGATCTTTTCGCTGTTTATGAAGACGCTTCTTGATTCAAAATCGACTTTAAGAAACTCTTTTTCAAAAACAAACCCGTCCTTTCTGAATTCACCGGTTCTTGAATTATTTCTGAGTGCAACCCTTATTCTTGCCTGAAGTTCGTTCATACCGAAAGGTTTTGTAAGATAATCATCGGCTCCTGCATCAAGTGCGGCAACTTTTTCATTTTCCTTCCATCTTGCAGAAATTACAATGATCGAAGCTTTATACCATTCCCTGATCTCTCTGATGAGCTCTATTCCGTCTATGTCGGGAAGTCCCAGATCCACAAGAATGACATCGGGAAGATACTGTGTGGCAAGCACTATTCCTTCATGCCCTTTTTCGGCTTCAATGATTTTGTAATCACTTGTTGAAAGCCCTGCAGTAAGAAATTTCCTGACCGGTTTTTCATCTTCAATTATAAGTATTGTGTGTTTCATATTACCTCCTCCGGTTTGAAAGTTTCGTCAAAAGGGAGTGAAAAAGCAACTTTAAACCCATCCGGAGTGTTTTCTGCAAATATAAGCCCTTTGTGGACTTTTATTATTGCCTTGCAGACGGAAAGTCCTATGCCTGAGCCGGAATTCATATCGCTGTTTGAGCGGAATTGTTGAAACTTCTCAAATATTTCCGGAATATTGGTTTCTTTAACTCCTGGACCTTTGTCAACCACGCCGACAACAACAAGATTATCTGAAACTTCGGCATAAACAGTGATGGAGGTTTTTTCAAAAGAGTATTTTGCTGCATTTTCAAGGAGATTTATTATAACCTGCTCAATAAGGATGGGATCAACTTTTATCATTATCATTTCATCAGGGATCGAGATCCTGAGTTCCCTGTCTTTATAGAGTTTTTCAACTCTTGAAACGGCTGACCCGATGATCTCTTCAAGAGGATACCACTCTTTTTTTACAACAAAATCAGTTGATTCCAGCTTTGTTATGTTCAGAATATTTTCTACAAGCCGTCCAAGTCTGAAGGCCTCATCGGAAATTGTTTTTAGCATATCGCTTCTGGTGTCATCTTTAATGTCATTCATTTTCTGCAGAAGTACAGAGGCAGTTCCTGAAATGGAAGAGAGTGGTGTCCTCAGGTCGTGGGCAATTGAACTTAGAAGGTCGTTCTTTAACTTTTCCTTTTCAGATCTTATTCTGTTTTCCTCGTTCTGCTGCATAAAACGGGTTTTTTTCGGCTTCTTTTATTTTCATTTCCTCGTTGTGTTTCCTCAGACTGACAGAAAGCCATGTGACAACTGTTCCCACAATGAACATGACAATGAATGTTATAACCGACCTGATATTTTCAACATGAAAAGTGTAAAAAGGAGGTACAAAAAGAAAATTTGTAAGAGCAACACTTAAAAATACTGCGGTTATTGAATGAATCCATGAAAATCTGCTTGAAACTGCTACAACTCCCAGAAGATAGATCATTGCCACATCGCCTTCAGTAAGAAAATCCTTTGAAAGAAAACTGAGAAGAGTACAGCAGGCAACTATAGCAAAGGTCGCAAGATAATTTTTCGATATAATCAATATTTTCAATCTGTTACCGTTTAAGATCTGCAAAGGTCTTTCAGTTGGATCCTTTTTTGAGGATCTTTACAGAACTGTTGGTTTATTTTAAAAAATGCAGTATTCAGTTCATCAATGTCCAGAGTGTTTTCATCGTTAAATATCAGTCCTCCGTCATCATCATCATCGTCATATTCATTAAAGTTATTGAAATTAAGTTCGCAGAAAGAGACTTCCTTAAATATTTCTGATGGGTTATCATCATTTAAGAAAACGATTGGAAGTCCGTGAGTCCTGCATATCACAGGTCTGTATTTATAGATCTGACAGAGGTCATTTTTAAGAAATCCGCATGTTGCGTTTTCATCAAATATGACCGATCCAATGTCAAAGCCGTCCTTTTTCATCTCTTCCCTGATCGCTTCGAATTCCACCGGAAAGACTGAAAGATTAACACAGCAGGATGAGCATCCTTTCTTGCATTTGATATGTCTGCTGTGCATTTTTTCAAGCCGCATACAGTTGACATCGGTCACTTTTCTGAATTCATAATAGCTGTTAAGGGCATTCTTCAAATCCATAAGTATATCTCCAAAAAACCGTTTGATTGACTATTATATTGTTAAAGTATATAATTTCAACCTGATTGTGGTGTCAATTGAGGGGGAAATAAATGAAAAAGCTGATTTTTATGCTGATTCCGTTGATTATGTTCGGATTTTCCTGTGTGAAAGATGAAGAAGGTGAAAACGATGATGATAAATGCAAGTCAAAATCTGACTGTCCGATAGGGTATGAGTGCAATTTAACCACCGGTGAGTGTCAGCAGGAAGGGACTCTGCCTGAAAACGATGAGGACAATTTTATTCCAACTGGTGACTGCAGCGGACATGGAACGGTCACTGACAGTGGCTGCGAGTGTGATGACGGCTATGCCGGAGCAAACTGCGATTCATGTGCAGGAGGTTATGCAGGATACCCGGATTGTGAACTTGAAAACTCAAAGTGTGCCGGTGTCAACTGCAACGGTCACGGTGTATGTCTTGAAGCTCTCGGCGGATGTTCATGCTATACCGGATATGCAGGGGAATTCTGCACGGAATGCGAGCTTGGTTATGAGGGCTACCCCGACTGTCTGCTGAAACTTTGCGATCCGGGTGTGATCGGATGCAGAGGCGATGTTGTTGTTGAATGCAACGAGCTCGGGACAGATTTTATTGATAAGGAAACCTGCACAGGTGAAGGGATTTCATGCCACAAAGGAAAGTGCCTTGATGAATGCGGAATTGCCGCTGAAGATAAAAGCTATGTCGGATGCGAATACTGGGGTGTTTTTCTTCAGCAGGGCGGCGGTTACGAAGCCAATGCAACTTATGCTCTCGTTGTTGCAAATCCGAACAGCACAGATGTCACTGTTGAAATATTTACATCAGGCAATGTTCCAAGAACTTCAGGAACGGTTCCTGCAAAAGGACTTTTTTCGTTTGAGCTTGGTCAGGATAGAAGAGTTCCTTCCGCCGGGATAAGCGATCTTGCATATAAGCTTGTCGCTTCAAGACCTGTTACCGTCACCCAGATGAATCCGTTCGGCAATGTTCTTATGTATTCAAATGATGCGACAATACTTCTTCCAATTGGAGCTCTTGCCGGAGAATATTACGCAATGTCATGGCCGGGATGGAGTTCTCTGCCCGGATTCGTTTCAGTAATTGCAGTCGAAGAGGGCTCAACGACGGTAAAAGTCGTTTATACCGGAACATCTGTCGGAGGTTCAGGTGTAAGTGTTCAAAATCCCGGTGATACAGTTTCATATACACTGAATCAGTATCAGGTCCTTACAATAAATTCAACCAACGGCGGAAGCAACTCATACGGCTCCGACCTTACCGGCTCTTTTATTCAGTCGGATAAAAAACTGGCGGTTTTCGGAGGACATGTCTGCACAAGGGTTCCCGCTGATAAAACTGCATGCGACCATATGGAACACCAGATATTTCCGCTTCAGAGCTGGGGCAAGAATTTTGTAGTTTCAAGAACAAAACCCAGAGGTAACGAGCTTGATTATTTCAGGATACTTGCTTCTGAAAATGATACGAATGTGACTTGGAACGGCGGGCTTACAGGCGGTGTTACCCTTCAGGCGGGCTGGTTCCACGATTTTTCAACTTTTGCAGATTTCAGGATAAATTCAAATAAACCGGTACTGGTCGGACAATTCCTTGCAAGTCAGGATGCCGGAGCAGGAACCGGAGACCCTGCTATGATGCTTATCGCACCTGATGAACAGCTTAGAAAGGAATATATCTTCCTTGTTCCGCCAAACTACGACTACAACAGAATAACCATCATAGCCCAGAAAGATACCGACATTGTTGTAAACGGAACTACCTATTCTTCCAACAGTTTTGTCGGAATAATGGGGACCGATTATCTCAGACAGTGGATCGATATGCCCACAGGATCACACACTCTCACCGCGAACAAACCGGTCGGACTCTATGTCTACGGTTTTTCAAGCTATGTTTCATACGCCTATACCGCAGGTCTTGACCTGACAGCAATAAATATTCAGCAGTAAAATTCACAAATGGAGACTCATACATGATCAAATCCTTAAATTTCATTGTTATTTGTTTCTTTTTTATTGTTTCCTGCTCTTCTGTTCCCGTAGTGAAAACAGGGTCTAATTACCCATCTTCGCAGCAGAAAAGACCGGAACTTTCTCCCGATGCCCCGGCATGGGCTTTGCAGGTTCATTTTACAGAAAACGGTGTTCACTACTTCACTGGAAGGTCAAGCGGTGAGAAAAATATGGGAGAGTGCCATGAAAAGGCGCTCAGAGATGCACTTCATCAGGTGAGCAGATATGTGAAAGTGGAGCTGAAATCTCTTTCAAAAAGTTATGAGGAGATGGTGACTGGTGAAACGGCTGAGCTTGTGACAGCTGTTTCAACTGAAAAAGGGGCATATATCACTCTCAAGGAATATTTCAGTGCTTATTACAATGAACAGCGTTATGAAAGCGGATCGGTTGTGAATGACTGTTTTGTCAAAGTATCGGTAAGCAGTACCGACATGGAAAAGATAAGGGTTCAGGCGGCTGATATTACGGCATGGAAAATGAATGTTGCTCAGGGTTGCGGCAATGGGGAGCTTCTTACGGCACTTTTTAAGAACATGGCAAGTATGAACGGCTGGAAACTTAGCAGGGAACAAGCTGGAAACGGCCAAAGCGGATATGCGTTTTTTGCAGAAACATCGGTGACTTGTAACGGTTCCATGATAAATATTGTAACGACAAGGAACGATCTCACTTTAGAAAGCACAGTTCAGACAATATTTGCATCGGGAAACGATATGGATGAGTTAAAAAAGAATTATTTCTTCTCTTCAGGAATATATCTTCCGGTGATAAATTATGCTGAATATCCTGATGTTAAGAAAGATGGTGTTTTCGGTAATCTTGATGTGGAGCTTCTCAAACTTTACAACAACGCCTATGAATTTGAAAAGAAAGGGCGGCTTTTCCCTGAAAAAGCAGTAAATGCATGGAACGGTCTTTATAATTATTCAGGTGAAAATCCTTTTAAAACGCTTGCAAAAGAGCGGACTGAGTTCTATAAAAACATGGAATCTACAATGAAAACAACAACTTTTGCGCATGATGCCGATCTTGTTAAAGTTGAGCAGATTGTTCTTATGACTTCTCTGCCTGCTTCGAAAACAGCGGATGACCTGAGTCGTTATATTGAAACATACGGGGCCCTTGCAGGAAGAAAAGTGATAAATAAACTTATTGATGCAATAACTCCTGTTGAAAAGAAAAATGAAGTGATTTCAGCACTTTTTGGCAATGCCAATGTTGTCGAAAAATGGAAGAATTCATGCAGTGCAGGCAACGGTGCTTACTGTTATCTCTATTCATTTTCAAAAAATGACGATGCAAGGGATATGAAGAAAAAAGCATGCCTGATGTCTATTAAAAACGCCTGTGTTGAACTTGCCGAAGATGCGGTTGACGCAAAACAGGGTGATTCGGCGGTCTATTTCGGTGAAAAGGGGTGTCATCTCGGGGAAAAAAGCTGGTGTTTTAAGGCAGGCAAGATCCTTTATTCGGGTGAGCATGGCGTAAAGGTCAATGTTATCAAGGCATTGCCGCTTCTTGGTGACAGTTGTGAAGTTGATGATGTCAGAGGATGCGCATATCTCGGTTTTATTTATGAAAAAGGGGAGACAGGTAAAAAAGATCCAGTAAAATCAAAGTTCTATTATGATAAGTCATGCAATCTCGGTTTAAAGGAGTCGTGTAACAAAACAGGAGAGTGAAACGATGAAAAAGTTTGTAATCATTGCCTTTATTGCGTTTTTCATAAGCTGTGCCACAACGCAGGAAAAAACTCAGATCAATGAAGGGGCTTTGACGGAGTCCGAAATTGAGTTCATCAATTCCGCTGAAAAGATGAGAGTTTTTAAGAACAATGCCGAGGATGACGATGCGGTATTGAGAAACATCTCAAAGAAAGCTTTAATGAATTCAAAGGGCTATGATGTCCTTGAAAAGAAAATGATGGAATCGCTTCTTGAAGAAAAGGGGGTTGGAATTGCAGCTCCTCAGGTTGGTGTGAACAGAAGAGTTATAATCGTTCAGCGGCTTGATAAAGAGGAAAAACCGCTTGAATATTACTATAATCCTGTAATTACTGAGAAAAGAGGCGATCTTGTAGAGGGCTGGGAAGGGTGTCTTTCAGTTCCTGACGGTTTTGGAAAAGTTATGAGAAGTCAGGATATAGATATCGAATACGATAAAATTGAGGGGGAAAATATTGTCCGTTTCAAAGAGAAAATTGAAGGGTGGACAGCAGTAATTTTTCAACATGAAATTGATCATCTTGACGGCATTCTTTTCATTGATAAAAAGTGCGAAGGAGACCTTGTTCCCAAAGAAGAATATTACGAAATGAGGAAAAAACAGAAAGAAGAGGCCGAAGCTGCTAAGACCGAAAAAACCGAGTAAAATTTAATTCGATGAATCAGCTTATAATATTTAGAAGTGAAATAATATCAGAAAATACAGCAGTAATTAGTGGAAAACGGGTGTCTCATCTGAACGAAATTCTCAAAGTCTACCCCGGTTCAAAGATAAAAGCAGGTCTTTTCAACGGAAAAAAAGGGGTTGCTGAAATTGAAAAACTGGATGGGGAAAAAGCGATTCTTAAATTCAATTTTGATGCTGATCCGGAACCCAAAATCCCTCTCACGGTTATCATCGGGCTGAGTCGTCCGAAAGTAATGTCGCGACTGATATCAGACCTCACGACTTCCGGAGTTGAAAAAATTGAGATAATTCAGACATATTTCGGTGATAAAGGTTACTGGGATAACGATATTTTCACCCCTTCAGGTCTTGAGGAATGCATTGTCAAAGGTCTTGAGCAGAGTATGGATACAGTACCTCCTGAAATATCAATTGTCAAAAGATTCGGCCCTTATTCGAATGATGTGATCACTCAATATAATCAGGAATATACAGCATGTTTCCTCACTTTTCCGAATGCAGAGGATCATTTGAGGAATATCGAAAAAAAGAACAAAAATGTAATTGCGATAGGCCCGGAAAGGGGTTTTACAAAATATGAGAACAGCCAGTTCATAAAAGCAGGGTTCATTCCCGTCAAGCTCGGAAACAGAATAATCCGGACAGAAGCGGCCGTACACGCCGCAGTTGCAGGGTTTATTTAAGTTATTTGACAAACGCCGCGCATCTGATATTATAAGCCAATTTTTTCTAACAATGATTAGGAGAATAGAATGAAGGTTATGATCGTTGAAAAGCCGTCAATGAAGCGGAAGATGGAAGCGGCACTTGGAAATGAGGTCAAGGTTGTGACAAGTGTCGGTCACATTGAATCGCTGATGGACCTTGAATTTTATCTGCAGGACCATTTTCCAAAGGATAAAAAGCCGTTCTGGAGCGAAACGCTGAAATATCTGCCGTTCATTCCTGAAAAGTTCAGACACATGATAACAAATAAACCTGTCTATGCGGAAATTGAAAAGGCGTTAAAAAATGCCACTGAGATAATTCTTGGTGCCGACCCTGACAGGGAAGGGGAGCTTATTCACAGGAATATTCTTGAAATTGCTAAAGAAAACGGTGCCGTAAAAGCCGAAAAGATCACAAGGATATGGCTTCACAGCGAAACTGCACCCGAAATAAAAAAGGCTTTCCAGGCAAGGCAGGATCATAAGGAATTTGACGGCTACTATAATGCGGCAAGAACCAGAGAAATAGTTGACTGGCTTGTGGGAATTCAGTTGACGATCCTCTACAGTGTGAAGTACGGCAAGCCGGGTAAACCGGTAAGCATCGGTCGGGTTCAGACATGGTTACTTGCTGAAATTATTAAAAGATTCATCGAAAACAGGGATTTTAAGCCGGAGCCGTTCCGGACTTTTTTGTTCCTTACAAAAGAGGGTGTCGTTTTTAATATGATAGATGAAGATGAAAGGGTTTTCAAAACGACAGATCTTAAAGAAGCAGATAAACTTTTCAACTCTTTACATGGGAAGGATCTTCTGATAACCGGAGTCAAAAAGAAGAAATTTGTTGAATATGCCCCTTCTTTATATGATCTTAAAGCTCTTCAGAAAGATGCGGCACAGCGATATAACATTGCTCCTGACGACACTTTGAAGATTGCTCAGTCACTTTATGAAAAACACGATCTTATCAGTTATCCAAGAACCGATTGTTCAGTTTTAAGCGAATCTGAGGCAAAGGAACTGAAGAACGCGATGAACCTTGTTTACAGATTTGATGAATATAAACAGTTGGTTATGGCTGTAAAAAAGCAGAACCCCGAACTTATTCTCAATTCAAAATATATTGGAAAGCTTGAAGGGCACTATGCAATAATTCCGGTTTTAAGTTATGATAAAAGCACTGTTCCGAAGCTTTCTGAGCAGGAACGGCTGATATTTGACCTTATCGTGAAAAGGTTTATTGCAACTCTTCTTAAGCCGGCAAAAGGTGAAACTACTGAATTTACTGCAAAAATTGATGAATCTCTTTTTAATTCCAAGTTTAAGAACTATACTGAACCGGGATTTCTTGAATTCATTAAACCGGATCGGAAAAAAGAGGGTGAAGGTGAAGAAGATAAAATATTATCAGTAAGTTACAAGAAAAATGATTCGGTAAAAGGTGATCTCGAAATGAAAGAGGACATGACAAAACCGCCGAAACTTTATAAAGATGCGTCACTCCTTACTCTGATGGAAAAAGCCCATCTCCAGATAAAAGATCCCGGACTAAAAAAAGCGCTGAAAGAAGCCGACGGAATCGGAACTGCCGCAACAAGGGCATCTTTCCCTCCGTTATTGATCAAACGGGGCTATATCACAAAGGAAACTGACGGAACATACATTCCGACAGACCTTGGAATGAAGATATATGAGATACTTCCCGAAGAACTCGTTATCCCTGACTTTTCAGCGAACCTTGAACAGGAACTCAGCGGATTTATTAAGAAAAAACCAGTCAAATCAGTTGAGGAAATCATCAGGGAAACTGAAACATTCATCCGGAAAGTGTTCAAGAATTTCAAGGAACCGCCAAGGGTTTTTAACGGAAAACTCTCCGACAAACAGATTGCAATAATCGAAAAACACGGAGATCAAAAAATAAAAGAATCCCTCAAAACCGGCGACTTTCAGGCATGCCACACCTGGATCGACAACTTCTTCAAAATGCTCGATGAAAGGAAGAAGAAGAAATGAGATTCCTGATTATTTTTCTGCTTGACATAATATTTAACTTCATTAGTATATACATTGTAGAGCATTAAGGAGGTGCAATATGATAAAAATTATGCGTTGGGGCAACAGTCTCGCACTGCGGCTTCCGAAAGCTTTTCTTGAGTCACTGAATTTGATGGAAGGTAGTTTTGTCAAGATCAGGACTGAAAAAAACAGAATCATAATTGAGCCGCAAAATGAAATGACTCTGGAGGAGATGGTTTTGCAGATCTCTTCAGAAAATCTTCATGCCGAGGTTTCTACGGGTGTTGCAAAGGGGAATGAGGCATGGTGAAATACATTCCGGAGCAGGGCGACATTGTCTGGCTTGAATTTGATCCTCAGGCAGGACATGAACAGTCAGGGAAAAGACCTGCAATAGTGATTTCACACAGAATTTATAATGAAAAAACGGGGCTTGCACTTTTCTGTCCTGTCACCACAAGCATTAAAGGATATCCGTTTGAGGTAAAGCTCCCATCTATAATGAAAACGACAGGGGTTGTTTTATCCGACCAGATAAAAAGTCTTGATTGGATCATAAGGAAAGCAAAATTCATCGAAAAAGTGCCAAGAGCAACTCTCACAGAAGTAATCACCAAATTTTCCAAACTGTATTAAACCTGGATCAACAACTTCTTAAAAATGCTCGATGAGAAGAAAAAAAAGAAATAGGAAAGAATGATACAAGGTCTTAAAAATATTTTATCTTTTGATGAATTCAAGATGATTGCCGGGCTTAGCAACATTTTACAGATCCGGTTTAAGGGCCGAGTCAGGGATTGAGTCGGGACTAAGTCGGGATCAAGTTAAAATTCTTAGTAACTGCCTGAATGAAGTGACAATTCTTGAGCTTATGGAGATTTTTGATAGAACTAATAGGACCAAGTTCAGGGACCAAGTCATAAAGCCATTAATTGATGCAGGTTGGATTGAAATGACAATTCCGGATAAACCGACTAGCAGTAAGCAAAAATACCGCATTACGGAAAAAGGCAGACAACTTCTTCAAAATGCTCGATGAGAAGAAGAGGAAGAAGTGAGCGAAAACAGAAAGAAAATTGAGTCGCAAAATGAAATGAAGTGTGGTGATGATTTGTGAATTGTTAATGATAATGAGTTTGGGACTATTTCAATGGGAAAGAGACGGTCTTGAAATCAGAAGTTTTAACTACATATAAATCATAATTTCCTGATAATACAGGCAAAAAAGGACCAGCAAAAAGTGAAGTTTGTTTCTGATCGATATCTAAGTTTTCAAATATATTTGTATTTATAACTTCAATTTTTACTTCCTTTGAAACTTGCGTTATGTTGTTCATTTCGTCTCCGATCATATTGTTTATTAATTAATCTCTTTCCAACCAGATGACAGCTTGGGTGTTCCAATTCGATAGTTTAAATCTGGCAAACGACTTCCAATGATTTTTCCATTTGTTATAAATTGTTCAGAATGATAGAAGCTTTCGATTGCAGCATGTTTTAACTCAAAGTCCAATACTGGTCCTTGATTTGTTGCTGTGCTTTGTAAAACATTATTCCAAATTTGTTGAGCAAGTTGTGGAGGCGTGTTGCTTGGAATATTTACTATCGGTGGCGGATCTAAAAGAAAAGCAGATCGTGGGTCAGAAAGATAATCTGCAGTAGGATCAAAAAGTTCACACATTTTCATTTCTTCTTCAAAATCCTTGTAAATATTCCAAATTATATTTTCTATGCTTTCGTTCGATTCACTAATTTTCAGTCCTAAATCATTAGCTTCGTTTTTTGAAACGGCGTGTCCGTGACTAAAATAATTTTTACTTAATTTTTGTGCTATGACTTCCGCATTTTGAGAGTCACTTCCTTTCATATGAAGCTTTAATAATTTTTCTGCCATGATAATTGATTGCATTGATGCTCTTTTTGAAGCACCAATTACACTAGGCTCTATTTGATTAACCAATTGAGACAATAAGCTCACTTTTTCTTTTTGTTCGGTAATCCCGGCCTCCTCTTTTAGAAAGCTTGTATAAGCAGAAACATCTTCGTAAGCAAACTGTTGCGGACCATCTTTTTTGTTTACAGTTATTTGAGGATCTACTGGTCCTAAAGAAGCCAGTGGATGAAGAAAGATTTCATCACACCCAACAGCAATAAGGGTTGCTGCACTAAAAGCATAATAAGGAACAAAACAGGTTATTTTACCATCTTGACCAAGATATTCTCTTAACATTGTTATTAATCGCCATGATGTCAGACCATCTCCACCATAGCTATTAATTATTAAATCGATTCTAACAGGTTTGTTGGGTAATAATTCTAATTGTTTTATGAATTGCCTTATTGCGTCTTGTGCTATATTTCCTGTTGCATTTGGTCTGCCACTTGTAACATAAGCTATAACTGGGCAGTTCCTTATATCCATTAATTGTTTGTAAAGCACTTTTCTTTCGTTAAAGGACATTTTTTTCTCCTTGTTTAAAGATCGCAAAAAAATGATATATATTAATATGTTGAAGTCAAGTCAAAAAAACTAATTTAA
>ERZ795031.1766-NODE-1766-length-21821-cov-8.976661_pt1 | contig 21821 bp, 19 predicted proteins | sample MGYA00375123_ERZ795031 | MGnify/ENA primary metagenome ERZ795031 (study PRJEB30166, sample SAMN05720159) | activated sludge metagenome | isolation source: anaerobic digester from wastewater treatment plant | place: USA | collected 2015-04-21 ...
GTGTTTTGTTCTTCCGTGCTGCGTTTGTCTGAAATAATGACGCCTTCCATGTATTCGCCGTTTGCCGGAATTTTGTCTGCGTATACAAGCAGGTCTTTAAAATCCGAGTTAAATACTTTTTCCTTGATTCCGATACTGGCGTTTTGTGTGGCCAGTTCAAAAAGAAGTTTCTTGGTGGCAAAGTTACTCTGGGGCACGAGATAATATCCAATGACAATGGTGCATATGAAAGTCAGCAGGGAAGCAATGGCTACAGGATAGTAAATCTGGAGCAGGCTCACCCCTGCCGCCTTAAGGGCTGTAATTTCATTGTCCGCGGAAAAAGTGCCCATGGCAATCAAAATGGAAACCAGAAGCGCAATCGGGATGGTAAACATCAAAAAAGAAGGCATGATCAGCATCACCAGGTGCAGGATGTCCAAAACGCTGATTCCCTTGTTGACCATCAAATCCATGATTTGAAGAATCTTCCCCATTAACAGGACAAAGGTCAGAACAAAAAGAATCAGGAAGAAAGGAAAAGCGATTTCCCGGAAAATATAGCGGCTGATAATTTTATTCATAAGGCAATTAACAAAAATTTTTGAAAAACTATCATGTATTGCCCCTATTGTAAAAGAAAAACATCATAACATCGCGAAACAACTTTTTACCTGCCGAATTATTAACAGTTCAATAATATTACTACGGCAACTAAATATATAAATGAGTGTCACCGATTTGTCCTCCGCCGGCGTAGGTAGAAATGGCAGGGATTGCGGCTAGGACAATCCGAATAAGCAGGGTTACGCTGCGCGCCCTGGATGGACTGACAACCTCCCCCAACCCCCTCAGGCTGTGTCGTAATGTCATTGCGAAGGAGCAACAGCGACTGAAGCAATCTCCTAAGTAGCCGAATACACGAGATTGCCACGACGCCTGAGAGGCGTCTCGCAATGACCAGTTTGTACCACCTCCCGCTCCCCCCTCTATGAGTGGGACAAGAAAGGTAAGATTAATTATTTAAACACTTAATTGCCTGGGTCCGGTCTAATAAGTCTGGATTCCCGCTTTCGCGGGAATGACTTGTGTTGATACTATTATGAGACCATAAATAATATTGTTTTGTTGACAGCCGAATACATTTTCCCTATATTCGTTTGAATTTTAAATGACTTGCCCGCTGAAGAAGGGAAATAATCAGGGAGTAAGATAATGAAAAAAAGATGGATTGCCGCCGGGCTTCTCCTTTTTGGAGGTGTACTATCGGTAATTTCCTATTATTTCTGGGACGTTCCACTGATGCGTTATTGTCAGGGATTGAACCCAGCGATTGTGGCTGCCGCTGAAATCATCACCCAGGCGGGCGATTCTCTATGGTATTTCATTTTACTGGTCCCTGCTTTTATTTTTATCCGGTTTGTGTGGAAAAATGAGCGCTGGTCGGCGAAAATTCTTTATCTGATACTGTGCATTTCTCTATCCGGTATTTTAAATACAGGGATCAAATGGATCACAGGAAGGAACCGGCCTATTAATCTCATTGAAGATGGTGTGTTCGGATTTGATTTTTTTCGAATCATGTACCTGTATGAAAACACCTCTTTCCCGTCGGGGCATACGGTAACAGCCTTTGCCCTGGCCACGGCTTTCAGTTTTTTATATCCGAGCTTTCGTGCTCCTGCCTTTATCATTGCGGCAGTGATTGGTTTGAGCCGCGTCGTTTTAACGGCTCATTATTTGAGTGACGTGGTTGCCGGTGCCGTGGTCGGTATCATCTGTTCGCTGGGTGTGAAATATTTGTTTGACAGATTATATGTTGAGCTCAATGAGAGCGCTTAAAGTTATGATAAGAAAAAGATATATATTGTTCTTGATGCCCTTCATCCTCTACATTGCGCTACTGGGTGTCATGCCGCAAATGGAACCGGACGAAGCCCGTTACAGTCTGATTGCCAGCGCCATGAACGAGACGGGTAACTATGTCACCCCCCATATCAAAAATACTATTTACCTGGAAAAACCGCCGCTGGTTTCCTGGGTTACTGCCTTATTATTTAAAATATTCGGAGAGAACGACTTTTCTGCGCGTTTATTCGCGGGAATTTGCGCGTGGGGCTGTATCCTGCTGACATTTTTTATCGGGCGGCATTTTCGGGATGAAAAAACCGGTCTGTATGCAGCGGCCGTTCTGACAATTTCCATCCTTCCGTTTATTCTGGGCAGAATTAATATTCTGGACATGCCCCTGACGTTTTTTGTGTGTCTTGCCATCTGGCTGGGATATTTGTCTTTGATCACAGAAAAAAAGAGATACCTTTCCTGGCTTTTTTATTTTACCTGCGCCCTGGCATTTTTGACAAAGGGAATTATCGGAGTGGTTTTTCCTTTTGCCATTCTTGTGATCTGGTTCGTCTGGGCAGGGCGCTGGCGTGAAATCCTCAAGTTGGTCTCACCTGTTGGAATCGTGATCTTTTTGGTCACAGTCTGTCCCTGGATTTACCTGGCGCATAAAGAGAATGCAGATTTTCTCTGGTTTTTCTTTGTCCGTGAACATTTTCTGCGCTTCACCACACAGATGCACGGGAAGGCCGAACCGTTTTATTATTTTCTGCCGTTTATTATCGGAGGGACATTTCCCTGGTCTGTTTATCTGATCAGGGCCTGGCAGGGGAAAAACAAGGCATACGGTCTGTTTCAAAAAGATGAAAATAAGCTCCTGGTGGTGTGGTTTTTATTTATTTTTCTGTTTTACTCGGCTTCTTCATCCAAGCTCGTCACCTATATTGCGCCACTGTTTATGCCGATCGCCCTTTTTGCCGGTCATATTTTCCGAATCTATGATGAAGAACCGACAGAGCCTTCAGGGAACAGAAAGGTTTTTTATCGCTTTGCCCTGTATATTCAGTCCTTCCTTATTCTGGTCGCAGTTCTCCTGCCACCGATCCTGAAGCCTTACTCTGACGACGCCAAAGGCCTGGTTGTGATGATATCTGATCAGTGGTGGCTTTACATTCTTCCCATTGTGATTGTGTCGATTTTAATGATTATTCTGCCTGACCGGATGGCCCGCAAAACCAGCTCCGGATGGTTTGCAACGATCTATCTTCTCTCCTGCGTTCTTTTAGCCGCGGCGATTCTACCGATCACGGATTTTCTGTCGCCTTATCGCAGCTCGCTGGTTACCCGCGATGCGATTGCCCGTTACGTACCATCAGGGCAATTACTGTATCAGTACCGTATCAATTTTTACGGGATCGATTTTTATAACAAAATCCGAACGCCGGTTGTTGAGGATTTCGGTGAACTGGCGGACGGCATCATCAAAATGCCGGAAATGGAAATGAAGAAATATTTTTTCGCGGTTCAGGGGTTCCATGAAAAAGTCGAGCAGGAAAACGAAATTTATTGTATTACGCAGTTTCCGGAAAAACTGAAACAGTTGAAGGCAAGACACGCGCATGTTGATGTGCTCTGGGAGAACGGCGCGTTTTATCTTTTACACATTCGGAATAAGACAAAGGATTAAAACTCTATGAAAATAAGAAAAGATTTTTTGCCTTTCAGCCGTCCGTCCATCGGTGAGACGGAAATAAAAGGGGTTGTTGCCTGCCTGAAATCAGGCTGGATCACGACAGGGGCTATTTGCAAGACGTTTGAAGATAAATTCCTCGAATTAACCGGGGCGAAGCAGGCCGTCACATTCAATTCGGCCACGGCCGGCATGCACCTGATGCTGAAGGCTCTCAAGCTGGAAGAAGGGGATGAAGTGATCACGCCTTCCATGACGTTTGCTTCAACTGTCAACATGATCGCGCTTCATAACGCAAAACCCGTGTTTGTCGATATTGAATATGCAACGCTCAATATTAACTGTGATTTGATCGAGGACAAAATAACATCAAAAACCAGGGCAATCATCCCGGTACATTTTGCGGGAATCCCCGTGGACATGGACAAAATCAACAGGCTGGCCCGCAAATATCGTTTGACAGTCATCGAGGACGCCGCTCACGCTGTGGGAACCTATTACAAGGGGATTCATGCCGGTGGTTTCGGCCACCCCGCGATCTTTTCGTTTCATCCCATCAAGAATATAACGACGGGTGAGGGCGGGATGATCACGCTTAGCAATGCAGGCCTCGAAAAGAAATTGCGTTTGATGAGATTCCATGGAATAGAAAGAGACGCTTGGAAAAGGTATGGAAAGGGCGGAAATCCATCCTATGATATTATGGAGCCGGGATACAAATACAACATGCCGGATCTGCTGGCGGCGCTGGGACTGGCCCAGATGGAACGATGGAAAGAATTCAACGACCGCCGCAAGGTGCTGGCGGAGCTTTATCTGGAGGGCTTGAAAGGTTTGCCGAAGCTGGATTTGCCTCAGGTACCCGAGTATGAGCATACCCATGCCTGGCATTTGTTTATTGTGAAGGTAAAGGATTATCCACGGGATGCCTTTATGGAGAAACTTGCGGACTATAACATCGGTTACGGTCTGCATTTCCCTCCGGCGCATGCGCTGTCTTATGTCCGGAAGAAGGTTGGTTGGGCAGGAAGGTCGCTTCCGGAAACAAAAAGAGCGGCCGAAAGAATTATATCGCTGCCTTTGTTTCCCGATATGACGGAAAAGGATGTTCATTATGTCTGCAGGGCGGTAAAGGAGATTTTAAAATGATCAGGGTGCAGGTCTCGGTAGTCATACCGGTATATAACGAAGAAGCAAACCTGACGGCATTGATGGGCAGGCTTTTGCCGGTCATGAACGATATGGGGAAAAGCTTTGAAGTGATCCTGATCGATGACGGCAGCCAGGACAATTCCCTTAAACTTTTGAAAGAATTTGCATCGACTCCCAGGGTAAGGGTTGTGGAACTTACCAGGAATTATGGCCAGCACGCGGCGATTATGGCAGGATTTTCGATTGTGCGCGGGGATATGATCGTGACGATGGATGCGGATTTACAGAACCCTCCTGAAGAGATCCCGAATCTGGTCCGTGTGATGGAAGAGGGTGGCTACGATGTTGTCGGCACCATTCGCAAGGGACGGAAAGATTCCTTCCTTCGTATCTTGCCGTCAAAGATCATCAATATGGTCGCGCGCAAAATTACCGGTGTGAGCATGCGCGACTGGGGCTGCATGCTGCGCGCCTACAGCCGTCCGGTGGTTGAACGAATGATTGAATGCCACGAGCAGGCGACGTTTATTCCCGCCCTGGCGACGGTCTTTGCTAAACGCGTTACGGAAATAGAAGTGGCACACGAAGAGCGGTTCGGCGGGAAGTCGAACTATCCGCTGCGCAAGCTCATCAACCTTCAGTTTGACCTTGTGGCTTCTTTTTCCAATCTGCCCATTAAACTGATTATGTACGGTGGCATCCTCATGTCTTTCATGGGAGTGTGCTTCGGTCTGTTTCTGGCTATCGCGCGCCTGGTTTACGGGGTCCGCTGGGCGGCCGAAGGCATCTTTACTTTGTTTGCAGTCCTGTTTATCTTTGTCGGCCTGCAGTTTTTTGCACTCGGAGTGATCGGAGAATACATCGGCCGGATTTACACTCAGGTGCGCAAACGGCCTGAGTATGTCATTGAAAACATTTATTGTGCAGACGAGGAAGGCGATATTCGTTGAAAACAGTAGCCCTGGCCTATCACAATATGGGAATCACCGGGCTTACGGCCCTGGCTCGCCACGGTTTTGAAATTGCCGCCGTCTTTACGCATGAGGACGATCCCGGAGAGAACTGCTGGTTTGGTTCGGTAAAGGACTGGGCCCGGCAGCAGGGGATTCCCTGCTATACAACCGATCATATCAATCATGAGGAATGGGTGGACAGGATAGCGTCTTGGAAACCCGATGTTCTTTTTTCCTTTTATTACCGCAAAATGATCGGGAAAAAACTCCTGGAGATTCCGAGGCTGGGCGCACTGAATTTGCACGGATCGCTTTTGCCCGCCTACCGCGGGAGATGTCCCGTGAACTGGGTGCTGGTAAAGGGGGAAGAAAAAACGGGCGTCACTCTTCATTTCATGGTTGAAAAGCCGGACGCGGGTGATATTGTCGGCCAGAAAGAGGTGATCATTGATTTTCATGATACCGCCCGGACACTGTATGATAAACTCTGCAAAGCGGCGGATGGTTTGCTGGATGATCTGCTCCCGGTCATCAAAACCGGGCAGATACCGCACAAAAAGCAGAATCTGTCCGATGGCAGTTATTACGGAGGGAGACGTCCCGAGGATGGCCGCATCGACTGGACAAGGCCGGCCAGAGTTATTTACAACCTCATTCGCGCCGTGACGGACCCTTATCCGGGGGCCTTTGCTATTACGGAAAATGGAAACAGAATGATCATCTGGCGCGCCCTGCCGGTAGAGAAACGTGATATGAATGGGCAGGCCGGTGACACGGACAGTTCAGGTGAGGATGTTCTTGTGAAAACGGGCGAAAATGCTATAAAACTTCAGGAAATTGAGATACAGGGCAGAAAATTAAGAGGTCCTGAAATCGGTGATTTTTTTAGAACGGGAAAGGTGACGAAACTTTTATGAAGATATTAATACTGGGCGTAAACGGTTTTATCGGACATCATCTGGTGAACAGAATCCTGGAAGAGAAGCCTGACTGGCAGGTTTTCGGAATGGATTTAGGGACAGAACGCATTGGTGCTGCATTGAACAATCCACAGTTCAATTTTCTGGAGGGGGATATCTCCATCAACCGGGAGTGGATCGAGTATCACATTAAAAAATGCGATGTGATTATGCCGCTGGTTGCCATCGCTACGCCGAAAGCCTACGTGGAAGACCCGATCGGGGTGTATCAGCTGGATTTTGAAATGAACATGAATATCATCAAGCAATGCGTGAAATATCATAAACGTGTTGTTTTCCCTTCAACATCGGAGGTTTACGGGGCATGCAATGACCCGGAATTCCATGAAGACGAAAGTTATCTGGTTGTCGGACCGATCCGGAAGGAACGTTGGATTTATTCCTGCTGCAAGCAACTCCTGGATCGGGTCATCTATGGATACGGCACGAGAGGACATCTGGAATTCACGCTGTTTCGGCCGTTTAACTGGATCGGGCCGAGGCTTGACTCCCTGGACACGGCGAAAGAGGGAAGCTCCCGTGTGGTAACGCAGTTCATTGCCGAACTGCTCCTGAAGCGGCCGATTAATCTGGTTGACGGCGGCCTGCAGAAACGCTGTTTCACTTACGTGGACGACGGGATTGCCGCGTTAATGAAAATTCTGGAGAATAAGGATGACATCTGCAGAAATGAAATCATCAACATCGGAAATCCGGACAATGAATGTTCGGTGAAGGAACTGGCCGGGATTCTCAAAAAATTATTTCAGGAGCACCCGGACCATCAGAAGGATTCAATCTATTCGGATATTATTGAGATTCCCGCCGACTCATATTACGGTAAAGGCTATCAGGACATCTACACGCGCAAGCCAAGCATTGAGAAGGCAAAAAAGCTGCTGGTATGGGAACCGAAAGTGGATTTGCATCAATCCATGCGGCTGACACTGAATTCATTCCTGGAAGAAAATAAGACCATAACCGTTTAACAGGTATGCGCGGAACGCTTTATGGGAATGCTGGGGTTAAAAATTGACGTCGATACCTACTGGGGGATGAGAAACGGTGTTCCCCGTCTGCTCAGGACGTTAAGGGATTTTCATATTCAGGGGACTTTTTTTTTAAGCATTGGACCGGACAACTCGGGACGGGCGATGCTGCAGCTTATAAAAAATCCGCGTTTCTTAAAAAAAATGATGAAGACGAAGGCGGCCAGTCTTTATGGCTGGAGAACCGCCTTTTATGGAACGCTTTTGCCTGCGCCGATGATCGCGCTGTCTTTTCCCGATCTTGTTTTGCAAATTGTGGATGAAGGCCACGAGGTGCAATTTCACGCGTGGGACCACCGCCGCTGGCAGGATGAATTGGCGGCGAAACCGGAAAGATGGATTGAACAGTGGTTTGAGGCCGGAATCAGCGGTTTTGAAAAACTGACCGGACGGAAACCGACGGCATTCGGTGCGCCGTCCTGGCTGATTGACGACCGGGTTTTACAGATTATCCAAAAATATCATTTTGAATATTTAAGCTGCACCCGGGCAAAGACGCCTTTTATCTATGACAACCTTGCCATTCTGGAAATTCCGTCCGATCTGCCGTGTTTCGAAGAACTCGATCCGCGAAAAGATGTGGCGATACTGATCAACATGATCGGAGATGGAGGAAATCACGTCCTCCCCGTTCATGCTGAAGTCGAGGGCGGGATTTTCGAGGAGAAGTTCAGAGAGCTTTTAAAAAGCGTTATGGCAAGTGGTATCAAGGTCACAGGACTGCAAAGTATGAAAGCCGGTCTCGACATCCGTCATCTGACCAGAAGAAAGCCTGAAATGGAACTGCTGCCCGGCAGGCACTCCCCCTGTGCTGTATAGCCGGCATATGGACATAAGAAATTGAAATAATTAATAATATTAATATATAACGTCCTTTTTAAGACATCCTTTGAGGCCTCTTGTGCTTGACATCGGTTTTTTGATGTGTTAGCCACTTTATTCAATCAGGCTTGAAACAGGTTTTTTGGGCTTCAGTCAAAGGAGAACGATGTCGGATAACTTCTTTACGTTGATGATCATACCTCGCCGAAAGAGCGCAGTTAAAAAGATTGCTCTTTCGAGTAATCTGGTTCGTGGTCTTTTTATCGGGTCTCTTCTAGCCATTCTTTTAAGCCTCTATGTTGTATATGATTACGCAAGCATCAAAAGAGATCGTGCGGAGCTTGCCCGCTTAAGGCAGCAAACCGTCCAGCAATCCAGAGAGATCATCGGCCTGGCAGTGAAAGTTGACGAATTTGCAGACCGGATGGAAGAGTTCAAGCAGTTTGACAGACGATTAAGGCTCATGGCGTCCGAGGACATCGGACAGGACAAGAAAATCCCCCTGGGCATTGGAGGTTCAAACAGCACTCAGATCAGCTTAAAAGAGCTGATCAACAAGGATCAGGAAACGCTTGTTTCCGGTATACATAAGAGCTTAACCCAGCTGAATGAAGATGCCAACGAAAGGGAGCAGAGTTTCAACGAGCTCCTGATCTTTCTTCGGGAGCAGAAGTCCATTATTGCCGCAAAGCCGTCCATCTGGCCCGTCAGGGGATGGGTGACATCCGAATTCGGATCCCGGAAGAATCCTTTCGGATCGGGGAACGAATTTCATAAAGGCATTGACATTGCAACAGGGATGGGAAAAGAGGTCGCAGCCCCGGCAGATGGACTTGTTGTTGAAGTCGGTCACGGCTCCGATGAAGGCAACATGGTCAGGATCGAACACGGCTACGGTCTTTCCACAAGTTATTTGCACTTAACAAAACCGGCTGTAAAACAGGGAACCCGTGTCAAACGGGGCGAGCTGATCGGATATGTCGGCAGTACCGGACGCAGCACGGGGCCGCATCTCCATTATGCCGTTTACGTAAATAATGTTCCGGTCAATCCAAGAAAATACTTGAAATAATCAACCAATCTGAATTAATATTCTATATTGTCAATCCGGGGGGAGTTTTAAAGGAATGCTTTATTGTCCGGGTAACTTGTTTTCCCGATAAATAGGGGTTTTTATTAAGGGATCAAATGTGTTAAAATACACCGGTTACAATACCGGTTTTTTTTTAAAAGGTGACCAATGCTGGGTGCAATCCTGAAAAAAATAGTGGGAACAAAGAATGACAGGGAACTCAAAAGACTGTCCGTGCTGCTGGATGAAGTGAATCATTTTGAAAAAGAAATGATTGGGCTCAGCGATGCCGAGCTTCAGGCGAAAACGTCCTATTTCAGGGAAAAACTTCAAGGCGGTTTAACACTCGACGATATTTTGACGGAAGCGTTTGCTGTAGCCCGGGAAGCCTCTCGCCGGACGTTAATGATGCGCCCTTTTGATGTGCAGGTGATCGGAGGCATTGCCCTCCATGAGGGGAAAATAGCGGAAATGAAGACCGGTGAGGGTAAGACGCTTGCCGCCACAATGCCTCTGTATCTGAACGCACTGGACGGCATGGGCTGCCATGTGGTTACCGTCAATGATTATCTGGCGCGCCGCGACGCGGAGTGGATGAGTCCGATCTATCATTTCCTGGGATTGACGGTCGGAGTCATTGTGCACGGCATGGATGATGACGAACGCCGTGTTGCCTATGCAGCGGACATTACCTACGGCACGAATAATGAATTCGGATTTGACTATCTTCGGGATAATATGAAATTCAATCTTGAAGATTATGTTCAGCGGGAGTTCAACTTTGCGATTGTTGATGAAGTGGACAGCATTCTGATTGATGAGGCCAGGACACCGCTGATCATTTCCGGCGCCTCGGAAGAATCAACGGACAAATATTATAAAATCAACCAGATTATCCCGCGTTTAAAGAAAGACAAAGATTATACGATTGAAGAAAAAAGCAAGACGGTTGTCCTGACGGAAGAAGGTGTGTCCAGCGTTGAAAAATATCTAAATGTCCAGAACCTGTATGAGCCCCGAAATATTGAAATTGTGCATCATGTCAACCAGGCCCTGAAGGCCCACACGCTGTTTAAACGGGATGTGGACTATCTGGTCAAGGACGGACAGGTGATCATTGTCGATGAATTCACCGGACGGGTCATGCCCGGCAGGAGATACAGCGACGGTCTGCATCAGGCGCTGGAGGCCAAGGAAAAAGTTAAGATCGAGAGAGAAAATCAGACCCTGGCCTCTATTACCTTCCAGAATTATTTCAGAATGTACAAAAAACTGGCTGGAATGACCGGGACGGCTGATACGGAAGCCGAGGAGTTCAAGAAGATCTACAATCTTGAGGTTTTGGTCATCCCGACTAATATGCCGATGATCCGCGATGATAATAATGACTTGATCTACAAGACAGAGGAAGAAAAAATCAAGGCTGTCATTGATGAAGTAAAAGACCTCAATAAAGCTAAGCGCCCTGTTCTGATCGGCACTATTTCCATTGAGAAGTCCGAACTGCTTAGCAAGTACCTCACCCGGGCGGGAGTGAAGCATCATGTGCTCAATGCAAAGAATCATGAGAAAGAAGCGGAAATTGTCGCCCAGGCAGGACAGCCCGGACAGGTCACAATTTCTACAAACATGGCCGGCCGCGGGACGGACATTAAGCTCGGAGAAAATGTCGCTGAAATGGGAGGGCTCCACATTCTGGGAACGGAAAGGCATGAAAGCCGCCGGATTGATAATCAGTTGAGGGGACGATCTGGCCGTCAGGGGGACAAGGGGTCATCGCGTTTTTACCTTTCGCTGGAAGATGACCTGCTCAGGGTTTTCGGAGCGGACAGGATATCTTCCGTAATGGAGACCATCGGCATTGAAGAAGGCCAGCCCATCGAACACAAATACATCTCCAGGGCAATCGAAAATGCTCAAAAGAGGGTTGAAGGACAGAACTTCGATATTCGAAAGCATCTGCTCGATTATGACGACGTCATGAACAACCAGAGAAAAGTCATTTATGAGCAACGTAAAAAAGTATTGCGTGGCGAGGACTTATGGTCTGATGTCGAAGAAATGGTTGAGGAAATTACCGGGGATCTTTTGCCTGAATTTGTGGGAGAAAAAAACAATCCTCAGGAATGGAACCTGAAATCCCTTAATGACGCAATCTTCAAACAATTTAATTTGAGGATGGATGTCAGTTCGGCACCGGGGATGACTTCGGTCGACGCCATTCAAAGTTTCATCATGGAGAATGTGCAAAAATATTTGCGCGAAAAAGAAAAAGAATTCGGTCCGGAGCTGATGAATTACCTCATGAAAGTCATCATGCTGCAGGCCATTGATACCCACTGGAAAGAGCACTTGCTCTCCATGGACCATCTGCGGGAAGGAATCGGTCTGCGCGGCTATGGTCAGAAGGACCCGATCAGAGAGTATCAGCGAGAAGGGTATGCCATGTTTATGGAAATGATCAGCCGCATAAAGATGGATACCCTGGAAAAACTATGCCTGGTCAGAATTCAGAGGGAAGAGGAAGTCGAGGAAATCAGGCAGAAACAGAAACAGGATTATATATTGAGTCGCGGTGAAGACACGCCGGCAAACCAAACCATCAGGCATGAAACAAAGGTTGGGCGGAATGATCCCTGTCCCTGCGGTAGCGGCAAGAAGTATAAAAAATGCTGCGGGGCTTAAGATTTCTCACAAGGAGCTGCTGCAATGGTAAAATCGACCATCAATAAAGTAAGCGTGCCCGGTTTTTTAGCCAACGGAGTTGCTGCGGGCATTAAAGGCGGTGACCAGAAGGATCTGGGACTGATTTATTCCACAGTTCCTGCGAAGGCGGCCGCGATGTTTACAAAAAATATTTTCAAGGCCGCACCCGTTTTGATTGATGCAGAAAGGCTCAAAAGAGGAATAGCCCAGGCGATTATTACCAACAGCGGCTGTGCCAACGCGGCCACCGGTAAAGAAGGGATGCAGGACGCGCTGGCTGTTTCTGCGGCGGCAGCCAGACAGTTAAAAATTCCCGTAGAACATCTTCTGGTGTGTTCGACGGGCGTCATCGGGAAAAGGCTGCCGGTGAAAAAAATTGAAACCGGTATCGGCAAACTGGTCAAGGGGCTGAATGAGTTCGGCATCGAGGATGCCGAAGCGGCCATGATGACCACGGATAAATACCCCAAAATATCCATCCGCAAAGGGATTGTCGGTGCCAGGGATATCACCATCTGCGGGATTGCCAAAGGCGCCGGCATGATTGAACCCAATATGGCGACCCTGCTCACGTATGTGATGACCGACGCTCTGGTGGATACCAAGGCGCTCAATACAGTATTTCACCAGGTGATTGATGCGACATTCAACTCCATCAGCGTAGATGGTTGCATGAGCACCAATGATACCGCCATCATTCTTGCCAATGGTCTGGCCGCAAACAATCCGCTGGAACGGGCGCAGGCACGCCTGCAGCGGTTTCGGGAAATGCTGACGGATGTTTTGGCGGAACTTTCCCAGGCCGTGGTGAAAGACGGGGAGGGCGCAACAAAATTTATCACGGTCGTGGTTGAAGGGGCAAAATCAAAGTCAGACGCAAGAAGGGTCGCCTATTCGGTGGCCAATTCCAATCTTGTTAAAACCGCTTGTTTCGGCGAAGATCCCAACTGGGGCAGAATCATTGCGGCAATCGGAGCTTCGGGAATCCCTTTGGAAAGAGAAAAAATCAGTTTATCCATAGGGAATGTCAACGTATTTTCGCAGGATACCCCGGCAGTTATTACGCTTTCAAAGTTGAAGGAAGTTTTTAAAGGCGGCAACATTGAAGTTCGCATCAGCCTGGGCGGCGGCGACAAGTCTTATGCTGTTTATACGTCCGATCTTTCTCATGATTATGTGAAGATCAACGCCGATTATTCCACCTGATACCCGGAAACCATAAAATACACGAATTTTATTGCCCAAGCAGTTATTATAACTTGAATAAACAAATTATTTGTGGTAATTGCCGCAAACATTTCACACATCTCCGGATTGTCGGCATGTTGCTTAGAAATTAAGTGTGCCGGCCAAGTTGATGGGGGTGGCGGAAAAAAACAAAAAGGAGAAAACCCATGTCAGCAATTTCAATGAAGCTTTTACTCGAAGCAGGCGTCCATTTCGGACATCAGACCAACAAATGGAATCCGAAGATGAAACCCTACATCTTCGGGGCGCGAAACAACATCTACATTATCGACCTTCAGCAGACCGTCGGTCTTTTTCAGACGGCCTATAACTTTGTGGTCGATACGGTCAGTCAGGGCAAAGAAATACTTTTTGTCGGCACGAAAAAACAATCCCAGGAGGCCATTCGCGAAGAGGCGTCGCGCTGCGGAATGCCCTATGTCAATCAACGCTGGCTGGGCGGTATGCTGACCAATTTTGTCACCGTTAAAAAGAGTGTCGACCGCTTAAACAGCCTCAATAAAATGTTTGGCGACGATTCGATCAAGGCTTTCCCGAAAAAAGAAATCACCAAGCTGCAGAAGGAAATGGACAAACTGGAAAATGTCCTGGGAGGAATTAAAAACATGAAATCCCAGCCGGCTGCCGTCTTTATTGTTGATCCGAACCGTGAGCATATTACGGTCAAGGAAGCCAAGAAGTTGAAAGTTCCATTGGTGGCGATTGTCGATACCAATTGTGATCCAACCGATATCGACTACATTATTCCGGGAAACGATGACGCGATCCGGGCCATTAAGCTGTTTGCATCAAAATTTGCCGATGCGGTTTTAGAAGGCAAGAAAAAATTTGAAGAGAAAATGGTCGCCGAATCCAATAAAGAAGCGACGGAGGCTGCGGCAGAAAACAAGGATGCAGAATCGGATATTCCCGAAAGCGTCGAGATGGAAAACACTTCATCTGAATCGACTGATCAGCAGTAGCTTCTCACTGCTTTCGACAAAAGAATATGCAGGAATAGAATTTTAGGAGGACATGAAATTGGAAATCACTTCAACAATGGTAAAAGAATTAAGAACGAAAACCGGTGCCGGCATGATGGATTGCAAGGAAGCGCTGGCGGCGGTGGACGGTGACTTTGAAAAGGCTATCGATTTTTTAAGAAAGAAGGGCCTTTCCGCGGCAACCAAGAGATCATCCAAAGCGGCCAAAGACGGTACGGTTGCTTCCTATATACACATGGGTGGTAGAATCGGTGTCATGGTGGAAGTCAATTGCGAAACGGATTTTGTGGCCAAAACAGATGACTTCCAGACTATGGCCAGAGACATTGCCATGCACATCGCCGCATCCAATCCGCAGTATGTGCGCTCTGATGAAATTCCCGGTGATGCCCTTGATCGGGAAAAGGAAATCTATCGCAGTCAATTACGCGAGGAGAAGAAGCCTGAGAAAATCTGGGATAAAATCATCGAAGGGAAACTCAAGAAATATTATGAAGATGTGTGCCTGGTCGATCAGAAGTTTGTCAAAAACCAGGATATCACGATCGGGACCCTGGTCAATAATATGATCGCCAAAACAGGTGAAAATATCATGATCAGGCGTTTTGCCCGTTTCCAGCTCGGTGAGGAAATCAAGCAGTAATGAGCGAAAAGAAAAAGGCCGTATTCAAAAGAATTCTTCTGAAGCTGAGTGGTGAAGCTCTTTTGGGGAAGCAATCCACGGGCGTAGACCCGGACGTGGCGAATTACATTGCAGAAGAAATAAAGTCTCTTGCTGATCTGAAAATTCAGATCGGAATTGTCATCGGCGGCGGCAATATCTTTCGCGGTATTGAAGCCAGCGCAAAGGGGATGGACAGAACAACCGCCGACTATATGGGCATGCTGGCAACAGTGATCAACAGCCTTGCTTTACAGAGCGCGCTTGAAATGCGCGGTCTTCCGACACGGGTTCAGTCATCCATCGAGATGAGGGAAATCGCAGAACCGTTTATTCAGCGCAAAGCGGTCCGTCATCTGGAAAAGGGCAGAATTGTCATCTTTGCGGGAGGGACGGGAAATCCCTACTTTTCGACGGATACGGCAGCATCACTAAGAGCGATGGAAATTCAGGCCGATGTCATCATGAAAGCCACGAAGGTTGACGGGGTGTATAATGCGGATCCGGTAAAAAACAGATCCGCTGTTATGTTTAAAAAAATTAGTTATATTGATGTTTTAACCAAAAACCTTAAAGTAATGGATTCAACTGCGATTACCCTTTGTCGGGACAATTCGTTGCCCATCATTGTATTCAATCTGCAGAAAAAGGGCAATATCCGGAGTGTTGTTTGCGGTAAAAAAATTGGAACTTACGTAGGAGAATGATGATGAAAGAGCAGATTTTTGAGAAGTTCAAGGATCAAATGGAAAAAACAATATCTTCTCTGGAGAAATCATTCAGCAGAGTAAGAACCGGTCGTGCGTCTGTTTCCCTGCTGGATGGTATCAAAGTGGATTATTATGGAGCTCCCACACCGATTGCCCAGGTAGCTACTCTTTCCGTGCCGGAAAGCAGGCTTATTGTGATCGCGCCCTGGGATGTCACCGCCATCGGCGCCATCGAAAAAGCCATACAAAAGTCTGATTTGGGCCTGATGCCTTCCACCGATGGCAAGGTGATTCGCCTGTCCATTCCTCAGTTAACGGAGGAAAGACGCAAGGAACTTGTCAAAGTCGTCAAAAAAATGGCGGAAGAAGGCAAGGTGAAACTGAGAAATGAACGCCGGGACGCCAATGAAGCGTTGAAAGATTTAAAAAAGAATAATAAAATGTCAGAAGACGAAATGCACGACGCACAAAGTGAAGTTCAGAAATTGACCGACCGATATATTGAAAAGACCGATAAAATTTTGGCGGGAAAAGAAAAAGAGATTATGGAGATATAAATACCCGGAAGCAGAAAAATATTTTAATGGGGAGTCGAAAGCTCCCCATTTGTGTTTAAGGGCAAATGAAAAAGCAATGATTAAGATTGATCCAAACAAACTGCCGCGGCATATCGCCATTATTATGGATGGAAACGGCCGCTGGGCAAAACAGCATACCATGGGCAGGATTCGAGGCCACAAAAAGGGCGCTCAGGCCGTCAGGACGACGGTGACGGCCTGCCGTGAAATAGGGATTCAATATCTGACGCTGTTCGCATTCTCTTCTGAAAACTGGGGGAGACCCGACGAGGAGGTCAATGCCCTGATGTCCCTGCTGGAAGATTATCTGGAGAAAGAAACCCCGACGCTTCAGAAACAGCAAATCCGCCTGAATTCGATCGGGAATATCGAAAAGCTGTATCCTCCCGTGAGAAAAAAGCTTCTGGATGTTATGAAACTTACGGAGCAAAATGATAAAATGGTACTGAATCTGGCGCTGAGCTACGGCAGCCGTGATGAAATGGTTATGGCCATTCAAAAGATGATTTCGGACAGTCAAAAAGGAAAGCTGGCGATCGATGATATTAATCAGGACCTTGTGGGGCACTATTTATATACAGACGGCATGCCTGATCCCGATCTTTTAATCCGGACCAGCGGGGAATATCGTATCAGCAATTTCCTGCTCTGGCAGCTTGCCTATACGGAGCTGTATTTTACCGATGTGCTGTGGCCTGATTTTAAAAAAGATGATTTGTTGAAGGCGATTACCGTGTACCAGCGCAGGGAGCGCCGTTTCGGTTTGACGAGTGATCAAATCATTGTGAAATAGATTTCATGCGGGGAAAGAATGGCGATAAAGAACTCAAATCTGCAAAGATGGCTGACCGGCATTGCTCTGGGCGTCGTTTTACTCCTGATCATTTTGTTAGGATCCCTGGAATTATTTGCCGCGGCGATTATGCTGATTATCATTGTCGGCATGTGGGAGTACAACAGCATCGTTTTCGGACCGGGTCACCTGAAAGAAAAAACGGAGGGCCTGATTCTCGCCGTTCTTATTCCCGTAGCCGTACTTTTTGGCAACGCGCAATGGGTCATTGCTCTTCTGTCTTTTGCGGTTATGGCCGTATTCATGGTCTTTCTGTGGAACATTAGCGAAAAAAGCTTTGATGTGTCTTTGGTGACCAGAGTGCTTTTTGGCATGCTTTATATTCCCCTTTTGACTTCGCACTTTATCATGCTTCGAAAACTGGACAGTGGAATTTCCTGGATTCTGCTTGTCCTGGTGATTGGAATTGTAGGGGATACCGTCGCTCTTTATGTGGGGAAAATTTTCGGGAAAAGAAAGCTGATTGCGCTGGTCAGCCCGGGTAAAACCGTGGAAGGCACCATCGGCCTTATATTGGGCGGGACTGTGGCTGCCTGCTTGTTCGGTCTTTTTCTTTTTCCTGATATCAGTGTTTACCATTTTCTGTTTCTCGGTTTTGCAGGCGGCATTATTGGACAGCTGGGAGATCTTTGTGAGTCCGTCATCAAAAGGAGTTACGGGAAAAAAGATGCCAGTTCGCTTCTTCCGGGGCATGGCGGGCTGATGGACCGGATGGACTCGCTGATTTTCCTGGGGCCCTTTGTTTATTATTACCGGATTTTTGTGATTGGCTGATGAAAAAAATTACCATTTTGGGATCTACGGGGTCCATCGGTGTCAGCACGCTGGATGTTATCGAAAAGAATCCAAAGGCATTCAAGGTGACAGCGCTTGCGGCCGGACGCAATGTGAAACTTCTGGCTGAGCAGATTATCAAATATAAGCCGGAGATCGCTTCGGTCAGCACCAGGGAAGATGCTGAAAAGTTGCGTCAAATCCTGGGACGAAGAAAAAAGATTCCAATCCTTTATGATGAAACAGGTGTTGAGGAAGTTGCCTCGTATCCCTCATCCGATATGGTTGTTTCAGCCATTTCCGGCGCAGCGGGCCTCAAGCCGACTCTGGCGGCCATAGAAGTGGGCAGGGATGTTGCCCTGGCAAACAAGGAAACCATGGTGATTGCCGGGGACATCGTTACCCGACGGGCAAAGAAAAAAAAGATCAAAATTCTTCCCGTGGACAGTGAGCACAGCGCGATATTTCAATGTCTGGCTGGACAGAAGGCGCAATATTTGAGAAGGATTGTTCTGACGGCATCCGGCGGTCCGTTTTATCGCCTGTCCCGTAATGAATTGAAAAAGGTGACGCTGGAACAGGCGCTGAGACATCCGCGATGGAAAATGGGAAGTAAGATCACCATTGATTCAGCCTCCCTGATGAACAAGGGGCTGGAAGTGATCGAGGCAAAGTGGCTGTTTGACGTAGATGTTGCCCGCATTGACGTTTTGATTCATCCACAAAGTATTGTGCATTCCATGATTGAACTTCGCGATGGCTCTGTTTTGGCGCAACTGGGCATTGCCGACATGAGGATACCGATTGCCTGTGCATTGGCCTATCCGGACCGTTTGACCAATGATCTGCCGGTATTGAACCTGTCCGAAATCGGATTGCTGGAATTTTTTAAACCGGACATGAAAAAGTTTCCGTGCCTCGGGCTGGCTTATGAAGCGGGGCGTCTGGGCGGAACGGCTCCCGTCGTCCTGAATGCGGCAAATGAAACGGCTGTTTCTGCATTTACAGAAAAAAAGATTTGCTTTAATGATCTGCCGAAAGTAATAGAAAAAGTAATGGGCAAACATCGGGTAAAGAAAAATCCATCCCTGGCCGATATTCTGGGCACAGACAGGGAAGCCAGAATAGAAGCAGGAATGATCATTAATCAATTAAGGAAAGGGTGACAGTTTGGTAACATTAATCTCATTTGTCGTTTTACTTGGAGTCCTGATTTTCATTCATGAACTTGGCCATTTTTTGGCCGCACGCATCGGCGGGGTGGGAGTTCAGAAGTTTTCCCTGGGGTTTGGCCCGAAAATATTCGGAAAAACGGTCGGGGAAACGGAATATGTTCTTTCCTGGATTCCCCTGGGCGGATATGTAAAACTCCTGGGAGAATCCGGCACGGAAGAACTGCCTCCGGAAGACGAAGAAAGGTCCTTTTACAATCAGCCAACCTGGAAAAAGCTGTTAATTGTGCTGGCGGGGCCGGTTTTTAATTTTCTGCTGGCCGTAGTTATTTTCATCATTGTTTACATGTACGGGCTGCCCAATCTTGTCCCGGTCATAGGAGAAATGTCGGTTGATTCCGCGGCTGCTGCGTCAGGGATTATGAAAGGAGATACAATCGTCTCGCTAAACGATCAAAAGATCACGTACTGGGATGAAATAAAGCCAATTATAACAAAGGGAAAAGATCGTGAAGTGAAGGTAGTGGTTGAGCGTGGAGGCGAAAGCAAAACCTTTACCGTGAAACCCAAAATCACCAGGACAAAGAATATTTTCGGTGAAGAAGAATCAACCTATCTCATCGGGGTATCGCCTTCGGGCAAAACGGTCATCGAAAGAAAAAATCCGGTGCAGGCGGTGATTTCATCGTTTGAAAAGACATGGGAAATCAGCAAACTCACCGTTATTTCCGTTGTCAAAATGATTGAGGGGGTCATTTCTCCCCGGACGCTGGGAGGACCGATTTTCATTGCCCAGGTTGCAGGAGCGCAGGTCAAGGAAGGGCTTATTCCGTTTATCCTTTTCATGGCTGTTTTGTCGATCAACCTGGGTGTCATCAATTTGTTCCCCATTCCTGTTCTGGATGGGGGGCATATCTTCTTCTACCTGATCGAAATGGTGACCAGAAGAGAAATTCCCCTGAAAGTAAAAGAATGGTCTCAGCAAATCGGTTTCGTTTTCCTGGTGATGCTGATGCTTTTTGTTATCATGATTGATATCGAACGGCTCGACATCAAGCCGATTAATGATGTTTTAAAATTCTTCAAGTAATATGCTGACACTGGCTTTTGATTCGTCTTCGAAAACAGCTTCTGTTTCACTTCTGCGCGACAGGGCTGTTCTTTATGATACCATTATCAATAATGGCCGCAATCATTCTGAAGTGCTTCTTCCCGCCATTGATGAAGCGATCCATCTGGCAGGCGTTTCATTGCCGGAAATTGATTTGTTTGCCTGTACCCTGGGGCCGGGGTCATTTACCGGATTGCGCATTGGCGTCAGCACCTTGAAAGGATTGATGATGGCCACGGGAAAACCGGCGGCGGGAGTTTCGACACTGGCTGCCCTGGCGCTCAATGTAAAAGATCCAAAGGCGGTGATTGGCCCGATGATGGATGCCGGCCGCGGCCAGGTCTATCTTGCCTATTATCGATATGATAAAAACGGGACTTTGATACAGCTGGAATCTGAGAGAGCCCTGAATCCGGAAAGCATTGGGGATTGTTTGAAGGAGGGTGTGATTTATGTCGGAGATGGTGCAATGAAGTACGCGGATCTGATCCGTTCCATAAGCAATGAAATAGCCATCGCTCCCCAACAGGATCAATATATCTGCGCCTCCTCTGTTGGAATCCTGGCGATTGAAAAATACAGGCAAAATGATTTGCTTGACCTGTCGGCATGCGTTCCTTTTTATTTGCGTTCGGCCGACGCGCTGCCGAAAAAATCCGTCATTGTATAGAAATTCTGAACCGCAGCAGTGGTTTTCAGATATCCACTTCAATCCGTAACAGAAAGCCGGCAAGGGTGATAAAATATTTCATGCTCCGCAAGAGATACGATAGAAGGTCCGGAAATTCCGGCATATGGGGCCTGTTGACCGTTCTTGCTGTATGGCTGATATTGACTCTCCATCCATGTCCTGGTCATGCACAGAGTTTTTTAACAAGACCAGCCGGTCTGAATACGGGAGTCCCTGTCTCGTCTGTTGTGGTTGTAAATGTCTATCCCCACGACTCTGCGAATTTCACACAGGGTCTGTTCTTCCATCAGGGGTTTTTTTATGAATCCACCGGTCTTCATGGAAAGTCTTTTCTGTACCGTAAAGATATCAAAACCGGAAAAACCCTGCAGAAAGTTAAAATGGACCAGGAGTATTTCGGAGAGGGAATTGCTCTTCTGAAGAATAAAATTTATCAGCTGACGTGGAAAAGCGGCATTGTTTTCGTTTATAACGCAAAGACTTTCCGGAAAATCGAACAAATGAAATATGAAGGAGAAGGCTGGGGATTGACCTCGGACGGCAGGTATTTGCTGATGAGCGACGGTTCGTCAACCATCACATTTCGCGATCGTGATTCCTTTGAAGTGGTTCGGAAGATTGAGGTGCGTGACGGCAACCGTCCTGTGGACAGACTCAATGAACTGGAATTCATTGAAGGTGAAATATGGGCGCATATATTTACCGAAGATCTGATTGTCCGCATATCACCCAAAAACGGCAGGGTGAAGGGCTGGCTTGATTTATCGGTGCTTCGCTCCCATCTTTCCCCAAATGCACGGGTCGATGTAATCAACG
>ERZ795031.1771-NODE-1771-length-21778-cov-5.024858_pt1 | contig 21778 bp, 18 predicted proteins | sample MGYA00375123_ERZ795031 | MGnify/ENA primary metagenome ERZ795031 (study PRJEB30166, sample SAMN05720159) | activated sludge metagenome | isolation source: anaerobic digester from wastewater treatment plant | place: USA | collected 2015-04-21 ...
CGGAAATCAAGGTGCGCCCTGTCATTTCTCACCTCGATATTGGCTATCTCGCCCTTGCGCTGTGTAACCTGGTCAATCACCTTGCCCGCGAATTCTTCCGGTACCTGCACCGTCAGCACCTCCACAGGCTCATGTTTCACACCGTTTATCTCCTTGACCAGTACCCTGGGCTGACCTACCTGGAGCTCAAATCCCTCGCGACGCATTGTCTCAATAAGTATCGAGAGATGAAGAATACCGCGGCCGTAGACCATGAAGGTGTCGGCCGAATCGGTTTCCTCGACCCTCATCGCCAGGTTCTTTTCAGTCTCCCGGAAGAGCCTCTCCCTGAGCTGCCGTGATGTGACGAGCGTTCCCTCCCTGCCGAAGAACGGCGATGTGTTGGAGGTGAAGAGCATGCTCATTGTGGGTTCGTCGACCCTGAACCACGGCAGTGCTTCAGGATTCTCGGCATCCGCTATGGTGTCTCCTATATCGAAATCCTCCATCCCGAATATGGCACAGATTTCACCCGCCTGCACAGGCTTTTTGGTCTTCTCCTTTCCGAGGCCTTCGAAGAGATAGACCTCCTTGACCGTATTGCGCGCAACTGATCCGTCACGTTTAACAAGCGAAACCTGGCTGCCTGGAACCAGCGTGCCGCGGCTCACCTTGCCCACGGCTATCCTGCCCTGGTATGATGAATAGTCAAGCGATGAGATCCTCATCTGAAGGGTTCCCTCAGTTGTCTTTGGAGCCGGTATGTATTTGATGATGGTATCAAGCAGATAGCTGACATCAATTGCCGGGGTGGCCCAGTCAGGCCCCATCCACCCCTGCTTTGACGAGCCGAAGACCGTAGGGAAGTCGAGTTGGTCCTCGGTGGCACTGAGACTGTGCATCAGGTCGAAGACGCTCTCCTGCGTTTCCTCAGGCTTGCAGTTGGGTTTGTCAACCTTGTTGATGACCACTATCGGTTTCAGCCCCAGCTCGAGCGCCTTCTGCAGCACGAAGCGGGTCTGCGGCATCGGCCCCTCGAAAGCGTCAACAATCAGCAGCACCCCTTCAGCCATGTTCAGGACACGCTCAACTTCACCTCCGAAATCGGAGTGGCCCGGCGTGTCGATGATATTGATCTTTATATTCTTGTACCTGACCGATACGTTCTTCGAAAGAATCGTAATACCCCTCTCCCTCTCAAGGTCATTGCTGTCAAGAATAAGCTCTCCCATGACCTGGTTGTCACGAAACAGCTTTACCTGAAACAGAATGCGGTCTACCAGTGTGGTTTTGCCGTGGTCTACGTGAGCTATCACGGCAACATTTCTAATCTCTTCCGTATGATTCCCTGTTTGGGCTGCAAAAGTAGAAAAAGAATTGTCACGGCGGTGTGTTTTAGGCAATTACTTTTAAGGTCAGAGCTCGTAAATCATTTTCCGGGTCATGCCGCCGTCAATGATGATATTTTCGCCATTGATGAATTCATTGCCATCGCCTGTAAGGAACAGGCAGGCCCTGGCGATGTCTTCCGGCCGTCCGACCCTGCCGGAGAAGTGCTGGTTGTGGTCAGTTTCGCGCAGGGCGCTGTAGTCACCCGTCTCTATCCAGCCCGGGCTGATGCAGTTGACCCTGATGCTGCTGTGCGCCAGGGAGGCCGCCAGGGCGTGCGTCAGTGCCACTACTCCTCCCTTGGAGGCGGCATATGCTTCAGACCCGGCCTCTGACATGAAGGCGCGCGTGGAGGCAATGTTGACAACTGACCCGCCACCATGTTCCTTCATGAAGCGGGCGGCCTCCCTGGCGCACAGAAACGCCCCCCTCAGATTGGTGTTGACCACGCTGTCCCACTCCTCAATGGTCAGGTCGAGGGGAGATTTCCATATCCCGAAGCCGGCATTGTTAATTACAATATCGATTGTGCCGTATTTTTCAACCGTCGCCCTGACCATGGCTGCGACCTGATCTGGTACGCTAATATCAGTCATGATGAAGCTTGCTTCACCTCCCATCTCCCTGATGGAACTTTCAGCAACCTCACCTGTTGACCTGTCGCGTTCCGCAATCACCACCCTGGCTCCTTCGGCTGCATATGATGCTGCCACGCACCTTCCAATTCCTCTGCCTGCTCCGGTCACTATGACAACTTTTCCTGTATGTCCCATTCTTCAGATAATTAAATGTCTTGTTAATCATATTTTCCGGCTGCCCTGAGCCTGACCAGGGTTTCGTTGCCAGCAGCAGCCATGCGAATTTAAAAATTTACCGGTTTCTGCAATTAAAGTGCAATCCGGAATAGGTTTTAATAGAATGAAGAATACCATTTTATGCTTACTTATCAGTCCCGAATTGTCCTCATATTTGCACGCGTCACTGCAGACAGGCAGTAATCCGGCATCATATTGAGGAGCTAAACAATACAAGGTATGACAAAGAACAACAACTCACCTTCGGTAAATAGATTCAGTATCGGGCAGGACTGGGCATCTGTGGTTGCAGGTTTTGTACTTATTCTTTTTGTGGTGATTACCGGCTATGCTATTGCTACTCCGTCATTCGGAGGGAAAGCCGGATGGAACCGTGATCATGATTTCTCAGGGATGTTCGGAGCTTCATCACTCTGGACCTCAGTTCTTTTTACCCTGGTGATTTTTGCGGTAATAGCAATTATCGGGATCCTGCTGAGCGGTGAGAAGATCAGGAAGTACTTCACCGGTTTCCTTGCCATTTTCCTGCTTGCCATACTGGCGCAGTTTGTTTCGTCCTATGCAGGGTTCAGGAATCTCGGGCTGGAGACAGTGCTCTTCTCCCTTGTCATTGGCCTTCTGATAGGTAACTTTATCAGGCTGCCGGAATGGCTGCGGTCAGGTGTGCAGACGGAACTTTACGTGAAGATCGGCCTGGTGCTGCTGGGTGCCACGATCCTCTTCAAGGATATCCTCTCGGCCGGAGCATTTGGTCTTATCCAGGCTGTGATAGTGGTGACGGTAGTCTGGTATTTTGCCTTCTGGCTCTCACGAAAAATGAAGGTTGACGATGAGTTCTCTACAATGCTCGCAAGCGCTGTCTCAATCTGCGGTGTATCTGCAGCAATCGCTACTGCCGGTGCTATCAACGGCGACAAGAAGAAACTCTCATTTATAATCTCCCTGGTGCTCATCATTGCCATCCCGATGATGATCTTCCTGCCTATTATAGCGAAATGGATGGGGCTCTCCGATGTTGTCACAGGCGCATGGCTTGGCGGCACAATTGATACCACCGGGGCTGTAGTGGCAGCCGGCACCATCGCCGGTGAAACGGGGCTCAAGTATGCAACTATCGTCAAGTTCTCCCAGAACGTACTCCTTGGCCTTGCCGCATTCGCCATCTCAATCTTCTGGGCCTACAGGAACAGAAGCGCAAACGAGAAGGGACAACACGTGCCTGCAAGGATCATCTGGGACCGGTTCCCCAAGTTCGTCCTGGGCTTTATTCTTGCTTCGCTGGTCTTTTCTTTCATCCTCAGCCCTGAGACAGCGAAGACGTCCGGCAAGGTGATAAAGTCTTTCAGCACCTTCTGGTTCAACCTGGCCTTCATAAGCATCGGGCTTGAGACCAGGTTTGCGGATTTCAAGCACATGGAGAGCAAAAAGCCCTTCTACAGCTTCCTGATAGCCCAGACCTTCAATATATTCTTTACCCTGGGCGTCTCATACCTTCTGTTCCAGCTTATTGGCGGGAATTAAGTCCGGTAGGTTGCGATATAGAATTGCATACAAAGGGACTGTTTCTAATCATCCCATTTGAGAAGCACATCAGCCACTGACTGATGTACATTTTTCGCCAGGAACCCGGCAAGGTCAGTATCCTTCTCAAGCTTGTCTTTCTGATTGTCAAGCGCATTCCAGAAATCGAGCAGGACTTTACTGCCTCCTGCATCGTAGATATCAGCTGCAGCAGAATGCCATCTGCTCTGGTACCATCCGTAGTTCTGAGGATATTGTTGGCCTATTTCGTCGTACCGATTCTCCAGGTCGATGAGCGATGTGTACTTCAGCGATGACCTGTCTCCCGCAATGACCATCTTCGGAAATACTGTCAGCGCCGGCAGCATACCCGGTTCGTTTTCAGCGATGTATGTATGCAGAAAAAGGTTCACAAATAACTCTGCCATCCACTTTCTCTGCATATTCAATCCTTGCCGGAAATGAAAGGCATGTCCAAGCTCATGTATAGCAAGCAGATCAAAAAAAGCACCCATGGAAAGATTGCCGTTTTTGTCTGAATAGGTTTCCCTGATCTGAGTAGCCAGCCCTGCGGGCAACTTGTCAACAGGCGGTATGAAACTTTTCCAGAACTCATTGTCAACAGACGCAACAACAAGTGTCTTATCGTCCTTGTAGTGAGGCATGCCATAGACAGGGAAGTTTGTAAATTTGCTCCAGTCCTGAGGATCAAGGATCAAAAGTGTTACAAGAGGTTTAATCCCAAGCATGTCGTAGTACCAGTCTGTAACATTATCAATGCGGAGTGCCAGTTCTTCAGCCCTTTCCTGATTCCCTGCACTGAAGTATACAGGGGTCTTACATCCATCCAGTGCAACCAGTCCGTTGAAAGCCTGTGCATTCATGATAACCGGAAATACGGTTATGGACAGAATCAAAATCATACGCATTGCATTGCCGGCCAGCCGGGTTCTGCCTTCTGGAAAATTTTTCAGATTTTTCATCGATGATTGTTTATGGGGTTATCAATTCAAAATGATGATATTTACCAAACAACCAGTTTGGATTTTGGTTTAAATTGCATGGCATTTACAGGAAATTCTCCGATAATAACCAGTGAATTTGAAAATGAGGTACTACGCAACATTTATTTTCCTGCTGCTGTTTCAACTGCTGCACGGGCAACCGGGAGCCGGAAAGGAAAAAATCATCATCAGGACAGTGATTGGAGACATCTACGTGAAAATTGATCTCAGGAGAGCACCGGTGACGTCATCGAATTTTCTGCGTTATATCGATGCAGGGCTCTTTGACAGTACATGTTTCTACAGGGTGGTGAGGCCCGACAACCAGCCAAAAGATTCTGTATTTATCGGGGTTATCCAGGGTGGAAGGTACGAAGAAGAAGAGACCGGCGGATTTCCCCCGATACGGCATGAAACAACTGCGATGACGGGAATCCGGCATCGTAACGGGGTGATATCTATGGCAAGATGGACCCCCGGAACTGCAACCTCAGAGTTCTTCATATGCGTGGGTGACCAGCCGGAGCTTGATTTCGGGGGCAGACGAAATCCTGACGGACAGGGATTTGCAGCCTTCGGGAAAGTGACAGAGGGAATGGATGTTGTCATGAAGATTCACAGCATTGAGGCCCCCACACAATATCTCGACAAACCCGTGCTCATATACCGGATCAGTCGGGATGGATCAGGCAGGAAGAAATAGGCAAGAGGTAGTAGGCAGTAGTGTTGGCAAAGATTTCGCGTAGCGGTTACAGCATTGTACCGGCTGCTCCCCCCACGACTTTACCGCGTAGCGGTTACAGAATTGTACCGGCTGCTCCCCCCACGACTTTACCGCGTAGCGGTTACAGAATTGTAACCGTGACCGTCCTCCGCTGCCCCCCTCCGGGGTCAGGAAATCAGAGATCCATCGTCACCGTTTTCCGGCCAACGCCCATAGCAGACAGCATCTCAATAACAGACTGCATCATCTCCGGCGGTCCGCACAGGTAAATCTGACTGCTCAGAACATCAGCATGCTCCTTCAGCAGCCTCTCCGAGATGTATCCATTGTAATAGCCAACAGCTTGCTCCCTTGACAGGATGTTTATACAGTCACTCCCCAGCATCCCGCGCAGTTCCTCTTCAAGGATAATATCCTCCCGGGTTTTGTTTGCGTAAAACAGCCGGTTTCCGGCAAGCTCACTCCGCGAATACAGATCCCTGAATATGGCGAGAAACGGCGTTATCCCGGCACCGCCGGCAATGAAAATCCCTTTCCCCTTGTAACTGATTGCACCCCATGGATTTCCAATGACCAGTTCATCACCGGGTATAAGCCTGTCAAGCTCCTTCGTCAAACCGTTGTGTTCAGGGTATATCTTGATAGTAAACTCGAGGAACATATCCTGATTCAGCCCGGTAAAAGTGAACGACCTCCTTTTCTTCCTCATCTCCGGGGAATTTATGGCTACTCCTGTCGCCTGGCCGGGAGTGAAGGAATAGCCTGCCGGCTTCTCCACGCGAAAGCTTTTAACATCATGAGTTAACTGTTCAATATGCTGAATTTTAACAATATATTCTGTCATCTGATTCTGTCATCTGCCCTACTAACACATTTCCATGTGATTTGTTTGACAGGTCTGCCGCGCCTCTTCCACGGCTTCAGTTAAAAATAATTGACTTTGGCCATCCCGGGGTGTAACTTTGAGAGAGCAGTATAATTAACTTAAAATCAGCAGGAATGAAAACAATTGTCGACCTACTTGAAAACAGCGCCGGGAAGTATGCGAATAATCCTTACCTCCTGGAAAAGAAAAGTGACCGTTATGAGTCAATCTCGTACAGGGAGACAAAAGACCTGGCCCATGCAACGGCAGCAGGGCTGGTTGCAATGGGCCTTGAAAAGGGTGATCGTGTTGCCCTCCTTTCTGAATCACGCACTGAATGGGTACTTAGCGAGCTTGGGATTCTCCATGCAGGCGCCATATGCGTACCGCTGTCCATATTGCTGAAGGAAGGCGCCGATCTTAAATTCAGGATAGACCACTCGGGTTCACGCTGGATTATAGTATCTGCCCTCCAGTATGAAAAGATCAGGGCAATCCGGAACGATCTGGCGAATCTTGAAAAACTGATTCTTCTTGACCCGAGGGAAAGCTATGGCGAAGACGAGATATTCATGGGGAGAGTCAGAAATTCAGGCGGGGAATACCTGAAGAGCAATTATGACAAGTTCATGGAAAGGGTGAAGTCCGTCGGACCTGATGATTATGCGAATATCAGTTACACATCCGGAACCACAGCTGATCCGAAGGCAATTATTCTTTCCCACAGGAATTATACTGCCAATATAGAACAGACCCTTACCCTCATGGATGTCCCTGAATGGTGGACCACGCTACTCATACTTCCATGGGATCACTCTTTTGCTCATACCGTGGGGATCTACATCATGATGGCTACCGGTGCAAGCCTGGCGGCAGTCCAGTCGGGCAAATCTTATCTCGATTCCATCAAACACATACCAGCCAACATAAGGGAAATCAGGCCGGTATTCCTGTTGAGCGCCCCGGCACTTGCCAAAAACTTCCGGAAAGGGATTGAAAAAAGCATCAAGGAAAAAGGACCAGTGATAGAAAAACTGTTCAGGCATGCTCTTAAGGTTGCATACAACTACAACGGAATCGGCTGAGACAAGGGGAAAGGATTCCGGATCTTTATTAAACCCCTGTATATGCTCTATGACCTGATCCTCTTCAAAAAGATAAGGGCCGGATTCGGCGGCAGGCTTAAATTCTTTTTCGGCGGAGCAGCTCTGCTGGATATCGAGCTTCAAAAGTTCTTCTCAGCCATCGGGATTCCCATGCTCCAGGGTTACGGGCTCTCCGAAGCCTCCCCGGTTATTTCCGGGAATGTGGAAAAACGATATAAACTAGGGTCCTCCGGCGTTGTGGTCAGGGACCTGGATATTAAAATCTGCGATGAGGACGGGAAGGAACTTCCGGCCGGCCAGAAGGGAGAGATAGTGATCAGGGGTGAGAATGTAATGAAAGGATACTGGAAGAATGAAAGAGCAACCCGGGAGGCAATACGTGACGGCTGGCTTTTCACCGGAGATATGGGATATCTTGATAAAGACAGGTTCCTGTATGTTCTCGGAAGATTTAAAAGCCTTCTCATTTCAGACGACGGGGAAAAGTACAGTCCGGAGGGTATTGAGGAAACAATAACCGACAGGTCTCCCTTCATTGATCAGCTGATGCTGTGCAACAATCAGAACAAGTATACTGTTGCCCTCCTGGTTCCAAACGGAGAGGCACTGGCCAGATGGGCGAAGAACAAGAACATAGACACTTCAGGCTCACAGGGCCTCGAAGCAGTTCTGGCTGAACTGGACTCAGTTATTGACCATTACAGGACCGGTGGCCAGTATGACGATCTGTTTCCGCCAAGATGGCTGCCAGCGGCAGTAGCTGTTCTTGATGAACCTTTCAATGCAGAGAACAAACTCCTGAACAGTCTCGGGAAAATGGTGAGAGCAAAGATAGTGGAGAGATATCATGACAGAATTGATTACCTGTATACAGCTGAGGCCAAGAATATTGTAAACCCGGAAAACCTGGCTGCCATCAGGAAAGTCCTTGGCATCAGATGAATCATACAGCGCGATACGGATTCCGGCTGATCTCCACCCGTCAGGGTGAAAAATAACTTGCTTATTGTGGTTAATATTAAATAGTTATATGAAATAAATATTGTAACTTGTTAAATTGTTTGGAAACGGTGTTCCAACCTTTGTCAGGGAATCTTCGTATTAAGTGTAATATCAGAATAACAAATGCCACTTATGAAGATCAGACTGGCGGCGATACTAGCACTACTGCTTGTAACAGGCTGTGTAAAGAAAGATGACCTGACGCTCCCGGTAAAGGTATATTTCAAGTTTGGCATATTAAGGGATTATAATACCAGCAGGGCACACCTTTATTTCACCGGATGCAGGATCGGTATTCAGCAGATAGGGTTTGAGGGAAGCAGGGAGGCAGGGGGAGACATTCATTTTATAAGCGACCCCTCCCTGAACCTGCAGACTCTTTCTTTCACCCAGGAGCCGGTGACTGTAAGCGAATTTGATATTCCACAGGGTGTCTATAAAAGTATGAGTGGAATATCACCCTGAAATGCGTAGATGCAGGGGAGCTTGCTGATGACCGCGACGAATCGGACCCGTGCGTTGGAATTGTTTTTACTGGTAACTACATTTCTTTAGACGGAACTTTCATTCCGCTGATCCTGGATATTGACAAACCGGAAATTTTCAGGATCCTTTCATCTGACCAGCAAGGTGGCTCCACAATCATTCTGACAGATGATAAAGAGTATGAGGCCGTTGTCTGGTTCACTCCGGAACTTGCATTCAGCGAAATAAGCAGACAGTCACTGGAAGAGGCTGAAATCTCCGGTGGCAATGACAATCCAAGGATTATTATCTCAAGCAGAATTAATGAAGAGCTCTATCAGATTCTGCTTTACCGGATTTTTCTGTCCGCCAGTTTAATAGTTAAATAGGACCAGCCTGGTTATGAAGTCCGCAGAACCCAGCGATGAGGAACTGATTAAACGTTGCAGGGAAAACAACAGGAAATGTCAGGAGATGCTTTACCGGCGTTATGCAAGGTCTATGTACAACCTGTGCCTGATCTATGAGAATGATCGCGACAGCGCAAAAGATATTCTTCAGGAAGGTTTCATAAAGATCTTCAGCAACATCACGGGATTTGACAGGAAGAACTCACTACCCGGCTGGATGAAAAAGATAATCACCAATACTGCCATTGACTACTACAGAAAAAATCATCACCAGAATGAGTTCATACCGGTCGAAAGCGTTGATCATATATGCTCGGATGAGAATTCACCCGTCTCGGTACTTGGTGCTGAGGATATTATCTCACAGGTCGACAGACTCCCCCTGGGTGCAAAAAGAATATTCCAGCTTCATGCCATCGAAGGTTACAGCCACAGGGAAATAGCCAGGTTGCTGCACATATCGGTTGGCACATCGAAATCACAGATAAACAGGGCAAAGAATCTGTTACAGCACTGGATAGCACACAACAATGTCATTTCAGGATCAGGTGAAGGGAAAAGATAATATAGAGGAAATTTACCGTGAACAAGTTGAACGGTTCACTGAAGACCAGCCTGAGACAGGTTCCCGCTCCAGCCTGCTTCCGGAAGAACTGGATGAGATCTGGGAAGATGTCAGCTCCGGGCTTGATATAGGAAATTTCTGGCTGCAGATCTCATCCGGCCTTGATAAAAACCTGCCACCTCATCACGGACCCGGTTTTTTCCAGAAATGCTGTGCTGCCATAATCCTTATTCTTTCTGTTCTGATCTATGTGGAGAAAACAGTTACTGAACCTGATGCAATTAAACAGGAAACATTAACTGAAAAAAATGGCACTGAACCGCCAGGTAATTCTATCACAGAGAGGTACTGTGATGAAACAACCGGAGACAGTGATTCACAGCAATCATATTTGCCCTCTGCTTCAGCTGATATCATAGAGAAAAACACCAACGGGGCACGGTCAGACCACAGTAAAAAGACACCTGTCCGGTCGCACCCGAACACGAATCCCGCCAGGGAACTTCAGCTGACATCTGCAGCTCCTGTTCCGGAAGAGGATCAACTTGCCTGTCTCTTCGGGACATATCCCGTGGACAGGACCTGGAACCAGTCCCTGTATTCATCGGTAAACCCGGAAATCCAGGTAATAATATACAGGGAAGACAACGGAAGCCTTTAAACCGGCAGGTCGGTTGTAACAGGAAATCCAGTACAGATCCAGGACAAAGCCGGTAGATTTTACGGGGGAGTGATAACAACCTTTAAGAACACATGGTTACTTACCCAGGAGACTTTTAACGGGCTGAGGCCTGAATCCCTCAACACCACTGAATTTGTCGTATTTCCGGACGCCGGACTCAGCCTTGGATATGTGTTCACTGATAATTGGTCAGCTCAGGCTGAGGCATTCCTGTACTCGAGTACAGGCCAGAAATATCATGATTATATCTTCGGACGCTACGCCAGAAAGAAAATCGTTCTCAGGTATTCAACACTTGCATTCAGGACAAGATACAAAATCACCGGCAAAGGATACATTCCAAACCGTTCTTCGTTCAGTTTCACTGCCGGCAGTTATCTGTCATTCCTGCACAATGCCGATCAGGTGATAAACAAGGAAGTCAGTAAAGTCAAGTCTGACTACAGCAGATTTGATTTCGGAATAATGCTCGGAGGTGAATTCGAACTTAATCTTAATGAATACCTTTCTGTAGCTCCCGGGCTGAACCTGACCCTGGGTTTAACCAATATTTACAAGGGCAACGGCAACACTGAGGGCAACCTCGGGAGGACTCACAACGGGAGCGCAGGCTTCCAATTATCAATTTATTACCATTTTGAATGATTTATTGACAAATTCCATCCTTTTGTACGATTGACTCGTCATATACATATAACTGAAACCAAAAAACTAAACAAATCAAATATAAGACATGAAAAACAGATCAGGATTACTTATGGCTATATTACTGATCCTGTCAGGTTTCAGCTCATGTTCGAAGCCTGACATTGCGCTTCCTGAGAAAATTCCAACCACGGTGTCAGTAATCTTCGCCAATCGGGAGGATCCGGATGATGCCGAAACTCACACCGATGATGCCGAAACTCACACCCTTGTTGTCGAAACCCACACTGTAGTTTCGGATTACTTTAATCCGTCAATTGATTATGATTCAGTAACAGATATTGATGGCAATATCTACAAGACTGTGCGGATAGGATCTCAGACATGGATGGCTGAAAATCTCAAAACAACCCTGTACAATGACGGTACAAAAATACCACACGTCACTGACGATTCCAGGTGGGTAACCCTGGAAACCGGGGCATACCGATGGTATATGAATGATGAGAATCAATACAAGGGCCTCTATGGTGCCCTGTACAACTGGTATACCGTCAAGGGAGGCAAATTATGCCCTGTTGGCTGGCATGTACCTGGTGATGAAGAGTGGAAGAAGCTTGAAATGGAATTGGGAATGACACAGTCAGAAACTGATGCTTTTGCTGTTGCCTCTGGTCGTCATCTTCGGCTGCACCCGCGATACGACCGATGATGAAAGTGTGATCCTTAAAAGAGCAAACGTACCTATCCCATGCAAGGGAGTTGTTTGCATGATCGAAAAAGAGGGTGTTGACCGGTTGCCGGTATTCTTCCCGGACACTGAAAAACCCGTCCCGGGAGTCACTCTCAGCAGTGAAGCCTGGCTTTACGGACATATGACCTTCGTCGGCAACATCCGTGAGGAGAGCGCCATGACAGGTCTGGTTGCCTACCTCGACATGGATGCATACGCAGAAGGACGTATAGTCCTGACTGCTGATTACGTTGGCCGGATGTATTCCGCCAATGGCGATTATTTCGATTTCTTCTCCCCTATCGTCATCGAAATCATCGATGGTGAAAAACACATCACAGGAACAGTTACAATCACCTCCGGATGCGGAAAATTCGAGAATGCAACCGGCACAAGCACACTGAGCGGCATCGTTCCATGCTGGGATGTTGTGGGAAAATGGGAATTCTCCAGGTAAAAAACCTGTCGGTGCAGCATCTGGTTGACTTGCCGGCGACAATACTGTGAGCCAGTGAAATACTAAACGTCTTAAATGCTTTATCAGGGTCTTCACCATCGGAACCGGTCAGGAGCAGGCCCTGATATTTTGTTTCTGTTTCAAGCCTGAACAGATCGGATTTCTTCCGCAAATCAGTACTTTAGAGGTCTCGACCAAAAGACATGAGCAGAGGATTTGTCAAAGATGGCGATCAGGAAGAAGTTCCGATGGTGCCAAAGAGAGCATTCCTGCCGGATGGTGTGCCGAATTTCGTCACCCGTGCCGGCTTTGAACAGCTTATGGCTGAAAAGGAGGCTCTTGTCGCGGAAAAGGAAAACCTGGGCATTGCCCATGAGAATGAAAAGCGACTTGCCCTGAACTTCATCAATGCAAAACTTCAATTGCTTAACGGCAGGATTACCGACGCCAGGATTGTCGACCCAAAAGACCAGCCACAGGACGAAGTGACCTTTGGCGCAACAGTCACCGTAAAGGCAGTAGTGACAGGAAAATTGCAGACTTTTCAGATAGTTGGAGCAGACGAGGCAGGTATCTCAAAAGGAAAGATTTCTTTCATCTCACCGCTCGCAAGAGCACTGTTAAATAAGAAGACAGGCCAAAGAGTGACGCTAAGGCGTGAAAAGGAAGAGATATTATACGATATCGTCGAAATCTTGTACCTCTGATCGTGGCATTAATATTCTACCCGCTTTCTACCTCATTAAAAGCTTCAGAATTCTCTCCTTAAGCGGCGTATATGGCGGGTAGCGGACAGGGAGATCGATGAAATCTGATTTCTCCATAACGGATCTCATGTTTGAGAATGTCTCGAACGACTTCCTGCCATGATACCTTCCTATTCCGCTGGGGCCGATGCCCCCGAAAGGCAGTTCCGGCGATGCGACCTGCATAACCGTATCATTCACTGCCACGGACCCGCTCTGCGTCTTTGACAGGAATTCTCCGGCCAGCTTCTTACTGCCTGTGAAAATATAGGCTGCCAGTGATTTGGGATGTCTGCTGATCACTGAAAAAACCTCGGAGAAATCATCAAAGAAGATAACAGGCAGAACCGGGCCGAATATCTCCTCCTGCATGATGGGATCCTCAGGAATTATACCGGTAAGTAGGGTGGGAGCAACGTAACGACTGCCAACATTTGTACCGCCGCCTTCAATGATCTTCCCACGATTCATGAATGATTCCATCCTCTCAGTCCTGGCGGCATTGATCATGCGGCAATAATCCGGACTTCGCGACGGGTCTTCACCGTAGAATGATTTTATTTCCTTTACAAGAAGCTCAAGGAAACGGTCCTTCACTTTATTATCCACCAGGAGATAGTCAGGAGCAATACAGGTCTGGCCGGCATTCAGGAATTTTCCCGAAGCTATCCTTTTTGCGGCAAACATCAGCTTTGCATCTGCCGCCACTACACACGGATTCTTGCCTCCCAGCTCCAGTGTTACAGGAGTCAGGTTCTCTGCTGCCTTTGTCATAACCTTCTTCCCGACAGACGGACTTCCGGTAAAGAATATGTAATCAAAGGGAAAATCAAGAAGGTAATCAGACAGTGAGTGCTCACCTTCTACAAATGCAATCAGCTCCTTAGGGAAATGGCTGATTATCTTTGATATGACCCTGAGTGTGCCGGGGACCTTCTGTGAAACCTTAAGGACAACGCAGTTTCCGGCCGCCAGAGCGCCAATTAACGGAATCATTGATAGCTGGAAGGGATAATTCCAGGGGGCGATAATAAGCACCTGACCATATGGCTGGGGTACAACATAGCTCCGGGCGGGGAAGTTGGCAATGGAAGTTTTGGCCCTCTGCCTGCGTGACCATTTCCTGAGTTTCCGGATCATCAGACTGATCTCAGCGACAGTAAACCTGGATTCCGTTCCAAGCACCTCAAAATAAGGCTTGTGGAAATCCTGATGAAGAGCTTCAGCAAGTTCATTTTCATGACTGATGATCAGCGATTTTAGTTTCCTGAGATTTCTGATCCTGCTATCTATGTCAAGTGTCTGCCCTGCAGCAAAAAACCTTTTCTGACTCTCCAGGATCTGCTCCAGCCCTTTGGTATCCATAATTATTTAGCGTAATTGAACAACACGACACAAATATAACCGGATTGAATATTATTTAGCCTGAACCAGGTCATGCAGAGTGACTGGTTTATGGTTCGTATAAATCACCAGTGCCACCGGTGGTCCTGGCTATGGTAAAAGCCGGTGATACTGACTGTTCAATCCGAAAAACCCAGCCGCATTGCCTGATTTTCATGAACCAAAGTCTTATTTTGTTCATCTTTCCATATGGTATATCTTTGATTAAAATCAAACAACATGAAGCCAGCCGGACTGTTTACTGCAATAGCCTTCCTTGTCATCTCAGGAACAATAAGTTACAACTGCCTCCATGCTCAGGACCCGATAAGCAATCCTGTCCTTGATGAAAAGGTCAGAAAGTTCCTCTCTGACCGCTCAGAAAGTTGGTATGACATGAACATCCCGGCACGCGACGGGCAGCTGCTATATGATCTCATAATAAAAGGCAATTATAAAAGCGCTCTTGAGATTGGTACTTCAACGGGGCATTCCGGCATCTGGATAGCCTGGGCATTGAGCAAAACAGGAGGTAAGCTGATAACAATTGAGATTGACCCTGACAGGCACCGGGAAGCTCTGCAGAATTTCAGGGAAGCCGGGCTTTCGGATTACATCGATGCCCGTCTGGCCGATGCACATGAGCTCGTTAAGGAACTAAAGGGGCCATTTGATTTTGTCTTCAGTGATGCTGATAAAAACTGGTATAAGAATTACTTCACCGATATTGATCCTAAACTCAAAGTCGGAGGCTGTTACACCACACATAATGTCTACGGCAGGGGTGGTCATGGCGGCCAGGGAGATTATCTTGAATATGTCAGAAGTCTTAAAAACTACGAGTCAACCCTTGTTCAGGGGATGCTGATAAGCTATAAAAGGGCCGTAAGATAATATCCTTGATAATGTCAGACGGCCTGAAGAGAAAACTCGGACTATTCCCCACCACAAATATTGTTGTGGCCAACATGATAGGTGCTGGTATCTTTACCACATCGGGTCTCCTGATGGCAGAGTTGAACAACCCGCTTCTGATGCTGTCACTGTGGATTGCCGGAGGAGTAATCGCCCTGTGCGGTGCCATGTCATATGGTGAACTTGGGGCCGCAATGCCAGAGGCCGGAGGAGAATACTATTTCCTGTCAAAACTTTATCACCCGGTCTTCGGCTTTCTCAGCGGATGGGTCTCATTCATAGTTGGTTTTTCCGCTCCGATAGCAGCCTCAGCCCTGGGATTCAGTGATTATTTCTGCCGCGCATTACCAGCAATACCTGAATGGTTTGAAGCCTCCGGACTGTTGACCCAGGCGTCAACCCGAAAATTCATGTCAGCAAGTGTTATTATAATATTTACCTTCATTCATTACCGTGGCCTTAAAACCGGTTCCGCCGTTCAGAATATCCTTACTTTTTTAAAGGTCGGGCTGATCCTCCTGCTTCTTTTTGCAGGTTTTGCTTCAGGGAAAGGAAGCATCGGAAACTTCAATTCAGGAGGGTGGATTTCAACAGGTCTCGCAGGATGGAAAACAGCAGGCCTGTCACTTATGTGGATCATGTTTGCATACAGCGGATGGAACGCCTCTACATATGTGGGATCCGAGATTATTAATCCTGTCAAAACATTACCCCGTTCACTCATCCTGGGAACAGGAATTGTAATGATTCTATATCTTGGACTTAATACATTATTCATTTATGCTGTCAGTCCTGATGAAATGAAGGGTGTCATTTCAGTGGGTGGCCTGGCAATGGGAAACCTCTTCGGAAAATATGCCGGGATGCTGGCATCATTGCTGATTGCTTTTGCTCTGTTTTCATCTTTGAGCGCATTTATAATCCTTGGTCCGAGGGTATATTACTCCATGGCAAAAGACGGCCTTTTCTTCAGGTCCGTTGCCAGGATTCATCCAAAGCACAATGTGCCTTCCAATGCTATTCTGCTGCAATGCCTGATAGCTGTAATACTGGCTCTCTCAGGTACTTTCGACCAGGTGCTGACTTACATGGGGTTTTCACTCGGATTATTTCCCATACTGGCCGTACTTGGCACAGTCAAACTCAGGATGAACAGGATGTCTGTCCTGAAACTGAAAGGTTACCCCTTCACCCAGGCAATATATGTGGTATCAGGTGCTGCCATGCTTGTGCTATCATTCCTTGAGCGGCCGGTTGAATCATCAATTGCCCTGGCCACGGTTTTAACAGGTATTCCGGTATTCTATCTTTTCAGGAGAAAGAAATCCTGAAAAAAGCCTTCAATTTGCTTCAGGCGGTCATTTAAAAAAATTAGAATTACTTTAGTGTGTAATGTCAGATTCATTAAAGCCGATCTCCATGAATGTTAAAAGAAATACCGGGTCTCTGAGTCTTTATTCGACTCTCCTGTTAGTATTCGTTCTGTTGAATACTGCAGATCTGGCTGGTCAGCCCGGGCATAAAAAGACAGGAAATTGGGTGGCTACCTGGAGTACAGCCCTTCAGCTTGTGGAGCCACGGAACAATCCTCCTTCCCCGGGACTGACGGATAACTCCCTGCGACAGATAGTGCGGGTTTCAATTGGCGGAACAACCCTGCGGGTCAGGTTATCAAATGAATTCAGCAAGGCTCCTGTCACCATGCGTTCAGTGCAGATTGCAGCCTCAGCCGGTCAGGGTGTCATTGATAATTCAACAAACGTAAAACTTACATTCAATGGCGATCATGAGATTACCCTTGATCCGGGCAGGGCAATTACCTCAGATCCGGTCAATTTCAATCTGAAACCGAGGATGGATCTGGCAATAACGATTTATTTCGGTGACACATCACAGGATATCACCGGCCACCCTGGTTCCCGGACCACTTCATATATCCTGGCGGGGAATGATGTCTCCGTAACCGATTTTGCCGGTTCTGTACCAACGGAACACTGGTATGTAATCAGCGGCATTGATGTTCTGACGCGATCATCGGCATCGTGTATAGCGATACTGGGCAACTCGATCACTGACGGACGGGGTTCCACAACAGACCTCCAGAACAGGTGGCCGGATCTGCTGGCTGAGCGGCTTCGGACAAACAGAGATACCAGGCAGACAGCTGTTCTTAATCTCGGCATTGGAGGCAACTGCGTTCTCAGGGACTGCCTGGGACCTGCCGCAATCAAACGATATGAGAAGGACATTCTCAGTCAGCCGGGAGTAAAATGGGTTATAATTTTTGAAGGGGTCAATGACATCGGACAGGTCAGATCTGCAGACGATGTGGCTTCTGTTTCAGGCGGACTAATAGAAGCATACGGAATTATGATTGATTCTGCCCATTCAGAAGGACTAAAGGTTTACGGTGCAACTATAACCCCGTTCAGGGGCAATGGCTATTATAACCAGTACAGTGAAGCCTGCAGGAATGAAGTTAACGCATGGATCCGAAACAGTGGCCGGTACGATGCTGTTCTCGACTTTGACAGGGTGCTGAGAAATCCTGATGATCCGGAAAGTCTTGTGTCATCTTTTCAGAATGATGGCCTGCATCCTGACACAACAGGTTTCAGGAAAATGGCTGACTCCATCGACCTGACACTGTTTGTTGACAAGCGGGCTGCGAGGCGAAGGTCAGGGAACAGGCACTGTCTCCGCTGCAGATGAATTGGTCAGAAAAGGCTTCGGAGTACGAGGTATCCCTAACAGGCGAAAGTTGAAACAGGTCATCGACCTTGAATCAATGCGCCTCGTTCTGTTCCGCCAATATGTGTATTGACTTATTTCGATGAGCTGACATACGAACTTACCTGATCCTGCGCCCCACCTGTATATTTTGGATATTCCGGATATGAGCAGAGAAGATATCCTTTACCTTCCGGCTTAACCCCAATACGTCCATCGGTGTCAATAACAAGTGTTTTGGCAGGAGCGATTCCTTCTTCAACCCATGAGATTATCAAATCCATTTTGTCGCTGGAGTTTGGTGCCGGAATGTTTCTTACCGTAACTGATTCTCCGTCCCCGTTCATCTTATAACTTCTGCCGGATAATCCATGGCCTCCCTGGGGAACCACGTACAACCGTGCAAACTTATCCAGTTTATTCTGTCCCATCTTATCGAGCAAAGACTGACAGTAATCAAGCTGTGCACCCGAAGAGGCAATAAAATCCTGGGTCCCGACAGTAATGATTATCTTTCCTCCATGCTTATAAAATGCATTCAGGTCCGGATCTGTCGCATCGAGCCATTCGGATACCTGTTTCCGGCGCTTAAGCATGGCTTTGTCTTCAGTATAGTCAAGTGGATTGGCTGACAGATCCTTCATCAGAAACCCGGTCACTCCAAGAACTCCGAGCCCTGAATGTACCTGAGCATTATCCGGCGCGCCTTCCTGTCCCTTGTACCGGGCAGGGGAAATCGTTCCAAATGATTCAGGATCGATAGACGGAAGCCACATGCCGAACGATCTGACACCGTTTGCCAGTGGTGACTTGAACCTGAGCCTGCTATAAATGAATTCAAGCGTTTTAATCTGGCCATCAGTGAGCCTGTCCGGTGCAGAAGTAACTTCTGGTTTTTGATCCTTTCCGTCCGGCTCGCGCAGGGCTGCCCACGGATCAGCCGGACCGGAACCGTCTGTTACATCAAATATGGTACGTGACGCCATATAGTTATTTATGATCCCGTCAGACAATCCGTCAAGCTTGTCACATTGCCTCAGGAACTCAGTCCTGATTGCACCGGCCTTATCAGGCGTCACCCAGGCTGACAACGGTTTTTCCTGTATCCTTATCAGTTCAGGAGCAAGCATAAGTGTTGAAAGGCTGACAATCGGAACATCAGATATAATACCGTCATAATCAGCAGGATATCTTTGGGCGACCATAAGTCCTTCGCGTCCGCCCTGTGAGCCTCCGACATAATAGCTGAAGCGGGGCCGTTCATTATATATCCTTTCAATTATAACCATCACTGCATCATGCGTCTTCTTCATCTGCAAATAGCCGAGGTTGCGGATGGCTTCCTCATTCAGGGCCCATTCATCAGGTCTGGCGCCTGAAGGACCTGAAGCCAGAGCCTTACCTCCACCACCCATTCCTCCCTGGTGGCCCGAGTCGCTGCCATACAAAACAAAACCCTTGTTTAAAAGCGGATTTTTGCCTTCCCTGACTGTTATGGATCCGTTCATCCCGCCGCCACCGGCCTGCATGGCACGGTACGACCAGTTTGCCGGGAGCAATACGCGAAAATTAATGGGCCAGCCATCCGGATCTGCAGGGAAAATCGAACCCTCAACAATTCCGTATGCAGGAGTGGCACCGGTCGCTTCAACCCAGCGCGGAGCATATAATTTAACCGAACTGACAGGTTCTCCGATAGCTGAAGCAGGGATTGATGTACCTGCCTTTTCCAGATCGGTTTTGGTAAGAACCTTATTGAAAGAAGCATCCTGGCCGAAGGCCGCTGATTCTCCCAAAATCAAGGTTGCAATGACAAAGAAAAAGAGTCTTCTCATAGGTTTCCTGTTTTATTTAATGGCTTGCTCACTATAGTTTATGCGAACACCGTAGTCACTTATGACAAGATTCAGACCCATCATCCCATCCCGGTTCTTCGTACCTTTCAGTTTCCCGGACAAGACACCCCTGCTTAATGTTACCATATCATCAACTCTTTGCTTTGTTTCAGGATTGTTACCATAATAGTGCCCCGGGAAAAGAAACTTTATTCCATATTTCTGCATAATTGCACTCGTCTTCACGCAGGTCGATATAAGAGTCGAAAAATCCATAGTTAACAGCAGGTTTCCTGAGCCAAATGAATCGCCACTGAAGCCATACCCCGCATCCTTATCAATAAATGAAGCAGAGCCAGGGGTATGACCCGGTGTAAAGACCACTTCAAGCTTTCGATCCCCAAGGTCTATTACCTCACCATCGGCCAGGTATCTGATCTTCCCTTTATAGCCGGCCATTACCTGAGGAATCAGAACTGTATCGCCGGGATTAATGTTTATTTCAGGGAAACCATCAATTGATGAGCCTGTGTGATCCCCGTGAACATGTGTGGCCACCAGGATTATTGGCTTTTTTGTTATTGCAGCCACAATCCTGTCCAGATCCTTAATATTTGTACCCGCATCGATCAGAACAGTTTTTTCGGTTCCTTCTACGAGATACAGGCTTTCGTTGTAGACTAAATTCCCGGTTCCGACCCAGGTGTGTTCGTCAATCTGGTGGAAAACAACGTCGTCATTTTTGAAAACTTCTTTCCCTTCCAGATAGGATTGCTGTGCAGACACAGCTATTTCTGAACATAGAATGAATGCTGCAATTACATAAAGTCTCAATTTCATAGTGTCAGGTATATTTTAATCTCCGATAATATTAATTTATAGGATAAATGTAATCATCAATTTTGCTTCCTTATCTGTTTTATTCAGGTCAATTAGCTTCCGAGGGACCTTTCTCTTTCAATTATCAAGCAATTCCTTTTCATTTTCTGTCATCGTAGTATAAAGCGAAAATTATAGTGGTAGTTTAGCATAAGAACTGTTTATTTCTTTAGAAACACTATCGTAAACACTATTTATATTGATCATGAACATCAAATTAAAATCACTGACATTCGCGGTCATTTCTTTAATTCTTACAGGATTAGGATTAAATGCGCAACCCGGTACAGCAGGACGTCAGATGGACGATCCAACTAAACGCGATACTGAACGAAGCATCGCACCCTACTTTATTCCGGCCACAAAATCAATGAAGACACCGGATTCCCAGGGATTTATTCAACGTTGGTTACTCCTGGAGCCAATCAACAAACCCAACCGCAGCAACACTGTTTTCACAGACAGCTATATAAGAACAGCGTTTACAACTGAGTATTTCCCGGACCAGTTTACTGTTTTACCCAAGAACGGAGAAAAAGTAAAAGTCGGAGAGCAGGAGTTGACCTGGCATGCCCTGGAGAGTACAAAGTTTAATGTGAAACTGTTTCGTTTCGCCTATGGGTTGAACAAACAAACTTACGGAGTTCTTTTCTGGGCTGTAACAGTGGTCAATAGTCCGCAGGAAATGAAAAATGTAAGAATGGCTGCAGGGTCAAATTCGGCATCAATGTGGTGGCTGAATGGCAAGGAAGCAGTGATACTTTCGGGAGACAGACGCATGGTGATGGATGATTGTGTCTCGCCCCGACTGACACTTAACAAGGGGAAAAATATAATCAGGGGAGCAGTGATCAATGGCCCCGGAATGAGTGATTTCTGCGTTCGCTTCCTCGATGAGAACGGAGAGCCGGTTAAAGATATCACTATA
>ERZ795031.1777-NODE-1777-length-21741-cov-6.890759_pt1 | contig 21741 bp, 17 predicted proteins | sample MGYA00375123_ERZ795031 | MGnify/ENA primary metagenome ERZ795031 (study PRJEB30166, sample SAMN05720159) | activated sludge metagenome | isolation source: anaerobic digester from wastewater treatment plant | place: USA | collected 2015-04-21 ...
TCAATGAGAAAGAATTGGATGAAATATTACAATCTCTTGGTTTAAATGTATATAAGGAATTAGGTGTTACTAAGATAGAGTGATATTTATATTTACTTAATTAATAATAGTAAAGTGCTATTATTTGAAAAAAACAAATTTAATTATAAATAGGATTGACTAATATGACCAAAAAAAAATCAAATAATAATATTTGGATATTCCATCATTATGCAACCCCTCCTACAATGACTGGTTTTACACGTCCTTATAATTTTGGAGTAAATCTCAAGAGGGTAGGATATAATATCAAAGTTTTTGCTGCATCATATTTACATTATTCTGATGTAAACTTGATTAACAATAAGGAACTATGTATTCTCAACAATGATACAGAAATTCCTTTTGTGTTTGTAAATACTCACTCATCATCAGGTAATGGTTTAGGAAGAGTTGTAAATATGTTAACCTACTATAAAAATTTAATTAAAGTTGTTAAGATGTTAATAAAAAAAGGGGAAAAACCTGATTTAATTATAGCATCTTCCCCACATCCTTTAGCTATGGTTGCCGGTATAAGAATTGCTAAGAAATTAGATATTCCTTGTGTATGTGAGGTGCGTGATTTTTGGCCTGAAGTTTTTTTTATGGGGGGCAAATTAAAAAAAGAGGGCTTTATTGGTAAGCTACTTGTTAAAGGCGAGCATTGGATTTATAAAAATTCAGATGCAATTATTTTTCTTAAAGAAGGTGATTTCACTTATATTACTGATAATAAGTGGGATATTTCACAAGGTGGTGATATTAACCTCGAAAAGTGTTATTACATAAATAATGGGGTAGATATCAATGATTTTAACAAAAAAATGAATAGCAATATATTAGCTGATGAAGATTTAAATAGTGGTAAATTCAATGTAGTATATACTGGAGCAATACGACCAGTAAACAATGTAGGAAACATATTGGATACCGCTAAATTATTGAAATACAATAAAGAAATTCAGTTTCTTGTTTATGGTGAAGGGAATCAATCAGGAATTTTGAAACAAAGGGTTATTGATGAGAATCTTACAAATGTAAAAATGAAAGGTTTCGTAGATAAAAAATATATACCATATGTGTTAAGTAAGTCATCTGTAAATATATTAAACTACTCACAAAGTAAATATAATTGGTCAAGGGGGAATAGTTCAAATAAATTATTTGAATATATGGCATCTGGCAAGCCAATCATTTCAACAGTAAGAATGGGTTATTCACCTATAGAAAAATATCAGTGTGGATTATCTCTTGAAGAAGATACACCGGAATGTCTAGCAAAAAACATTTTAAAAATTTATGAGTTGTCTAAGGATAGTTATTACAAGATGAGTGAAAATGCTAAAAATGGGGCAAAAGACTTTGACTATGAAATATTAACAAGAAAATTAATATCAGTTCTGGAGAGTTTGATATAATGCAGGGAATTATAAAGTCTTTACTAACTGAATATGGCTTAAAATGGACAATAAATAGAAGTTTATATTCTATGAAATTAATAATGATGTCCAAGATACCTATTACAGAAAAAATATTTGAAAAAGACATAACAATTAAAAGAATTGACATATTCAAATTTAATACAGCATTAATAAAAGATTATTTACAAAACTTAAAAGATGATAAAAAGGGAAGTATTATCTTAATAGCTGATAAAGCAATAGATGGAATTATCAATGGATTTTCTTCCACAGAACTAAATTATGGAAATCCCATAAACTGGCATTTAAATCCATTGACTGGAGTTGAGAGTAAACGTAATGTTAAATGGTATAGAATACCTGATTTTAATACAAAAATTGGAGATATTAAAGTCATTTGGGAAGCTTCAAGGTTTACTCATTTTATTTATTTTTGTAGAGCTTACTTGATTACAGGTAAACTTAAGTATTATGAAGCATTTTCAAGTCAGCTAAAAGATTGGTTAGAAGATAATCCATATTCTTATGGTGTTAACTATAAATGTGGACAAGAAGCCACTTTAAGAATGATTAATGTTCTTATTACCTATGCAGTGTTTAGTACTTATGGACTTATCACAGAAGATGATAAAGTAAATATTATTAAATTAGTAGAGGGCAGTTATAAAAAAGTTTTATCAAACTTCTTTTATGCCCATAAATGTATAAAGAATAATCACACATTTTCTGAAATATTAGGACTTATAATAGGAGCATGGTGTTGTGAAGATGAATCAACTGTCCAAAAATCTTATTTATTGATGGATGAAGAAATAAAAAAACAATTCTTAAACGATGGTGGCTATACGCAATATTCATTTAATTACCAGAGATTTACTTTGCAAATTATTGAGTGCCTCTATAAAATTAGTGAAAAGACTGGCTTGTATATTACAGAAAAAGATAGAATTAAAAATAGCGTTCATTTATTGTATCAGGCTCAAGATGAAAATGGTGATGTTCCAAATTACGGTTCAAACGATGGAGCTTTGATTTTTCCATTGACAACTTGTGAATATCGTGATTACAGACCAGTATTAAATGCTTTATACGCTTTGAGTGAAGGCAAAAGACTATATGAATATGGAGACTATGATGAAGAGCTATTATGGTTTGGAAACAAAATTGAATATCCCAATGCAAATATCATAAGAAAATCATGTTGTTTTAATGAATCGGGTTTTTATACTTTCCGTCATGAAGGGGGATTTCTTATGATATGTTTGCAGGATTACAAATCAAGACCAGCTCATATGGATCAATTGCATATAGATCTCTGGCATAATGGAGTTAATATTATGTGTGATAGTGGTACTTATTCGTATGCTAGTGAAATTGTTTATGAGCTTTCTTCTACAGTAGCACATAATACAGTTAAAGTTTCAGATGTTGAACAAATGAATAAAAATGGTACTTTTCTAGTAACAAATTGGACAAGACGTAAAGATGTGACACATGATTATAAGAATTTTTCAGGAACAATGATATCAAAAAATGGTTATAAACATAAAAGAGATATTAAAGCCACTGAACATGGTTATATAGTTTCTGATGAAGTATATGGTAATGGTGATTATTGCCACTTTAATTTTCATACTCCATGTAAAGTGAATATAGATAAATTTGGATTTCAATTAATGGATAATAATAAAATTATATGCTCTATCAGTACATCAGGAGATATAGAGGTAAACAAAACACATAGAAGTTTATATTATTTACGAATTGATGAAATTAATTGTGTTTCTGTTAGATATAAAATGAAAAACAAAAAGTGTAACGCAGATTTTAGTATAATTTTTCACAATTAAATAGTAGTGATTTAATATCAAGAACAGTTAGAAAGAAGGACAATATATGATCAATGTAATAGGACAAGGATATATAGGTTTACCAACAGCACTAATGTTTGCAAAAAGTGGCATTAAAGTAATAGGTACAGACTGCAATAAAGAATTAATCAAATCTTTACAAAATGGAAAACTTACTTTTGAAGAGGATGGATTGGATAAACTATTTACGGAAGCTATCAAAAATGGTATAAAATTTTCTACAGAATACCAAAAAACGGACACCTATATTATATCAGTTCCAACCCCTTATATAAAGAATAGTAAAAAGCTTGATCCTAATTACGTAATATCAGCAGTACACAGCGTATTAGAATTATGTGAAAAAGGCGCAATGCTAATCATTGAATCTACAGTATCACCTGGTACAATAGATAGGTATGTTCGTCCTGAAATAGTAAAAAAAGGTTATGTGTTAGGTGAAGATGTACATTTGGTTCATGCCCCTGAAAGAATAATACCGGGAAATATGATTTATGAACTTGAACATAATTCAAGAACTATAGGAGTCGATGAACCAAAGATTGGTGAAAAAGTTAAAGAACTTTATTCAAGATTTTGTAAGGCTGAAATTGTTGTAACAGATATTAGGACAGCAGAAATGTCTAAGGTTGTTGAGAATACTTATAGAGATATTAATATTGCTTTTGCTAATGAGTTAGCTAAGATTTGCAGGACTGATAACATGGATGTATATGAGATTATTAAAATTGCTAATAAGCATCCACGTGTTAACATATTACAACCAGGTCCAGGAGTAGGGGGGCATTGTATTTCAGTAGACCCATGGTTTTTGGTTGGAGATTATCCGGATTTAACTAATTTAATTTTAACAGCTAGGAAAATTAATGACTCCATGCCTACTCATGTATTAAAAAGAATAAGAGATATTATGAGAGAACATGACATTAAAGATATTTCCAAAGTAGGATTATATGGATTAACATATAAAGAAAATGTGGATGATATAAGGGAAAGTCCCACTCTTCAATTATTGGAAATAATGGACGAACATTTAGCTTTTGGAGTAAAAGTATTTGATCCATATGTTAAAGATAGAATTGTAGATCACCAATTCAAGAATTTTGAAGACTTTATCAATGAAATAGAAATCCTTGTTATTATGGTAGGTCATAATCATATTATAAATAATATGGAATTAATAAAGGATAAGCTTATACTTGATACTAAGAATGTATGTACGTTTGAATGTGTATATAAATTATAGAGAAATAGGCTAATTTATTAAAGAAAAACCTTTGAAGTTTTGGAACAAGGTAAAAAACAATAAAGATATGTCTGTTGGTTAATGTATATAAAATAAGAAAGAGCTTATGAGATACTTGGTGGATGTGATAGGATAATAATTTTTTAGCCTTTAAAAGAATTACTTATATATTAGAAACATATCACCAATGATATAACTCTATTAGAAATTATGGCGCTCTATATAATGATTGGAGAAATAAGTATATATGAGAATTTGTATAATCAGAAATGCTGAAAGCAGAACAAATGCAGCAATCTATAGAATACTGGATGCGTTATTATCTAGCGATAAAAAGTGTATATTATTAACAAGAAGTCGATTTAATCATGAAAAGGGTGTTATTAAAAAAGAACAGTATTATGGTGACCAAATAATTGATAATTATGAAATTAATATAAAAACCGAGATGGGACGAGGAATTTTAAATATTTTTCAATTGGTTCATTATCAATTTCTTGTTATAATATGGCTTATTCGCAACAAAGACAAATTTGATGTTATCCATTCATTTGATTTAGATAGTGGGTTACCGGTATTTTTCGTATCAAAAGTAATCCACAAAAAATATATTTATCACATTGCTGATTATTATGTTGACAGTAGAGATGGAATACCTTATATATTGAAGTTTGTATTAAAAAGGTTAGAGTATAAAGTAATTGCAAATGCTGAAACAACAATTGTGTGTACTGATGAGAGAATAGAACAAATAAAAGGAAGCAAGCCTAAGAAGGTTGTAGTAATCCATAATGCACCAAGTATAAAAGTTAATAACTCAGGCAAAAAATCAAGTACTGATTATATAAGTGATAAAAAGATTACTTTTGCATATGTTGGTGGCTTAACCAAAAAAAGATTTATTAAATCTATAATTGACATATTTAAGCATCATCATGAATTTAATTTAGAATTAGCAGGTATGGGTGAATTAAGTAATTATGCTAAACAGGCATCTGAGAAATATGAAAATATAAATTATTATGGTATGGTTAATTATGAGGAAGCATTAAATTTATATTCAAAATGTGATATAATGTTTGCAATTTATGATCCAGCTGTACCTAATCATCGCTATTCTGCACCAAATAAGGTTTATGAGGCAATGATGTTAGGGAAGCCAATAATTGTTGCAAGAAATACAAGTGTCGATAAAATAGTAGAAAAAGAAGATATTGGATTTGTAATTGATTATACCAAAGAAGATTTTGAAGATATTTTATTCACTATTTCTGATGATAAATCTATCTTAAAAAAATATGGACAAAATGCCTTAGAGGTTTATAACAAATATTCTTGGGAAGAAATGAAAAGAAGATTAATTGATATTTATGATGACATATCTAATTAATAGATAATTTACATCTTACTGTATTTTAACAATAAATCATATTGGTTTACATGAGTTATTTAATATATTTATGTTATAAGCCATAAGAATAACTTGTAAGTATTTATAAAAAAAATGTTGTTGTTTAAGTAGAAGCATGAATCAAGAATTGTCGTTAGTTATTTAAAAGTGCAAGGTTTTGATGGGCAATTTGAAGATTGTGAAGTGGCGTTTGGATTGGATTGTTTTGGTGCTTGATGAGATAGTAGGAAGAATTAATTATATAGAAAATGATTATACAGATTTTTTCAAAAGATGTATTATATATAGCAATAAATTTTATTGGGGTAAAATAAGCAATACATACCTAGAAAATTATACAAGCTTACCATAAGGAATGAATATATGAATGCAAACATAGGAAGAGAAGTAAAAACACCATTCAACCAAGATGATAAAAAAATTAGTATTGCTTTAATGTCATCTTTCGTAGTATTGACTATTCAATATCTAATTTTGATATATTTTAATCTAATAGAAACAAATACAGGATCTTACATTCAGTTATTGTCTAAAGGCGTAGTAGGCTTGACTTTTATCTATGCATTACCTGCAGTCTTAAGAAGAAGTAAAATAAAGTTTATAGTAGTTTATTTTGTTTCAATGTTTATTTTCTTAATGCATTATGCAATTTTTCCTGAGAATAGATATTATGTTGTTAATTTGTTATTTTCTTTTTATTTTATAAGTATACCTGCATTTATTTATACTATAAGCATTCGAAACTTTTCAATTTTTAAAGAAGTTATTAGGCGAGCAAGCTATATCGTCTTTGCGGTTGGTTTTATAATAGGCATGCTTACATTTATGAAAAAAATATCTATAGGTTCTTATAGTATGTCACTGTCATATTATATGCTTTTGCCAACATTAGTTTTTTGCAATGAGATAATTGAGAAGTTTTCTATAAAAAGCTTTTCTTTGTTAATTTTGTCTTTGTTAATAATATTATCTTTAGGCTCAAGAGGTGCCATTCTATGTATTCTTATTTTTGTGTTTTTAAAATTTTTTAGTCCTCATTCTAAAAAAACATTTACAAAAATAATAATTGATTTTAGTATATTGGGAATTGTAATTCTGGCATTAATTTTTTTAGATGAGATTATTGATTTATTATACAATCTGTTACTAAGTTATGGCATCAATAGCCGCACCCTTAGGTTATTTTTAAGGGAGGGAGTTCACTTAAGCGGAAGAGACAAGATTTATGAAAGCGTAATAGCTGAAATACTTCAAAGACCATTACTTGGTATTGGAATAGCTGGAGATAGAAGAATTATTGATGGAAGTTATACTCATAATTTTTTTATAGAGATACTTGGGAATTTTGGTATTTTAATTGGGTTTATTATTAATATAACCATGGTATTTCTTATCATAAGATCTTTACTCACTAAAGACAAGGAGAAATATGATTTCATAATCATGTGGTTGAGCTTAGGATTTGTACATTTATTGGTTAGTAGTTCATATTTGACAGATATTAAGTTCTGGATATTTTTAGGGGTAATGATGAAATTCATGAAGAACAGAAAACACTATGAAGCTAATAAATAAGGAAAGTGGAAGGAAAATGGAACCAATAGTAAGTATATGTTGCACTACATACAATCATGAAAAATATATTGCAGATGCATTAGATAGTTTTTTAATGCAAAAAACATCATTTCCTATTGAAATATTAATACATGATGATGCATCAACTGATAATACGGCATTAATAATTGAAAAATATGAAAAAAAGTATCCAAAGATAATAAAGCCTATATATCAAGTTGAAAATCAATACTCAAAAGGGAAAAAACCATTAATAGACTTTATTATACCATTAGTGAGGGGAAAATTTATTGCTACATGCGAAGGTGATGATTTTTGGACAGATAATAAAAAACTTCAAAAACAAGTTGAATTTTTGGAAAGTAATCAAGATTATATTATGTGTTTTCATAAAGTAAAAGTTGTTGGTACTAATAAAAAACCCCTCGGCCGCTATATTGGACTTTCTAATGAGGGCTCAAAAGAAATCAGTGTAAAAGATGCTGCTACAGGTGGTGTTGTACATGTTTCATCAAGATTAATAAAATCAGATTTTTATAAAAAGCCTATACCTAAATGGATAGATAACGCTAAACACGGAGACTATGCTTTTGCCCTTTATATAACTGCCGAGGGAAAGGTTTTTTATATTGATGAAATAATGTCAGCATATCGAAAAGGTGTTGAAAATTCTATGATGACAAATTTTAGGGAAAATTACTCTAAAGAAAATGATATTAAATATCATCTAAATAGAATCGAGACATTAAATATGGCAGATGGATATTATAATTATAAATATCATGATGATATAAAAAAAGTAAATTTAATAAGTGAAGTGATTATAGCAATTTTACAAAAAGACTATTCTGTTTCCGCGAGAAATAAGTATATGAATTATATTAAACAAAATGGAATATTATCCTTTATTAAAATAGTCTTGCTAAAAGGAAATCCTTTATTAGCCGAAACCTTAATTAAACTTAAAAGAAAAGTCTAATTAATTAAATAGAATGGAAGAAATTTATGAAACCTAAACATACAAAATCAAAAATAATATCTTCGCTGTTTTGGAAGCTAATGGAACGTTGTGGAACTCAAGGTATACAATTTATTGTTCAAATAGTGCTGGCACGTTTACTCCTTCCAGAAGATTTTGGTACAATAGCAATAGTAATGGTGTTTATATCTTTGGCACAAGTATTTGTTCAAAGTGGATTCAATACTGCACTAATTCAGAGCAAGGATGCTGATGACGTAGATTTCTCTTCTGTTTTTTATCTAAGCTTATTTGTAGCAGCTTTATTATTTATATTGATTTATTTAACTGCATTCTTTATTGCTGATTTTTACAGAGATCCAATACTGATACCGGTATTAAGAGTTTTAGTATTAACATTATTTTTCGGAGCTTTTAATTCTATACAAAATGCTTATATTGCAAGAAACATGATGTTTAAAAAATTGTTTTACAGTAGTGTAGGTGCAATTATAGTATCAGGAACAACAGGCATTATTGCTGCATATATGGGGTTTGGCATATGGGCACTTGTTATTCAGCAACTAATTAATCAAATATCCATAACGATTATAATGTTGTTTACAGTTAAATGGAGACCAAGATTAACATTTTCTTTTCAAAGAGTTAAAAAACTTTTCTCATTTGGTTGGAAGTTGCTTGTCTCATCCTTACTAAATACTTTATATGTGGATATAAGAACTCTGATTATTGGAAGATTCTATACACCTTCAGTTTTAGGATATTATAATAGGGGACAGCAATTCCCTAGAGTAATTGTATCTAATATTAATGGTTCAATACAATCTGTTATGTTGCCTACATTATCCGCTCATCAGGATGATACAAAAAGGGTAAAAGAAATGATGAGAAGAGCAATAAAAACAGGTTCATTTATGATATTTCCTATGATGATTGGTATGGCGGTTGTAGCAGAACCATTAGTTAAAATTGTTTTAACAGATAAATGGTTGCCGGCTGTACCGTTTTTACAGATATTTTGTGTTTCATATGCATTAATGCCAATTCAAACAGCGAATTTGCAAGCAATAAATGCTTTAGGGAGAAGTGATATATTTTTAAGATTAGAGGTTATAAAAAAAATTATCGGTCTGATAATATTAGGAATAAGCTTGCAGTTTGGAGTGTATGCCATAGCACTAGGGCAAGTTATTAGTGGTATTATTTCAACATTTATAAATACTTATCCAAATAAAGAGCTGCTTTATTATAGCTATAAAGAACAGTGGATAGATATAAAGCCTTCATTATTATTATCAATAGTAATGGGAAGTATTGTATATTCGTTTAATTTTTTATATTTTGCAGCTTGGAAAATACTTTTTTTACAAGTTGCGGTGGGAGCTATTATATACATAGGATTATCAAAAATATTAAGGGTTGAGAATTTTAATTACTTAATTAATACAATTAAGGAGTTTGTAAACTTAAGGAAAAATTAAGCTATTTAAACGTATTTTATATATTAAAGGAGAAGAAAATGGAAAATGGTAAGTACTGTATAGCAATAATGAGTATAGGTAGCGGGGTTGGACAATCTGTTGTAACATCTTGCAACCTATCAAAGCTACCAATTAAAACTATAGGATTAGGAATGAACCCAATGGCTTTTGGAGCTTATGAATGTGATGTAATGGATTATGTGCCTATTATTTATTCAAAAGATTATATTCCGGAATTAATAGATAAGTGTTATAAGCATAAAATAGACCTAATTATTCCCGGCTCAGATGATGAGGCTTTGATTTTAGCTGAACATAAATCCATGTTAGAAGAAAATGGGTTTAAGGTTTTGGTTTCAGATGAAAAACTTATTTCTTTAATAAGAGATAAAGCTAAAATGTGTGATGAACTATCTTCAATTTCCGATGTATTTGTTAAGAACTATGATTTTGAAGAAATTAAATTATTAATAAAAAATAATGAAATTAGTTTTCCTTTGATAGCTAAACCTAGAGATGGATATGCTTCGAAAGGAATAGAAATACTATTAGAAGAAAAGGATTTAGTTCGCGTCACGAATCAACATATAATACAAGAATTAGCAATACCGCACAAAGGAGACCCTTTTAGGCAAGCATATTTACAACAAATATCTAAGAAAGTTAATTCACAATTATCTGAAATATCGATACAAATTGTTACAAATAAAAATGGTGATTTGATGGGGAGAATGGCTTCCTATAATAAATTAAATAACGGTGTTCCTATTGAAATTATTCCTTATGATAATGAATACATATGGTCTGAAATTGATAAGCTGATACCTATGTTGAAACAACTTGGACACAGAGGACCTTTAAATATACAGGGCAGACTAACAGATAAGGGATTAAAACTTTTTGAAATGAACGCCAGGTTTACCGGCATTACCGGATTAAGAGCTATTATGGGATTTAATGAGGTAGAATGTTGTATTAAGGATTGGTTAAATTTATCTAATAAGAATGAAACTTTAAAACTAAATTATGGTAGATTTGGAATTAGGCAAACTACTGATAAAATAATATCCTTGAATAAAAACAAGAGAATAAAAGAACTTTCATTATCTATTAATAAAAAAGAGTTAAAAACAGGTAAAATAATTTTAGTAACAGGCGCTAGCGGTTACCTTGGTCAAACTCTCATTAAGAAGTTATTGAAATCAAAGTATGAAGTTTGGGCATTGAGTAGAAATAAATTCAAGATTGAGAAGTTGTATAATCATTTTGAAGGTGTTAAATGTTTCGAATATGATGATATTAAAAATGGGAGCTTAAGCATCGGATTGGTAGATACAATAATTCATTGTGGTTTTGCACGACCACATAAAGGCAACGAAGAAATTACTGATAGCTTAAATTTTACTAATCAGCTTTTTAATCTTGCGGCAATTCATCAAATCCCGGAAATTATTAATATTTCATCACAAAGTGTTTATGGAACTAAACAGGCGATTTACTGGACAGAAAAAACTAAGGTAATGCCTGAAACTATTTATGCTCAAGCAAAATATTGCACAGAGTTGATGGCAGAAAACATAAAGCTTATAAGCAAACATTCTAATGTAACATCTTTAAGATTATCATCCTTAGCAGGCGGGCAGGAAGGCTTGGTACCAGTTGATATAATTTCAAAATTTGTTATCAATGTTATAAATAATGAAACAATTGAAGTAATTGATGGAAAACAGAAGCTACAAAGACTTGATATCAGGGATGCTGCTGATGGAATTATTGCATTATTGAAGACTAATTCTGATGAGTGGGAAACTGTATATAATTTAGGTATGGAGGGCAGCTATACAGTTCTTGAAATGGCTGATATGGCTACTAAGATTGGAAAAGAAATGCTTGGAAGTAATGTTATAGTCAATGTAAAAGCAGAAAAGATTGATTTAGAATTGGGAATGGATTCAAACAGATTTTACTCACTAACAAAATGGAAGCCGCGTTATTCTTTAAAAGATATAGTAGAATCTTTATTTAAGTATTATAGGAAAGAACGATGAGAGCAAATTATACTTACAGAAGACAACAGAATATTTGTAGATTGATATTATCAATTTTTTCATCTAAATGGTTTAGTTTTCCTTGGACGTACAAAATCAGGATAAAAGCATATCAGAAGTTCTTTAATATCGAGGAAAATCCGATTATAGAACATGATGTATGGATAACCAGGACACATGGTTTAGAAGGGAAGATAAAAATTGGGAATAACGTAACATTAGCAAAAAATGTATTTATTGATTATTCAGGCAATGTTATTATTGAAGATGGCGTATTATTAGCTTCAGGCGTAAAGATTGAATCTCATTATAGGGATATAGATGCCTATTTGGCAGGCAAGAATATTAATATACCATCAAGTGTATTAATACGAGAAAAAGCATTTATAGGAACTAATGCAATAATTTTACCTCCATGTAAATATATCGGTAAAAATTCACGTATTGGTGCAGGTGCGGTTGTCGTAAGTGATGTCCCGGATAATGCAGTGGTAGTAGGAGTACCGGCTAAAATAGTAAAGTATATCAATTTTAGTGAAGATGAGGTAAATAATGAATAAATCAATACAAGTAACACGTTCCTCTATACCAGATATAGAAGATTATATTAAAGAAATTAAAGATATATGGGATACCAGATTGCTTACAAATATGGGCGCTAAGCACAGGGTTCTTGAAGCTCAGCTTGTAGATTATCTTAATGTACCAAATATCACCTTATTCACAAATGGTCATCTAGCACTTGAATGCATAATAGCTGCATTAGATTTAAAGGGTGAAGTAATAACTACACCATTTACTTTTGCATCCACAACGCATGCTATTGTTCGTAATGGGTTGAAGCCAATTTATTGCGACATAAATTCTGAAGATTACACTTTAGATGTTTATAAAATTGAAAGTTTGATTACAGAGAAAACTTCTGCGATTATACCTGTTCATGTTTATGGAAACATATGTGATGTTAAAGCAATTGATGCTATAGCTAAAAAACATAATCTTAAAGTTATTTATGATGCTGCTCATACTTTTGGTGTAACAGTTAATGGACAGGGAATAGGAACTTTTGGAGATGCTTCAATGTTTAGTTTTCATGCTACAAAAGTTTTTAACACTATTGAAGGAGGAGCTGTTACATATAATGAACCTTCTTTAAAAGGAAGGCTTGATTCACTTAAGAACTTTGGAATAACTGGACCAGATACTGTAGAATATGTTGGAGGTAATGCAAAAATGAATGAGTTTCAAGCAGCTATGGGTATTTGCAACCTAAGACATGTAGATAAAGAAATAGCTAAAAGAAAAATTGTAGTTGAAAGATATAATGAGCAATTAGGTGATACTGATGGTATTAAGTTATCGAAACCTCAAGCAGGAGTTAAGAGTAACTATGCATATTTTCCTGTTGTATTTGATGACTATAAAAAAAGTAGAGATGAAGTATTTAATGAGTTAAAAACGCATAATATTTTTGCACGAAAATATTTTTATCCTCTTACAAATAGCTTTGATTGTTATAAAGGCAATTATAATGTTGAGGATACACCGATAGCAAAATACATTTCTGAAAGAGTTCTCACACTGCCGTTATATGCAGATTTAGATTTAGAAGATGTAGATAGAATCTGTGAAATTATTAAGAAATAGGAGGAGCAGATGAAAGGAATTATACTTGCAGGTGGAAAAGGGACAAGACTTTATCCCATGACTCAGGCAATTTCAAAGCAATTATTGCCTATATATGATAAACCATTGATATATTATCCTCTATCTGTATTGATGTTAGCTGGAATTAGGGAAATCTTAATAATTTCAACACCTGAGGATACGCCTATTTACGAGAGACTGCTAGGGGATGGTTCGACTCTTGGAGTTAGATTTACCTATAAGGTTCAAGAAAGACCAAGAGGATTAGCTGATGCATTTATTATTGGAGAAGACTTTATTGGCAATGATAATGTCTGTCTTATATTGGGAGACAATATTTTCTATGGTCAGGATTTGACAAGAGTACTAAATAAGGCATCTGCTATAAAAGAAGGAGCAGTTATTTTTGGTTATCCTGTTAAAGATGCAAGAGCATTTGGAGTTGTAGAGTTTGATGAGAATAAAAAGGTTATATCTATAGAAGAAAAGCCAAAATATCCAAAATCAAACTATGCAGTGCCAGGACTATATTTTTATGATAGCCGTGTTGTAGATATAGCTAAAAATGTGAAGCCGTCCGAGCGCGGAGAAATAGAGATTACTTCTGTGAATAATGCATATTTAGAAAATAAAGAATTAAATGTTATTCTATTAGGTAGGGGAATGGCATGGTTGGATACAGGTACACCGGAAGGAATGCTTAAGGCTGCAGAATATGTAGAAGCAGTTCAATCAAGGCAAGGCTTTTATATTGCATGCCTTGAAGAGATTGCATGGAGAAGAGGATTTATTAATAACGAACAGCTTAAAACGGTTGGCGAAAGTTTAAAGATTACTGATTATGGTCAATATATACTGTCATTATTAGATGAAGTATGATTCATGGAAGTGAGGTAAAACAATTTGAAAACTATACTGGTAACAGGTGGAGCTGGGTTTATTGGAAGCAATTTTGTGAAATTTATGCTTAAAAAGCACCCTGACTATAGAATTATTAATATTGATGCTCTTACCTATGCAGGGAATTTAGAAAATTTTAAAGAGATTGAGAATAATCCTAATTATAAATTTATTAAATGCGACATAAGAGACAGAAAAAAGATAGATAAAATTTTTGATTCATACGATATTGATGCTGTAGTTAACTTTGCAGCTGAATCACATGTTGACAGGAGTATTGAAGAACCGGAAGTGTTTTTAACAACAAATATTATAGGAACACAAGTTTTGTTGGATGTAGCCAAGAAGTTTTGGAAAATCAATCCAGATGACAAATATTGCAAAGGATATAAGCCGGGGGTTAAATTTATTCAGATTTCAACAGATGAAGTATACGGTGCATTAGGGAAGACAGGTAAGTTCGTTGAGTCTATGCCCCTTATGCCAAATAGTCCATACTCAGCATCAAAGGCAAGTGCAGATATGATTGTAAGAGCTTACCATAAAACTTATGGAATGCCGGTTAATATAACACGTTGCAGCAATAACTATGGACCATATCAGTTCCCTGAGAAGCTAATACCTCTGATGATTAATAATTGCCTTAAGGAAATAGAGCTTCCGATTTATGGGGATGGAATGCAAATAAGAGATTGGCTGCATGTTACTGACCACTGCTCAGCAATTGATATGGTTCTTCACAAAGGATTAGATGGTGAAGTTTACAATATTGGCGGGAATAACGAGAAAGCTAATATAGAGATTGTAAAGATAATTATTCAGACTCTTGGTAAATCTGAAAACCTTATAAAGTATGTGAAAGATCGTCCGGGTCATGACAGGAGATATGCTATCGACAATACTAAAATAACCACAGAGCTTGGATGGAAACCAGCGTACACATTTGAACAGGGTATTAAAGAGACTATTCAGTGGTATTTGGATAATGCTGAGTGGATTGAAAATATTGTATCAGGTGATTATGTGAATTATTATGAGAAGATGTATTCTGGCGTTGGCAAAGAATCTAAATGAAGCTATGGTAGGGGATGATCCTGTTACCTATGCTTCTACAGATTATTGCATGAAGCGGTAGGTTTTAACCGGAGACTTCTATTAAAGAGGGGTTAAGTAAGTTTGCTGAGTGGTATGTGGAGTTTATAAAGTAAGATTAAATCTATATATATAATAAAGCAATATTATAAGAAATTGTTGAGGTAAGTTAAATGAATATACTTGTTACCGGCGGAGCAGGCTATATAGGTTCACACACCTGTGTTGAATTATTAAATAATAATCATTCTGTAATAATAGCAGATAACCTATGTAACAGCAAAATTGAGACTATAAATAAAATAAAGCAAATAACTAATAAGGACGTTTTATTCTATCAAGTAGATGTAACTGATAGACAAGCAGTGGAATCTATATTTTCATCCTATCAAATTGACGGTGTAATTCATTTTGCAGGTCTAAAAGCCGTAGGTGAATCTGTTGAAAAACCTCTTGAGTATTACTATAACAATATTGTTAGTACAATTATACTTTCTAAAGCTTGTATTAAATATAATGTGAATAAATTTGTATTCAGTTCATCAGCCACAGTATATGGTGAGAATAAAGTTCCTTTTATAGAAACTATGGACTTACTTCCAACAACTAATCCTTATGGCGAAACCAAGGCAATAAGCGAGAGGATATTAATGGATGTTGCAAAAGTTAATCCGAATTTTTCGGTTTCGCTTCTCCGTTATTTTAATCCGGTAGGAGCACATAAAAGCGGATTAATTGGTGAATCCCCTATTGGTATTCCAAACAACTTAATGCCTTACGTAACTCAGGTAGCAAAAGGAAAGCTCGAGAAATTAAGAGTATTTGGTAATGATTATAATACTGTAGACGGTACAGGGGTTAGAGACTATATTCACGTGATGGACCTTGCCGAAGGTCATGTTGCAGCAATTGAAAAGTTAACTGAAGGTGTGCATATATACAATCTTGGAACAGGACAAGGCACTTCGGTTCTTCAACTAATACATGCTTTCGAGGAAGTTAATAATATCAAAGTACCTTATGAAATTGTCGGTCGCAGACCCGGAGATATTGCTTCTTGTTATGCGGATGCTAGTAAAGCAGAGCGAGAACTAGGTTGGAAGGCAAAGCGTGGGATAAAGGAAATGTGTAGGGATGCTTGGCGGTTTGAGAAGGGGTTGTAATAAATAATGACAAGTGTTAATCAGTTTAGGTTATACACAATATACACCGCCATTTACTAAACAATGGTCTATTTATAAGCATGAAATCCGAGGGGATAAAGAAATAGAAAAATTGCAGGTTTAGGAGATTAGTATATGAATATAATACTTTTGTCAGGCGGGTCAGGAAAGAGATTGTGGCCGCTTTCAAATGAAACGAGATCAAAACAATTTTTGAAATTGCTGAAGAGTAGTGACGGTAAAATCGAATCAATGATTCAAAGAGTATACAGACAGATTAAGGAAGCATCAATAGATGCAGATATAGTTGTTGCAACGGGTAAATATCAATTAGATTTAATAAAAAGCCAGATAGGAAACAATGTAGATATTGTACTTGAGCCTGAAAGGAGAGATACATTCCCGGCAATAGCGTTGTCGTGTGCTTATCTTGCATATGTAAAAAATATGAGCATGGATGAAGTAGTTCTTGTTCTGCCTGTTGATCCGTATACTGAATCGGATTATTTCATGGCATTAATTAAAATGGAGAAGGCAGTACTTAATGGTAAGGCAAAAATGGCATTAATGGGGATTAAGCCTACATATCCTTCAGATAAATATGGCTATATAATACCCGGTAAGACAGGAGATTTTATTGAGGGATTTCTGGAAAAACCTTCGGAAGAATATGCCTCAAAATTAATAGGCGATGGCGCAATGTGGAATGGAGGCGTCTTTGCTTTTAAATTGGGATACCTTATTGACATTATTAAGAAATACATTGATTTCAATTCTTTTAAAGAAATAGAGAGACAATATGCAGACTTGCCTATGACAAGTTTTGATTATGAGGTAGTTGAAAAGGAAAAGTCAATTACAATGATAGAATATAGAGGGGCATGGAGAGATTTAGGAACGTGGAATACATTAACCGAAGTAATGGATTGCAATTCTTTAGGAAATGTAATACTTGCCGACAGCTGCTGCAACACCCATGTAATAAATGAATTGGATATCCCGGTAGCAGTGTTGGGAGCATATAATATGGTAGTAGCAGCTAGTCCCGATGGCATCCTGATTTCTGACAAAAAAGAAAGTTCATGTTTAAAAGCTTATGTAGAAAACATACGTCAGCGTCCGATGTATGAGGAAAGGCGCTGGGGAGAATATAAAGTGCTTGATAATGTTGTTTATCAAGATGGTATGTCGGCTTTGACAAAAAGCTTGACTATTAAGGCTGGTAAGTCGATAAGCTATCAATCTCATGCAATAAGAGATGAAATTTGGACAATAGTTGACGGGACAGGGGAAGTAATTACAGATGGGCATATCAGAAACATAAAAAGAGGCGATGTTGTTTATATTTCGAAAGGTCAGAAGCATGCGATAAGGGCTGTTTCGGACTTAAGTGTGATAGAAGTGCAAATAGGAAATGAATTGGTTGAAAGTGATATTGAAAGATATAACTGTAATTTGTTATAAAAAAATTTCCGACGAAAGGCTTAATAATAATTATCACAAATGATAGCTGAGGAATAATATGTCAAATGTAAGGAAGACAGCATTAATAATAACTGCATTAACCTTGGGCTCAAAATTTTTAGGATTTATGCGTGAGATTGCATTAGCATATTTTTATGGGACATCATATGTGATTGATGCCTATGTTATGGCTGTAGCAATACCGGGTATAGTTTTTGGATGGATTGCATCTTTGGCGGTATCATATACTCCTATATATATGGATGCTAAGGTAAAGCTTGGGGCAAATAAGTCAATTCGTTTTACTGATAATATGATATCAATTGGCATTACTATATCCATTTTCTGTGTACTTATAGGCGTGATTTTTAGCAGTAAGCTAGTCAGTATTATTGCTCCGGGTTTTGAAGGAGATGTTTATGAACTTACTGACAGGTTCGTGAAGATATATTTATTTTCAATAGTTATAAATGTTTTTGCCCAGGTTTTAGTATCTTTTTTGAATTGTAATAGTAAATTTATATTATCCAGTATATCGGTCTTTGTCGTAAATGGCATTCAAATTGTGTTTATTTTTATCAGCAGCAGGATTGGTAAGGATGCGTTGATATATGGTGCGGTTTTATCAAATATAGCACAGCTGATATTTCTTTATGTGTTTTCCGGGAGAAACGGATATAGATTAAGATACGAGTTTAAGGTTACACCTGAAATTAAGCAAGCATTTATTATGCTGATTCCTATATTTTTGAGCAGCATGGTCAGTCAATTAAATGGTTTTGTAAACAAGGTATTTGCATCCGGACTAATTGAGGGCAGTGTTTCGGCACTTAATTATTCCATGTCTGTCAAGACATTCATTCAAAGTGTTTTTTCTGTTGCAATTACTACTATGATTTACCCCATGCTTTCACAAAGCATTGCAGAAAATGATATTAATGCTGTTAAAAAAATGGTCTCAAATGCTGTAAATATCATAATAATATTATTTATTCCGATAACCGTAGGTGTTGTTTTACTGTCGGAACCGGCAATATTTCTTGTGTATGAGAGGGGAATGTTCAGCAGTGAATCGACAGCCATGACCTCTATTGCTTTACAGATGTATTCTCTAAGCCTGGTTGCTGTTTGCCTGATAGATGTTTTAACTAAGATGTTTTATGCCATGAAGGATGCGAAAACGATATTGTATTTGAATACATTCACGGTTGCAATATGCATTGCATCAAGTATAATCCTGGTTAAACCAATGATGCATGCAGGGCTTGCTCTTGCAGGCAGCTTGGCGGAGATTATAACACTTCCTTTGTTTTTCTTCTTTTTAAAGAGGCGCATCGGAAATCTTGGAATGAAAAATAGTTTTAATATACTTGTTAAATCATGTATATGCTCTGCAATAATGGGTATAACAGTATGTTTTGTATATAATTATTCATATTATGCACTAAGCACAGACAAGCTTTATATACTTTTATCGATTTTAATTTCAGTTGCTGCAGGGACATTGACATACTTTGTTTTAATGAATCTTATGAAGGTTAAGGAGATGGACTTTTTTACTTATATAATTAAAGACATATTTCGGAAGGCATTCGGAAAGATTTAACGATTTTATACAGCAAGCAAGGGGGATAATGATTAAAAAGTAAAATTGAATTACGTTAATACATTAAAATAAAGGGGGCGGAAAAGGTAATGAGCAAAAATGAAGATTTAATCAGCATAATAATGCCTGCGTATAATTGTGAAAAATATGTTGAAGAAGCAATAAATTCAGTACTTGCTCAGAGCTATAGAAATTGGGAGCTCATAGTTATTGATGATGGCTCCGTAGATAATACCCGTAACATTATAACCGAATATTTACAAAATGATTTTAGAATAAGCTTATTATCCAATGAAAAAAATATTGGGGTTTCCGCAGCAAGGAATAGAGGGATAGATTTTGCAAAAGGAAAATGGATAGCATTTTTAGACAGTGATGACATGTGGACTCCATACAAGCTGGAAAAGCAGATTGAAGCTGTAGAAGAAAACAATGCGGAATTCATATTTACGGGTTCAGCTTATATCAATGAAGAAGGTAAACCATATAAAGGTATATTTGAGGTTCCTGAAAAGGTATCATATAAGAGGCTTAAGAAGCAGAATGTAATATCATGCTCATCTGTTCTTATTAATAAAAAATATTTTATTAATATTAAAATGGAAGGGAATGACATGCATGAGGATTATGCTGTATGGCTGAGAATCCTGAGGACAGGCATTACGGCATATGGAGTAAACGAACCTCTGCTGATTTATAGAATTCACAGAAATTCAAGGTCTTGGAACAAGATAAAGACAATCAATATGACATATAAGGTCTTTAGATTTATAGGGCTCAATCCTGTGAGCTCGGCGTATTTCATGGTAAGACATGTTATTGGGGCGATAAAAAAATATAAAAGGATATATGGCTTGACTTTACATCTATAATTCCTTGTTACCAAGTATTTGTTTAAGATACTATTTTTCTATCAGTCTTCTTCAAAAAGTTTTATATACCCTTTAGCAGCTCTGATATAATTATAATTTTCAGTAATAATTTTTGCCCTGGTTTTTAAATCTTCATCTGTATATTTCTTGGATAGCGATTCAAGTATTTTTTTTGCCAATACATCCGCATCTTCAGCAGGATAATAAAAATCAGCATACCCCAAAGTTACCTCTCTGTTGACGGGTAAATCTGAAAGCAGGCAGGGGGCTCCTAACATTATGGCTTCCACAGCGGTCATTCCAAATCCTTCAAATAAAGTTGGATTAACATAAAGCCTGCAATTTGTTAAATAGTTATTTTTCGCATAATCATCGATATAACCAGTAACCGTTATTCTATTCTCTAATCCATGAGTTTTAATATACTCAATAATATTATTGTCAGTGTTTCCTATCAAAATCAGATTGCATTCTGTTTTTTTGCTTATTGAGTGAAATGCTTTGACAAGAGTAAGACCGTTTTTGTGCGGTCCTGCATAATTAATAGCAACAATTGTATTTTGTTTTGCGGAATGATAGGTAAATTCTTCATATGCATCTGTATCTATGGGGTTGTATATTTTTTTGTACTTATTGATATGCTGGGGGAAGAAAGTTTCCATCTCATTTTTATCAGCATCCGAAATTGATATTATTTTATCCATATATTTGAAATCTTGTGTATAATAAATTTTGTAATAATATCTCATAATAAATGACCATCTCATTGGATTTGAAATGGGCTGTATATCATGCGGAAGCATAACTGTTTTGATTTTCTTGTACCTATTGAGAAGACATACACATTCGTGGGGGAAGAAAACAACATCGGGATACTGATTTTTTATTATATGCGGGATTATAAAATTTTTATACACTAATTCCATAAACAAGTATACAATTTT
>ERZ795031.1786-NODE-1786-length-21689-cov-6.883794_pt1 | contig 21689 bp, 16 predicted proteins | sample MGYA00375123_ERZ795031 | MGnify/ENA primary metagenome ERZ795031 (study PRJEB30166, sample SAMN05720159) | activated sludge metagenome | isolation source: anaerobic digester from wastewater treatment plant | place: USA | collected 2015-04-21 ...
CTGGCTCACTTTTTTATTAGCGCTGTGGCTCAGTTTTTTATTGACAAAGGCAGCCCAACAGTTAGACATAACGTTCAGAAACTCTTTTATAATTACATTTACCAACATTTTGTAAGATAGACTTTACCACCTATTCTTTTAGGGGTTGCAAATTCTTATAGTAGTAAACAAATTCAACCGAGTATGATGACAGCAGCGACACCGTAATAATTCCGCTGCTGTCATTATTATCAGTCCTATCCGTTAAGTATGATAGATATACGTTTTTGTATCATTGCCACACAGTATTTGAGTGATGTATCAAACGAGAAGAGATTGTATCAGCTTTAGCTTAAATTTCTATTTTAGAAATGCGCTCTAACATATCCCCCTGAATCCTTTTCCCTCATCTCATACGAGATTAATCTTTAATTGACTTTTTACATAATAATTGCTATAATTATACTTGTATAGGCAATCAAACGAAAAAAATAAGGTGTGTCAGCCAAACTATTTACGTTAAACCTGCAGAAGGAGAAGAAGATGAAAATTGGTATATTCACACATTACTATTTAAGTAATAATTATGGTGGAAATTTGCAGGCATATGCATTGTGTAAGGTGTTGAATAACCTCGGACACAATGCAGAACAGGTTTGCTATTTACCATGGGCAGCATCAAATGAAAGCCTGCTTAGAGAAATATATCATAAATTCAAATACAGAGTGAAAAGAATCATTATTGAGAGTAAAAACAGAACTGTTTATCGCAGTTTAAAAGCCAGAAAGAAAGCAATACTCGGTTTTAATATAAATGTCATTCCACATTCAGATAAGGTATATGACGATCAAAGCCTCAGTAAAATAAATGACTGTTACGATTGCTTTATCACTGGCAGCGATCAGGTTTGGCACCCTGATATACAATGTTCCGGATACTTGCTTGAATTTTGCAATGATCCATCCAAAAAAATAGCTTACGCTGCAAGTATAGCCTCCGATAGAATAAAACCGGAGGCCGCTGAACGGCTAAAAAACGCTGTTGCAACATTTTCACATATATCTGTAAGAGAAATTGACAGTGTTGAAGTCATAAAGAATATGGGATATGAAAACTGTGAATGGGTCCTTGATCCGACATTGCTTTTAAGTGCTGATGAATGGAGAAGCATTTCAAAGCCATTAAAAATAGAACGTGATTATGTACTGGCATATTTCCTTGGAGAAAATGAAGTATCCAGGCAAGGCGCTATAGAATATGCTAAAAAAAACAAACTTTTATTAGTTTCAATTCCGTTCTTATTGGGTGAATACCGCCAATGCGATGATAATTACGGAGACGTACAGCTTTACTCAGTCTCACCTGAACAGTTTTTATTTTTAGTAGAACATTCAGATACAGTTTTTACCGATAGTTTTCATGCAGTTGTTTTTTCACTGATATTTTCCAAAAACTTTTTTGTTTTCAACAGGGATCATACTGACAACATGACAAATCGTATTCATTCCCTTCTTAACCTGTTTGACCTATCAGACAGATTTATAACTAACGAGAAAATACAGGATGTAAATTCAAAAGATAATGTCAATTATAAATATTCAGAGAAATTTGAAGAGATCAAGAAGAGATCTTTTGATTTTTTATCTGATGCTCTGAATTGACTTGGAGAAATAATGAGTAAGAATAATCAATTAAAAATAGGCACTGTTTTATCCTATTTGCAAATGGGAATTTCAGTCCTTATCTCATTGGTTTATACACCAATGATGATCCGCCTATTAGGTCAAAATGAATATGGACTGTATCAGACGGTCGCATCAACTATTTCAATGCTATCGCTTCTCAGTCTTGGTTTCAACAGCGGATATATCAGGTACTATTCAATGTATAAAAAGGAGAACGATCAATCAGCGATCAGTCGGCTCAATGGTTTGTTCCTGATTATTTTCACAGTGATCGGAGCTGTTGCCCTGGTATGCGGAGTTTTTCTTTCTTTTGATCTTGATATTGTTTTTGATGAAGGATTAACTTCAGAAGAATACTCAAAAGCCAGAATACTCATGCTTTTATTGACATTCAATCTTGCCCTTTCATTTCCGATGAGTGTTTTTCAGAATATCATATCTGCACATGAAAGATTTGTTTTCCTGAAGTCTCTGGGAATGATCCAGACAATAATCAGTCCGTTATTGACCCTGCCATTATTGCTTATGGGTTACAGATCAATTGCAATGGTCACTGTATCTGTCGCTTTCTCTTTTATAGTATATATTATCAATGCTTGTTACGTTATTTTCAATATGAAGGAGCGTTTTATTTTTCGCAGCTTCGAGCGAGGTCTGTTCAGAGGACTTTTTATATATACTTTTTTCATTGCACTCAATTCTGTCATTGATCAGATCAACTGGAACATAGATAAGCTTCTTCTTGGACGTTTTAAAGGCACAGGAGAAGTTGCCGTTTATGCTGTAGGCTACACATTATATTCCTGCTATATGATGTTTTCGACCTCTATTTCCGGAGTTTTTACACCTCGGATCCACAGTATCGTAAACACTACAAAAAATAATAAAAGCGAGCAAAAAACTCAGCTGACAGAATTGTTTACCCGCGTTGGAAGATTACAATTTTTAGTACTTGCACTTATCGCTTCGGGAATTGCCTTTTTTGGTAAATACTTCATAGTTAATATATGGGTAGGAAACGGATATGATAACGCTTATTATGTGGCACTGTTATTATCCACCCCCGCTTCGATCGCTCTTATCCAGAATCTTGGCATCGAAATACAAAGAGCCGAAAACAAACATCAATTCCGAAGTTTTGCTTATTTGGTAATGGCAATTATCAATCTGGTCATTTCAGTCTACCTTTGCCAGAAATTCGGAGCAGTAGGAAGTGCGGTAGGTACTGCTGTCTCCCTCTTTCTGGCAAACGGAATAACTATGAATATCTATTATCATAAGAAATGCAACATCGATATTGTTTTTTTCTGGAAAAATATATTTCGTCAGTCAATTGGACTGATCATTCCTATCATTGCAGGAATAACAATCACGATGCTGGTCAGAATTGATTCAGTTCCCGCTTTTTTTGTATATGTAATTATTTATACCATGATTTACGGCGCTTCAATGTGGTTATTTGGAATGAATGATTACGAGAAAGATCTTATTCGCAATCCTGTTCGCAAAATCCTGAGGAAGTAATAAAATGATCAAAATAATATCAAAAGAAAAATGCAGCGGATGTCATGCGTGTTCAAACGCCTGTCCTCAGAACTGTATAAAAATGATCGCAGATGATGAAGGCTTCCAGTATCCCGTAGTCAATTCTCAAGACTGTATTAACTGCGGATCATGTGAAAAAGTATGTCCGGTCATACATAAGCAGCAGCCTGATAAAAGAAAACAGACTACTGCTTTTGCGGCTATTAATCATAATGAAGAAATACGGCTCCAGAGTTCGTCCGGCGGTATTTTCACAGTGATAGCTGAGTATATAATAAACCAAAACGGTGTTGTCTTTGGCAGTGCTTTTTCAGATAATTTCAAAGCGGTTGAACATATCTGTGTTGATAATACTGACGATCTCAGAAAACTGCGCGGTTCAAAATATGTTCAATCAAAAATCGGTGATACATATAAACAGGCTAAAGCAGTTCTTGACAACGGTCGTATCGTGCTTTTTACAGGTACACCCTGTCAGATCGCCGGACTTTATACATACCTGCAAAAGCCGTATGATAACCTTTACACTCAGGATATTATTTGTCATGGCGTACCGTCACCTATGGTCTGGCAGAAATATGTTGAGGATCATGAAAAAAAGCCGGGGCTGCTACCCGGCGAATGTTTTTCAGATATAAGAAATATGGCCGGAAAACCTTCTCAGTGCTATTTGAATTTTCAAATAGCACTGCATACGTAAAAAAGCTTCATGATGATCCTTATATGAAAGCCTTTCTTTCAAATTTATGCTTGCGTCCCAGCTGCTATGACTGCTCATTCAAGTCAGTACAACGACAAGCAGATATTACTCTTGCAGATTTCTGGGGAGTTTGGGATGTGGAGCCGAATATGTATGATGACAAGGGAACTTCCGCTGTACTGATCCATTCGGCTAAAGGCGCCAGGATCATAGATGATATAAACGGTAAACTGATCTGCAAAAATGTCGATTTAGACAGCATAGTCAGAAATAATTCAGCAATACGCGAATCGGTAAAGCTTACAAATAGCAGGAAAAAATTTTTCAAGCTGATAAAGACACATTCAATTGATGAAACAGTTATAAAGTTATGCAGGCCTCCAAGATCATCTAAGATCAAGTCGATTATCTCCCATTCTGTTATAGGAAAAGGTTTAAAAAAGCTTTTGAGGAAAGGATAAGTTCCCCCCAGCATTTCCACTGAGATAAAAAATGCTAAAATAGTTCCAGTGGAAAAATCTGAAAAGGATCTACGAATACGCCAACAGCAAAAGAAGTAAAGTGAGAACGGTGCCGCGGAGAATGGTGCGCAGCAAATGGTGTGAATGTAAATACATACTATAGGCGTGTCGCTGCATTTAAAAAGGATAACCTGAAACAAAATAAGTTGCCTGTACAGGAAATAGTTCCTTTGAGTGCAGTGCAAGAGTATCCTGATGTTTCAAGTACTGTAGAATTGTCATGAAATGCGCAGTCAGAGAATACCCAAAATCTTGGATAGGCGGAAGTCAGACGGCGTGATGAGCCAGCCCTGTTGAAGTTCTTAATGCCACAGCGGGGGAGACCACCTTCATTGAAGCTGTTTATCAGCTGGAGGCTGTAAACGCTATTTTTTCAAAGCAGATATTTTCCAAAATTAAGTCACCGAAATTATATTTCGAGGACTTCTCTTTATTCAAATGTAACTATAGAAACCTATAGCATTTCTTTTAGAATTATATCTCGCGTTAACCAGAAACCTATATAACAAGAAGAATGGCATCACCTTCTGAAACGAATCTTATAGTTTTTTAGATGATCCGATGTAAAACGCTTTATTCTGCACCTTCGCTAAATATAACCGCAAATATAGTCCTCAAAACACAAAGTAAATCAATATAGATAGAAAAATGCTTGATATAATAATATTCTAATTCCAGCCTTTGACGATAATCAATATTTGACCTTCCGTTACAAGCCCACCACCCGGTGATGCCGGGCTTGACTCTCTGATAAAGTTTAAGTCCATTATGTAACTCAAGTTCTCCTTCGATCAGCGGGCGAGGACCCACAAGGCTCATATTACCTTTTATCAGGTTTACAGCTTGCGGCAGCTCATCAATAGATGTTTTTCTGAGAAAAGCGCCTACCTTAGTTATACGGGGATCATTTGTGATTTTCTGGTTCAATTCCCACTCAGTTCTGTATTTTTCATCTTTAAGCAATTCAGAAAGCATTTTATCGGCGTTTGGCACCATTGTTCTGTATTTTAATATTTTTATAGTTTTCCCATTACGTCCTATTCTATTCTGTGTATAAAATATTTTTTCACGATCGCCGGAAAAGAGATAACTTATCTTTATAAAAACAGTAATTGGTATAAGCAAAACAAGAACAATGAGTCCAAAAATAATATCTAAAAACCTTTTAATTACCAGATACATCAGTTGACTTGGACTGAATGTAAATGCACCTACACTCAGCGCCTTATAGATACCTACATTGCTGACAAACTGATCTTCTGTCTGAATTCCTATTGTTGATTCTACACTTATATGCACACAAACAGCATTATCTATAAGTTTTCGATAATCCTCTGTTTTGACTTCTGAAGGAGGGACTGTCAGCAGTACATCACTTATATTGTTCTGTATAACATAATCAGCAAAATCAGAATTGATCACAGGAAGATCTTTATACTCATTCAAGTCAGTTCTATCAATCAGATAGATTGCTTTAACATCAAAAGAATCCGTATCTTCAGCATTAATATTGGCAAGTGCCGCATCTACGTTATTTTTATTCGCAATTACAAGCAAAGAATTTTTAGCAGCCTTTGAAATTCGTAATTTTCCAGATAAAATGATCTTTTTCCATATATATTTCATTACCAGTGAAATAATAAAATAAAATATGTATGTTAAAATGAATACTGTTCTGGAATAATCTTCTCCGCGTTTGAATATATAGAGCACTAAAGCTACTGAAATAGCATTATAAATGGTCAAACGCATTGCTTGAATTATTTCCATGTAGTATTTCCGTTTTAAAATATTACTGTATGAATTCAGAAGAAATGTAAAAAACACATCTGCTGCTGTAATCAGGAATACCAGTCTTATCCAAACTTCGGCAGCCCATTGTTCATTTCCTATTAGCCATAAACCTTTGAACTTAACAAAAAAAGCAACAGTAAACGAAATTATGATCGCAAATAAGTCAACTATCAAAAAGTCAATATGTCTGAGCCATGGATATTTACTTTTTGTATGCATTTTATAACACCATGCCTTTATTTAAAATGCTTTGTTATAATAACTCCACAGATTTTTCATACTATTTTTCCAAGTAATCTTTTTGTACTTAAACTATTATGACCGATTAGCAATTCGATTACGATTGATCGGTATCAATAGATAATAGTTTTTCAATTCTTTTACAACTTAACTTCCCACGATAATATAATGATCTTTGCCGACAATACCAATCTTACAGGTCTTTGCCGGATGAAGTTAGCTGATGTCGAGGGATTTTTAGTGTTTCCCCATCGACAGCAAACTTTTTGGCTTCTTCAAACATTTCGTCCCATTTGTAATCCATCACATTCCAAATCATGCCTATAGAATTTATTTTTTCGATTTGATTATTAGATAATCGTTCTTTATTGCTACGAATATTGTTGATCCATATATATAAATTGAAATTGTCATTACACACATAACCATTTTTCACTAGCAAATTACCGTGTTCATTATAGTATTTATTTGCATGTGCAAATCCAACTTCAAATGAATCAACCTGTTCAAGAACAACACCGATTTTTCGAAGCTTTTCAGCTTTTTCATTTGGCAATTCACCGTTATGAGCATAATTAAACTGGCGTTTCAGCCAAATGTGTAGATTTACGCCATCAGTATCCAGCAATTTAGAAGGTATTTTGGTAGTTCCTGTACGTTCTATATAGCTTTTTACAGCAGAATAATGTATTTCCCGGTTACTATCAATATTAGATTCTCCAAATACCATACCTATAGATACTAATTTATTGATTTGTTCCACAGTTAGTTTCTTTTTATGTTTATCATCATCCAACATTTTTTGCTTGTTTAGCCATGTATATTAACCAAAATACACATCAATACTAATGATATTTTATCACAAAAAGCATAAAATGTCAACTATTAGGCTTACTATGTTTTATTGATATTAAATAGTGCCATACTAGTGATTATGTTGATATGTACCTGACTATATGATAAAATGAAATTGTATAATGAATGTTGATTAATTATGATAATTTGAGAATAAAAAGATACTAATTCTCGGAATATAGTTCAAACATATATTTAATTATATATTATCATTAATGCTTATCCACTGCTGGTGGATGTTGTATACTGCGGAATAAGCTATTATTATATTGAGTTTTCTTTTAATGCAAAATATACAAAGTGAACTCCGTCGGGATCTGACCACTTATTTTGAGTAGCTATATTCAGCTTTTAACGTAGAATAGAGCCATTCCAACCACTTGTTTACCACTTATTTGTACCAAAAGCTGCAAAAAAACACTTGAAGCTGCTAAAAGCGAAATCGTAAAATACCGCGAAATACAGCCATTTTCGCAATTTAGCAAAAGTCACTGAAAGTGCTTCTCCTTTTTCAATTTCCCTCGTCTCAAAATCATGGCTCACAAATGGCTTAAAATAGGCGTTTGTGGGCTCGCTTTTTTGACAAAAACTGTCAACCACTTATTTTTTTATTTAACAATTAAATCGCTCCGCAGAGTTTGTTTCTCTGCGGTGAATTTTTTGCCCTTTTTAGCTCTGCACTTTCTTCTTTCGTCACCTCTTTAATATCTGATCTTTTCATAGATCTCCATTGCTATTGCCACTCCTTGTTCCTCCTGTACACAAGCTCTTTCTCTTATTATACAGGATTTTTATTTTTAGTGGCTCACTTTTTTATTATCATTTTGAGGCTATCTGGCTCAGTTTTATTTTAGCATACATAACTTAAGCAAGAAATATATTATGGCGTAGTATATTATAGCTATGAAGAACTGAAATCTGCAATAGAACGATACATAAAGTATTACAATGAGCACAGAATCAAAGAGAAACCAGGATGGATGAGTCCCGTACAATACAGGCTCAGTCTCTTGCATGCATAAAAAACAGCGTAGCAGCTAATTAACTGCTACGCTTACATAGTCTAACTTTTTGGGATCACATCATATTTTTGATGGTCTCCTTTTTGCTTTATTCCATTTTCATTCCGTAGCTCTCAGCTACATCTTCTTCGACATCGCCCTCGGTGGAGGAGAGATCATAGCTTTGTGTATGACTCATCGCCATGCTTTCAACGACTTCTATCCTGTTTCTGACCTCGGCAGCTATAGTCTTCGCACGTTCGGTATCAATATACTGAGCCGCCTTATCATCGCTGAACACTTCAAGTATCTCATCTTCGATGCCGTCAAGCTTTGAAGCCTCGAACCATTCAAGGGAGGATACAAGTTTTAACTGTTCGCCGTGTGTTTTTTTGAACGGCTTACAATTAACGCCATTGATTGGTATTCGTGAAGTTAACCTATCATACCAGAGTGACGTTCCGCTGTCGAATATGGGAGCAGCACCAATCCATTCAATGGTGTTAGCATCTCGCAGAAGTCCGAAGTTATTGAAGTGCCTGTCCTCGTTTGCTATGATATAGTCGAGAACTATCATCTTGTCAAGGGAAGAAACTATATCTATCCCGAGTTCCCGACAGATATTAACGTAGTGAAGGTATTCACTTTCATGATTTGCTTTTGTTCTCAATTGGAGGACTCTCCATGCACTGATGAGTTCAGTATCCTTCGTTACAAAATCCTCGCACACACTGTACGGCTCATCGTTTATCCACGTTACTGAATATGGCACATGATCTATCCCGAATCTTTCCATTATCTTTGAAGCAATTACTTCATTGAAGGTCTGCTGACTATATGGATTTGAGCCTGATTTCAAAAGACAACGTTTGCCGTCAATGATCTTCCAGCGTTTTTTCAGATTACCGTCTGACGTATTATCCGGTGAACTTAAATCGAAACCTGAGTTTTTACCGTTTGTACCGAACAAAAGGTCGCCGATATCCTCTGAAAAATCGTTATCAAAGAAGTTGACGTCTTCCCACAACATATTGCTTTCATACGGCCTTATCCAGTAATGATCCGATAAGCTGAGTCCGAGACATTTTGTGAGGAGCAGATTAGAGCTTGCGATACCAAGTGTATCAAGCATATCTGATAGTCCCATTCTGCTCGCCGGTATAGAACGTCCAGTCCACCACTGATTGAATGCAAACCTGTCAATAGTCTCATTTTGGCACTGCATAGGAACAACTCCCACAGGAAGATGCTCTTTAGATATGATACCCCTGATTTTGGATATTCCACCAAGTATTTCATCGATATCAATGTCAGCAACCGCTATATTCTTATGCATAAGAGTATATCTCAACGTTCTCACCTCGCTCGCTTTTTCAATTATACCATACATCCGATACAAAATCAAGCATTATCTTCCGCCGGCTGAACCAAGCATCATAGCCTTATATTTCGGTGATTTCGCCATATGAAGCAGTGAAAAAAACGCACCAGAGCTACACTACAAATTACAGTTCGTATATTGAGTTTTGCTTTTAATGCAAAATATACAAAAGGAGCTCAGTCGGGATATGACCACTTATTCTGAGCGACTGTATTCAGTTTTTTCGTAAGAGCGTAGAGGAAGTCGCTGATGAAATAGCGAACACCTACGTCGAGGAAGTGCAGGCGGTTATGATTACAAAAATATATGAAATATCAGTAATAAATACTCATTCTGCATTATCTTCAATATACTTTACAACCCAATCCAGTTCATAATCTTGGTTGTCATGGAATATCTTCATCGCTGCGTCGTGATCGAATGGGATATGTACTTCAACAGGGTTGCGGCTTTCACGGTCTGATCCGGTGTCGATGTTAGGCTCGCCGTTTTCGTTCAGGACCAGACCTGTTGGATAATAAACTGTCACAATACCGCCTGACAAAGTACTTATACCTCCCGTTTCCTGATTGCAGCCGCACGGATCGGTAATACCTACGACTGTAACATTCGGCAGCTTTGAAAGATACAGCGACAAGCCGTCACCTGCACTGCAGCATTCATAATTGGTCAGTGCAACTACTTTAAGTTTTGAAAATTCGCCCGTTCCGTGTATTTTGTGATCGGATACGCAGATGTACTTTCCATCTTTTCGTATTCCCAGTCCCTGACCGTACCAGTCCTTGTCCGTCAGCAGATCACACAGCGCTATGGCTATCTCGTTGAAGCCGCCCTCATTGTTACGCAGGTCAATAACAAGATATTCCATTCCCTGTGTTCTCAGATCATTCAGCTTTTCACGGAACATATTCCTTGCATACTTCTGATCACCTGTCAGATAGCCGACATAGTCCTGAAATGATGAACCCATTGTTTCCGCTGTCACTTTGAGATAACCACACTTATCATCGAGCATTTTGGTGCTGAAGTTTTCCTCCAGCAGTTTATCATAATCGATCGGCAGTTCAAGACCTTTGAAAGCAGCCATTGCCTTCATCTTTGTTTTCACGCCGCCCTTGTCGGACACAGTGACCGTCTGCTCACTGCCGTTTTTGTCTATGAAAGACACTTCAAGCGTATCGCCGCCCGCAAGGTCAAGGTTCATCACATTAATCATTTCCTCATTGGTCTTTACGGGTGTACCGAGATCCGGAACATCTTCCTCGGCTGCCTGCAAAACGGGCTTGCCGTTCCATTTTGTGATAACAGTTCCGTCCTCTATGCCGAGGGCGTTTGCTGTTTCATCGGTGCATACGGCTATGACCTCGCCGCTGTCCAGCTTAACTGTAGCAAAGCCGTAATCGTGAGGAGTAATGACCGACTTGTAATCCTCGTCATCAAAATCGGCTTCGACCCCGATATGTCCGTCATGCATTTCATTGCAGAACATCATTACGGCATCAGCAAACTTCCCGGGACTTTTTTCCTTTTCGGCTTGCTCGACCATAGGCATATACTTTTCTTCAAGTGCCGAAAAATCGACTTCTTTCCACTCTTTCAGGACATAGTGTTCGTCCATATCCTTGACCAGTGAATGGAATGATCCGGTATAGCTTTCCCTTGTATGATTGAAAATATTTGGCGAGATCGCACTGAAATAAAAACCGCAAAGGCAGGACAAAATGCCCGTCAGCACAGCGGTTATACGGTAGCCTGTCTTTCGTTTTGCAAACAGCATGGGTATCAGGGCAAGCACTGCGATGATATACATCACAAAGAACCCGCCGAGAAATATTATCGGTGCGCCGACAACATATATGAAAGCGTGAACACCGCAAATCACCAGCGGCACAAAACAAAACAGCCGCCATAATTGCAGCTTCTTCAAGTCATCCTTCCATATGTGATGAAGTACCGCAAGGATCAGCATAGTGAGCAGTACAGCCGCACACCATACGATATGGGTTACATTAACCGTGGCAAAAATATGGCGGAGTGTATCAAAAACATTTTTCATAAGATACTGCCTCATATGATTTTTATTTTAGCAGGCAAATCAGGTTTCTGCCCACCACTATCAGTAATTATACATCATCACCGCCAATAAGTCAATCACATATCAACAGAAAGAAAAATATTTTTACATCAGAAAGGAAACAACAACTATGAGCAAAATAGGTTATATCCGTGTATCTACGGAACATCAGGAAACAGCAAGACAGCAGGAGATCATGTGCGAATATCAGGTTGACCGCATCTTCTCCGAGAAGATTTCGGGAGCGAACAAAGACCGCCCACAGCTCAGGGCTATGCTTGACTATGTGCGTGAGGGCGATACGCTTTACATCGAGAGTATCAGCCGTTTGGGGCGTTCCACCAAAGACTTGCTGAATATCATCGACACGCTCACCGAAAAAGGTGTTACTCTTATCAGCCACAAAGAGAAGATTGACACGAACACGCCTACGGGGAAATTTATGCTCACCGTATTCGCTGCACTCTCGCAGTTGGAGCGTGAGCAGCTCAAACAGCGACAGCGTGAGGGCATCGAGATCGCTAAGGTACAGGGCAAGTACACCGGGCGAAAGCCTATTCCCACCGACTGGACGAGATTCGGGCAGCTCTATGGGGAATGGAAGTCGAAGAACATCACAGGCAGGGACTTTATGCGGAGAATGGGATTGTCGGCTAATACCTTCTATCGCCGTGTCAGAGAGTATGAAGCGGAACACGGAATAGCAGAGCCGACCTCTGCTTGACAGCACTCTCAGACGAACGGAAACGCCCCTCAGAGCCGTCCGAGCCTGCGGAGCGAAAAACTAACCGTCTGAAAAGCAAAGCCCTGAGAAATGCTTGTGTGAGCAAATCTCAGGTCTTGGTGAGTTATTCAGTTCCAAAAGGGTATGCTGTCATTGTGGCGCGCGCCATAATGATGAAATGGGCTTGTACGGAACGGTTTGCAGGTGTTCCAATAGACTACGGGCTAATGATACAACACCGTTCTGCTTTATGTAAGCGACATGATAAAGTCCTATCGCTCAAACGTTCTGCCGAACGACCCTATCTCAATGAGATTTCCCTCTGGGTCAGCAATATAGCAAGTACGCTGTCCCCACGGTTCCGTGGTCGGCTCTAAAACAGGCGTTGCACCCTTGCTGACAACATCACGAAAAGCTGCATCGACTTCATCAAAGGTGTCCACATACAGTGCGATTTCGGAATGACCGTTGAGACGGTAGTTCTATTGTCCAAACTTCACTCGAAACAACATATCGACATAGAATTGAATACTGATGAGCTTGATTTGACTGCTTCAGAGAGCAAGGCAACCTATGATGAGATTAAAGCTTATGTGAAGGAACACTCTGGTTTGTCGGTATCTTCTCTGTATATCGCGCAGGTAAAAGAGAAATGTGGAATTATTGAGCGTGAGAATTACAACAAGGCTAAAACTGAGGACACTAAGCAGCCTAAATGTCCGAAGGATAAGGAAGAGGCTATTATGGATGCGTTGACGTATTTTAAGATGATATAAAATAGTGACCGCCTATAAGAAATAATTCTTATAGGCGGTCATTTTTTTGTAATTGCTTAGTTTTAAAAACAGTTAAGACAAGGCAACGCATATCGGTTGTTGGGCTCACGCAAGGCAAAAATGGGTAGAGTGTCTGCCCAAAGGAATTGAAAAGCTCAAAAGCAGCTCAGGCATTTGAGCTTATTGAACAGTTTTTTTCAATTGAAAATGGTTTTGAAGGTATGCCTCAAAATGAAATTTACACAACAAGGCTTAAAAAAACGAATCCTTTTGTCATTGGTCGTAAAAACTGGTTGTTTTCCGACACGGACAATGGCATCATACCTTGATTTAACCTTTTCGTATCGTTCCACCAAACCATCATAGCGTTTCTGATAATCCTCCTGGTTCTGTGCGGTTCTCGCATTCTCCGCCACACAGCTTTGGGTCAGTTCCACAACAATTTCCATCTCGCTGCGAAGTTTGTCCTGTTCCTGCTCCAAAGTAGTGACATTGCAGACCGTCTGCCGTATCAGCTGAATGTTTTCTATGATTTCGTCTCTCTCGGTAATGAGGATATTCATTGCCTTGATAAAAGCAGCGATGATTTCTTCTTCCGTAACATGAGGAGTTTCGCATTTTCTATTCCCATCGAATTTATGGTTGCAGCGATAAATGACCCTGCGGTACTTGTCATTGGAATGCCAGACCTTGGATCCGTACCAACTGCCGCACTCGGCACATTTTATCTTGTTTGAGAAGATGCTGACTCCGCTGTACCTTGCTTCGTTTTTCTTGGAGCGTTTGGCAAGTTCCACCTGCACCAAATCATAAACGCTTGGCTCGATAATGGCTTCGTGGTTCACACCGTTTTTCCCATCCACGCCATTTTCGCCGTCTTTCCCTTTGAGAGAAGCAAGCCACTCTGCAAGTGTCCCTGTAAAACCATTCTCCACAGCAAGTTCATATGCAGATAAGCCGTCTTTTCCATCCTTGCCGTCTGCACCATCTTTCCCATGCTGCACTTCACCGATTTTCTGTAAAAGCTGTGTATACAAATCAGGCGTCGGCGGAATGGGAGAATCGGCATCCTCTCCCACAAATCCGGATGCACGAATATGTAGTGTCACCGGAACTGTTGTGGCACGCAGTCCGGATGTATTGTCAGCGTCATATCCGAATACGGATAGCTTTACCGCACCTGCATGAAGCTCCGCAGGCAGCAAACAGGACAGTCCGTCAGTGCAGAGCACACGGTTGTATGTTTCATCACATTGGGTAAACTGCACCACCTTGTGAAACTTCTTCCAGTCACCGTCAAATACAAATTTCAGTGTTACAAATGCAATCTGGTCGGAGGCAATCACTTCACGTTCCAGAATCTCAATTTTCTGTCCCTTTACAAGAAATTTCAGCATCATTCCTTCACCTCTTTCCATGTTTTCGTGCTTGTGACATATTCCATGTATCCATCAAGGCACTGGATTTTTGAAAGCGGAGATTCAATATCAACTGCATGGCTGTCCCAGTTTGTATTTTTCTTCACAGCGTTCCAATCAGCAAGAGAACCCTCATAAGTGATTGTGGTCAAAGATTCACAGTAATTGAAACAGCCGCCCACAATTTCCTTGACGTTTCGGGTAAGCGTAAGGTTTTTTAGTTTTGTGCATCGTACAAACATTCTGTCACTAATGACTTTGCCGCCATATCTCACCGTTTCAAGATACTGACACTCACTGAATGCCATTGCACCTACGGTTACCACAGAGGACGGAACGGTTACGGACTTGATTGCCGTTCCTGCAAATGCGTTTACGCCAAGTTCCGTGACACGTTCCGGAATCTTCAGTTCCGTTAAGCCATTAAGACTCTGATGATAAATATATCCATCAATATGCGGCAGAAATGCAGCCTTTTTGATTGCTGTAAGCGTTGTCGGAAGTGATACTGTTTTTAAGTTATCACAATACTGAAAAAGTCGTTCACCAATGCCTGTCACGCCCTCTGAAACAATAACTGACTTGATATTGGAATTATTCTGAAACGGTGACGGATTGCTGTCGGTAGAATAATCGAATGTTGCCCCTGTGCCTTTGAGGAGCAGTCTGCCGTCCGAATAAAGTACAAAATCCACGCTTTGACCGCATTTTCCGATAGAAACCACATCGCCTGTCATCTCATCAATTTTCAGCGTTAACTCGTTTATCTTTGTTGTCAGCTGACCGACTGTGATGTTGTAATCTTTTATCTGCGTCTGAATTTCTGCAAGTTGTGAAAGCATATCTGTAACCTTGCATTTGCCAAGAATACAGCGGACATATCCGCAGAAATTATTGTTTTCTCTGTAATCTGTAATGCTGAGTTCTAATGTGCCTGCATCAAGTCTGATAATGCAAAGGGTGAGATATTTCTTGTAATCTGTATTCTGAAATCTCGGTATTGCAGGATTGGTGGCAGGTGTTCCGGCGAGAATTTCAAAGCTGACATTACGGACGTTTTCAGAAGTGTTGCAACAAATTCCAACCGCCATATATCTCGGCAGGGATTCGTCCACATAGCGAGATAAATCATAGGTGTATGCCGTATCCGAAATGAAATAATGCCCCTGAATCCAAGCCTTTCCGCTGCCTATCGTCAGCTTCAACTTGTTTACAGACAGTTTGAAACACTGCCCGAAGTTGTCCTGAATTCCGTCACAGATAATACTGCCGAGATAGTCGTTGAAATTCTCAGCAGTATATGTTCTGTCAAGATTTTTAGAATTGAAAAATCCGAATGAAAATGCCATGTTAAGCCTCCTTAAATGTCGGTGTTAAATTTCTGCCGTTGTGGTCAAAGCTCTCGATCATTCCGACAAGCTGTATTTTATTCTGTCTGATTCCAAACCTATGATGTTCTACGGTGACAAAATCGCCAACAAAATAGTCCACACCGTATTGAAACTGTGTGGACTGCACTGCGATCTGTGATTCTGATTTTGTTTTTGTGGGTACAAGATTCTGCTTGCCTTTCTCTTTTAGAAGTTCCGAATATTCTTCCTCAGATAATGGTTTTGTTTCGCCATTTTCCTGTTCTTCGTCCGAGATGTCTTTTGCATCAACATACACCTCATATCTGTCAAGCAGGGCAGGTTCAGAATTTGTAAAACAAGTGGTTCTTTTACGCTGTTCACCCTCGCCCTTTCCAAGAACATAGGCAAAATTTCTCTTGACGGAAGTGTCTGTAAAGTAGGTGAAAGACAGCAGATTGTTGTAGCTGTCGGAGAACACAATATGCGGATTTTCCTTCTGCAATATGCTTCTGTCTTCGCCCTGCAACAGGTCAAAAATCATCTCATACTGTTCCTCTGCAATCTTACTCAGACGAATGTTTGCCGTTCCGCCGATTTTTTTGCAAATGGTGTACACCCATTCCATCAAATTATCATAACTGACCTGCAATTTGGTTTCAGTATCCCAGCAAGCACCTTGAATTTTTCCAAGTTTCAAGCCCGGAATCAGCCTGTTTCCGCTTGCTAAAGCGTTGTTTTCTACAGCTTTCTGAACGATTGCACCGTAGGAAGTTTGTGATGTAAAATTTAATGTGGGATAGATGATTCTGCGTTCAAGTAAGCACATTAAAAATCTGCCCTTGATGATGAGATAATCTCCATCTTCTGCATCGGTTTCAAGTTCCACGGATTCAATCAGTCCGAAATGTTCCCTGTCATCATCACGTCCCACAATTCTGCCAGTCTGAAAAATTTCAATATTTCGGGGAGATGCAGCAATGTACACTTCAAAAGCACCGCATTTGTAATATTCAATATCCCATAAAAGCGAAGAAAAACTGTCGCAGACAGCCTCAAGTGAAATATTCAGTTTATCATTCAAGACAGTCATATTGTAAATTTCAATCTGCATTTTCACACCCCTAAGTACGCATTTCGGTGTATCAGGCGAACTTTGATGCGGTTCAGTCCCTCCGATGCCGTCACATAAAATTTGTTTTCGCCCGTTTTCAGATTCAGCCAGGTTGACCCGGAAACAAGGCGGTTGATGATGTTGGTCACAACGCCCTCACGCTCCAGAAGAACGGTTTTGTTGCCCGTTTTTGTAGTTATGGTGATAACATCTCCCTTTTGAATATCGCCTGAAATCTGCATATATTCGTCCGTCAGAGCGTTGTAAATAGTCGGATTTTTCGCAGGTCCTCCGCTGATTTCAAGGGTGAATCCGACCTCATCACCGCTGTTATTGATGGTCATCATATCCTGCGTATTATATGCACCAATCGGAAAAGGCTCATCATTGTCAGGACAGACAAAATGAAATGCACCTCTGACACGGGAATATTCTGCAATCTGCGTTTCAGTGGAGTACCAGTAAATATCGGGACAGAGAATGGAAATCTGCCCATTGGTCAGCTTTTCAAAATTCTCCACCTCGCAGGTTTCCACAATACCCTCAGCATACACAGAAATATTTTTTGTGGAGTAGTATATCTTGATGTAGCGTGACGGCTTGACCACACGATATAGTTCATGCCTGCGAAGTTCCACATCAAAGCCACGCATCTGAAAGGTAATGACGATGTTCCGCTTTTCGATGAATGCGTTATTCAGATAGCTGCCGTTCATTCCTGCATAATTTGAAGTGCTGATTGTTCCTGTTGGCGGATCAAGTCCTTTGATTTTGGAGAACATATATCGGTTTGCAGTTTTGGACAGGCCGATTTTTTGACCTGCTTCGTTTTCAAGAATTAAAGTGTAGAACAAAATTTCACCTGCTTTTCATTGACAAAAAGATGATAATATGATATAATACTTCAAAATTGAACTATTCAAAAAAGAACAGGAGGACATATGAACTTCAGTATTGAAATCCCCAGAAAAATTTCACTTGCATACAGTAAAGTGTGTAAGCCACTTTGTAAAGAACTGGGTTTGTCGCAAACTGCATTTGATATTCTGATGTTTCTTGGAAATAATCCGAAATACAAAAATGCAAGAGATATTGTAGAGATACGCCATATCAAAGCAAATCTGGTATCGGTAAATGTTGAACGTCTGGTTCAGGAAGGCTATTTGACAAGACAGGCTGTAGAAGGTGACTGGAATGTGATATAATTGGGTATATGCTGTAGGGCGTGACAGCCCTATAAATCGGAATTTTACGCATTATTTTATAAAAAAGTATTGACTGTAAACCTTGTTTATAGTTTACGGTTATTCAATTAAGCAAATGCAAGGAGGAAGTTTTAATGACAATTAAAGAAATTGAAAAAGTTTTGGGGATTCCAAGAGCAACTGTGAGATTCTATGAAAAAGAGGGGCTCCTGGCTCCGTGCAGAACTGAAAATGGTTATCGGGACTATTCGGATGAGGATGTAAAAAAATTGAAAAAAATCATTATACTTCGAAAAATTGGTATGCCAGTGGAAGTCATAAATGATATTTTTGATGGGGCAAAATCAATGGATAAGGCTCTAGATGATAATATTCTAAGTCTATACAAAGAACTGGAGCAACTAAAAGGTGCAATCAAAATCAGTGAGAAAATGAAGGAAGACAACGTGGATATTGTGTCACTAGATTCAAACGACTATTGGGATATCATCGAAGAAGAGGAAAAACAAGGCAATTCATTTATGGATATTGCTAAGGACATTGTAGCTTTAGAGAAAGGCGTTATTTATAGTTATTTCTCGTTTACTGACGAAGACGGAAAGCCTTATGATTCTGTTACTAAGTGTATTCCAAAGCTATTCCTTATATTTTTGCTTGCGGGATGCATCAAGTGTATGATAGGAAAAGAATGGACCTTCGACAATTTCTTGGGTGGTATGCAAGGAATACTGTATATTATGCTTATAGAAGTTGTATTGAGTGTTCCACTTTATTTTCTTGGAAAGAAATTTCCATGGGTTAAGAAACACAGAAACTTAGTATTGACTATAGTGTGTATTGTTTTAATAGTGATTTTGTTAATATTAGCAAGTATGTTTGGTATATAAATTACACGTTATAGTTCTTAAGAAACTTCCAGTTTGCAGGGCAGAAACTCCGCCCCATTACTGTTTCACCGCATTCTTCGTAAGTCTATAAATCTCCAGCCGTGACAGTGATTTCGGGCTATTGTTGGTCTGATTCACTGTGCGGCTGTTGTCGTTTTGATAGTAATTGTTGACCACCGAATTTTCAGAAGTGCCGTTCATCATTGCCCCCGTCATGCCGTCAAGGTTGTAGTTTTGCTCGGAATTGAGCGAAAGTTTCATGGTATCCGCAACGCCCGAAACCGCCTTTGCTACGACCTTTTTGCTTTTATTGATGCCGTCTGCCAAGCCGTTCATGAAGTCCGGCATCCAGCTTTCAAAATCTGTCAGCGGTCCTACGTCAGGGACAGAAAAATGCAGATAACTGCGGATCGTATCGGCAATATTTGATACGCTGTCAGCAAGACTGCCGATCATACTTCTCAAGCCATCAATGATGTTGGAAACAATATCCCGTCCCCAGTTCCACGCATCTGATGCAAGCCCTTTGACATAGTTCACCGCATTGTCAAATCCGCCTTTAATCGTGGAGTAAATGCCGCTGATGACACTTGCAACAGAAGATTTCACATTGTTCCAGATGTTTGTCACAGTCGAATGAATTGTATTCATCACCGATGAAATTGTGGAAGAAATGCTGTTCCAGACGGAAGATACAGTATTTCGGATAGCGTTTACCACGCTTGAAACAGCACCGCTGATGGTGTTCCACACACTCGAAATAATAGAATGAATCGTGTTCATTGCACTGGAAATGAAACCTGAAATTGCAGTCCAGACGGTAGAAATCACGCTTGAAATGGTGCTTAATGTCGTTGAAATTGCTGTATAAATAGCATTCCATATTGTTTCAAAAAACATTTTAATTCCATCAAGCAGAGGCGTGAGAAATGCAATAATTGCATTCCATATAGTCTGTATCTTTTCCAAGATCCAATCCATTACATTGCTGATAATGATATGGATTGCCTGAAAAATGGTTTCAAACAGATATTGGAACGCCTCTAAAAGCGGAGAAATGAAGCTGTAAATCGCATTCCAGATACTTGAAATCGTGTCGTAAATAGTGGTGCAGACAGTTGAAATAACCGTCCATATTGCATTGAAAATGTTGGCAAAAAAGTCGTGAATACTGGTCAGGATTCCTGCGAAGAAATCATATACTGAAGTAAAAATCGTGACTGCTGTGGTATAGATCGCAGTCGCTATCGTTGTAAAGAACGCTGATATTGCATTCCAGATGTTTGTGAAAAAGTCAGCAACAGCTTGAAAAGCGGAACAGATGCTGTCCCATATTCCAACAAAGAAGTCCTTAATTGATGTCCACACTTCATTCCATGATGTTCCGAACCAACCGAGAAATACATCTGCTACACCTCTCAGCGTGTTCATTATATTGCTGAACTGGTTGACTACAAAATCCCAGATACCTGTAAAAATGCCCTTGATACCTCTCCAGCACTGTTCCCAGTTTCCTGAAAACAAACCGATAAATACATCAAGCACGCTCAGAATGGTATCCGTCACAAAGGTGAAAATATCCGAAATATGCTGAAATACGCCCTCAAACACAGGAGCAAGCACACTGCATAATCCATTCCACATCGCTTTCAGCAGTTCACCAAAACTCTCAAAATCAAATCCGAGAGCGTTGATTCGGTCAACAATGCCTGATGTCAGACGTTCAAAGGTAGACTTTATCTGTTCCCAGATGGAAAGAATGCTGTTTTTGAAGTCCTCATTGGTGTTCCATAGATTTACAAATGCTGCAATAAGTACAGCTATAACTGCAACGACAGCCACCACGGGTGCAGAAATACCGCCAATTGCAGCACCAAGCGTTGAAAATGCAGTCTTAGCACCCGCAATCATTGTCGGAATTTTTGAAATGAATGTCATCATACTTCCGATAGAAGAAAGCGTTTTACCCACCACAATCAAAAGCGGACCTAAAGCCGCAGCCATCAATCCAATTTTGATAATGGTCTGTTTTGTTGCAGGGTCAAGGGCATTCAGTTTGTCCACAAATCCCTGTATTTTGGTGATGATGTCACGGATAACAGGCATCAGAATTTCGCCAAAAGAGATAGCCAGTTCTTCAAGCTGTGACTTCAAAATGGTAAGCTGTCCTGCAAGATTATCCTGCATGGTTTCTGCCATTTGTAAAGATGTGCCGTCACAGTTTGCAATTGCTCCTGACAGCTTTTCAATATCCGCAGGAGCAGCATTCATCAAAGCAAGAAAACCTGACATTGCATTTTTGCCAACAAGGGATTGTGCGGTACTTGCTTTTTCGGATTCGGACATCTGGTCAAATGCTACTCTGCAATCCGCTAAAATATCAGAAAGGCTACGCATAGAACCGTCTGAATTGGTGGTTGCGATTTCCATTTCTCCAAAG
>ERZ795031.1792-NODE-1792-length-21672-cov-9.162326_pt1 | contig 21672 bp, 15 predicted proteins | sample MGYA00375123_ERZ795031 | MGnify/ENA primary metagenome ERZ795031 (study PRJEB30166, sample SAMN05720159) | activated sludge metagenome | isolation source: anaerobic digester from wastewater treatment plant | place: USA | collected 2015-04-21 ...
GGTTCAACCTTCACCAGAACGGCCTGACGCAGGATATTGACCTGCAGACGGATTTCGTGGATCTTGTCATGGCTCTCGACAATGCCACGCGTGCCCGCCAGGGGACCTTTGACGATCTCCACTTCCAGGCCTTTGGAAAGCCAGTATTGATGACCAACCTCCACTTTTTCCACCGGTAGCTTGCGTAGAGCACGCAGCTCGGAGAGGAGTTGTTCCTGGTGGGTCACGGTAATGAACCCGGCTGTCAAACCGGTGATGGCAAGTGTCTGCTTTTGTGCGTGGTTGGCACAGATAAACACATAGCCTGGAAAGAGAGGTTTGGTGAATTTGACTTTGCGTTTCTGATAGACTTTATTACTGCTTTGCTGAGGCAAGTAGTAGTGGATTCCGTTGCGGCGGGCCTGGTCGGCCAGTTTTTTTTCTCGTCTGGCCTTGGTGCGGGTAACGATCCACTGTCTGTCGTCACCGCTTACCTGCAGTTCTCCAAACAGCTCTTCAATGATCACGGGATCGTGGGCAGACATCAGTAGCGGTAGTGCTCCGGTTTGTAAGGACCTTCCACTGGCACGCCAATGTAGCTGGCTTGCCGGGTAGTAAGATGGGTGAGGATCACCCCCAGCTTTTCAAGATGCAGTCTGGCGACTTCCTCATCAAGCTCCTTGGGCAGTGTATAAACACCGATAGCATGTGCGTTTTGCCAGAGGTCCATTTGAGCCAGGACCTGATTTGTGAAAGAACAGCTCATTACAAAGGACGGATGCCCCGTCGCGTTGCCCAGATTCACCAACCTGCCTTCCGACAGGAGGATGATGGAGCGCTCGTTGGGCAGCATAATCCTGTCCACCTGAGGCTTGATGTTGATCTTTCGCACGCCTTCCAGTTCATAGAGTTTGATCACCTGGATTTCGTTGTCAAAGTGACCGATATTGCAGACGATGGCGTGGTCCTTCATCTTCATCATGTGATCCACTCTAATCACGTCGCAGTTACCGGTGGCGGTCACAAAGATGTCAGCTTCTTCCACGACGTTGTCGAGGGTGTTTACCTCAAATCCTTCCATGACAGCTTGCAACGCGCAGATGGGATCGATTTCGCTCACGATCACTCGGGCCCCGAATCCGCGCATGGATTGAGCGCAGCCTTTGCCGACATCGCCATATCCGCAAACCATGACGATCTTGCCGGCCACCATAACGTCGGTGCCGCGTTTGATGCCATCAGCCAGGGATTCACGACAGCCATAGAGGTTGTCAAATTTGGATTTTGTCACGGAGTCGTTTACGTTGATCGCGGGGAAAAGCAGTTTGCCATCGGTCAACATCTGATAGAGCCTGTGGACCCCAGTGGTGGTCTCTTCGCTCACTCCACGCAAGTTTTGTACGGTCCGATGCCACTTGAGGGGATCATCGCTGATGCCACTGATTAAAAGTTCTTGCACCAATCTCATCTCATGGATCTCAGAATCGGCTTGTGGTAAGGTCCCAGTGGCAGCATATAGCTCTTCCAGACGATAACCTTCATGCACCATGAGCGTGGCATCACCACCGTCATCGACGATCAGGTCCGGCCCCTGGCCGTTTGGCCAACTGAGAGCGTGAAGGGTGCAGTGCCAGTATTCTTCAAGGGTTTCGCCTTTGAACGCGAAAACCGGGATGCCCTGCTCTGCAATGGCCGCGGCAGCCTGGTCCTGAGTGGAAAAGATATTGCAGCTGGCCCATCTGACCTCAGCGCCCAGTTCCCTGAGCGTTTCGATCAAGACGGCTGTCTGAATGGTCATATGAAGACTGCCGGTAATCCTGGCCCCTGAAAGCGGTTTATCATGGCCATATTTTGCCCGCAAGGCCATCAGGCCCGGCATTTCAATCTCGGCAATATCGATCTCTTTGCGGCCCAGCTCTTTGAGCTTGATATCTGCGATCCAGTTGTTCACTGATGACTCCTTTTACTAAAAGTCCCTTATATCAACCGCAAGCCCTGTCAACAGGTGGACTGGTAACAGGGCCGCGGAATTTAAGAATTGATGGTGTTTATCGGCGGAAGCGATCTCCGCGTCCCTGAGGTCTGCGATCACGATCCCCGCCTCTGTCGTCTCTGCGGGGTGGGTAGCTGCGCTCACGTGGTTGTCCAGGTCTGGGCTCGGGATTTCCCTCCACACCTTTCATGGTGAGAGAGAGCTTGCCTTTTTCGCTTCCCAGTGATTTGACGTGGACGATATCGCCCAGCTTGACCATATCTTCCGGGTGTTCGACTCTGGAAGTATGCATCTGAGAAACGTGGACCATTCCTTCTTTCACGCCTCCCAGAATCTTTACGAATACTCCATAGGGCTCGATGCGGGTGACAGGACCCTCAAATTCCTGCCCAATTTCCGGTTCCACCGCGATGCCTCTGATCATGTCTTTGGCTTTCATGATGGAATCTTTGTTGGGAGAGAGGATGCGGACGGTGCCGTCGTCGGAAATGTCAATCTCCACCTGGCATATCTCGATGATGGATTTGATCATTTTTCCACTGGGCCCAATGATCTCGCCTATCTTGTCGACTGGTACCTTGAAGGCTTCGATGCGTGGAGCGGTGGGGGCCAGATCTTCACGCGGCTCAGCTATGCAGTCCCGCATGATATCGAGGATGCGGTTGCGGGCTGTGTTGGCTTTCTGGAGAGCGATACGCATGATGTCTTTGGTGATGCCTTCCACTTTGATATCCATCTGCATGGCTGTGATCCCCTGACGCGTACCAGCACACTTGAAGTCCATATCTCCGAGGTGATCTTCAAGGCCCATGATATCAGTAAGCACAACGTAATCGCTGCCTTCCATGATCAAGCCGTTGGCGATTCCAGCCACAGGAGCTTTGATCGGAACGCCGCCAGCCATCATTGCGAGGCAACCGCTGCATATGGAAGCCATTGAAGAAGAACCGTTTGATTCCAGGGTGTCGGCAACAATGCGCAGGGTGTAAGGGAAAGCTTCCCTATCTGGTAAAACAGCTTTCAGAGCGCGCTCGGCAAGGTTTCCGTGCCCCAGTTCTCTGCGTCCGGTGGGTCCCATGCGTCCAGCTTCACCCACGCTGAAAGGCGGGAAATTATAATGAAGATAGAAGTGTTTTTTGTATTCAATTTCAAGGCCGTCAATGACCTGTTCGTCACTGCCGCCACCCAGGGTGACAGCTCCCAGGGATTGGGTTTCGCCTCTGGTGAACAGGGCAGAACCGTGAACGATCGGAAGGACGTCGATTTCGCAGGTGATGTCGCGAATGTCATCCAGGCCGCGTCCATCCACACGGTGGTGCTTTTTGAGAATAGACTCACGGACGTAGCGGCGAATCAGCTCTTCATAAGCATCTTTATACCACTTTTCTTTTTCGGCAAAGACCTCTTCCCCATCCGCGGCGAGATACTTTTCCAGCATTTCTGCCTCTGCGGCGTCGAAAGCGTCCTGTCTTTCCTGCTTTCCAAAGATCACCGCGGCTTCAGCGATCCGGGAACCGAAATCTGCTTCCACTCTGGAGATTATCTCTTCAGGGATACGAATGAGGATCACTTCCACTTTTGCCTTGCCGGCTTCGGAAATGAAGTCATCCTGCAGGGCGCAGAGCTTTTTGATCTCTTCGTGGCCTGTGTAAACGGCGTCCAGCATCAGCTCTTCGTCCAATTCCTGGGCGGCGGATTCAATCATGACCACGGAGCTGGCGGAACCACCTACTGAGAGATTGAGCTTGGAGCTTTCTTCGAGATCGCTGATGGAGGGATTAACAACCAGCTGCCCGTCGATGTAACCTACCGTGCATCCAGCAATGGGACCATGGAAGGGGATATCCGAGATACCCAAAGCCAGCGAGGCACCAAGGATACCAAGCACCTGAGGATCGTTGACGCCGTCATAGGCGAGGACGTTCAGGACCACATGTACGGGATAGCGAAATCCGTCCGGGAAAAGGGGACGAATGGACCTATCGATCACGCGGGCGGACAAAGTGGCGCTGGTGGTGGGTTTTGCCTCACGTTTAAAGAATCCGCCGGGAATTTTGCCAGAGGCATACATTTTTTCAATGTAATCGACGGTGAGGGGAAAGAAGTCCTGATTTTCTGCGGGTTCCTTGCCCATAGTGGCGGTAACCAGAACGGCGCTATCGCCGTATTTGATGAAAACGCTGCCGTTGGCTTGTTTGGCCATCCTGCCCGTCTCCACATAGAGTTTGCGGCCGCAGAGATCGATCTCGCGGCTGATGATGTTGAAGTTATGCATTGTTACTCCATTCTTGTACCGCGGGAGAAGAAGCAATAGGCTGAGGGCGCTTCCCTTAGCTTATTGCTCGAACTCCCGAAGTGGGTTAAGTTTCTACTCCGTTGGCTGGAGTGGTGTCTCAAATAAAGGGGGAGCGGATCACGCCGAAATTGGAGCGATCCGCTTCCAGGTAATTATTCCGGCAGAATTATCACTTTCTTATGCCAAGCGCCTTGATGACCTGACGGTAACGATCGATGTCTTTCCGTTTCAGATAATCAAGGAGGCGCCTGCGCTGCCCGATCAGTTTCAACAGCCCGCGCCGTGTGCTGAAATCCTTGGCGTGTTCCTTCAAGTGAGCGGTGATGGCGTTGATCCGCTTGGTAAGAAGGGCTACCTGGACTTCCGGGGAGCCGGTGTCTGATTCATGGAGTTTAAACTCTGCCATGATAGCCGTTTTGGCCTCAGGTGTTAATGGCATTTCATCCTCCAGATGAAGTTTGAGCCATGCTTTTAACCGGGCTATTTTTGTAAAGGCTTTTTTTAAGAAGATGATGCGATCAAAGGGAAGGGGGGAGAAAAGAGAGACGGCTTCCCGTTATTTGTGTTTTTGTTCCCAAACCCCATTCCAGGTTTCCCAGTTCATGATATCCAGCCTTTCGATCATCATCTGGGTGGCAAAATCTTCAGGTCTCATAGTGGCAGCCTTCTGGAAACTACTTTTGGCTTCCTCAAAGCGTTTTTCTGCCATCAGATCCACCCCTTCCCCATAGATCTCCATAAACTCAGAGTATTGGCTGTCAGTGTCTTGCACTTCTCCGACCAGTTCATAGATGTGGACAGGATGCTTGATTCCTTTGACGGAAGTATAATCGAGATGCCTGAAGCAAAAATGATCGTTGGCCATGCGATAGGTGCTCTCATCGACTATGATAAGCGTCTCGTAAACTTTGTTCAGGGCTTCCAGACGTGAACACATGTTCATTGAGGTGCCGATGCCAGTGTAGTTGAAAATCGTATCTGACCCGATGTTGCCCACAATTACTTCGCCACTGCTAATCCCTACACCAATCTTAAAGCTATGCAGAATGGGATGTTCCCGATATTCCTGCTGCTGTTCCTGAGCGGTGGCCTGGATTAAAAGGGCGGTCCGGCAGGCGTGAATCGCGTAATCCGGAGTCGCGTAGGGCACATTGAACAGAGCTAGAATGGCATCTCCCATAAATTTGTCCAGGAGGCCTTTCTGTTCAATGATCAGATTGGTGGCACGGTTGAAGAACTGGTTGATAAAACTTGTGATTTCATCCACTTCACACTTTTCGCAGTAGGTGCTGAAACCTCGGATGTCGGTGATCAAAGCCGAGACGTAGCGTCTTTTTCCCCCGATTTTCAGAGCATCCTTATCCTTCATCACTTCCGCGATCACATCCTTGGAGACGAAATGTCCAAAGGCGTCGTGCACCATTTTGCGTTCTCTGACCTGGCGGTTGTAATGATCAAAAACAAGCGTGACTCCACAAATCAACCATGGCAACACCAGCCGCGAGTAGTACATGGTGCTGCCGCGGGCGTTGTAAAGCCATATAAAGTAGATGAACAACAAGAGGCTGGCGCCCAGAATCCAACCTAGCTGGATAAGCGGCTTGCCAGTCTTGATAAGCAGCATCAAGACGCCTAAAAGTAACGCCAGCCAAAAGAAATCCCAGATCTGGTAGTTCCAGGTAACGAATTCATTCTCAAGGATGTTTCTGATCAGGGTGGCATGCAGCTCCACGCCAGGGAGTTCGGAGGAAAAGGGGACACTTTTGGTATCCCCCAAGCCGGTCGCGGACGATCCAATCAGCACAATTTTATCGTAAAAATAGCCTGGAGATACTCTCTGATTGATCAGGTCCACAAATGAGACCGTCCGGAAGGCAGGACTCTGATGCGGATACTTGAGATAGAATTTTCCGTTCGGAGAAAGAGGCAGGATTCTAACCTGCTTGTGTTTAGAGTAAAGCCTGCACTTTGATCGGTCCACTTTGATACTATCCACCGCCAACAGGTCCAGACAGGCCTGGAAACTGAAATTGACAAAATACTCTTTACCAAATCTGATAAAGAGTGGAAAATCATGAATCTTGCTGCTTTCATCCACGGAAACCTGCGCGAAACCGACTCCATAAGCTACATCAGCCAGAACTGGAATAGGTGGGTGGGGATGACTGGCCTCCAGGGCATAGCGTGGCGAGACGTCCCACGGAGTAATCGATGGCGGCAAAGGAGGAAGGATATCCAGATTGGGGTTGTTGAACATAGCCAGAAAGACATTACCGGCATCAAAGATCGCCTGAGCGAATTCATCGTCACCGTTGATCATTTCAAAAAAATGCTCAGAATATCCCCGCATGCGTGAATCCGTGATGCTATTGGTGATCCTGTCTCTACTGTGACGGGTGAAGTTGCTGGAATCGGCAAACATGACATCATAGGCGATCAGCTTGGGAGCGTCCATGTTCAGGATATTGGTAGCGTCGGCGAAGTATTGGTTGGGCCACTGGCTGAATTGGCCAAGCTGGGAGAGGCTTTTGTCGTCAATATCCACAATCACGATGGAATCATAGATCGGCTGGTTGATCTTTGTTTTCAGGAATCGGTCTATCTTCAATACGGTGTCATAGATCCCCAAATCCAGCATTTTTACAAACGGAGCGGTAAAAGGCAGCACGATCAGAGACCGGGCTACAATCCAGGCTATCAGAATGATCAGAGCGCTGCGAAAGTGACGGCGCATTACTTCAATTCAGGCATCGACCTCAGCAGTTCGCTTTGAGGAAAATCACGTTTGAGCGCGTCGTAGTGGAGCTTCTGGCGTGGCTTGTCTTTGAGCTCGTCATAGATGATAATCAGCATCGTGCGGGCAATTTCAGCTTCTTTTTTTAGGGGGCCCTGCTCGATTACCAGCTCAAACTTTGGAATGGCTTGCTGGAATTCTTTGAGGTCCATCAGGTCTATCGCTTCCTGAATTTCCTGCCTGGGCGGGATATACCAGTAGAGATCACTCTTTTTGATCTCAGCCTCCTCTCTGCGAATTCCCGCCACGCTGGTATTCTTCTGTTTGTTTTGCAGGCTCATATTGGAGGCTTTTTCACGCACCTGGGAGGTCCATTTTTGTTGAGACTGCATATCCTGTTGGATCTTCTTGACCGCGATCGTATTCTTGGCCTGGATGATGAAGCTTTGGTTGCTGTTAAATATAATCTCTACCTTGGAATCGACCCCGGTCTTAAAGCTGGCTGTCGCCTCCACGCTTTGATTTAAAGTTGCCTTTTTCCAGGGAGCGTTTTGGTTTTCCTTGTATTTAACGTCACCCAGGATAAATCTGATCTTGCCGACCGGTGCCGCTGTCAAAATCGTGGCGGCCACCACTAGCAGCACGATGAGCAGCGCGCGAATTGATGGAGTTGATGAGGGTGTCAAATGACTTGCTTGCATGTTATTCTCCTTTGCCTACCAAGTCGGAGTACATTTGGGGGCTAATCTTGTACAAGATATCCTTGTCCACGATCTTGTTATAGTATTCGCGAGCCCTTTCGAGGTTGGACCTGCGATACTCCAGCACACAAAGATTGAGATTCACTTTGTCTGTTTCAAAGTTGGCTTTCAAAGCTTCCACATAGCGTGAGCGGGCTTTGTCATACTCACCTTTTTCCAGGTGCAGGTTGCCCAGGTTGATCAGAGCCGCGAAATTGGAGGGCTCGGCTTGCAGAATCTGGGCCAGAAGGTTTTCGGCTTGTTGCAGTTTGCCGTGATCGAAGCTCCAGAGAGCGTATTGCAGCAGCAAATCCAGGTTATCGGGATACTGCTTGTTCGCCCTGATAAAATCCTTTTCAACCGTGATCTGGTTCAGGAGCATGATGTTGGCGATGTCTCTGTTAAAGAGTTCGCGAGCTTGTTCCGCCCTGGTAAAACTGGCAGATAAGATCACGCCGGTGTGTGAAGCGGGAGGATAGATACGGTGGGACTGCGAAAACTCAATCAGGTCTGGGAAGATCTGCTCCCGGTTATAGATATCCCGGTAGCTCTCAATGGCATACAACCAGCTATCCACAAAATTGTTCTTGCCCAGCAAGGTCGTCTCGACGGGGATCCAATATTTGTTGTTACGGTAGATAAAGTGGTTGATATCGAATCCGCTCTGCATGATGTCGGTGGAAGTGAGACCGCTGTCCACCACCAGGATTACGTGCCCGGGGACGTCCAAAAAGCCGGTTTCAATCCCCGCGACGCTCAGTGATGACGCCAATAAAACCAACAAGTCGTCACAGTCTCCCCGCTTGAGCTCCAGGGTCTGATAGGGAAACTGAATATAGTCGTTTGAGACGCCGGATGAGTTGCTGGAGCTGGGATCCGGAACATAGCGGACCTCGTTGGCGTGGTAGAAATCATAAAGCTGGGCGGCATAAACCAGGTTTCTGGATGTCTTTGGCAGTTCAATCTGGTTATAGGTCGGCAGAACCACTCCCACCACGAAAGCCCGGAGATTTTCATCGTTGGGATTTACGAAGCAGCCCAACTGCTTGCGGTTGCTCCAATCCATGGCTTGAATCCGCAACACCTGCAACCGCCTGATTTCCTTGTGGCTTTTACCTTCATCTTCAAAGAAATACTCTATCCTGACTTCGGTATTGATGTCCCGGTTGCTGTCTTTACTGACGGCGAATATGTTCTTGTTGATGGGGGCAAAAATGTTTACATCCACGATCTCGTTGGGCTGCACCCTTGCCACGGGGATGTTGATCCAGCTATCGGTGATATCTTCAATGATCACAGTAAGCTTGACGTTGTTGATGGTAGTGTTTCGGGTGTTGTAAATAGTCACCGTTCCGATGGGATGGTCACGATAATACTGTTGCATGGAGGGATAAAGAGCATCGAATTTGACTTCTTTGATTTCGAGCGGGTTGCGGAACTTGTTTTCACGCTCGCGGGTTTGCAGGCTCTGTTGGTACATCTCATAGAGGCCATCGTTGTCGGGAAACAGGTCTACAGCCAGCGCCAGCTCAGCAACGGCTTCGTCGTAGCGGCCGTTCTGGGTGAGCAAGTCTCCATACAGAGAGTGGAACTGACCGTCTTTCTGTTCGTCAGTGGCAAAGGTCATGATCTGGTCGATCACGGTGAGAGCGTCGCTGCCCAAATTATTGCGTTGCAGGAATCTGGCAAAAGCCACGCCAGTATCAAAATCCTTGGGGTTTAGTCTCCAGGACTCTTGAAAATGAACCTGGGCTTCCTGGGGCTTTCTGTCCTTATCATAAGTCATCGCAAGGTTGAGATGGTACTCGGCTGATTCCGGATTGATGATGAGCGCGTTTTCCAGATTATCGGCTGCCTGTCCCCAGTCCCCCTTGCCGAAATAGGACTTCCCCAGCATGTTATAGATGCCGTCACGCTCATCCTCGTAAATAGTGAGCATGCGGTTGAGATGCACAATCGCCTCATCATAGTTTGCAAGTTTGAGCAAGAGATCAGCGATTTTCATCTGGTCTGTAAATGTGGTGTTCAGGATAGCGGCTTTGCGGGTATAATCAAGCGCTTCGACGTATTGGGCTTTTTCTTCGAAAGCCTGGGCCAAAAAGCTCAAAACTTCCTGGTCGTCGCCATGATAACGAGTGTAATACTCGGCCTGGATGATAACGTTGTCATAATCTTTATCGAGGTTGTAAAGGGATATTCTCTGTTTTATCCATTCCGGAGCGCTGGCAGTTTCCAGTTTGTTTAGAAAAGAGATCCCGGCTTTATAGGTTCCCATGAGTTTATAGATCAGCACGGTCTTCTCAATGATGTCGGAGCTGAGGCCTTTTTGCAAGCTGGCTGTTTCCAGGGCCAGCAAAGCCTGCTCATATTCACCGGCCTTGAGATACTGGTCTGATAGCTCGTTGTAGTTGCGGTATAATTCGTCCACCGCCTTTGCCATATAGTGCTCGTCCTGCATTTGTTCCAATATCTTGATGGCTTCAAGGTAGTTTTGGGTCTCGCTCAGGTATCTGGCAAAAGAGAAATGATCGATTACCGGGTCTGTGTAGCTGCCCAATTTATTGTCATCTGAATAAGCCGCAACCTGATAGTATCGGATAGTGTCCTGAGGTTTTTGCACCGTGTAAACAGGCTCGCTGGTCATGTAGGTCAGAGTGTCACCGGTGTCGGTGTAGCTGTTTACGCTCCAGCGTCTTATCCCATCACCCTGGTCCCAGAGGATCACGGTCTGTAGTTTATCGTTTATGTCCACGGCCACATACTGAGGGATGAGGGGAGGAGCGATAAACTTCAGGGTCCTGCTGGTCTTCACTTTAGAGTCGCTGATATACAGGATTCTATCTCTGGAGTTGTAGCGAATCTGGAATATATCTGAGAAAAACGGATATTCCGCGGACGGACTCGAGGCAAAATACCGGCTGTCCACTTTGTAGCCCAGGCACACTCTTCCGGTTGAGGAGCGGGCGGGTTTGGTGCTGTCTACGCTTAGGATTACAAGCTCCTGGATGTCTCCTTTCACGATGGCGACCCTGCTGTCTTCAAGGAGATCGAAGCTGCTAATCCTGGGCAAAGAGGCGATAGTGATCCTGTCACGCTGGATATCATCCAGCCTGGATTTATACAGCTCGCCCTTGTTGGCCAGGACATACATGAAATAGTTATCTACTCTCAACTGACGAGGTTGCAGCTTGTCTTTCTTGAGATTGATATTCTCTTGAAAAGCTCCATATTCCGTCCATACCGATATGCGAAAATTGCCGGTGTCCGCAATGTAGACGTTCCCTCTCAGGTCGGCAACGATTGAGCCGGGATTTTTCATCGCCCCATCGTATTTGCCTTTGTCTCCAAAGCTTTCTTCATAACTGCCGTCCAGGCTGTTGAAGATATGCACGCGATGGGCGGCCTTGTCCAGAACGTAGAGCCGGTTTTTATACACCGTCAGCGCGTCGAACGACTTGACCCCCTCACTTTTGAAGCTGGCGGCAAAGATGTTGAATTTCTTCTTGTCGTTGGTGTCCCGGCAGCTGATTTGTCTGGATGTCTTGCGATTGGGCATGGTGCCGTCTGAGAGCACGTAACTTAGGGTGTCCCAAACCGCAAAATCCAGGCAGGGAGCCACGTTGGTCTTACTGAGGACCGGGCGCATCTGATACATGGGGCGCTCAAGCTTGGTGAGACCGGAAAGATCGTTTTCGGTAAAAATCTTGATCGCAGTGTGACGTGTATCCAGCACACACACGTAATCAGCTCCTTTTTGGCTGACAACCCGGATCTGGCTGGGTTCAAAGAAACTGGTCTTGTTGCTGGTCTTATTCTTGGAGCCGAAGTATGATTTGGGGATCAGCCTCAGGTCTTGATTCAGCTTGCCGATCTGCGTCTTTTTGCCATTGATGAAATAATACTGACCATAGTCGTTGACAGCCAGGTCTATCAGATCGTCCCTGCCGTATTTGAGGTCGTTGATCTCAGTGAAGCTGAGGGTTTCCAGAGCGTGATCCAGAACCGTGATATAGTAGCGCTTCTGCTGCAGCTGAAGAACTCTGAGCTGCTGGTCCGCGCCGAGTGTGAATGAAAAGGCTCCCGGCACGGCAGCCTGACCTGAAAACAACCCTTCCGAGGTAAAACGCAGGATGACGCATCTGCCTTGGTCCAGCACGTAAATGATCCCCTGATAGTTTACCTGAATCCTCACCGCTTTCTTAAACGCGCAGGCTGGAACTCCCTTGGTAGCAATATCGCGCACTTTCTGGCCGTCTTTGTCGTAGATCATGATCTTGCTGTTTTTGGAATCAAGCAGGAATATATTCTTATCGTCCCGGGTAACATCATTAACCAATACTTTGGGAGGTAGTTTGATCAAATCCGATTTTTGGATGCGGTTTTTGGAGATGTTCCAAACTTTTACGAGGCCAGAGCTGTTGTCGACCAGGTAGAGAAGATCCTGATAGACGCAGAATTTATCGGGCCCGGGCGGCAGTATTTTGCTCTGCTCGGGACCAATGACCTGCAAGGGTGTGATAACAGCGCTCAGCGTGGTCAGCGCAGCCAGAAACAAGATCAAACCTAAGACAATGTATTTCATGATCACTCCATCAGACTGTTTGGTCTTAGCTTTCCGGGAGGTACTAACTTGTCAAGCAAAAAACCAAGCATCTTTATTCCTGTGGATGAATACTGGCAGAAATAGTAACAATGTTTAAGGTATTAATGCCAATCCCTGTCACTTTAGCGATGCCCGCTCGCAGGTATCATGGAACCGCTCTCGTTGGTTCCCGGCTGCCAACTGCAGCCATTGACGGTCGCGATCAAGATAGTGCTTGACAAATAAATCGCCTCAAAAATCAATTAAGAAATGAGGCTATATCAATGAGCAAAAAGAAGTATATTGTAGTACAAGTGCTTGATCCCGCTGAGGTTGACGGTTATTCCGACGCCCAGAAAACACATTATCTGAGCCTGGGATACCTGCCCTGCCTGTTGGCCAATGGGACCACTAAATGGCTTACGGAGAGCCAGAGAGTGATTCGGGCCGCGCAGGCTAACAAGCCCTTTTTCAGATTTTCCAGCAAAGCTCAAAAACCCCAAAAAAACCGCCACACCCATAGGAGACATCGCAGCAACTTTCGGAAGTTCATGCTCGACAACTGGCAGTTCGTCAGCTTGCTCCTTGTTCTGGTAGCGGTGCTGTGGGCATTATTGACCTACTGGAACGTGATATTTGGATAATAGCTCAAAAGGACATAAATTGAAGATACTATTGACAAACGACGATGGAGTGATGGCTCCGGGAATCAGGACCTTACAGGCGCGGCTCGTCGAGGCTGGTCACACCGTGATCCTGATCGCCCCGGACAGAGAACGCAGCGCCGCTTCCCATTCCCTGAGCCTGAAGCGGGACCTGCGGGTCAGGATGCTGGCAGAGAATGAATACAGCGTGGATGGCACTCCGGTGGATTGTGTGGTAGTCGCCCTCCAACAGATTATTCGGGAACCGGTTGACCTGGTGATTTCTGGAATCAACGCGGGCCAGAACATGGGAGAGGACGTCCTCTATTCCGGAACCGTCGGCGCGGCACTGGAAGCCGCTCTCACGGGTTTGAAAGCCATCGCGATATCGATCAATTCATACCAGGACCAGATCTATGACACGGCTGCGCGCTGGATGGTGAAGCTGCTCGAGCTGGGGATTGACGAGCTTTGCATGCCCCACGGGGTACTCAACATTAACGTGCCCAACCTCAGCCTCGACCTGATCAAAGGGGTGCGCCTCACCCGCACCGGTCATCGCAGATACTATAATTTCATCAGGATTACTGAGGAGCATCAGGACGGTTTCTCATACAGGATCGGAGGCGACAGCCCTGTCTGGGAACAGGTTAAAGGCAGCGACGCCGAGGCGATTGCGGAAGCTTATGTGTCGATCACCCCGCTGGTCTTCGAGCTTACCGGGGCCGCCAGTTTCCCTCAGATCCTGGAATGGCTCGAAGAGAAACAACTTCTGCAACTGAAGGGCCCGGCCGATGCGCTTTGACGATCAGCGCGCTCTGCTCATCAAGGAACTTCGTCTGGCGGGCATTAGCGATGAGCGAGTGCTTCAGGTCTTCAATACCATCCCGCGGGAGCTCTTCGTTCCCAGCCAGTATCTTGAGTACGCCTACAGCAATCAACCTCTGCCCATCGATGCAGGTCAGACCATTTCCCAGCCTCTGATGATAGCCATCATGCTGCAGTACCTGGAGCTAAAACCAGAACACCGGGTTTTGGAGATAGGCACTGGCAGTGGATATCAGACCGCGTTGCTTGCCGGGCTGGCTTCTGAAGTCTGCTCCGTGGAACGGATTGAATTGCTCTCTCTCAAGGCGCAACAGGTTTTAAAATCTCAGGGGGTGAAAAACGCCTTTTTCAGGATTGGTGATGGCAGCCAGGGATGGCAGAGAGCTTATCCCCCCTACAGAAGTTTTGACAGGATTATCGTGAGTGCCGGGGCTAAATCGATCCCGGATGGGTTAACCAGCCAGCTTGCCGAGGGAGGTATTCTGGTGATTCCGGTAGGAAAATCCGGCACCCAGATTCTGCATCGCGTGATCCGCGTTCAGGATGAACTAATCATCAGCAAGCATGGAGCTTGCGCGTTTGTACCGCTCATCAGCGAGCAGGTTTGATATGAACATAAAAGAGTACATCCGGTGGCTGGGCAAGATCATCAGGAAACCTGACAGCTTTGAGGCTATCAAGAGGATCAGTATCTTTGCGGACCTCAATTCATTTCAACTGCATGAACTGAACAACTATCTGCATACCAGACATTACAAAGCCGGTGAAGTGATTTTTGAGCAGGGATACCCCCTGGACGCAATTTTCTTCATCATAGCCGGTGAGGTGCGGGTCTCAGGCAAACTCAGCGGTTCGGACCCCATTACTCTGCGGGAGAATGATTTTATCGGCATTATCGATATGTTTCATGAAGGCACTCGCTCGAGTACTGCTATGGCCGTTACTGAAGTGAACGCTTTGGCCATCTCCAGGAGCGATCTTACCAATCTGATCGCCCGGGACAAAGATATGGGCCTGAAGATTCTCGGCGCGATCTGCCGCTACCTGAGCTCCCTGAATTTTTCCAAGTCCGTATAGGTATATCAGCAGGATGAACTTCACCAAGGTCATTTTTTATCTGCTGCTAATTGCTGCCATAGTATCCGGAGTTTACTTTTACAGCCGCGTCTTTGGATACATCGCCATGGCCATGGTGCTATCCTACCTTCTGGACCCTCTGGTGAGCTGGGTTGAGCGCCGTCACCTACCCCGCTGGATGGCTGTCCTTTGCGTCTATCTGGGCATCCTGGGAGTGCTCGCGTGGCTGTCTCTAGGATTCGTGCCAGACTTGGTGAGACAGGGAAGGGGATTGATAGACATAATGCAAACCAACACTCCCGGCGGGGAAAACCTGCTGGTGACCCTGCCCTTTCTGAGAGACGTCTATCAGTTGTTGCTCAATCTGGACAAGCAATTGCCCAATTTGGACCTGGCGGCTCAGTTTCTCACCTTTCTGGCTTCCGCTCAGACCTTCCTCACCACCCTCCCTCAAACGATCCTGGATAACTACAGTGAGATCATCGGGGCCGTTTCCTATGTGGGGACAGTGCCGCTGATCAGCTTTTTTTTGCTGAAAGACAAGGTCTTATTCAGAAAGGCAATGGTGGCAGCCGCTTCCAACCGTTACTTTGAACTGGTGATCATCTTCATGAACAAGATCGATGAGACGGTAGGACGCTATATGAGGGCAATGCTGCTGGAGGTTATAGCGGTATCGATAATGGTTTCCATCGCCCTGACCGCCATCGGGGTGCCAAACGCGGTCCTGATTGGCGTCGTGGCCGGAGTGGCCAACATCATACCCTATTTCGGTCCTTTTATGGGGGCCGGGGTTGCCATTCTGACTGTGCTGGTAAACGGCAGTCCTTCCATAATGATCCTGTGGGTGGCCCTCACCATGTATCTGGTGCAGGTTATAGACAACAACATCGTGTATCCGGTAGTCGTAGGTACCACCATAAACATGCATCCCCTCATCGTGCTGCTGACCGTGTTGGCAGGTGGCTGGTTTGGCGGCATCCTGTGGATGTTGATCTCCGTTCCGCTTGTCTATATCTGCTATTCGATGCTGAGGGTCATATATGTCAATCTTAGAGAATTCCGTCTATTATAAAACAGAGGTAATATATGAGTATCACCGACAAATGTTATAGTTTCCTGGATGCCCGCCGTGCCATAGCACTGGGCTATTATCCATATTTTCGCGAAATCAGCTCTGAACAGGACACAGAAGTGATCTGCAATGGCCAGAAGATGCTGATGCTGGGTTCCAACAGCTATCTGGGCCTCACCAATCATCCCAGAGTCAAAGAAGCGTCTATTAAAGCCATCCAGAAATACGGCAGCGGATGCGCTGGCTCCAGATTCCTGAACGGGACGCTGGACATCCACATCGAGCTGGAAGCCGAGCTCGCGAAACTGGTGGGCAAGGAAGCCGCGTTGGCCTATCCTACAGGTTATCAGGCTAATCTGGGTTGCATCAGCGCCATGGTGCTCAAACACGAATACGTGATCACAGATAAACTGGACCACGCTTCCATTATCGATGGCTGCATGCTGTCACAGGGCACGATGTTGCGCTATAATCACAACGATATGAAGAGCCTCGAGATCGTGCTCAAGAAAATCGCCGGTAAAAACAGCCTGATCGTGGTGGACGGAATTTTCTCCATGGAAGGTGACATTGCCGATCTGCCCGCCATCTGCAAACTGGCTGCCAAATACGGGGCCAACGTGATGGTGGACGAAGCCCATTCCCTTGGCGTTTTAGGAGCTACGGGAGCTGGAGTGGCGGAGCATTTTGGCCTGATCAAAGAATCCGACTTTATAATGGGCACTTTCAGCAAATCACTGGCATCCGTGGGTGGTTTCATCGCCGCTGACGAACAGCTGATCCACTATCTCAAGCATAAATCCCGCGCTTTGATCTTTTCCGCTTCCCTGCCCCCAGCCTCAACTGCCAGCGTGTTGGAAGCTCTCAAGATCATGGCTGAAGAACCGGAACGCATCCAAAGGCTGTGGGACAACACCAACTACATGCTGGCGGAGTTTAAAGCCATGGGCTACGACACCGGAACTTCCTGCACCCCGGTCATACCACTGCATGTGGGTGATATGATGGTCGCTTTTGAGATGTGGAAACGCCTGGGTGACGAGGGAGTATTCATCAATCCTGTCGTGCCGCCTGCCGTGCCGCCCAATTCCTGTTTGATCCGCACCTCTTTCATGGCCACCCACACCAGAGCGCAGCTTGATTTTGCCCTAGAGAAATTCCGCCGCATTGGCAAAGACCTCAAGGTGATCTAGCTCATACACATAAGTTTACAACAAATAAAATACATGGAGGAATCATGGCCAGCCAAAGCAGCGCCGAATTCTACAAAAACATCAAGGAGATGTCTCCCATTCGCGCGATCGCCGAAACGCTTCTCAACAACCACAACGTTCGCAAGATCGACATCCGGGAAGCCTATGAAATGGCCCGCAAACAACCGGGTGTATCTGAAACTGACCTTCCCGTCTATCCCGAATTTGTCAAACTTCACAAGCTCCCCGCCGATACCAAAGTTCTGAATGATTGCCACGGCAACATCCTGGGCCGCACTGCCAAAGCGAGACGCTTCTATCATCGCCTGAACCCCAGCCAGAAAAACAAGCTGGAAGGCGATTTCAGAGAGGCCGTCTGGCAGATGATGCACTATCCGCTCATCAAAGCTGAAGCGATATTGGGAATGGACAAAGATCTGATGATCAAGGCCACTTTCGTGACCACCGAATCCGACGCCGCCAACGTCTATAACTGGCTCTTAAACTTCGCCCCCTACGAGCAACTCAGAGAGCAGTATGAAGCCAGCCCCAAACTCCCGATTCAGGACGTGATCCTCGTCGCTTTCAACGAATGGACCTGCGATGATCCCTTCTACAACAACGTCGGAGCCCCCCAACTGGCCCTGGTGGATGAAAAACACAACGTGATCGTCAATATGGGCATGCGCTATTTTGGCGAGCGCAAGAAAGGCACTCTCACCCTGGCATGGACTTCCGGTATCAGGATCGGAATGGCCGCCTGTCACGGTGGCATCAAAGAGATCGATTTTGGCACGTGTGAAGACCCTGCCTATCACAAACTGGGAAAACGATCCATCGCTTTCTACGGTCTTTCCGGCACGGGAAAATCATCCCACACCAACAATGCCGACAACGCCGGCACGCTGCCCAAGGGTTTTTCCAAAGCCGTGCTGCATGACGACGCCTTTCAGATCGACCTGGAAAACAAGCTCTGCCGCGTGTGGGAACCCACCCTCTTCGACAAGACCGATAGCCGTCCCACCGACCATCCCGATTGGAAATACGCGCTCGCGTTGATGAATCATATGGTGATGGAGATCGATGGCAAGCGGATCCCGGTGGGACAGGATGTGCGCAATTCCAATGGCCGTGCTTTGCTGGACCGTTCATTGCTGGGTAAATACGTCAACCGCTGCGCCTTCCCCAAAGCCCTGGTCTGGCTGATGAAAGACAGCGTCCTGCCTCCTGTGATCAAGCTCGACAACAAATATCTGGCCGTGGCTATGGGTGCCGCTTTGATGACGCAAAGAAACCGCGCCGAAAACGTCGCGGAAGACGAGCTCAACAAACTCGTCTTTGAGCCCTTTGCCAATCCCTTCCGCGTCTATGAGCTCTATCGCGACGTGGAAGCCTTTGTGAAGGTGGTGGAGAACGGGGCCGACGTCTATTGCTTTAACTCCCGCGGCTACTGGAAAGAATCAGATGACGTGCTGGAAGCCATTCCGCTGCAAACGTCTCTCACCATGCAGACAGCCATCCTGACTGACCAACTGGAATGGGAAAAATGGGAGATGCTGCCGGGCGCGATGATCCCTACCAAAGCATCTGTCGATAAGGTCCTCCCTGGATATTATGACAAATACTTACCTGGAGCCAGAGGCAACTTGGACAAATATCTTGCCACCCTCAAAGACAGGTTCCAACAGCGCCGGGATTTCCTGAGCGGTAGCGATCTGACTGAGCGTCCCCAACTGCTGGAGGAAATCGTCAAGACTCTGCAATTGAATAACTAATCCACTCCTTAATGATGAACCCCCGGTTTTTTGGCCGGGGGTTTTATGTTTTCATAACTCACTTTGAATGTTGCACATAGCCATATCCTCCCTTACCCCTCGATCCTGCGGCCCCCTCTACCTGCTCCTACCCATCCCGAACTTTATTGGGGATGCCTTGGGGGAGATAAGGACGGGCTCCCGATCCATGAATAAGGGCGTGGCAGGAAACAAGCTCTGCGAAACCGCGCTCTGAGACTATTGAACAATTGTAATCACCAGCATCAGAGCCAGTGCAAAAACCCCAATTCTGAGGCTGTATTTAGTTTACTCAGGCGTAAACTATTGCCCGCGACTGGCTGGAACCCAGCGGCTTGAATTGATTTACTCAGAGGCTATGGTATGGAGACCTCAATCACTTCTTGCTCTTTTTGTCCGCTTTGGTGTTGGTGTCCTTCTCTTCCTCTTTTTCTGTTTTGGGAGCGGGAGTGACTACCGGTTTGGACTTGTTTGTCTCAATTTTGGCAGGCTCGGATTTAGCGGGTTTGGGGCTGTCGTTCTTTTTGACTTCGGAAACGCTCTTTTTGTCAGGCTGGTTTTTCGAGGGTTTGGAGTCCACCACCGGTGCCACGTATTTGGAAGGAGGTGGTGCTTGAAACTTGGGTGGCTTGGGTTTTTCATTGCTGGGAGGCTGATCGGAACTGTGACTGCCGGAAGCAGTAAGATCCGGTCCCTCCGAAGTACCGCTCACAATCACACCTTGATACACCACGGGGGGCTTGGGAGAAGGAGGAGGCGTTCCCCAGCCGGGATGATGAGGATAGTGAGGTGGATACCAGGGATGAAAATGCACGTGCTGAGGAGGCCTGGGATGTCTATGACGATAACCGTAATAAACGCAAACCCGCCAGTGCTCGTTGTTGACGTCGCGCTCGAGCTCAAAGGTGAACACCGACGGCTCTCTGATTGCCAGAGAATCAGCTTCGTGGGTAAAGGGCACGAAGATGGCGCGCTTCAATGGAACATATCCCTTTTTGGTGATCATCAGCATGATGCTGCGTCCCGGGATCCCTTCCCTCAGTTCCATGTATTCATCCATCAGCACCGGATACACCGGTGTGGGGGTCTGGCTAAGATATACATCCGGGTCATAAAGAGTCACGTCCGCCCCGCTGGGTTTGCTCTCCACCTGGAAAGCTCCATACATGGATTCCGCCCTCAGCAAGCCACCCATACCGGCGGCGATGAGTGCTATCATGGCAAGCTTCTTCATGTTCAGCTCCTTTAGCTTGATAGTTCTATATCTAATACCGGAGCGATTTCCAATCCCTTCATCTCAGTTTGTGATCCGGAGAGTGGAGCAGAAATTGATGCTATCAATTGAAGTAATAATAGAATCCCACCTGGGGGATATACATGATGATCTCATCATCATAGTTGTAAGTGATCGGGACCTCAAAGGCAATCCGGAAATGACGGCTGAGCCCCAATTCGATGCCGGGGCCGATACCCGCTGTCCAACGATTTTCCGTCTTGCGGGTGGAGGTTTTGGAATTGGGGACCAGGTTGTAGTTATCGTAGTTGGATCTTATATATCTGGAGGAATACACTCTCTCACGATGATAGGTATACGATCCTCCCGCCATGATATAGAGGCGACCGCGGTTGAAGTGGTCCAGCATGATCAAGCCGTTCAGGGCCACGGTTCCGGAGGTGCTGCGTCCCTTTTTGTTGATCGTGATCTCGTTGTCCGTATATTCATCATTAATGTCGTAATAGGTCTCGTTAAACTTCACGTCGTTGCTGCCGCTGGTGTAGGCTCCCAGAGTAGCCTGCAAGCCTAGCTTGGGTCCCATCCAGCGCATCGCGTAACCGTTGCCGGAAGATGTGCCAAAATGCAGTCCTATCGAGGAATGCGTGTTGTCCTCGCGAGCGTTGAGGCCCACTGCCATCACAGCCAGCAGGCACAGGAATAATAGCTTCTTTGTATACATGTTACACCTCTTAATAGCTAGTTAGTGCCAAGCTGGCAGTTTCGGTAAATCTTGTCAAGCGCCAATGCAAATTTCAGCATCTGCAAGCGCGTGTGAGGTGATTTGCTCCATTTTATCAGGCCCTGCAGGGGTGGTGTGAAATCACTCAAATGCAGAATCCCGGAGTGGAGCAAACTGCGTGCCAACAGCCTGTAAGATTATGCTGGAGCGGGTTATCCGGTATAGTGTTACAAGCAGGCTGACTTGCTTCTTACTCACCCTCCCGCCGCTCTCCACCTATGCCATAGCAAAGTTGAGGCAAACGTGATGCAAAGGAGAGGCAAAGGAGGCTGGAAAGAATTGGTGTGATTCAGAAACAAACGGCCATCAGGACTTTGATTCCCGATGGCCGCATAAGCTATTGGTGAGAGTATACTACTCGAACTGCACCTTAGGGGCCATATCGGCTCCGCTGCTGGCCTGGAAGAAAGGCATTTCCTTGATCCCAAACATGCCGGCGAGCAGGTTGTTGGGAAAGACGACCACGTATTGGTTGAGGAGCTTGACGCTGTCGTTAAAGCGCACCCGTTCCGTGGCGATGCGGTTTTCCGTGCCTTCCAACTGATCCTGAAGCTGCAGGAAGTTCTGATTGGCCTTCAGATCCGGATACCTCTCCACCACTACCATGAGGCGGCTGAGCGCGCTGCTGAGGCCATCCTGCGCCTGCTGGAATTTTTGGAACGCCTGAGGGTCTGAAAGCGTCTCGGGAGTGATGGTCATCTGCCCCACCTTGGACCTCGCTTC